>Ga0182016_10005402_pt1 | contig 13779 bp, 14 predicted proteins | sample 712S2MmetaG_FD_120491 | JGI IMG/M metagenome (GOLD analysis project Ga0182016, IMG submission 120491) | Permafrost microbial communities from Stordalen Mire, Sweden - 712S2M metaG | ecosystem: Environmental > Terrestrial > Soil > Wetlands > Permafrost | place: Sweden: Stordalen | collected...
ATTGATTTTAAATCTGATGGCCGGCAAGCAATTCGTAGCCATGAAGCCGAAATAAGAAAATGAAAGAAAGCCCTTGGAAAATCAGGGCCTTCCTCGCTTTTCAAAAAGGGAAAGTGCGTCTAACGTGTTAGCTTAGGAGAAAACGAGATGTGTGAAATGCGGCGGCGTGGACTGGATCCACGCCGCCCATTGTTTCTTCAGCGGGCCGTTGCACGATCCCATCCGGATACAAAACCGCTTTATTTCGTCCCTGTTCTGGATTTCAAAACAAAAAGCCCCCGTCCAGCCTTGCAGCCGGACGGAGGCAAATTGGGGAACTGGGAGTTCGCCACTCTCTCTTTTCCCATGCCGGCATTGGGCGCACCCAAACGGGGCTGCCAGCTTCCCGACGCTATTTTCCACGGCAAGTGGAATTTGCGGCCTGATAGCGCGACCGTTCAACGCCTTGCGGCGTTGATCTTTGAGCGAGGCCTCTTAGCTCGCTTGGACGGGCGCTTGCGCGTCCGCCTGCGAACCAGGCCAAGGCACGCTTGTGACTTTGCTTCGCGTCTTGGCCGCTTTGCTCCAGGACAAGGTCGCGATTGGCGACACATGCCCCGGGGCCACGGGTCTGGCCTCTTATCTCTCAGGTTGCTTTTGATCACAATCCAGCGGTGTGTTTTGACATCGCCAGTGTTTTGGAAGGGCTTCACCATGCCCCTGCCGGGGCTTGGCTTTCCTCCTCGGCGCGAGTGCTCGTTTTGTCCCGCCTTTCGGCTTCTTTCTGGGGCAGACTTCGTTGCCGAAGTCGCCGGAGCACCCCGTCCGTACTGATGCACAGTAGCAACCTTTACCCTCTCGGTAACTGCGATTCTCCTAAACCATGAGACCAGTTTAGGGTTACTTGACTCGGCTCGGAACGATTTCTCAGCGTCCTTGCCGCTCAGTTCCTGCTTCGCGTCACTGACCGCGCGCGAGCGCAGCCAGAGGAACCGGTGAATCCTGCCTCCGGTCTCCACCTCTCGCGAGGCGGACTTAGAGGGGATGAACCAACCAGTCTGGCCCATCCTTTGCCCAGTCACCTGGGATTATCCTTGGAAAACAAACGGAATTCTTTCGTCCGCCACCTGCTTTCCAGCTCTTTCAATGAACTGAAGAAATGATAGCAGATTCATGTGTCCTGAATACGAAATGTTGTCCACAGGGTTATTCACCGAAGCGCCAGTTTATTCACAATGTACGCACCGCGAGAAGGCCAATAAAGACGCGGGTTTTGCGCGTTTTCAGCAATCAAGCGTGAGCGTGAATTCCCCCGCCCCGGAGGCCTTGGTGGATAAGTTTTTCCATGACGGCGGCAAAAAACCGCCGTCCGGAATAAACTTCGATTTGACAATGCCGCCCGAAGGTCAGGCCGCAGGGGCGGCCGGAGTGGACGAGGACCCCGCGGGCTTCTTCTTGGCGGTTTCCTTCTTGCGTTTGATGTAGGCTTTGCGGCGGTGCTTTTTCTGCACCCTGTTGGATTGTGTTCCCATATATCTTTACATTACTCGCGTAATCGCGTCTTTTATAACTTGCACTATGAAGAGTTGGTTCTACCCATTCAACATCTATTTTACCGTGGCAGGGCTTTTTTTCTGCGCGGGTTGCGTCCATAACAACAAGGCCAAGCTCGATCCCAAGAAGGAGGCGTCCACGATCCGCCTCTACTTGGAGGGCAATTATGCCGATACTTCCAGTACTGGCACCGTCCTCGTCACCCGGCAAAAATTCCCTTATGCCGTCCAGCGCGAGCCTTTCCTGACGGAGGCTGACCTGTCCAAAGTGGCGTTGGTTGATGATCCCGGACCGGACCACAGTTATTCAATCGAACTCCTCTTCGACGACCACGCGTCCCTTCTCCTGGACATGACCACCACCGCCAATAAAGGGCGGCATATCATTATTTTCAGCCAATTTCCCAAGCCCGGCACCAAGGAAGCCAAAGAGCGGCGCAAGGCCCACAAAGACGAGGAGGATGATGAACCATTGGCCGCGCAACCGCAATTACCAACGGTGGCCGGTTCCACAAACCAGGCCCGGGAATCCGCTTGGCTGGCGGCGGTCTTAATCCGCGACCGGAATACCAGCGGCATTTTTCGGTTTAGTCCCGACGCCTCTTATGAAGAGGGCGCGCGCATTGTGCGGGGCCTGAAAAATGTCATCGCCGCAAAGAAGAAACGCGATAGATTTTAAAGAAATTCCGTGGACTCGTTCTCCCCTCGCCCGCTCATTGGCACACTGCTGGTTCTCGGTCTGGCGCTTGCATGCGCCCAAACCGCTGAAGCGCAACCATTTCGTTTGCCAACCGCCAACCACGCTATTTTTGAGCCAGGTGGCGAGGATCGTTATTTCGTGCCGACTCCCGGCAAGACATGGGTTTCCGGCACCTTCGGCTGTGTTCGCTCCGACGGACGCCAAATGCACGAAGGCCTCGATATTAAGTGCCTGCAACGGGACCGGCATGGCGAACCAACCGACCCGATTCTGGCCACGGCCGATGGCGTCGTGGCCTATATCAACAACCGCCCATCCCTTTCCAACTATGGCCGCTACATTGTCTTGCGCCATGTTGTTGAAGGCCTCGAGATTGACTCCCTGTACGCGCATCTTTCAGCCGTGCAAGGCGGGCTGGGTGTTGGACAACAGGTGCGGGCCGGTCAGCAAATCGGCATCATGGGGCGAAGTAGCAACACCGCCAGTGGCATTTCCAAAGACCGGGCCCATGTTCACTTCGAGTTGAACCTTTTTTACAATGATCATTTTGCCGTTTGGTTCCGGCGGCGGAATCCTTCCGAGCGCAACGACCACGGCAATTTTAACGGGCAAAACCTGGTAGGCATTGATTCCCGCCTCATTTTTCTTGCGGAACGCGAGCAAGGCGCACGGTTCAATCTTCTGGACTGGATTCAGCACCGCCCGGAACTCTGCCGCGTCCAGGTGCGGGGGACGGACTTTTCCTGGGTGCGCCGCTACCCGATGTTGATCAAACGCGTGCCGCTTCCCGCCAATGAAAGAATCGCCGGATACGAGATCGCTCTGGATTTCAATGGCCTGCCGTTCGAGTTAATACCCCGCACCGCCACGCAAATGAAAGGGAACACCAAATATCAATTGCTTTCTGTCAATGAAGCCGAGGAAACGAAAAACCCGTGCCGCCATTTAGTGAAGCGGCAAGGCGCGAGCTGGACGTTCGGCAAAAATGGCCTCACGCTGCTGGAAATGTTGACTGATTGAGGGTTCCGGCCAAATGCGCCAAATTTAGTTCTTGAACCGGCATCCCCTGCCCCGCTATTTCTTACCCACTTTGACGATGAATTACCATATTGCGCGCCGCGCGGCGGCGCTGACGCCGTCCATCACCCTGGCGGTCGATTCCAAGGCCAAACAAATGAAGGCCGAGGGCATCGACGTCATTGGATTTGGCGCGGGTGAACCGGATTTTCAGACGCCCAAACATATCGTCCAGGCGGCCATCGACGCGCTCAACGCGGGGTTTACCAAATATACCCCCAGCAGCGGCATCCCGGAACTGCGGCAGGCTGCGGCGGACAAGTTCAAGCGCGACAATGGTCTTAGTTACAAGCCTTCGCAGATCATCATTTCCTGCGGCGGAAAGCATTCCTGCTGCAATGTCATCCTCGCCGTTTGCGACCCTGGTGACGAAGTCATCATTCCGGCTCCGTACTGGTTGAGCTATCCGGAAATGGCCCGATTGGCGGAGGCCAAGCCGGTCATTATTGAAACGTCCGACAAGACCGAATTTAAAATCACCCCTGAACAATTGCGGGCCGCGCTCACGCCCCGCTCACGCCTGTTCATCCTCAATTCCCCCAGCAACCCGACCGGCTCGCTCTATACGCGGGAGGAGATCAAAGCCTTGGGAGACATCTGCGTCGAAAACGGCGTCTTGATCATGAGCGACGAGATTTACGAAAAGCTCGTCTATGATGGCGCGGAACATGCCAGCGTCGCCTCTTTCTCACCGCGCCATTACGAGCACACGATCCTGGTTCACGGCTTAGCCAAAGCTTACTCCATGACCGGCTGGCGCATCGGTCTCACGGCCGCGCCGGAACCGATCGCGAAAGCCATCGACGCAATTCAGAGCCACAGCACGAGCAATCCAACGTCCTTCGCACAAAAGGGAGCGGTGGCCGCGTTAAATGGACCCCAGGATCACTTGCCGATCTGGCTGGCGGAATTTGCCCGCCGCCGCGCTTATGCCTGGGAGAAGCTCAACAGCATTTCGGGCCTTTCCTGCGTCAATGCCAAAGGGGCGTTTTATCTGTTCCCCAACATTTCCGGTGCCGGCCTCAAATCAATGGAGTTCTGCGCGCAATTACTGGAGAAGCAAAAGGTCGCCGCCGTGCCCGGCATCGCGTTCGGCGCGGACGATTACATTCGGATCAGCTACGCCACCAGCATGGAGAATATTAAAAAGGGCCTGGATCGCATTGAGCAATTCGTCCGCTCCCTCAAGGGCTGATCCGTATCCGCGCCGTTGGATTGGGGAGCGCGGGCGTCCTCGCCCCCAGCCTGCGGCGTCCCGCCGAAGGCCCCACCTTCGCGTGCGATTCACCAGAATGCGAGAGGTTTCAATTCCCAGGCCAGTCGGCGGGACGCCGACTGCAAGCGACCGGGACGGTTCGCAGCCCCCACTTTCAAACGCACCGTTTTCGGCCGAGTGCGATCATTTGACACTCAAAGTGGAAATGACCTGCGTCACTCCCTCAGTATCGTAGGCGAGCACCATGGCTTTGCTGATATTGGCGACGGAACTAGTTGTGCCCGCAAGGGTGACGCAACCGCCGGTTGTATTGACCGAAATACTCAACGCGGAGAGATCGGGGTCGGCCAGCATTTTCCCTTTGATGTCGGCGGTAATGCGAGCGTCAGCCGTGGCGTTGGCAATCGATTGGCCCAGCGCTTCGCTCTTTTTGCGAATCACCCTGCCGGTTCTCTTCAATTCCGCTTTAATATTATCCGGCGTCAGCCCCAGCTCATCGAGTCGGGTGCGCGCCGCGTGTTCTACATTGGTCGCGCCAGAGACCAAACGATCACGCGCTTCATCCAAACGCGCGTTGGATGGTTGGCCTCGGAAGTACCACATGGCCCCCGCTCCCACGAGCAGCCCCAAAATAAATCCATTAAAAAATCCTCTCATGCCTCAGTGTAGTCTCTCTCCATCTCCCGTGCAAATCGGGACAATGGTTGCGAGATTGGCCCAAGAGGTTCAACGCAACCTGCTCACGGCGCGGTCGTGAAACGTGCCATCAGCCAGTGGGATTCTGTGCAATCCTCGCCGGGCCAACACAAACATGGCTAAGACCAGTACAACTATGAGAGTGGCCTGAGCGGACAAAACGCCAGCCGGCGGGATCGCAAACTGCGGCGCGAATAAGCCCATCTGGAATGCCGAATAGAACAGGCCGGAAAGGTCGTTTGTTGCATGAGGATCGCGCAAAAAACACTCGAGCGGCAGCGCGTGTTTCCCCGGAGGCAGTAAAGAATATAAAAAATACGGCAAGAACGCAATTACAAGGCCAATCCCGATGAAACCCGCTGCGGCTCGAATGGGACGCTCGAAGCTTCTGATAATCGCAGAGAAGCCGGTCCATTTCCCGGCGGCTAATCGCACAGAAAGAACAAACATTAGGACTAGTGCCAAACTCGTTTGGGGGGTGAAGTAATCCGGTAAATTAAAGAAATATATCCAGCGAAGATGATGCAGAAGCTCCTTGCGGTCTGCGCCATCGGCGAGTAGGCGCCAAAAGCCTCTCTTTGCCATCTCCTGAACCAAATGGAGAAGCCCGAAAATCAACGAAGATCCCACTAGCAAGAAATAAAATCCCCCTACAATCCAAAACGAAAGTAGCGGTAACGACCAGCGCAGTGGAGGGTTTAGTTTCCCAAACTCCCGTTCCAGCGACCGGCGCTCGCCAATCCGCTGCAGAGCAGTCTGGAACGACTCCTCTTCCGAAAGCCCCGTCGCCTTCAACTTTTGGACGGAGGCGCGCAAATGCGAGGCCAATTCTTCAAGATCGTCCGAGTTGAAGGCGGACGAAGTGCCGAGGCTCTGTTGCCAGCGCCGAATCGCTTCGTTCAAGTCAAACGGGGTTGGATCTTCCATAATTTTGTGAACAGGTTATTGACGGCTGTCCATTGCTCTTTTTCGGTGTGCAACGCCTTCCTCCCCTTCGGTCGCAGGCTATAGTACTTTCGCCGATGACCGCTCTCCGCCTGGCGCCATTCTGATTTAATCCAGTCTTCCTTTTCCATCCAATGGAGCACCGGGTAAAGCATTCCCTCGCTCCATTCCACTTCGCCCCCGGAGAGCTCGGCCACCCGTTGGATGAGCGCGTAACCATAATTCTCGCCCTCGCTCAGGATGGACAGAACCAGCGTGGTGCTGGACGCCGCAACAAGTTCTCTTGAAAGCATGATTCTAAATTACATAATGTTGTTAGGCATGTCAATGGGAATTGCCTGAAATAGGTAATACGAAAGTGATGGGTGGTAGGGACAGCTCGACGATCTGTCCGCGGTCGCCTCGGCGAGGCGACCCTACCCTTCCCGGTTGACGCGCACGGAGACGTAGCTGGCTTGCGCCAGGACGAATTTTTTTACCTCCACGCTGACTTTTTGCGGCTTGAATTCATCCATAATCAGGCGCGTTATCTCCACCGCCGCTGTTTCAATGAGATTCCAGGCACGAGTTTCTCCAAAACGCAAAAGCCGCTGCGCCACACTGTAATAATTGATGGTTTTTTCCAGATCATCTGTCGCCACCGCCGCCGCGAACGGATGCTCCAATTCAATCGTCAACAGAAGTCGTTGCGGTTGGGCCCGCTCCTCGGCAGTCACGCCAACCCGGTAAAAAACCTCCAAGTCTTTGATGGTGATTTGGTCCATGCAAGAACTCAGGGAAGAGTTGACACCCGCTCCAACAGCGTGCGCGTCGGCCGGTTCAGCGGCAATTGCAGAGCCAGGGTCGGGGTTGTCCATTGAAATTCCTGCGCCTCCTCGTTCAACCTAACGTTCACTTCGCCTAAAACCCGGCAAGTATAGTTCAACAAGACAAAATGCGCCCGGCGATAAAACTCCTTGGAGAAAATGCAATCTTGCGCCATGACAAAAGCGATTTGATCAATGTTCAGATCAGTTTCCTCGCGGACCTCCCGGCGAAGCGCTGCCACGGAAGTTTCCCCGGATTTGATTTTCCCTCCGGGTATCCCCCAAAGATTGGACCATTTTTGCGTGCGAATCATCAACACTTCTTGGTCCGCGTTATAAATCAGCGCGCCGACCGTGCAGATAGGAGGGGCGCTCCTCTCTCCTTCCCCGTCGCGACATTTGCCCCAATCCAACCCGTTCCGTTCCAACAGATCGCGCAACTCGCCCAGATGCTCCACAATGCGGTCTGGTTGGCTGGCCCGCAGTTGCTCCAGCCGGTTGTATCCGGTCAGGACGGCGCAAGAATGAACTCCTCCGTGTTTGGCGGTCTCAATGTCATGTTGCATGTCGCCAATAAAAAGCGTTTCCGCGGCCGCCAGGTTGTTTTCCTTGAGCAATTCCAGGATTTTCGCCCGTTTGTCCCAGACTCCCGCATAGGCACGTTCAATGTACTTGTCAAAACCGGTCCCCGCCGCCTGTAAAACAAAATGATCCGGATGGACGGTGCTTAAGACGAACATGCGCATTTTCTCGCCACGGCAGAAAGCGAGAAATTCGCGCGCGTGCGGCAACTCCACCACTTCCTTTTGCAACCCCCGAAAATGGCCATGAAACGTCCGCTCCAATTCGGCCAGCGGCACGCCCGGGGCGAAACGGTCGTAGAAATTCTTGAAAGGCAGGCAAAATTCGGCGCGAAAAGTCTCCAGGCTGATCGCCGGAAGCCCATGCTGGACAAAGACGGAATTGGTCGCCGCAAAGACCGCCGGCAGGTCATCGACCAATGTTCCGGACCAGTCAAATATGATGTTTCGTATCACTGGGAACGGCCTTGCATTTGCAGCCACCGCTGGAAGGCTTCCGGGCCGAGGATTTGCTCCAAGGATTGCTGTTGTTCGACTTGCGCCTGGGCCAGGGCCGTCACTTTTTCGTCGTTGCTCAGGCTGTCGTCGTTGCGAATGCGATTCAATTCCACCTGAGTGGCGCGATTGATTTGATAGATCGGCTGGACGGCACTGGCGGGAACATTTAATTGCTGCGCGACCGCTTGCGCGGAACGATAGAGCGGATCCTGGCTCAATTGAAAAGCGGCGTAAAACTGCGCGCCCACCGTCTCTTTAATCACTGCTTCTGCCTGCGTCTGCAGTTGCTGTTGTTGTTTGAGCAGGGCGCTATCGGTGCCGTTGTAAAAATAAACCGGCTGGCCGAGAACAGAAAAAAGGGCGTTGTACAAGCCGCTGAATTGCGTGGCCGAAAGGTTCATGCCCCGAACTTGCTCCCGTAATTGTTGCGCCGCCGGCGAATAGCGCAGCACGTACTCGTCATACTCCTCCTGCGTCAAGATGGATGCCAGAGTCACGAGCGGCTCTTCGCGCAATCGCACCATCTGCATAGGATCAAGCGGACTGCCGGCCAGTCGTCGCTGTTCCAGGTAGGCCTCGATCTTCAATTGCGCCGCCGCGATGACGTCCAGAGCGGCTCGCCGGCTCTTGGCGGAGATCTCCCCCAAGACAGGACCTGTCAAAGTAATGCCACCGCGGGCCGCAATGGCCTCTTTGGTCTCCAGGTCCCAGCCGGGCCCAAGGATGGAGGTGAGCAATTCATGTCTCTCCAGTTCGAGGCTTTGCAACTTCGCGGCGGCGATGTGCTCGGCTTCCGGATCCGGGTCCGAGCGCCACCATTCATAATTTGGATAGGTTACGTCAGTCAGTTTGCGATGCGCGTAGGATCGCCCCACTTCGGAAGCAATGATGTCGCGAATGGTTTGTTCGGGGCAGGCGATGGCTCGCAAATTCTTGACAAAATCGACGTAATTGGTGGATTCAACCTGTGGCCAGGTAAAGTTTTCGTGCCGCACCACCACGTTCGTGCGTACATAGGCACTCAGATCAATCGGCGGGGGAGCGGGCGGGAGCGATTCCTCGAAAGGCCGTGTTGCCACATATAGGCTGGCGGCCAAAAACAGATTCAAGCCGATCGAGAGGATCAGCCACGGTCTCACGCTCATAGGATTATCCTTGCTGAAAAACCATCCGATGCAAACGTTTTATGAAAGTGCCGCGGTCCCCGGCCGCAAGGCCCCGCACCGGACTTCCCAGCGTTGCAGGTCCTGACCCAGCTCGCGTGGCCAGTTTTCTTCGGTGCAGGTCATGAACACCTGGCTGCTGGCCGCGCGCGTGCGATTGAGCAAAGGCAGAAATCCCGCCCTTCTTTTTGCATCCAGTTCCCCCATGATATCGTCAATCAGCAAGATCGGCGGGGTCCCGTGCAGGGTGGTCAGATATTCCGCCTGGGCCAGTTTTAAAGCAATGGCGATCGACCGCTTTTGGCCTTCGCTGGCGAACTTGCCGGCTGGTTGGCCATTCAGCAGCAGTTGCACGTCGTCCCGATGCGGCCCGAGGATGGTGGAACGAAAGGTTTGTTCCCGGGCGCGGTTGCGGGCCAATTCCACCGCAAAATCCTGGCGAATCGAAGGCTGATAGGCCAATTCCAGTTGCTCCCCCGGCCCGGCGACTTGGGTGAAAGCGCGTTGGGCCAGCGGCGCCACTTCCGGCCACAGGCCATGCCGGAACTTGGTCAATTCCTCGCCCGCTTCGACCATTTGGCGCGTAAAGCCCTCCAAAGCGTCCGAATGCGGCGCGGGCTGTTTCAAAAGCACATTGCGCGAACGCAGGGCGGCGGCGTAGCGTTGCAGCAAGGGCAAATAGAGCTGGTGCGTTTGTGTCAAGAGCAAGTCCATGAAGCGACGCCGCAAACGCCCGGTGCCTTTGACCAACTGCAAATCTTCCGTACAGAATACAACCGCCCGCAGTGTGCCCAAATAGTCTCCCAAACGCCGCACCGTCTGGCTGTCCAGGCTCAGTTTTCGTTCCGCCGGAGACCAGTAAATCTTGATCTCATGGGCCGTGCTCGAGAGCGTCCGCGCGCCGACGAAGTAGCCCTTTTGGCTATGGCGCACCATTTGCGCGTCACCGACACCGCGAAAAGATCGGAGGGTGGCCAGGAGGTAAATGGCTTCCAGAATGTTCGTCTTGCCCTGGGCATTGTCGCCCAGCAAGAGGTGAAATCCCGGCTGGAATTCCGCGTCCAACCGGGCGTAATTGCGAAAATCCCGCAACCTGAGAGCAGCCAGATGCACCGGAATAGCATTCAGATTTACCCCATCAATGCGAGCTTAAAGAGCACGCAGTTCATCGTGATTTCCGGCACAAAAGTTTTTCTGGCCTGGAAATCACGAGCTATGGCATGGTGGACGGATGACCTCACGATCGAGTTCCACGTTAGATTTTCGCGCTTTGGCATTGAGCCTGGCTGGACTGGTGCTGGCGCAAGCCACCTTGAACGGCGCGGATTTAAGCTCCCGCGAGCAGGAATGGGTGCGCGCGGCGGAACGCCATGAGCGAGCCGGTTGGATTTATCTGCACGTCGAAGGGGGGCCGCGAGAGCGCGGTTTCCAGCATGGCTACTTGCTGGCCCACGAAATCTCTGATTGCTTGCGCGCAGCCCGCGCCCACTGGGTGCATAATAGCAGCATGGAATGGTCCTGGCTGATCAAGCATAGCAAGGGCTTCATCGAACCGGCCAACGATGCGGAGAATCGTCTGGAATTACGCGGCATCGCCGAAGGCATGAGCGCCGCCGGGATCCCCATGACCTACGACGAGGTCGTCACTTACAACGCGGAAATCGAATTGACATCCTATTGGTGGCCGCTGGTCCAGCAGAAGTTGGCGGACAACATCGATGTGGTCAAAGCCCCTCGCGAATCCTGCTCTTCCTTCATCGCCACCGGGCATATGACGCGCGACGGCGGCATCGTCCTGGGTCACAACACGATGGGAGATTATATCGAGGCGCTGGCCAATGTTATTATCGACATCAAACCGGAAAAGGGCCATCGCATCCTCATGCAGACGCAGCCTGGCTGGATTCATAGCGGAACCGATTTCTTTATCACCGACGCCGGTCTGGTCGGCTCGGAAACCACCATCGGCGGGTTCCGCCATTTTTCGGAAAAGGGCATTCCTGAATTTTCCCGCATGCGCCGCGCCACTCAGGACGCGGACAACATCGAGCAATGGTGCGCCATCATGAAGAAAGGCAACAATGGCGGCTACGCCAACGCGTGGTTGCTGGGCGACGTCAACCACGGGAAAATTGCCCGTCTGGAATTGGGCCTCAAGTACGTGGGCTTTGAGGAAAGCAACGATGGTTTCTTCCTTGGCTCGAACATTGCGGAAGACCCGCATATTTTGCGGTTGGAAACGGATTCAAAAGACGACGATATCCGGTTCTCCAACGTGGCGCGACGCGTGCGCTGGAAACAGCTTATGAAAGAACATGCGGGTAGGATCGATGTGGAACTGGGCGAAAAAATGGAAGGAGATGGCTACGATTGCTGGCTGCAAAAGGAAAACCCCGGCAGCCGCACTTTGGCCGGCCACTTTGAACTGGAGCCAGGCGTGATCGTCGCCGGCGTTCCTTACCGTCCAGCGGGGACCTTTGACGCCAAGGTGGTTGATTCACGCATGGCCAAAGAAATGAGTTTCGCGGCGCGATGGGGTTCGGCCGACGGCATCCCTTTTGACGCACCCGCGTTTCTTGCCGCGCATCCACAACATGATTGGCTGCAAGGATACCTCAAGAGCCGCCCAACGGAGCCGTGGGTGGAATTCAAAGCGGGCGAAAAGCCTTAGCGCTGTCATTCAGACATCACCCAGCCGCGCGTTTAAGATCGGTCAAAGGCAATTTATAAATGACCTTTGATGGACGGAGGTGTTGGAAAAGATGCGGGGGTTGCTTGACGCTTTAGCCGCCTTCCGGTAGTGTGCGTATAACCGACTGATGAAAGAACCGATGAATAATTTTTTGGTGCCGATGGTTGTCGAGCAGACTGGCCGGGGCGAGCGCGGTTATGATATTTATTCGCGCCTGCTGGTCGATCGCATCGTTTTCCTTGGCACCCCTATCGATGACATGGTCGCCAATGTCATTATCGCGCAGCTCCTTTTCTTGCAGATGACTGATCCGAAGAAGGACATCCATTTATATATTAATTCGCCTGGAGGCAGCGTCACAGCGGGATTGGCTATTTATGACACGATGCAATTTTTGACGTGCGACGTGAACACTTATTGCATTGGCCAAGCGGCCAGCATGGGGGCCATCCTCCTTTGCGGTGGAACCAAGGGCAAGCGCTATTCGTTGCCCAATTCAAACATCATGATCCACCAAGTGCTGGGGGGCGCGGAAGGCCAGGCCAGCGACGTGGAAATCCGCGTCAAACACATGCTCCGCCTCAAGCACCGCCTTAATTCCATCATTTCCAAGCACACCGGACGCGCGTTGGAGCAGGTGGAAAAAGACTGCGACCGCGACAATTTCATGACGTCCGACGAAGCAAAGACTTATGGCTTGGTCGATGAAGTGGTGCAGTCGCGCAAGGAGATCCCCAGTTTGCTGCAAGACAAGCCGGCTGACCAATTGACCTAACCCCCGCCATGGCCCGTCCCAGCAACATCACCCTGTGCAGTTTCTGCGGCAAAGCCCACTCGGAAGTCAAGAAACTGATTGCCGGGCCGGGGGTTTACATTTGCGATAATTGCATCACTCTGTGCAAGAGCGTCCTGGATAAAGAACTGTCGGCGGAAACGAAGCGAACCGCACCCCGCATTTCGGTGCCAAAGCCCAACGAACTCAAGCAGCATCTCGATCTTCATTGTGTTGGGCAGAGCCACGCCAAGAAAACGTTGGCCGTGGCGGTCCACAACCATTTTAAACGGCTTACCCAGGAATCAGCCGGGGCTAATCCTCGGGCCGGCGCGGAAGAACTGGACGCGGCTCGGCATCAAGATGTCGAGATTGAAAAGAGCAACATTCTGCTCATTGGTCCGACAGGTTCGGGTAAGACACTGCTGGCGCGCACCCTGGCCAAGGTGCTGGACGTGCCTTTCGCCATCGCCGATGCCACAACTTTGACGGAAGCGGGGTACGTCGGTGAGGACGTTGAAAATATCATTTTGCGCCTGTTGCAGAACGCGGATTACGACGTAAAACGCGCCCAGATGGGAATCGTTTACATTGACGAGATCGACAAGATCGCCCGCAAGACCGAGAACGTGTCCATTACCCGCGATGTCTCCGGAGAAGGCGTGCAGCAGGCCTTGTTGAAAATCCTGGAGGGGACGATTTGCAATGTACCCCCGCAAGGAGGCCGCAAGCACCCGCAACAAGAGTATATCCGAGTCGATACCAGCGGCATTTTGTTTGTTTGCGGCGGAGCCTTTATTGGCTTGGAGAAGATTATCCAGCGTCGTCTGGGCAATCGGGTGATGGGATTTGGCGCGGACGAACAGCGGCAAAAGCTGGCCTCCACCGAACGCGACAAAGTGTTGCAAATGGTCGAACCAGAAGATTTGATTTCCTACGGCTTTATTCCTGAATTTGTGGGGCGACTGCCAATGGTGACCGTGCTGGAAGCGCTGACGGAGGACGAACTGATTTCCATCCTCACAGAGACCCGCAACGCCTTGATCAAGCAATACAGCAAATTGCTGTTCATGGAAGGCGTTGATTTGGTTTTTACGCCGG
>Ga0182016_10005406_pt1 | contig 13771 bp, 8 predicted proteins | sample 712S2MmetaG_FD_120491 | JGI IMG/M metagenome (GOLD analysis project Ga0182016, IMG submission 120491) | Permafrost microbial communities from Stordalen Mire, Sweden - 712S2M metaG | ecosystem: Environmental > Terrestrial > Soil > Wetlands > Permafrost | place: Sweden: Stordalen | collected...
AGCATCCGCCTGCGTAGGTTGGTCACAAGAATCTCCTTCCTTGTGAATCAACCTATCGCAGCCACCGCCGCTCGCGGCTGCACATCGAGGCAGTGTCCGCCGCGCCAGCGGCTTCGTTCTAGTTAGTCGGCTGTGCGTCCAGGTGCTGAGTGACCGACTCACCCGGGTTCGATTCCAAGGTTGTCGTTTACCGCCACTCTCAAACGCTGCCTGCAGCCAATATAGCGTTCGGTTGTTTGCACAGAGACGTGCCCGAGAAGAAACTGGATCTGCTCGAGCTCGCCTCCGGAATCATGGCAGAGCCGAGCGCATGACCGTCTCTAATGCCGAATGCGGCATTACCGCCGCTATGCCGAATGCCGGATCATGCCGAATCACTCAGACCGGGTTGCGGAATGAGCCTGAATCTCGCTGGCCATGCGGCATAACCCCGATATCCTGATGAGACCTGCCATCCTTGAGGGCATGAAAACAATCATTGATCCCAAACTCCTTGAGCGTCTCCGAGTCGGGCCGCTATCACCATATCTGGACCTCTACCTGACACGCGTTGAGCAAGAAGGGTTCTTGCCCTCGTCGGTGCCATGCCAGGTCTATGCCATTGCCAGATTCAGCCGATGGCTGGAACGAATGAATGTTTCCCTGGAGGACCTCGACGAATCCGGAGTTCGGGACTTCCTTGGCCGCGATCCGGGCGTCGTTCATCATCCCGAACGCTCAACTATGCGGCGACTCGTCGAAGTGCTCCGAGAGGTTGGGGTGCTCAGAGCCGAACAGCCGGCTACATTGACAGCCGTTCAGCGTCACGTTTCGGAGTATCGTCGGTACCTCATACAGCAGCGCGGGCTCGCCGAAAGTTGTCTGCCGAACTACACCTCATTCGTAGAGAAGTTTCTCTCCGATCGCTTCGCTGGAAGCGAGCCACGTCTAGCAAACCTTTGCTCTATAGATGTGACATCATCCATAACCTTGCAGGTATCACAGCTGTCACGAGGACGCGCCAAGTCCCTTGTTACGGCGCTGCGCTCCTACCTGCGGTATCTTCTGCATCGGGGAGACATCACGGTCGCCCTGGCCAACTGCATCCCTTCTGTAGCCACGTGGTCCCTTGCGACTACACCGAAATCCTTGCCGGTTGAAACAGTGCAACGAGTTCTTGAGCAACAGAATCGAACGACTCCACTCGGGCGCCGGAACTACGCGATCATGTTGCTGTTGGCCCGCTTGGGATTACGCGCCGGAGAGGTTGTTCGGCTCAATCTGGAGGATATTGATTGGGAGAACGGTGTCATCAGAATCCGACGAAAAGGAGGCCGCTGGACACCACTTCCGCTACTGAACGACGTCGGTAAGGCGCTTGCTACCTATCTTCATTCTGGCAGACCGCAGTCTAGCTGCCGCCGGGTATTTTTGAGCCACCGCGCACCAGTCAGTGGATTTGCCCACACTATAACCGTTTCATCGATTGTTCGCCGGTTATTGATTCGTACTGGCGTTGATTCGGCACGAACAGGGGCTCATCTGTTGCGACATTCACTCGCTGTTGATCTGCTGCGCAAGGGAGCCTCGCTTGACGAGATAGGCGATGTATTGGGCCATCGCAGTCAGAACACAACGGCAATTTACGCCAAGGTCGATCTTGCTGCACTCCGTCCCCTCGCTCTCGCATGGCCGGACGGTGCTCAATGAAGAAACTGCGAGATGGTGTTGAAGACTACTTGGCGCTTAGACGCAGTTTGGGTTTCAAGCTGAAGAGACACGGTCGCTTCGCGAGGGAATTCGCAGCGGCGATGGAAAAACGTGGAGAGACACGGGTCACGACTCGATCCGCAATAGAATGGGCCACGGAACCACAACAACTTCATCCATCTGAGTGGGCCGCACGGCTCAGCAGCGTGCGTGCATTTGCACGCTACTGGAGCACGATTGATACGTCAACCGAAATTCCTCCAGATGGCTTGCTGACTTTCCGCCCCGGTCGCGCGAATCCATATTTGTACACAGATGAAGAGATCCAACGACTCTTCGATGCAGCAAGAAGCATGTCGGCGCAGTTCCCGCTGCATCGGTCTACATATCACTGCCTGCTTGGTCTTCTGGCAGTGAGCGGCATGCGTATTAGCGAAGCGCTCAATCTGGAGTTACGGGACATTGACTGGATAGAAGCGTACCTGACCATCCGCAGTACGAAGTTTGGAAAGTCACGGCTAGTGCCGTTGCATCCAACTGCCCAAATGGTTCTTGGTGATTATGTCTCACAGCGAAATCAGTTTTTCTCCGACCGTCCAACCTCGGCGTACTTCCCTTCGAAGACCGGTGCCCGTCTGGACGAAGGTCAAGTTAGGCGGGTCTTCTACCGCTTATCCCGGCAAGTTGGCATTCGAGGAGCGTCGGCCAGTCGTGGCCCCCGCTTGCATGACTTTCGACAGCATGCCGTTGAGACCTTGCTGCGGTGGTATCGCAGCGGAGAAGACGTTACACGGCGCTTGCCAATTCTCTCCACCTATCTCGGACATGGTCACGTTACAGATACTTACTGGTATCTGACAAACACTCCAGAGCTGATGGCTTCCGCCGGTGAGCGACTGGAGAGGCGATGGGAAGGCAAACAATGAATAAGCGTGCCCATTTCCCCGCCATCCTGCAGTCCTTCTTCACGAAGCGGCTAATTGTGCAACGCCGGGTCAGCCCGCATACGATCGCGTCCTATCGAGATACTTTCCGATTGCTGCTAAAGTTCGTACACAAGACGCTGAGCAAGAACCCTTCAGGGCCTTTTCGCAACGGTCCGAATTAAAAGCAAGAACAAAAGCAAAAGCCTTGCCTTTTCTTCCCTGCCATATCACAGATGAAGTTCTTCTCCCAGGTTCACCGCCACCGGAGAAGAATGCCGAGTTTGTATTGCCAGGTCGTCACCAGGAATTCTGGATCACCGCTGGTTATCGCGCCTACGGCACCTACGCCCTAGATTCTACGTACCCATCCCTGGTCTGTCGCTTTCGTATTTCGAACCAGCAGCAGCACGAGCATCATGCCAAGAAAAGGAACGACCCCGGCGACAATCACAATCGGATCGAATGAATGAACCAAATCGGCGTGGCGGGCATCGGAAAAGTGACCGATGAGTCCAAATGCGATGATCGTCCCGATGCCTGCCCCGGTCCCACTCAAACCGCTGACCGTGGCCACTGCGTCGTCGCGATAAAGATCCGATGGCAATACGTTGGCCATGGTGGTGAAGCAGGCATAGGAAAAAGTTGCAAGCCCGAACAGGAGCGCAATCATGTAGAGGTTGGTGGTGAATATTGTGGGGATCAACAGGGTCACACCGACACCGCCAAAGACAATCAGCGCCTTCCGCGCCGCACCGAGCGACCATCCCCGCTTGATCAGATATCCGGACAAAGCGCCGCTAAAAAAGTTGCCCAAGTCGGCTGCGATGAATGGCACCCACACCGCGATCAGCCCGCTCCGCAGCTCGATCCCTTTCGCCACCAGGAAGATTGGGAACCAGTCGGCAATGAAGAACCAAACAGGATCGGTGAAGCTCCTTGCGATTATCACTCCCCACGTCTGCGGCAGTTTCAGGATGTCGTGCCATCGCCGGCCTGTTGAATCCCTACTCGGCAATAACCCTTCCTGCTTATCGGTCGTCAGCAGATTGAGTTCCGCGCTCCCAATTCGAGGATGCAATTCAGGCGGATGGTAGAGCCTGCGCCAACCTAATAGCCAGATGAATCCGAGCACACCGGGGACCATGAATGCAGGACGCCATCCCCACCGAAAGTAGATACCCAGAACAAGGAACGGGGCGATCGCGCCGCCCACAGAGCTGCCGCTGTCAAATAGCGCGGTTGCCAGTCCGCGCTCGCTTTTCGGAAACCATTCCGCGACCACTTTCGTAGCTGCGGGCCAGTTGGCCGACTCTCCCGCTCCCAGCAGGAATCGAAACGAAGCAAAGCTCAAGAATCCCCTCGACAGCGAGGTGAGAATAGAAACCATGGAATACCAGGCGACAGTGAGGGTTAGCCCGCGTCTCGTTCCGATGCGATCGATCAATCTGCCGAAAACAGTTTGTCCAATCGAATAGGCCACGCGGAACGCAATGACCAGATTGGCATAGTCCGTGTTTGTCCAGTGGTACTCCAGCTTGAGGTAAGGGGCGAGTAGCGAGAGCGTCTGGCGATCGACATAATTAATGACAGTCGAAGCAAACAACAGCCCGCCGATCCACCATCGCAACGCCGGGATCGCACGTTTCCCGATGTGAATCGAAGGTCCAGCTTGCTCCGGTAGTGTCGAACCGTCTGTAATGTGTCTCCTCGATCCGCTAAATTGCCGGCTGCGGCGTCGTGTTCAGCAAGGCGGCAGAATATGTGTCCAGGTAAACCGTAGCATTCAGATGTGTACGCAGAATGGAAGCCGGGGCCATGGGAGTGATTTCTCCTTCAACACACGCTTTCACTGCCTGTGCCTTTCGCGAATCGGGAACTACTACGAGCAGTTCCTTCGCCTTGAGAATCTGCCGCACCGACATGGAAATCGCCTGCTCTGGTACCTCGGAAATATCCGTGAACCATGCTTCCCCCACTTGCTGACGACGGCAGGCCTCGTCGAGCGTCACAATGAGATAGGGTTCCTCGGTTTCGAAATCCGCGGGAGGATCATTGAAAGCAAGATGTGCGTTCTCGCCGATACCGAGGAAGGCAATGTCAATCGGAGCTGATGATATGGCCTCATTGACACCGCGTACCGCAGCCGCAGGATCGCCCTCGCCGTCCAGCAGGTGATAGTGGACGATGCCGGTTTTGTTCACCAACTGTTCCAGAAAAAGCCTGCGGAAGCTGCCTGGATGGGTGATCGGCAGGCCAACATACTCATCCAAATGAAACGCTTCAACGAGACGCCAGTCGATATCGTCAGCACTGGCGAGGCACTCCAGGAACTCCACCTGGGATGCTGCAGTGGCAGCTACGATTCGAGCACGTCTCCGGTCCCGAATGGCATTGCGGATTGCGGTGGCAGCCTGGTCGGCCGCTGCCTCGCCCAGGGAACGCTTGTCATTGAAAACCTTCACATTCATTTATAGAACCTCTTCAACATAGAAATATCGATCAAAAAATGTTTTGCCGGCGGTAAGTCGCGCATGGCCGACTGCCAGTTACTGCGAAGCACCAACTTGCCCCCGCAAGACAGTTATCGAAGCCGGCGGAAGCGTATAACTTTTGACGCCGGCCGGAAGTGTCGATTTTGCCGGCGGACCATCTGGGTCCGCATAACCGTCTCTTAGTGCCGAATGCCACACGTACTGCTCCTTTCCGAATGTAAGCATCGTGACCGGCCCAACAAAAGAGCGATCCGCTTTGGCATCTTCATCGTGAAACACAATCCGCACTGCATGTGCGTTATCGTAATCCTTGTTGATAAGCATCAGCGACCACTGGCCGTCCGGACGGAGCACTGCATATACAGTGACCAGCACATGACCCTCGGCGTCCTTGATATCGCTCGCGCCGCGGAACAGCTTGTGTTCCGCATCTTTCGGTTCCGCCCACTCTTGAGTAAGCATCTGCGCCGCAAAAAACTGCGAGGTTCTTTGTTTGATGAGATAGTTATGGTCCGCCGTAAATAGATGGTAGGTTCCCCAACTATTCCAGCAGGCCGGATGCGGTGTGGAGTACGGCAGCGAATGATGGTAATAAGAGGCGGTTCCGCCGGCAGTTAGAAAGGCGGGAAATGTTTCCGCAAGCCACAACGCTCCGAATACATCGACGGCTGCGTCCGCGCCAGGAGCGTTTGTTTCGGAGTTAATCATTGGAATGCTGGACGGCAGTCCCTCATCCCGCCAAGCCTGGGCGATGTCCATGATCGCCGCCGGCTCCTTGAACAGATTGCTCCACGGGCCCATGCATGTTCCATCGTAGTAAGGGTAGTGCTCAAAGGACATGAAAGACAGATCCGAAAGCCGGTCATGAGCTTTGAGATAGTCCAGGAAGCGCGTAAGCCAGAGAGTCTTTCCTTGCGGGTTCGGCCAGAAGTGTTTCACATCGCCTTCAAAGACCGGGCCGCCAAGTTTCAGGGCCGGGTCGACGCGGTGCAGCGCTGTTGCAAATTGCAGATAGAGAGCGGCGTAGTCTTCCGGCGACATGTACTGTCCGTCGACTTCCTCGCCCATTTCGACATAAGAGATTGGATAACCTCGCTTTTCAAGATAAGTCAGTTGCGCCGCGGCGTCCTCGGGTGTGCTGTAAATCACGGCTATCGGAATCATGGCCGGCAGACCGCGCGTAAGTCCACTGGTGAAGAACAGATCGAAACCAACCTGGTCGCCGGATTCCATTCGATCCGGAAATACATAAAGGTCTGAAGCGCGATGCCAGGGGTCGATCGATGAGCTGAAAGTAAAGGTCTGGTCCTGGCCCGGCGCATGCTGGAGTATGTCATGAAAGACGCCCTTGTCCAGCGTGCCAAGATATAACTCATTGATCGCGTATCCAACGCAGTTTCGAAGATCCTGCTTACCGTGTGTGTCGCAAGTCCCGGACGACTCGGTCATCAGAATGCGCACATATCGAACTGCCAGCGGAGTGGGCGAAAGCTGGAGAGTCTCGATCCCTCCTTCACCGTCCATAACTACGCCCGCCGGATAATCCTTCCACTCACCAGCGTCCGGCTCTTCCATTGCGTCTCCGGAACCAAGCCAATATTGGACCCGATATTTGCGGGCAAATGGCTCCTCCCATGCAATGCGAAGCGCGGTGGCGATCTGTTCCTCTCCCAGCTTGATTACGACCCATTGCGGGTGAAGAGTGTCGTCCTCTCCCGTGAATGCCTTGGTAAGATACGGGTTGCTCTTCCAATAAGTATGCGGATCGCCGTCGTCAAGCCGGGAGTATCCGTCGAACTCCGATCCGCTGTTGCGGGTAACGCCGCGATGCGGCAAGTTATAGCCGTAAGAATGCCGAATCATCTCTTTGCCAGGCGCTGCGTCTCCGACAAAATATCCCTGGCCGGCGGGGTCGCTCCAACTTCCTTTCGGGTTCCAATGCCACGCCTGTACAAAGAGCTCCGTGTTTTGGCGATAACTGATCGGACCGAAGCCCGCCTCCAGATATTGCTTGATCTGGTCCGGGCGAAAGAAGGGCTCGGTCGCATTGCTGGGGATGCGATCGAGAGTAGCTCCGAATGCTCGCAAGGGACTGAAAGTATTCGCTACGTGGCTTGGCGTCGCGTCGATGCGGACCGTTTGCGCCGCGACTCTGCTTGCCGGGATCAAGAACATTGGAACAATCGCAATGGAAGCAACGAATGACATCTTGAGATGAGACAACTGCGATTGCATGAAACTCCTCCTGCGCGCGTCTTCCTTCTCATGCTCCCAGTAGATGTTGAATGCAATGGGCGGATGACCGCCATGGTAGAACCCGTCTGAAAATCCATGGAATGAAGGGTACGGGATTCATCCCGTACTTTAACAGCGAGTTCAGGCCAGGCTTTAGCCGCCGAGGGAATGCAAACTCTTGGAAACCTTCCCTCGGGGGCTGAATCCCGTACCCTTCACCGTTTGCCAGGATATTAAACAGGTTCCTAGAAGTTCAACTTGAGAGCTAACTGGATATCGCGCGGACTGCCGGCAGTTGTAATAGTACCGAAGAGACCGGCTCCATCCGCAAAGGTGCTATCTGGAACGCTGAAGTTGGCGTGGTTGAGCGCATTGAAGAAATCGGCCCGGAACTCCACCTTCCAGCGCTCTTCAAAAGAGAAGTGCTTTTGCACGGCCATATCCAAGCCGAAACTTCTCGGGCCGAAGAGCATGTTGCGGCGCGTGTTTCCGAAGGTCCCCAGAGCGTTATCTTGAAATGCGTTGATGTTAAACCAAGTGTTGTTAGCCCCAATGCGCTGCTTGAGAGATCCGCTGGTATAGCTCAATGGAACAGCGGGATTAAGATCGGCCAGCTCATTGCTTATTCCGGTGAAGGAAGCATCGCCGCCATCAAAAACAGTGAAGGGCGTTCCACTCTGCCAATTTGACAACCCCGAAACTTGCCAGTCCGCGAGTGCCAAATGCGCCATCCCTTGCTTTGGACCAGGAATCTCCCAGACTCCGCGCAGGGTGAGGCGATCCTTGATTTCCAGGTCGCTGGTGCCGGCATAGGCGCCTGGTGCGAATGGGTCGATCACGTTGATGCTGTCGGTATCGGATTGGTAGGAGACCCAATCGTTGAATTTGCTCCACGTGTAATTGGCGTTGAGGCTGAAACCGGAGGCAAAGCGTTTATCGAATTCGGTCTGAATGGAGTGATAGATCGAGTTACCACCGGAGTAGTCTTCGGTTATCTGACTGAAATTCTGATTTGCGAAGCAACTTCCGTTGTTCGCCCATTCCGCGCTCGGCTGGCATTGCGCCCATGTCATCTGGTTGGCGTCGATGTTATACGACTCGTGTGTGCCCTTCGAACCCACATAAGCTACGCGCGCAATCATGTCTTTCCTAAGCTGTCTTTCCAAAGTGAAATTCCAGCTCAGCAGTTGCATCGGATGCCAGTTAGGCGACCAGGAACGGCCAACGATCGGCGCTGAGAATGTAGCATTGGCGGGAGGCGAATAGGGCGAGAACTGCGCCGGGAAGGGATTGGCTACGCCGGAGCCGGCATAGGGATCGGAGAATTGTATGGGGGATCCTGGTTCGCCACTGAAATAGAATTGAGGGCTGAAGGGGGCGCTATCTGAAAAGTCGTTGAATGCTCCCATATAAGGCGGCTGGGTAAAGAATCCGGCTCCCCCGCGTACGACGGTCTTTCCATCCCCCCGTAAGTCATAAGAGAAACCAACTCGCGGAGATAACATCAACATGGTAGAGTTAGCTCCGCCGCCAGGACATCCTTTATCCCCGGCAAATAGATATCCCAAAGGCGCATTGGGAAAGCGCGTAGACTGCAATCCCGCCCGGTAGCACTCAGTGCGGCCCAGCGAATCTGAAAAAGGAACATACGGATCCCAGCGTACGCCGAGATTGACAGTCAGGTTGCGCAGCACCCGATAGTTGTCGTTGATAAACAAGCTGCCCAGATTTGCCGTGCGGTTCTGATATTCGCCGCCGCCCTGGTTAAACTTCTGCAGGCCTCCCAGGAACAAATCGGCAAGCGGAAAGCCCGTGTAACGGCTGCCAAAGTAGAACTTGCCCGAACTCATGTAATTGTTCTGTTCGTTCAGGTTCTGTTGCAGGAAGTCTCCTCCGAAGGCGATTTCATGCTTGCCCCTGGCCCAGTGCAGCGTATCGGCGACTTGATAGGAGCCGCGGCGGATGTTGCGGAAATGTCCCGTCTGAATCGTAAAGACGCCACCCACGCTGATAAAGATCTCCGGCAACGCTGGGGTGGTGATATTGACACCGAGCCCACCGGTGCCCGCTCCGAAAGGTGCCCCCGTAGCAGTCTTGCCGGCATTCATGTTGTGCGCAACGAGCAACGTGTTGAGCAGATTGGGAGTGAAGTCAAAGGTGTCGACGGCTGCGATGGTCTGATACGTAAAATCCTCTCCGGGGTTTGCCTGCAGCAGATTCGTCTTGCTGACGTACGGATCCTGGGTATAGCGCGTAAAGAACTCGCGTCCGTACAGCCTGTTCCTGTCTGTGTTGTAGTCCACTCGTGCGAAGAACTGATGTTCGTCATCCACAATGCCCGGCTGGGTAAATGAGATAGTTCCGGTGGGTGAACTGGGCAGATAGTTGAGCAGCGTCTTTGTAGCTGGATCTAACCGGTTCATGGGAATCTGGTTGTTTGGAAACGGGTTGCCGATCAGCGGGTCGGTAATGGTCGGATCGGCGGAAAAATCCCCCGACTGCTCCGGGATCGACATGGTGTGGGCGCTGAGGCCGTTCGCGACATTATGTTCGATCGTGCCCTGATAGTTCCCAAAGAAGAAAAGCCTGTTCTTTACGATGGGACCTCCAAGGCTGCCACCGAACTGGTTGCGCTTCAGTTGGTCGGGCGAACTCTGCGCGCCGAATGCATACCTCGCGGCGTTGAAATCGCCATTGCGCAAATACTCAAAGGCGTCTCCATGCAGTCGATTGGTGCCGGAGTTGGTGACGATGCTGACCACCGCGCCCACGCCGCGTCCATACTCGGCGCTATAGTTGCTGGTCTGCACTGCAAACTCTTCGAGCACATCCGGGTTAGGAAAGGGACTATTGATGTTCGAATAGGGGTCGTTGTTGCTGGCGCCGTCCAGCAGATAACTAACGCCCTGGCCTTGCGCGCCGTTGGAACTGATATACATTGCGCCGGGATAAGTCACCGGCTGATCCAGATCGCCGTAAGTTCCAGCCCCGCTGCCGCCCGAGGCCGCCTGACCAGTGCCTCCGTTCGTCAAGTCCGAAGTTCCCGCAGATAAGAGAACCAGCTCCGCGGCATTGCGCCCGTCCAGAGGCAGGTCTTCGATGGTGCGCTGTTCAATGGTCTCGCGCAGCGTTCCTGTGCGGGTGTCCACCAGATCGCCATAGCCCTGCACCGTAACCGTCTCCTTGACGTCGCCCACGGTGAGCCTGGCATGGACGGTACTTGAGATTTCGGCCCTGACCTCAATGCCATTTTGCTCAAAGCGATTGAACCCCGGCGCCTCAACGATGACGGTGTAGAGACCTACGGGCAAAAGAGGAACCACATAGCCGCCATCTGCGGCGCTCGTTACCTCTCGCGAAAACCCGGTAGCGGGCGCGCTCACTGTCACCTTTGCGCCCGCGATTGCGGCGCCGCTTCGATCCAGTACGGTTCCTGCGATGCTCCCCGTTGGCCCGGCGGCAAAGAGCGGAAGAGAAATTGCGAGGATCAGAGCCAGAAACAGGCAACTAAAAGAGCACGTCTTGTTGCGCATACGGGTTCTCCTTATGACGACGGATTGTGAATGGAATCATCGCCCGTAATCTAGCTCATTGTTTCCCTATATGTCAATAATCTTTCTTATTTTAATGAAAGATTTCTATAAAATCAGATAGATAATCTTGAGCCCAAGTCACCGGGCGTGGCATAATGACAACAAATGGCCAAGTCAAAGACCACTCTTCGCGACGTGGCGCAACTCGCAAATGTCAGCTCTGCCACCGTTTCTCGAGTTGCCCAGGGAAATCCCCAAGTGGACGCCGAGATTGGAGCGCGGGTCCTTGCCGCCGCCCGAAAGCTCGGTATCGATTTCACAAGCTCCAGAAAAAATCGCTCGATCGCATTCGTGTTGGGGAACCGGGATCTTCTGAACGAGTTCCAGTCCAGAATCTTGCTGGGTGCGGAAGGCTATTGCCTGCAGCATGGATGGGACTTGCACTTCGTTTCATTCCGCTGCGATCTCAGCGCACCTCCGGGAAACCTGCGCCTGCCGCAAGTGTTGACGAGGCCGGATCGCCCCGGTGGAGTGATTCTCAGCGGCACCCACACCGTCAGCATTCTGTCGGCGCTCCGCGACATCCGGATGCCCTTCTCCGCAGTTGTGAACAACATCGTCGGCGACTGGCGGTCAGAGGAATACGACTGCGTTGCCACGGACGATGTTCGAGGGTCCGCGGAGATCACTCAATACCTGATTTCTCTCGGGCATCGGAAGATCTGGTACATCGGCGATCAGCGTCTGCCCTGGTATGCGCGATGCGCCGAGGGGTATCGGCGCGCGATGCACGACGCCGGTCTCGAACCTCGATTCAGCGAGATTCGCTCTGAGGATCGGGAACTCGGTTATCTCGCGGTCAAATGGTTGCTTGGGAACGGTGACCGCCCAACCGCCATATTTGCCGGGAACGACCAGGCCGCCGCTGGAGCTTACCGCGCGGTGCAGGAAGCGGGGATCCGCATTCCGCACGATATCAGCATCGCGGGGTTCAATGACACGATGGGCGATCTTCTCTACCCGGCACTCACCACGGCGCGAGAGTTTCCCAGTGAACTGGGACGTCATCTTGCGGAATTCACTTTACGGCGCATCCAGGAACCGGATGTTCCGCCCCAGCAGCTTCTCATGCCCACGGAAATCATCCGCCGAGATTCGGTTCGTCGTTTCGATATGGGACAAGAATGGGATCAACATGGTTCGGCTGCAGTCTCACGGCAGAATTCTTGAACCGGCATAAGGGGAAGGGTACGGGCTTCAGCCCGTACATCTCCGCCAACAAATGGTTGGGCTTTAGCCCCTGAGGGAAAGCCTTCAAGAGTTTGCATTCCCTGGGAGGTTAATGACGAGACCTGAATCCGCTGTTGACGTACGGGCTGAATCCAGTACCCTTCAATCCACGAAGTTCCTAGACAAGTTCCAATTGCGCAAGGAGAATGCCGATGAAGTCGAAGAGCAAGCGACTGGGGATGGCTTCCGCGCTGTTTCTTGTAACCGCGGCCCAACTGCTGTTTGCTCAGGCTCCGCCGCAACGCCAAATCGCCATCACCATTGACGATCTGCCCGCTGCCGCTGCCAAGTCCATGACCGGCTCGGAAATCACCGCCATGACCGCAAAGCTTCTAGGCACGTTACGCGACCGGAAAGTACCCGTCGTTGGTTTCGTGAATGAGAGGAAGCTCTACAAGTTTGGCGAGGTCGATGAACGGATCAAGGCCCTCGATATGTGGCTCGATTACGGCTTCGAACTCGGCAACCACACCTTCAGTCACGCGTCCCTGAGTCGCGTCGGGTTGCCGGAATGGGAAGAGGACGTCATCCGCGGTGAGACAGTCACTTCGCTCCTTCTCGCGCAGCACAAGATGGCGAAGATCCGCTACCTGCGTCTTCCCTACCTCGAAACCGGCCGCGACCCGCAATCTCTCCGCGCGGCCGAGGCCTTCCTGGCGAGCCGCGGCTACCGCATTGCCCCGGTCACCATGGATGCGTGGGACTGGATGTATGGCGGTCTCTATGAAGAAGCTCGTACGCGCGGCGACACGGCGCTCGAGGAGAAGCTGGTTAGCTCTTACTTTTCCCACACAACAGAAGTGTTCGACTACTACGAGAAGCTTTCCCGCGACCTGATGGGCTATGAGCCTAAGCAGATTCTGCTGCTGCACATGAACTGGCTGGAGGCCGACCACATCGCAGAACTTCTCGACCTGCTACAGAAGCGTGGCTATCTTTTTATCACCTTGCAAGATGCTCTCAGCGATCGGGCCTACAGCATGCCCGACGAATTCGGCGATAACATTGGGGCCGGTTGGCTTGAGAGCTGGGCTAGCACCCGCGGCCAACCGCCGCAAGTCACCCCTGCGTTTCCCCAGTGGGTGAGCGATCTCTATGACGCGCTTCCGCATCGTCCAACCCAGCCGTAGTCGCGCACAGATCTGCTCAGGGTTACTGCGGTCCTTTCCCAGGAACCGTTCGTTGAATGATAGGCGTCTTGCCGCCAACTGATCGCTCATTCCAGGAGCGATTGGCTCCAGAATTCGTGCGAGCGGTGTGCGAGGATGATTGAGGAGTGCGGACTGACGTCTTGTATGTTTCTGCATGTAGTCCTTGACCACAGTTGATTCCGTCTCTTCGATGCCCCAAGTCATCGAGCGGAACGATTCAGATCGGCGCACTACTTCATTCAAATACTCTCCGCTCGGCGATTCATGAAAACATGCAGATACCCTGCTTCACCCTAGATGCGCAGGTTGTCAGTGGGATTCTGGGTTTAGGCATTATCGCAAATGCCCCCACCGACAACAGTAAGTGCTCCACATGGCCGAATAGTCGTTAGCCTTGATCGGAAATGCTTCGGGGCGAGTCCTCGCAGCTCGACCCTGTTCGGCCGCTGGTGCCC
>Ga0182016_10005407_pt1 | contig 13770 bp, 9 predicted proteins | sample 712S2MmetaG_FD_120491 | JGI IMG/M metagenome (GOLD analysis project Ga0182016, IMG submission 120491) | Permafrost microbial communities from Stordalen Mire, Sweden - 712S2M metaG | ecosystem: Environmental > Terrestrial > Soil > Wetlands > Permafrost | place: Sweden: Stordalen | collected...
CAAAATTACAGGCGCAACGGTCTCAGTTTTGAGCCACGGTAAGGTAATCGCAACAGCAATTTCCACCGCCGACGGGAGTTTTCAGATTCTGACCGGAACCCCTGGCCGGCTCTTTCTAGTCGTTTCGGCCAAAAGCTTTCGGCAGATCCAGACTCCCGGCTTCTATGCTGGCCCATTGGATAACATTGAGCGGAATCTGGTACTTGAGCCGGAATGGGTGCGGGAATCCATTGTTGTTACCGCCACCGGAACACCGACTCCGCAGGCTCAGACCAGCGCGGCAACAAGCGTACTAGGCCCGCTGGATCTCGACCTCCGCAGCGACCTGGTAAGCGAATTGCGGTTGATGCCGGGGACGTTTGTGGTGCAGACGGGGCAGATGGGGGCAGTCACTTCGCTGTTTGTGCGCGGCGGCGACTCTACTTCCAACAAAGTCCTGGTGGATGGGGTCTCCGCGGGCGACCTTGGAGGGGGATTCGATTTCGGCCCGCTCTCGACGACGGCGGTGGAGAGCGCGGAAGTCTATCGCGGTCCCAACTCAAGCTTGTATGGCGCGGATGCAGCCAGCGGCGTGGTCAGCTTGACCACACCGCATGGGACGACCAGCTTTCCCTCCCTGCTATTCCATGGCGACGCGGGTACCTTCAACACTTCGCGCATGGAATTGGAGGCGGCCGGCGCCCACAACAAACTGGACTACCTGGGCGCATTCAGCTGGCTCCAGACCTCAAACGACCTTCCCAACGATGAGTATCACGTGGCAACAACGGCGGCTAACCTGGGCTGGCAGCTGAACGGCAACACGCAGATTCGAGCTACCTTGCACTATGGCGTGGATGCGACGGGCGTGCCCAATGCCTGGGATTTCTATCACGTTGCGGACAGCGCCACGCAGAAAGATCAGGACTTGTTCCTGTCTGGATCGATCGAGAACCAGACCACTCCGGACTTCCACCAGAGCGTCCGCTATGGGGCGACGCGGAAGCGGGAGCAGTACAACCTGTGGCAGCAGAGCGGAAGCGGGACATTCGACGCCTACGGGGACAGCTTTGGCAATCCGGTGACAATCACGGGCGCCAATGGCTACTCGGTTACGGGACCAGTCCTTCTGGACTATGCGAACTACACAGGCATCTATCCGGAAGGGCATCAGATTGTCTCGAATCGCGACCAGCTGGTATATCAAGCGGACTATAGGTTTACGCCGCATATTGTTGCAACAGCTGGATTTCATTACGAAAACGAACGTGGCGCAGCGCCCAACAGCACCTACCTGACGCCAGTGGAACGGAGCAATTACGACTACCTTGCGGCGGTGCATGGGGATTTCAAGACCCGTTTCTTCTATACGCTTGGCGGCAGCCTGGAGCGGTATTCGCTGTTTGGCACGCAGACTTCGCCGCGAGCTGGCCTCTCCTACTATGTCCTGAAGCCGCGAACGGGAATCTTCAGCGGGACACGCGTGCTGTTCAACTTTGGCGATGCGGTACGCGAACCATCGCTAACCGACCAGTTTTACTCGCTTTACAACTTCCTTCAGACGAACGGCGGCGAATCGACTATCCAGCAGTTGGACATATCGCCGCTACAGGCGCCGGCCACTCGAACCTACGAAGGCGGTTTTGAGCAGGCGTTCTTTGGCGAGCGGTTGATCTTCCGCACCAGCTTCTTCCACAACGAGTTTGGGCGGCAAATCGAATACGTCGGGCTGAACCTGATTCCGCAACTGCTGCCGAATCTTACACCTGCGCAGCAGAACCTGCTGGAGCAGACATTGCAGGCAGATGGCGCATATGAGCAGAGCCTCAATACGGAGGCCTACCGCGCTTTGGGCGTCGAAACGACTGTCGAAGGTGGAATTGGACGCAACATCTTCCTCCGCGGCGGATATACCTATCTAGATGCGGTGGTGCAGCGCTCGTTCGCAAACGATGACGTAACGCTGTTGGGGCCAATTCCAACATATGGCGGGATTCCCAACGGCATTCCCATCGGAGAGGACTCTCCCCTTCAGGGAGCGCGGCCCTTCCGCAGAGCGCCGCATACGGGATTCATAACCGCAACGTATTCGGGGAAGAGACTTACTGGCGTGCTTTCATCCGCTTTTGCCAGCCGGTCGGACGACTCGGACTTTCTGGCCGGGTACGACTTGAACGGAGGCAACAGCCTGCTGCTGCCGAACCGGAACCTGGATTACGGATATGCCAAAATCGACCTTGGAGCGAGCTATCAGCTGCTTAACTGGCTTGGTGTTTACGGGCAGGGGGAAAACCTGACCAACAGTCAGCACATTGGGCCGATTGGGTTTCCCAGCTTGCCGGCGACCATTCGGCTGGGGCTCAAAATTCAGTGGGGAATCGGAGCGCCCAAGTAGTTGGCTCATCATTTCCCACATTTTGGTCCTTTAATCTCGCCGACTGTGAGCAGCATCACAGTCGGCGTGTTTTTAACATCTAAATCGCTGAATTTATTTGTGATGCGCTCCGATATCGACCTTGCCGTTTCGATTCGCAAGGAGAAATCACATGGCACTGGTAGCTTGGTCCGACAAACTCTCAGTCGGAATTGATTCCATCGATAAACAGCACACAATTCTATTCAACACAATCAACGATCTTCATGCCGCAATGTTGAAGGGGCAGTCCAAGGCGATTGTCGGCGATCTGCTGAAGACGCTTCTGTCCTACACGCGGTTCCACTTCGAAGCGGAGGAAGCGATGATGGAGAAAGCCAAGTATCCTTCCTTGCCCGCGCACCGGCTCAAGCACAGGGAACTGACCAAAAAAGTGGAAGACTTCGTCGCTCGTTACGAGAAGGGCGATATTACCGTCAGCAATCACTTGCTGACTTTCCTCAGCGATTGGCTCACCAACCACATTCAAGGAACCGACAAAGAGTACGGGCCATTCTTGAACGAGCACGGGGTACGCTAAGCCGCAATCAAACGAAGTGTGCGTGAGGATTCCTGTGAATCTTCACGCACACTCTTGGCTTTGCTACGGTTTGACGGTTGGGCGGGGGACATCTTTTAGCCGGTTCGCACCCTGGAATGGAAGCATCCAGCCGGGATATTCCGGCGGCAATGCACTGACTTCGTCGAGCAATTTGAGCTCATCGGCGTTGAGCGTCAGGTCGGCGGCGGCCAGGTTGTCCATGAGCTGATCCAGACGCTTGGCTCCGATGATGACCGAAGTGACGACCGGCTTGGCCAGCAGCCATGCCAGGGAGACGCGCGCCGGGCTGCAGTCGTGGGCCTTGGCGATGGGCGCGATGGCGTCGAGAATCTTCCAGGTGCGCTCCTTGTCCACGATAGGGAAATCGAACTCGGAACGGCGGTTGCCTTCAGGCTTGGGGTTCTCGCGGCTGAATTTTCCGGAGAGCAATCCGCCGGCAAGCGGACTCCAAACCAGCAGGCCGGTTTTCTCAGCTTCCAGAAGAGGAACGATTTCGCGCTCAAGATCGCGGCTGGCGATTGAATAGTAAGCCTGAAGCGTATCGAAGCGGGCAAGCCCTTTGAACTGGGAGATGCCGAGAGCCTTGGCGATCTTCCATGCCTGCCAGTTGGAAACACCGATGTAGCGAACCTTGCCCCTGTTCACGAGGGTATCGAGGGCGCGCAACGTCTCTTCGATGGGCGTGATAACGTCATTGCCATGAATCTGATAGAGGTCGATGTAGTCGGTCTGGAGACGACGAAGGCTGGCATCTACAGCGTCCATGATGTGTCCGCGGGAGGCGCCAACGTCGTTGCGGCCAGGTCCGGTGCGCCCGAAGACTTTGGTCGCAATTACGACGTCTTTGCGGGCGATGCCCAGATTTTTGAGCGATTGGCCGAGCGTCTCCTCGCTATGGCCTTCGGAGTAGACATCGGCAGTGTCGATGAAGTTTATGCCGGCTTCGAGGGAAGCCTTGATGAGTTCGTCGGCTCCATTCTGATCCACGGCGCCGATATTCTTCCAGAATCCCTGCCCGTAGAAGGTCATAGTTCCGAAGCAAAGGGTCGAAACCAGAAGTCCAGTATCGCCAAGCGTTTTGTATTGCATTCATGCTCCTTGGGCCGAGTAAATCGACGCCCGCTATTGGACGTTAGAAGCTAGAGCGATGACTCAAAGTAATCGGTCGCGCAGGAGTCTTTCGAATGCAATTGACTCGACTACGGCTTAGCCGTATGCTCATCCAATGCGGTATACATGGGATCCCGAAAAGGATGCCCTGAACCGTCGCAAGCATGGGATGTCTCTGGAAGAGGGAGTTCCTGCGCTTGAAGATGCTCGCAACAACTCCTGGATCGACGACCGATTCGACTACGGCAAAGAGCGATTTGCGACGCTGGGTCTAGGCAGGAGGCGAGTTCTGTATGTGATTTCTACCATTTCGCAAAAGGACCTCACTCGTGTCATTTCCGTAAGAAAGGCCAACAAGAATGAAGTTGAACAATATGGTCGTGTTCGATCATGAGCCAGGCGATCCTCTCCCCGAGACGGACACGGATTGGGACGCAATCGATGCGCTGACAGACGAAGAACTGACTGCGGCGGCGCTTGCCGATCCAGATGCGCAGCCAATCCCACGGGGGACGGACGAGGAACTTGAGAAGCTGGGGCTGCATCGTGTCGTGAACGTGAAGAGACTTCGCGAGCGCCTCGGCCTAACCCAGGAGGCCTTTGCGGATACCTACAAAATCCCCGTTGGCACTCTCCGCGATTGGGAACAGCGGCGTAAGTTTCCCGACGCGCCAGCGCGGGCTTATCTGATGGTGATTGATCGGGACCCGGAATCGGTAGCGCGGCTGTTAAGGCGCGCCGCTTAATAGTCCTGCCTGCACGTGACTCAGCAGCGAATTCAAGCTTCCCTGCGACTAACCCCTCAAAAAGTCCTTCGCCTTCTGGATCAGCACGTCACGGCTGATGTCGGAGATGGCGTTGGTCAGGGGGATGCCCTTGGGGCAGACTTCAACGCAGTTCTGGGCGAAGCCGCACTCCTGAATGCCGCCGTCACCGGCCAGCGCTCGTAACCTATCTTCTTTGAATACTTTGCCGGTTGGATGATCGTTGAAGAGCTTGACCTGGGCGATGGTAGCTGCGCCGACGAAGCCGGTGTCGTCGTTGAACTGCGGGCAGACCTCCATGCAGCAGCAGCAGGATATGCAATTCGACAGCGGATAGCTGGCTTCCTGCTGTTGTGGGAAGACGCGTGGGCCAGAGCCCAGATCGTAAGTCCCGTCGACTGGTACCCAGGCCTTTACGGCTTTGAGGTTTTCGAAAAGGACTGACCGGTCCACCTGCAAGTCCCTGACAAGAGGGAACTTGGAGAGCGGCTCGATCTTGATGGGCTGCTCCAGGTTGTCAACCAGGGACGAGCAGGCCATGCGGGCCTTGCCGTTGATCCTCATCGCACAGGAACCACAGATCTCCTCCAGGCAATTGGAGTCGTAGGTGATCGGGGTGGTGTCGACACCGTCGGCTGTGACGGGGTTGGCGGCGATCTCCATCATGGCGGAGATGACGTTCATGCCGGGACGCCACGGGAGTTCAAAGCGCTCCCATACGGCGGGAGCATCGGGGCTGGCCTGGCGCTTGATTTCCAGTGATACGGTCTTGGTTGCCATGATGTTTTTCGGTCCCTCGGAGGCTAAAGCCCCGTTTCTTCTAAAACCTTTGCGGCACCACTAAACTCGTGCCCTTTCAAAGCATTGATGCGGCGCTATTTGCTTGCGGTGTAGCTACGCGGGCGCGGCTTGATGTATTGCGTGTCGACGTCCTCGAATTCGAAGCGAGGACCATCGGGCGCGCCGGTGAAGCTTGCTTTGGTCGTCTTCAGGAACTTCTCGTCGTTACGGTCGGGGAAGTCCGGCTTGTAGTGCGCGCCACGGGATTCGTCGCGAAGCAATGCGCCAAGCGTAATGGTGCGAGACAGTTCGAGCATGTTCTTCAACTGGCGCGCGAAGGCGAAGCTGGTGTTGGCCCACTGGCTGCGGTCGGAGAGGTTGACGTTCTTGTATCGTTCGAGGAGTTCGACGATCTTCTCGTCAGCCTGCTTCAGCCCCTTGTTGTAGCGGATGACGGTGACGTGCTCGGTCATCGTCTGACCCAGCTCGCGCCAGAGCTTGAATGGGTTTTCCTTGCCTTCGTTCTTAAGCAGCTTGGCGTTGATCTCGGTCTGGCGGGCGATCTCAGCGGCATGTCCGCCGTCGCCTTCCTGGGCTTCCAGGTTCTTGGCGTAGCGGAGAGCATTCGGCCCGGAGATGAAGCCGCCGAAGATGCAGCTGACCAGCGAATTGGCACCCAGGCGATTGGCGCCGTGGTACTGGTATTCGCACTCGCCGGCGGCGAAGATGCCGGGAATGTTGGTCATCTGGTTGAAATCGACCCACAGGCCGCCCATGGTGTAGTGCATGCCGGGAAAGATCTTCATGGGCACATCGCGCGGGTCGTCGCCGACAAATTTCTCGTAGATTTCAAGAATGCCTTCGAGCTTCCTGTTCAAAGTCGCCCGGTCGATATGGGTCAGGTCCAGGTAGACCATCGGCTGGCCGTCGATGCCCAGGCCGTGCTCGTAGACCACCTTATGAATGGCTCGCGTGGCCACGTCGCGAGGGACCAGGTTGCCGTATTTCGGGTACCACTCTTCGAGAAAGTACCAGCGATCGGCGTCGGGAATCTGTTTGATGGGGCGCTTTTCGCCGGCATTGCGCGGAACCCAGACCCGGCCGCCCTCGCCTCGGGCTGACTCGGACATGAGACGCAGCTTGTCTTCGCCGGGGATGCAGGTAGGGTGGACCTGGATGAACTCGCCGTTAGCGTAGTATGCGCCTTGCTGGAAGACTGCCGAGTTGGAGGAGCCGGTACAAACCACAGAATTAGTGCTCTTGCCGAAGATGGCCCCGTTCCCGCCGGTGGCCAGAATGATGGCGTCGGCTGCGAAGCTCCTCAATTCCATTGTCCGCAGATCGAGCGCGGTAATACCACGCGCAACACCTTTGGAATCAAGAACGGCGGAAAGGAACTCCCAGCCTTCGTATTTGCGTACCTTGCCTTCGGACTCGTGGCGGCGGACTTGTTCGTCAAGCGCGTAGAGAAGCTGTTGCCCGGTGGTGGCGCCGGCAAAGGCCGTGCGGTGGTAGAGCGTTCCGCCAAACCGGCGGAAGTCAAGCAGCCCCTCGGGGGTGCGGTTGAAGGGCACGCCCATGCGGTCCAAAAGATCGATGATCGCCGGAGCCGCTTCGCACATGGCCTTGACGGGGGTCTGGTTAGCCAGGAAGTCGCCGCCGTAGATGGTGTCGTCAAAGTGCTGGGCGGTGGTGTCGCCTTCGCCCTTCAGATTCTTGGCGGCGTTGATGCCACCCTGCGCGCAAACCGAGTGGGAACGCTTGACCGGGACGATCGAAAACAAGTCGACGGTGCCGCCGGCTTCGGCGATCTTGATAACGGCCGCGAGTCCTGCCAGCCCTCCGCCAACCACGATGATTCTTGGTGCTGCCATGAGTCTTCCTTATCGGTGAACAGTGCAAAGTGAACAAGTGAACGAGTGAAGAAGTGAAGAAGTGAAGAAGTGGAAAAGCATGGCTCTCAGCCGGCGGCCGTCAGACTTGGTTTGCGCTGGGCATGTCTGAGGCGGTTAAGTAAGTGACTTGCGGGTTCTCCGGCACATTCGGATACTTGCCTCCCACGAAAGCCCAGATGCTTGCCAGACCGATCACCACGAGTACAACGCCAAATGCACCGCAGACGTAACCGAAGCGCTTTCGCGCTGTTGCTCCGGGGGTTATGCCCCACTTGGCCGCGAAAAGCCAAATGCCGTAGGAGAAGTGCCAGCAGATAGCTACCATGGCAATGATGTAGACAGCCAGCATCCACGGATTCTGGAGTTCCTGCTGCACCTTATAGAAGGACGCATAGGGATTCTCAGGCAAGGAAATACCGGTGAACCGCTGACGGTAAACGTGTTGCCCGATATAGAGGATAGCGATCAAGCCTGTATAGCGCTGAGCCACATACATCCAGTTCCCAGCCCACGGGTAGTAGACGATGTTCGACTTGCCGCGCAGCCAGATCCAGACGCCATAGAGGCCGTGATAAAGGATGGGCAGGAAGATGAAGACCCACTCCAGAACCCTCACCATCGGCAGCCCATTCAGGAACTTGACCTGGGCTCCGTAGGCAATCGGTCCTTTGAGCGCCTCGAAGTTTGAGAGCAAGTGCTCCAGGAGAAAGGCGCCGATGGGGATGATGCCGAGCAGCGAGTGCAGCTTGCGCAGGATGAACGAATTCCCTGCGCCTGCGCGTAATGGCTCGACACCGCGTTTCACAGTTGGCGCGGCAGGATGTTGAGCAGTTGCCATGGAATTCGATGCTCCTAAAGGCTTCAAGTGGAGGCGGTTTCAGATAGAGGGACAACAATTCGCTGTCCTGAGTCAGTTGCATTATTCGTGTCGCGCATCCCAGTCGTCAACCCACTCTGTGGGGTTTCACTTTTCGGCGGAGAGTCAGGCAAGTAATTCAGGAATCAAGCATCGGCAACAGCGCGGCAATGGCGCGGCCTCGGTGACTGAGCGATAGCTTGGTTTCAAGATCGATTTCGGCCATGCTTCGTTCGAGCGAGGGAAGGTAAAAGAGCGGATCGTAGCCAAATCCGCCGGTGCCGCGAGGTGCTTCAAGGATCACGCCCTGGACGGCGCCTTCTGCTGAATGAACGACTTGGCCGTCGCGCGCTGCAACCAGGACACAGCGGTAGCGGGCTGTGCGCTTTTCCGGCGCGACTCCGGCAAGGCGTTGAAGCAGGACCATGTTGTTCCAGACATCGGTATTGTCGTTGGCGTCCGGCGAGTCGACCAGGCCGGAGTCGGCGGCGAATCGCGCGGAGCGGACACCGGGAGCCCCGTCAAGCGCGTCGACTTCGAGGCCGGAATCGTCAGCCAGGACTAACTGGCCGGACGCGAAACGGGAGTAATAGACAGCCTTGAGGATGGCGTTGGCGGCAAAAGTGGCGCCGTTTTCTTCCGGAACCGCGATTCTGTCCAGCTTCGGAAGCGGCTCGATGATGAAGGAGAGTTCTTGCGCGGCAGTCTGGAAGTCGCGCAGCTTACCCTGGCTCGTGGTGGCGGCGAAAAGACTTAAGGCCATGGGTAAAGTGTAACGGGTGCCAGCCTTGACACGCAGAGAAGAAGTGTCAGCCCACCACTGGCCATCTGATTGTAGTCGAAGCAAGCGAAGAATTGGGTGTCAGTACTTTCATCGGCGACCCACGCGATGGTAGGCTCGAAACGTGAGGTCCGCGATACACATCTCGGAAGAGCACTATCTCCACTCGACCTTCGAGCCGGATGCCGAGTACGTGGACGGCGAGATTAGGACAAGGCCGATGGGAACGTATAGTCACGCTGATTGGCAGCAGGCGATCTTCTTGTGGTTTCGACAGCACGCCAAGGAATGGAATATCCGCTCAGTCCCCGAGCAGCGTGTGAATACTGTTCCTGGGCATTATCGGGTTCCTGATGTCGTGATCCTTGACCGCGCGAATCCTAAAGAGGAAATCGTGACCGCCGCTCCCCTCGCAGTCTTCGAAGTACTGAGTCCAGGAGACACCGTCCAGGAGCTCTACGAGAAACTGGACGAATACACGGCCATGGGCATCCCCCAAATATGGGTTGTTGATTCAAGGACTGGCATATTCAAGCACTACGTGGACGCCTGCCTGAAACCCGCATCCCAATTTTCATTCGCGGCCCGTGGGATAGACTTCGCAATGCCGGAAATTGCGGCTTTGCTTCAGAACTGATTGCCTCCCCAAGGCATAGTCCAGCCCAGTCTATGACCTCCTTCCATTAGGCAACCTCGGGCACTTCTATCGGCTGGTAATCCCCAACTCGCTGCAAGAGCAAGTCGCTTTGACAATGGAAGTACGCTTATTTAAAGTTCTTCCGTTTGGAAAATATTTCATTTGGGAAATTCAAACGATTTTCCACATCGCGAATTCAGGCTGCTTCCCAAGCACGGGCGGCAGGTTGCACAATGGTCAGGCTTTCGTTAAGGACAGGTGAGCGAGATGAAAATGCGGGTTGCATTCTGTGTGGCGTGCGGATTGGTTTTCGGAGCGACGACGATCTCTTTGACGGCCCAACAAGGCGTCGTCGCAGACCAGCCGGGGCCAGTGGAGTTGCGGGTGGACGACCTGGCGACACCCCTTGGAATCGACGACCCGACGCCCCGCTTCTCCTGGCAGTTGAGAGACGCGGCCCGAGGCGCAAAGCAGACGGCCTACCAGGTGCTGGTCTCCTCGACCGCGGAATTGTCGAGCCAGGGCAAGGCGGATGTGTGGGATAGCGGGCGGGTTGAGTCGGGCGCATCGCTCAATGTGCATTTTGCGGGGCCGGCCATCAAGCCCAGCACGCGATATTTCTGGCGGGTGAAAGTGTGGGGCGCGGCGGGCAAGCCTTACACCGAAACCGCAACTTCGTGGTGGGAGACGGGCCTGGTTTCTCAGGATGCCTGGAAGGCCAGTTGGATTGGATATGAAACTCCGGAAGAGGATGCGGTGCGCCATGCGCCGGCTGCATGGATCGCCAATCCAGATGCGAAATCGCTGGATGGAGAGAGATCACCCGAGCAACATACGGCGTACCGGCAGATCGTAACCCTGTCCAAGCCGGTGAGGGAAGCTGCGCTTTACGCTGCCGGCGAGGATACCGTTTCCGCCTGGGTCAACGGAGCGCAGGTTCTCAGCGCCAATCCATTCCCGCCCTACAAGCAGATGCCCTGGAAGAAGTTTGTCCGCGGCGATGCCACCGGCAAACTGACCCAGGGAGCAAACACGATTGCGATTGAGACGTTGCACTACGTGGCCAATCCGAATGGGATGGCGCCGGCCGATGCACCGCCGATGATCGCCACGCTGGTCGTTCAGTACGAGGACGGCACGACCGCTGCCTTTGCAAGCGACACCTCGTGGAAGACGGCGATTCATGCGTCGACCGGCTGGCAGCAGACGGGATTCAACGACGCGGGATGGAAGGCTGCGGTAGCCTGGTCGCAGAGGCCGGGACCGAACAATGCTCCATTGGGTCATCCGTGGATTCCAGACACCGTCAAAGCACTCCGACAGACATTTTCAGTCGACAAGCCGGTGAAGTCAGCCCGGCTCTATGCAACCGCGCTGGGTGCCTACGAGATCATCCTGAACGAAGATCGGGTTGGCAACGAAGTGCTGGCGCCCGGGTGGACGGACTTTCGCCGGCATGTGAAGTATCAGACTTTCGATGTGACATCGCAGGTGAAGCGCGGCGACAATGCCATTGGCGCGCTGCTGGCCCCAGGTTGGTATGAGACACCTTTGGAGTGGTTCCAGCAGCCCAACAACTACGGCGACACTCCGCCCGCCCTGCGAGCCCAGTTGCGAATCGAGCACGACGACGGCACCGTGGAGTGGGTATCGACCGACAACACCTGGCTGGCCAACCACACCAGCATTCAGCACTCTGAAATCTACGACGGCGAGACTCAGGACGCGCGGCTTGCGACGCCAGGATGGGACACGGCTGGTTATAACTCATCGTCCTGGTTCGCCGCGATCGCTATTGAACCGAAGCCGGTAACGATTGAGGCGCAGGACTTCGAGCCGATCCGCGTCGAGCGCACGCTGGAGCCGAAAACGATGACGGAGCCCAAGCCTGGAGTATATGTCTATGACTTTGGCCAGAACTTCTCTGGTGTTGAACACATTCACGTGCAAGGGCCCGAGGGCACCAATGTCCAGGTACGATTTGCGGAAATCGTCAACGCGGATGGGACCATTTACACAGACAACCTGCGCACAGCCAAAGCGACGGATCACTTCATTCTTAGCGGCGATGGAGTCGAAGAGTTTACACCGCAGTTCACTTTTCACGGTTTCCGCTATCTTGAACTGACAGGCCTGCCCAGCGCGCCTGCCAAAGACGCTGTGGCAGGATTGGTCTTCCATACCGATGCCCCATTTACGGCAAAGCTCGAAACCGGCAGCGCGATGATCAACCAGCTTTGGAGCAATATTCTCTGGGGCCAGCGGTCGAACTTTGTCGGCATCCCCTCGGACTGCCCGCAGCGGGACGAGCGGCTGGGCTGGATGGCCGATGCGCAGGTATTTTGGCGCACGGCTACTTACAACATGGACCTGGCGGCCTTCTCACGGAAGTTCGGCGGCGACATGCGCGGGACGCAGACCGGGACGCCGTACTACGGTATTTACTCGCCGGGAACTGCGACTCAGTCCTCGCAGTCGGGCGCGGGATGGAGCGATGCGGGTGTCATCATTCCGTGGACTTCGTGGATTCAGTCGGGCGATACCAGCGTGATCGATCAGAACTGGGCGGCGATGGAGAAGTATCTATCTGCAATCGATGCGAAGAACCCTGACGGGCTGTGGACACACGAGTCCGGCATTCCATTTGGCGATTGGCTTTCGCCGGAAGGGAAGACGGATTATGGGCTGATCGCAACCGCATATTGGGCCTACGACGCGACGCTGATGCGGCAGATGGCGCATGCGAGTGGCCGCACGCAGGATGAAGGGAAATATGCGCAGATGTTTGAGAAAATCCGCGCGGCGTTCCAGAAAAAGTATGTACACGAAGATGGTTTTGTTGCCGGTGCTGACAACAGCCCTTCGCCTTTTGGAGGGATCAACAACCCCAACGCCAAAAGCAATGGCGGCGATACGCAAGCTGGCTACGTGCTTGCGCTGCATATGAACCTGGTGCCGGATGCGCTGCGCGCCAAGGCTGCGCAAAAGTTGGCGGACAAGATTGAAGCCAATCATGGCTTGCTCGCTACGGGATTCCTCGGCACACCTTACCTGCTTGAAGAACTTACCAAGAGCGGCCACACCAAACTGGCCTATAAGCTGCTTCTGAATACCGAGTATCCGTCGTGGGGCTACCTGGTAGGTCACGGTGCAACCACCATGTGGGAGCGCTGGAACGGCGACCAGATGAAGGCCGATCCAAGCATGAATTCCTACAATCACTATGCGTATGGCGCTGTGGCGGACTGGATCTATCGCTATGCCGCCGGCGTGGATACTACGCCGCTCGATGCGGGATTCCATTCGGTGGCACTGCATCCGGTGTTTGACGCGCGGCTGGGCAGTCTTGCCTTCGACTATGCTTCCGCATACGGCCCGATCCATTCCGACTGGGCCGTGAAGGGTACAACGGCGGAGTGGCACTTGACCATTCCGGCTAACACAACAGGCTGGCTCGGGTTGAGCGCGGGTGAGGCTGCGAAGTATAAGCTGGATGGCGCGCCACTAACTCAGAGCAAGCCGATCAAGGCTGCAACGCGCGATGGCCAAAGTGGGTATGAGTTAGAACCCGGGAGTTATAGCTTCGAAGTCGGCATCGACTAAGTCTAGAGGCTCGGCTTGAGGACGGATGGGGTCGAGAGCATTGTGTCAGGGCATGACTTTAGTCGTGCCGCTACGCTTCGATAACGAACTGGGCTTTAGCCCCTGCACCAGGCTTTCAACGGAGTTGCATCTTTGTCCATCGTCGCGGGAATCGGATGGCACGTAGTCGGAGCGGCTTCGGCCGCATCCTTCTACGCGCCCATAGAGAAGGTCCGAAAATGGTCATGGGAGACGACCTGGGCCGTAGCCGGGCTTTTCTCATGGATACTGCTGCCGATTTCCGTGAGCCTGTTGCTACTTCCCAACTTCATCGACTTCTATGCGTCAATCGGATCCCATGTCCTCATCCCGGTGGCACTCTTCGGAGCCATGTGGGGCGTGGGCAATGTG
>Ga0182016_10005410_pt1 | contig 13763 bp, 8 predicted proteins | sample 712S2MmetaG_FD_120491 | JGI IMG/M metagenome (GOLD analysis project Ga0182016, IMG submission 120491) | Permafrost microbial communities from Stordalen Mire, Sweden - 712S2M metaG | ecosystem: Environmental > Terrestrial > Soil > Wetlands > Permafrost | place: Sweden: Stordalen | collected...
ACGTGGAATTCCGCCGCATGCTCGATCCTCGCCTCACCGACGAATACCAAACCGCGGGCGAGCCCTGGACCAAGCAAATGGCCGAGGGAGAGCTCGCCGCCATGGATCTGGGCGCGTCGCTGTGGGCCACCTCCAACGTCGCCAACGAGCGCGGCCTGCAGATCGCGAAGACCATTCACATCGGATGCAAGTACGGCTATCGCAACTTGAAGTGGAATCCCAAGAGCCCCATGTTCGACGGCGCGGGAGCCACCGGCCTCTCCGTGCGCGACTTCCAGGACCTCATCATGGTCAATCAGATCGGCCAGCGCTTCTGGAATGAAGTGGACGAGAGCTACGATTTCCTCAACGCCTGTCTCGGCACCAACGGCAACCTGGGCAAGGAAGCCAAGAAGAACGGGGGCGGACCCATCTGGGCCATCTTCGATTCCGCCGCCGTCGAGCGCAATAAATGGGACCCGCGCCCTCCTTATGTGGATCGCAGCGGCTATTTCTTCACGGCCGATACCATCGGTGAGCTCGCCGCGAAGATCGCGAATCCCTATCAGCTGCACCCCATGCCCGCGCAGGCGCTCGAAGCCTCGGTAGAGCGTTACAACTCCTTCGTTGATGCCGGAAAAGACGCGGACTATAACAAGCCCGCTCCCAAATACAAAATCGAAAAAGGTCCCTTCCACGCCGCGTGGTCCACGCCGATTCTGCACGATTGCCTCTCTGGTCTGCGCATCAATACCAAGTGCCAGGTGATCGATATCCGCGGCAAAGTGATCCCCGGTTTGTACGCTTGCGGAGAATCCGCCGGAGGTTTCGCGCTGCACGGTTTGCCTCGCGTCATTGTTTTCGGTAGAGTTGCAGGACGAGAAGCCGCGCTCGCAAAAGCTTGATGATTTTCTGGGTACATGTGGGGCAGCCCTTCTGGGCTGCGAGCCGGGCTTCCGCCCGGCTCTGTGGCTCGTTTTCGCAGACGGCGGCGGCGGGGCTCGGGTAAAACCCCGGGCGTGAGCCCGGGGATACATCGACGCGTTATCACACTTGCAACTGTATCCCCGCACTCACGTGCGGTGTTTTACCATCGTGCGGCCCAGCCGTTCGAGGTTCACAGTAACTCGGAAAATGGTCAAGTCCGAGCAGAAGCTCGGACTGCGGGGCGGAAGCCCCGCCCCACAGAGCGTGGTCTCACGCGTCGCGTTGTTATAATTGGCTGAGAATTTGGCCCAATTATGCGTACAATAGCGAAGCTCGGTTTAGCGTTCACGTTGTGCTCGGCGCTCGCGTTGGCGCAAGCAACCATTTCTTCAGCAGCCCTTCCCAACGGCGAAGTCGGATTCGCCTACTCCACCACTCTCGCCGCCACTGGTGGCATACCGCCCTACACGAATTGGATCGTCAGCAACGGAACTCTTCCGGAAGGGCTGACGCTCAATAATCTGACGGGCGTCATCAGCGGGACGCCGGTCAGCGTGTTTACCTCCAGCTTCAGCATCACCGTGCGCGACAGCACGGCGACTACTTCCGCTCCGCAGAATTTTACGATCGCCATCGGATCTGCGGTGAAAATCCTGGGCCCGGGCACGCTACCCGGAGGTATCGTCGGCGTCGCGTATCCTCCGCCCGGCGGCGGCGTGGCGTTTTCGGCCACCGGAGGTTGGCCTCCGCAAACGTGGTCCGCTACGGGACTGCCCGCCGGTATGAGCATGAGTGTCACGGGCCTGTTGAGCGGAACACCCAGCGCGCCAGGCAACTACAATCCACAATTCACGGTCACCGATTCCATCAAGGCGACCGCTAGCGTGACGCTTCCGCTGGCGATCACCACGCCGCCTTCCGGCGTGCAGATCACCCCGGGTCAGACTCTGCCCGGCGGAATGATCGACACGTTCTACTCGCAGCTGCTTCTGGCCACGGGAGGAGTCCTGCCGTACAGTTGGTCGCTGGTTTCCGGATCGCTGCCGCCGGGCCTGACTCTGTCGAGCGTCGGCGTGATTTCCGGAACTCTCACCACGACGGGGGCGTACACCTTTACCGCGAAAGTCACCGACGCGGCCTCGAACAGCCAGACGCAAACGTACAGCATCAGCGTTACACTTGGACTCATCGGCTCCATGCCGCACCTGGCTGCCGAAGGCGGCTGGAACACCACATTCACGATCGTCAACAAGGGTGCGACGTCCGCGCAAACCCAGCTCAATTTGTTCGACGATAACGGAAACCCTCTGCCTCTGCCGCTCACGTTTCCGCAAATCGTTCCGCCGCCGCCGGTCCCCGCCTCGCAAACGTCCGCGACCACCACGCTTGTGTCGAATGCTTCCTGGATCGTAGAAGCCTCCGGACCCCCAAGCGTTCCGTATTACGAGGGCTCGGCCCAGCTCAATGCGCTTGGCAATCTCGACGGGTTTGCGATTTTCCATTACGATCCCTCCCAGCAAGAAGCCGTGGTGCCGCTTGAAACGCGCAACGCCGCGTCCTATTTGCTGGCGTTCGATAACACCAACGGCGTGCTGACCGGCGTGGCGCTGGAGAATGTTTCGAGCACGGCGGCGAACATTCCCGTGATTGTCCGCAGCGACACAGGCACGGAGATTATCGCCACGACCATCGCGCTGCCGGCCTTCGGCCACACGTCTTTTGTTTTGTCCACGCTGTATCCCCTGACGGCGAACAATCGAGGCACGGTGGAATTCGATACGCCGGGCTTTGGAACGGGCAGCACTGCAGCAAGCGGTGCCCAGCAGATCAGCGTGCTCGGGATTCGCTACACGGGCGGAACATTGACCACGATTCCTGCTCTGGCAAACGTCGGAACCAACGGGGGGCTGATGGCGCATCTCGCCTCCGGCAACGGATGGCAGACGACGTTCGCGCTGGTGAATACGGGCAGCACGCCGGCGAATGCGACGGTGAATTTCTTCGGCGATAACGGCAGTCCGCTGCCGCTGACGCTGACGGTTCTGAATGGCGTGAATGCGGCTCCCTTGCCCGGATTTCCGACGTCATACACGCAAACGATCGCAGCCAATAGCTCCCTGTGGCTCGAAACTTCTGGACCGGTGATCAGTCCGCTGTTGACGGGGTCGGAGCAGCTCGTGACTTCTGGAAACGTCAGTGGTTACGCGATATTCCGCTACAATCCGAACGGCCAGGAAGCGGTAGTGCCCATCGAATCGCGCAACGCGGGGACATATCTGATTGCCTTCGATAACACCAACAGCACCGTCACGGGAGTGGCGATCAGTTCCAATGGCGCGCAGCCGGTGACAATTCCGGTCATCATCCGTGACGATAAAGGCAACCAACTCAGCACGAGTACTATCCAACTGGGAGCCAACGGGCACACTTCGTTCACGCTCGCGGATCCCGTTCACGGCTACGCCTCCACGGCAAATATCCGCGGAACGCTCGAGTTCGATACGCCTGCGTCGGCCGAGATCAGCGTGCTGGGGATTCGCTCGCCTCCGGCTCTGACGTTTACGACCTTGCCGGCCCTGGCGAAATGAGGCGTCAAGGAGGACTGCACCTAGCGCTTCACGCAAAGAGGAGTGGTCTGTTTTGACGTGTATTGCCCCTTACGCATCGGCTTCTGTGCGGGGAGCCCCAGCCTGTTATCATCAGGCCCGGGGCCTTCCACGTCAACGTTGGAACCATCGCCCTGCGGCCCGCGTCCGTCTACCTAATAACTCATGCGTCTTTTTCGGAAATCCCTCGCTGCTCTGATCGTGTGTTCCGCTTTCTTGTTGGCGCAGTCGCCCCCCACCATCAGGAACTATCCGACGCCCACGCCGAACGGCAGTCCTTGCGTGATCGTCAACGGACCCGACAACAATCTGTGGTTCACGGAGCAATACGGCAACTTCATCAGCCAGATCACGACCTCCGGAAGCGTGACCGAGTTCGGCATTCCGACCGCAGCAAGCGGACCCGCCGGCATCACCGTGGGACCCGACGGCGCTCTGTGGTTCGTCGAAGCCAACACCAATAAAATTGGACGCATCACCACGGGGGGAGCCTTCACCGAGTTCACCATACCAACGGCGAACAGCGGCCCCGCGGCGATCGTCACCGGACCCGACGGAAATTTGTGGTTCACCGAATTTTCCGCCAACCAGATTGGCCAGATGACCCCCGGCGGAGTGTTCAAGGAAGTCCCGACGCCCACGGCGAACAGCGGTCCCCATGCCATTGTCGTCGGGACCGACGGCAACATGTGGTTCACCGAATTCGGCGCCAATCAAGTCGCCAATATCGCCACCAACGGCGCCATCACCGAGTTCCCATTGCCTGTGGCGAATAGCCAGCCTTCCTGGATCACGGCGGGGCCGGATGGCAACTTATGGTTTACTCAGGCGCTCTCGAACAACATCGGACGAATTACGACGAACGGAGTCGTTACCGAATTTCCGATTCCCACCGCGAACAGCAAACCCGAAGGCATCACCGTGGGACCGGACGGCGCACTATGGTTTACCGAATACTTCGCCTATCAAATCGGCCGCATCACGACCTCCGGTGTTGTCAAAGAATATCAGCCACCCCAGGTCGAGACCAGTACAGGATACGGCTACCCCTGGTACATCACTTTAGGGCCGGATAACGCCCTGTGGTTCACCTATGAATTCGGCAACGATATCGGGCGTGTGGCGCTCGCGGCGGGGCCGTCCATCTCCAGTACGCCTCTGCCTGGCGGAACCATTGGCGTTGGCTACTCCGCTGCGTTGACGGCTACCGGCGGGACTCCGCCCTACCGCACCTGGACGATCACGACGGGAGCGCTTCCTCCTGGTCTGGCGCTCAACTCTTCCACTGGCGCAATCACGGGTACGCCGACCACCACGGGAACGTTCAGCATCGGCGTGACGGTGCTCGATAGTGCGGGCGCGACGTCGGCCGTGCAGAATTTGTCGGTCACGATTGGTCAGGCGCCGTGTGTTTACACGCTCAGTTCCAACGGGCAAGCGTTCTCGTCCCAAGGCGGCGCGGGAACGGTTGCGATTGCCACCGGTTCCACTTGTTCGTGGAGCGTTTCCGGGCTGCCGGCCTGGATTACGCTGACCAGTCCTGCCTCGGGCGCGGGCAACGCAACGGTGAACTTTCAAGTTGCTCCGAACACAGGAGGCGATCTCAGCGGAGCGTTCACCATCGCCGGGCAAACGTTCACCGTTGAACAAGAAACCCTCACCATTCCGGGACTTTCGTTCATCGGCTCCATGCCGCACGTCGTGGCCGAGGGCGGATGGCTGACCACGTTCACGTTCGTCAACAAGAGCTCGACGGCGCAAACGGCGCGAACGAATTTATTTTCGCCGACGGGCGCGGCGTTGCAGCTTCCGATCGCGTTATTGCAACAGCCTTCGACCGTCGGCGCTATCCTCGCTTCGTCGCTCGATCAAACCATCGCCGCGAACGCGCAGTTCGTGATACAGGCGACGGGCCCTGCAAACGTCGCCTACGCCGAGGGCTCGGCGCAGTTGAACGCAACGGGCGTCGTCGGCGAATCGGTTGACGGTTTCGCGATTTTCCACTTCAATCCGACGAATCAAGAAGCGGTAGTTCCGATGGAGACGCGCAACGCGGCGTCGTACATTTTGCCGTTCGACAACACGAATGGCGTTCTGACGGGCGTGGCTATCGAAAATATTGCGGCGCAGAGCGCCCAGATCCCGGTGATCATCCGCAACGATGCAGGCACGCAGGTGGGCACGACGGGAACGATCACGCTGAATGCTCTCGGGCACACGTCGTTCGTGCTCTCGACGCAGTTCGCGTCGACGGCGAACATTCGCGGCACCGTCGAATTTGACACGCCTGGATTTGGAACGGCAAGCGCGCAGCAGATCAGTGTGCTCGGGATTCGTTACACCGGCGGAACATTGACCACGATTCCAGTTCTCGCGGATGTGGGAACGTCCGGAGGACTCATGGCACACTTGGCGTCGGGCAACGGATGGCAGACGACGTTCGCGTTGGTGAACACGGGATCGATGGCGGCGAACGCGACGCTGAACTTTTACGCCGACTCGGGCGCGGCGCAGGCGCTCCCGCTGACGGTTTTAGAAACAGGAGCGACGTTGACCGCATCGACCATCACGCAGCCGGTCGGACCGAACGCATCGGTGTGGATCCAGAGCGCAGCGCCTGCGGCGGGCGCATTGTTGAGCGGCTCGGCACAGCTTGCAACCACGGGAAATGTAAGCGGGTATGCGATTTTCCGTTACAATCCGAACGGCCAGGAAGCGGTGGTTCCGATTGAATCGCGCAACGCGGGGACGTATTTGATTGCGTTCGATAATACGGGCGGAACGGTGACGGGCCTCGCCATCAGTTCGAGCTCCGCGCAGAGCGTGACGATCCCTGTGACGATCCGCAACGATTCGGGCGTGCAAGTGGCGACGCCGAGCACCATTCAACTGGGAGCGAACGGCCACACTTCGTTCACGTTGGCGCAGCAATTCCCGGCGACGGCGAACATCCGCGGGACGGTCGAGTTCGATACGCCGGCAGGAGCAGAGATCAGCGTGCTGGGGATTCGCAGTCCTCCGGCTCTGACGTTTACGACGTTGCCGGCCCTAGCGAAATGAGGCGTCCAAAATAAAAGGGGCGACGCGGAGTTACAGGTCGCGAACGCGATTTAGGCTTTCACGGTGGCTTGCGCGGGATAATGATCGCCGAGCCACTTCTCGATCTTTTCGCGCTGAGCGGTGACCACGACGCGTTGCCATTTGACGACGCCCGTGCGCTCGCTATATTCGGCCATCACGTAAGAACCCTCGTTCAGCACCTGGATCGAGCCCTCCGGCTTGGTCCGCTTGAAAGTGAATGAAGGAGGCGCGGCGTGTTCTTTTTTCATGTACTCCTAGGATAGCAGATTGGGTAGGATTTTACCGGATTTCAGGAGAAATCGATAAACCCCGCCCAGCCGCCAAAACGCGCTATACTGAAAATGTACCGGAAGTTATCGCGCCCTCCTTAGATATAAAAGCGGATTCGTACACGTTCCTGCCTGGCTCGCTGATTCCCACCACAACACAAGTAATGAAAACTTTTTCCGAGCTTCCCCTTTCCCGAGTCTTACAGACCAACCTGACCAACAATGCGTTCGTTGTACCGACGCCTGTGCAGGCCCAATCCATCCCTCAACAACTCAGCGGCCACGATCTCGTCATCACCGCGCAAACCGGCACCGGCAAAACGCTGGCCTTCGTGCTGCCACTTCTCGAAAAGCTTTTGAAAAATCCGCCCGCGGCGGGCTCCGGCCCCAGCGCTCTGATCCTGAGTCCCACGCGCGAGCTCGCGATCCAAATCAGCGAATGCTTCACGAAGCTGGCTGTCGGCACGGGAATCCGCGCGGCGGTAGTGGTCGGCGGCATGAACGAGAATGCGCAGCTGCAAGCGATCAAGCGAGGCGCGCAAGTGATCGTCGCGACGCCCGGGCGGCTGAACGATTTTCTGGATCGCAGGGTTGTGAAGCTGAGCGGCGCGCATCACTTGGTCTTCGACGAAGCGGATCGCATGCTGGACATGGGTTTCCTTCCGACCATCAAGCGGATTCTGGGCGAACTGCCCTCGGGGCGCCAAACCGTATTTTGCTCGGCGACGATTGAATCCTCCGTCTCGCACCTGATCCACACGCACTTGAAGAACCCCATCCGTGTGGCCGTCGGCTCCACGACGAAGCCGGCCGAGAATGTCGATCTGCACGTCTACGAGGTGGAGCAGGATCGCAAACTCGGGCTGCTGGAAAAGATGCTGCGTGACGCCGAAGGATCGTTCCTGGTCTTCGCGCGCACCAAGCACGGGGCGGATCGTTTGGCGAAAAAGCTTGCGCGCAGCGGATCGAAAGCCATCGCCATTCACGGCAATCGTACGCAATCGCAGCGCAATCAGGCGTTGAAGGGATTCCAGGACGGCAATTATCGCGTGCTGGTGGCCACCGACGTGGCCGCGCGCGGCGTACACGTGGAAGGCATCGCGCATGTGGTGAATTACGATCTTCCGCAAGTGCCCGAGGATTTCATCCATCGCGTGGGCCGCACCGGACGCGCCGGACAAAGCGGTACGGCGTCCACCTTCAGCACACGTCAGGAACGCAGTGAAATTCGCAAGATTGAAAAGCTGCTCGACCTTCGCTTGACCCAGCAGCCCGTGCCCGCGGGCATTGAGCGCGAGTCGAAATTCGTCGAGGCAGCGCCGGCGTTTCAACCCAAGCACGAATCGCGGCCGCATCACGAGTCCGCTTTCGGCAAAAAGAACTTTGGCGCGAAGGGCTCCGGCCCGAAGGGTTCGGGAACGAAAAGCTTTGCACCGAAGAGCTTTAGGCCGAAGAAGAATGGCGTGTCGCGCCGCCGCGCTTCGTAGCAAACTTCTCGTCCAGTTGGTGCGCAACTCGATCCTCCCCTGCGAGGGCGTGGATTGCAGCTTGACATGTGCCCGCCAGTTGGAAATAATCGGCTGCCATGGACATATCTAGATTGCAGTCGCCGACTCGTCGCGATTTGCTCGCCAGCCTAGCCGCTTTGGGCGCCGGAGCCGTGATGACCGGAGGCCGCCTGATCGCGCAAACACCTGGAGGAACGACGCGGCGCATTGACGTGCATCACCACTTCGCCAACGCCGAGCTCATCAAGCTGATGGCGGAAAAGAAAACGTCGGGCTGGAACACCTGGACGCCATACTCTCCGGCGAAGGCCGTCGAGGATATGGACAAGGGCGGCGTGCAAGCGTCGATGCTTTCCATCACCACTCCGGGGATCTGGTTTGGAGCGGCCGACGAAACGAAACGTCTCGCCCGCGAGCTCAACGAATACGGCGCCAAGATTTGTTCCGATTATCCGGGACGCTTCGGCCTGTTCGCCGTCCTGCCTTTGCCGAACGCCACCAACGCGCTGAAGGAAATCGAATACGCGTTCGATACGCTCAAGGCCGATGGCGTGGGATTGCTCAGCAGCTATGCCGATAAATGGCACGGCGACGCGGCGTTCGCCGAAGTGTTCCGCGAATTGAACCGCCGCAAGGCCGTCGTCTACACGCACGCGCAGGTCGCCGATTGCTGCCAAAGCCTGGTGACCAATATCAACGACACCACCGTGGAATACAACACCGATACGGCGCGCACCATCATCAGCCTGATCGATAGCGGCCGCGCGGTGGAGACTCCCGACATCAAGTACATCTGGTCGCACGCCGGTGGGACGATCCTCGCGCTACCGGGACGCTTTCTGGGACAACAGGCCACGCGCGCGAATCTGGCAAAACAGGCCGATCCGAAATCGAAGCTCGGCCAGCTGCGGCGGTTCTATTACGATACGGCAGGATCGACGAATCCCATTCAGATGACGGCGCTCAAAACGCTGGTGGGCACTTCGCAGATCATGTTCGGCACGGATTTTCCGTTCGGACACAGCGCCAATATCGCCGCGGGCCTGGAAGAATCGGGAGTATTAAACGAGGCCGAGATGAAGGCCGTCAATCGCGAGAACGCCGTGCGAGTGCTGAATAAGTTCAAGTAAATAAATCGGGCAGGTCCCGCGTTTGCGAGAGCGTGCCCGAGTCCCACCTAGCGTCGAAGCGGTTTACTTGCCTGACTTGATTTCCTGATACACCTGACCGATAAAGCGGTCGCGCGTCATGCCGACTTCCAGGATTTTCGCATCTAGATCAGCCGTCGGCTTCGCGGCGATCACTTCGTCTTGCGTCTTGCCTTCGGAGATCAGCTTCATCACGCGATTTTTCACGGTCAGAAGGATGTCGCGATGCGCCATCACGGCGTCGCGGCCCACGGTGGCTCCGTGGCCCGGGATGATTTTCGTGTTCGGACCCGCGAGGCCGATCACCATCGCCAGGCCATCCAGCATGCCGTTCATGTTGCCGCCGTTGGCGCGGTCGATGTTCGGATACTGCACCGAGCGGTAGAAATCACCGGTCATGATGACGTCGTTATTGGGAAACACGACCATCGTGTCGCCATCGGTGTGCGCGGCCTTGACCGGCAGCAGGCGGATGTCTTCGCCGTTCATGTGCATGGTCACGGGCGCATCGTAGGTGATCATCGGGAGTCCGGCGGAGGGCATCGGTGTGCCGGGTGCGCCGTTCGCGGCCGGATTCGGATACGCCAGACGATAGCGCAGATTTTCGCGCGCCAGAATCGTCACGCCCAGCTTGCCGAAGTTTTCGTCGCCGCCGGTGTGATCGCCGTGCACGTGCGTGTTGACCAGGAAGCGGATCGGTTTGTCGGTAATCTTCTTAATCGCCGCCACGATGCGATCGGTCAGCGGCGCGTATTGCGCGTCCACCATGAACACGCCGTCGGGACCGACCAGGATGCCGATCATCCCGCCCGAGCCTTCGAGCGTGTAGAAATTATTGGTGACCTTGGTCGTCTTGATCTCCACCTTGCTGAGATCGCCCTGCGCGCTTGCCGTGACGGTTACCAGCGCCATCGTCGCGGCTAAAAGTGTGGTTCGAAACGCCGTCTTTGTTATTTTTGCCATTTTTCCGTTGCTCCTGTTTGAGGGATTGTCGCCCTTCAGAATATCAGATGGATTCAACGTGGGTGCTGGCCCGCCGCGCAAACTTCGCGTATCATGACCAGAGCGATTACTAAGTGAGGAATATTTGCTTATGCGCACCAACCCACGTTTGATTGTCCCAGCCTTGTTGGCACTGGCCTCGGGAGCGCCTGCGATGGCCGCCACGTGCGAGAGCCTTGCGTCCCTCGCCTTACCGAATACCAAAATTACAAGCGCCCAGACCGTCAGCGGCGGATCGTTCACTGCGCCGGGTACAACCAACGCGATGGGCAATTTGCCGGCGTTCTGCCGCGTCGCCGCGACGCTGACTCCTTCGAGCGATTCCGACATTCGCGTGGAGCTGTGGCTCCCCCTGGAAGGCTGGAATCAAAAGTTTCAAGGCGTCGGCAACGGCGGCTGGGCCGGCAGCATCACCTATGGAGCTCTCGCTGCGGCGCTGCGGCGCGGCTATGCGACGGCGTCCACCGACACCGGCCATCAAGCTCCGGTGACCAGCGCCGAGTGGGCGCTAGGGCATCCGGAAAAGGTGGTCGACTACGCGTGGCGCAGCGAGCACGAAATGACCGTGCAATCGAAAGCCATCATCAAGGCTTTTTACGGCATGGAGCCGAAATATTCCTATTGGACCGGCTGCTCCGGCGGAGGCAAGCAGGGTTTGGCCGAAGCGCAACGCTTCCCTGAGGATTACGACGGCATCGTTTCCGGCGCGTCGGCTTACGATCTGGTCCCTCTGCACGCCGCGTGGATTCGTCTGGCGCAGGTGGCGCACAAGACCGAAGCCAGCTACATTCCTCCGGAGAAATATTCGCTGATCCACAATGCGGTGCTGGAAGCGTGCGACGCGCTCGACGGCGCGAAAGACGGGTTGATCGAGAATCCTTTGAAGTGCAAGTTCGATCCCAAGGTGCTGGCCTGCAAGGGCGCCGATGGGCCGAATTGCCTGACGGATCCGCAGGTGGAAGCGGCGATGGACATCTGGTCGCCCACGCGCAATTCGAAAACGCATAAGGTGATCATGCCTCCGCTGCTGCCGGGGAGCGAGAACGCATGGGGCACGCTGGCCGGGCCTTTGACGGATAACGCGCCCGCGAGCCGCGAAAGCGCTGTCGCGCTCAACACCTATAAATATTGGATCTTCAAAGACGCCAAGTGGGATTACAAAACGCTCAACTACGACAAAGATCTGGCGTTCGCGTACAAGGCCGATAACGGATTGAATGCGACGAACGATCCCAACCTGAAGCCGTTTTTCGCGCGCAAGGGCAAGCTGCTCATGTATCACGGCTGGGCGGATCAGATCGTGCCTCCGCAGCACAGCATTGAATATGTGGAGGCGGTGCAGAAGAAGACGGGCGCGGCCGCGAACGATTCGCTGCGGCTGTTCATGGTCCCCGGCATGGAGCATTGCGGAGGCGGTGTGGGTCCCAACCAGTTCGATTACGTCACGGCGATGGAGCAGTGGGTGGAGCAGGGTAAAGCACCCACGGAAATGATCGCGACGCACATGACGGCGGGCAAGGCCGACCGCACGCGTCCGCTGTGCGCGTATCCGCAGCAGGCGAAGTACAAGGGAACGGGGAGCCTCGACGACGCGGCCAACTTCAGCTGCGTGGCGCAGTAGGCGCTTCTATTAAGAGAACGATATTCGCCCTTGTCATCCCGAGCGAAGTCGAGGGATCTGCTGTTTCAAGTCCTGGAATCGTGTTGGCTTTTTCCTGGCACGCCAAATTTACTGGATCTAGGGAGTGAAATTAGCGACAATAGAAATGGACGGAAGGCACTCCGCTTTAGGCGGAGCACCTTCCTTAGCTGGTGTTACTTGGTGCGCCTCGGGTCGCAAGCCCCGTGCGCGTAAAGCTACAGCGTCCACCATGAACCGATTCGCACTTCCGCGTCCCTTGGAAGATTTAGGAGCGCGAATCGGTTCTTCCCGTTATGGCCCCTGCCGTCGGTGGGACTTGGGCAGCGAGGGCTATCTCTCTCCTCACGAAATGTGACCTATCACTTAGTTTTGTAAAATTGTTCATGTTCGCCCTATGTTCGAGTATTCTGTTTGAAGTGTAGCACGCTTGGACGTATTTTTAAGCACCGTGTCCGGAAGTGTGACCTCTAGAAACATTTCCGCCGATGGGTTGATTTCAATCGGAATAGCTTTTCGCTCAGAATAGTCGATGCCGGCATGATCCAAAAACGTCTTCGCCGAGAAGCTAGCTCCGTTGCCTTTTTCGTTGTATCGAATTCGGTAGGCTCTAGGGTCCTTCTTGTTGTTGATGGATTTGAGCGCCAGTTTGTGTTCAGTAGAGTCCCAAAGCAGAAGAATGTGTTCGATTGCCTCCTTTTGGAGCAGTCGGGCTGCCGTCTGGTTAAACGAAATCTGCCCTATTTTAGAAAAGGATAGAATGGGACTTCCCATTCGAGGCGTCTTGCGGGTGAAAATTTCGTACATGATGCTCCCCTGCTTTGGATATTAGCACGAGTAGCATCTGTCATGTCAATAGCGTATATAGTTCCGAAATTATTATTATGATATCCAGTTGCATGAGTGGCGTCTCCTGCTAGCTTTTCCGGTGTTGCGTAGGCTGGGCGAGCATTTGGAGATCACGCGGCTGAAAAAGCAGATCCCTCGACTGCGCTCGGGATGACACCGTAGAAGTTTCGTGAAAACTACTTGGTCGTCTTCTCCAAAATCCCTGCGAGCATGTCGGGAATCTCAAAAATAGCCCGATTCTCGATCTTCTCCACTGCCGCGCGATATTGATCGAGCGACGCGATCATTTTGTTCGTCGCCTCGCGGATGCCTTTGAAATTCTTCAGCACCACGCCCACGCCCTTCTCCAGCACCCAGTCCGCGTTGTAGCGCTCCTGCGGCAGCGTCCAGGCGTTGCGCTCCACGATCACCGGGAGCTTCATGGCAACCGCTTCGCTGATGCTCCCCGGGCCGGGCTTGCCGATGAAGAAATCGGAGAGGTGCATGTAATACGGAATCTCTTGCGTGAAGCCTTCGATGAAGTGTGGAGCGCGTGTAGGTAGCGCACGCAACTTCTCCGCGAGCTCGGCGTTCTTGCCGCAAATCATGATGAGCTGGGTGTCTTCTAACTCGCGCGCGATGTCGAGCATCACGCTGGATCCTTGGCCTCCGAACAACACGAGACCGGTAGGTTTCGCTGGGTCGAGGCCCAGCTTTATTCTCTCGGCTCCTCGATCCACATTCACGGCGTCGTAAAACCGCGGACGCAGGATCAT
>Ga0182016_10005411_pt1 | contig 13763 bp, 9 predicted proteins | sample 712S2MmetaG_FD_120491 | JGI IMG/M metagenome (GOLD analysis project Ga0182016, IMG submission 120491) | Permafrost microbial communities from Stordalen Mire, Sweden - 712S2M metaG | ecosystem: Environmental > Terrestrial > Soil > Wetlands > Permafrost | place: Sweden: Stordalen | collected...
GAACTTTGGACCGGCGCCTCGGCGAAAGCCATCTCAATGTCGACCTGAAAGAACATAACACCCGCCTTGACATCCTGGTTGAGAACAGCGGACGAGTGAACTTCACGGTGGTGTTGCGCGGCGAGCGCAAGGGCATCACTCGCAGAGTCCTGTTAGCCGGCAAGGCGCTTACCGGCTGGGAGATCTATTCTCTGCCCATGAAGGAGCCTGATCGGTTTGATTTTCATACTTCGGATTGCTCCGGAGCCTGTCTCTATCGTGGCACCCTGAAAGTCGAGAAGATTGGCGATACTTTTCTTGACACCAGCAGCTTCACGAAAGGCTTCGTTTGGGTGAACGGTCATGAACTGGGTCGAATATGGAACGTCGGGCCCCAGAAAACGCTCTACCTTCCCGGCGCGTGGCTGCGGCAAGGGAGCAATGATGTGATTGTGCTCGATCTCGAAGGCGCACCGGGTAGAACCATCGAAGGCAGTGCGTCCCCAGTGCTGAATGGAACGTCAGCGCGCCGGCAAGAATAGATCGATCAAGGGGAATGGCGGAAACGGCTCAATTGGAGGGGTCATGAAAGTGATTGCCGCTCGAATCTATCGACTCGATATTGACGGGCGCCGCCCGGTATTGCTGCAACTCTTCACCGACGCAAATGTCGTCGGTGTCGGTGAAGCTGCATTGGCATACGGTGTTGGAAGTACTGCCGCCGCAGCAATGATTCAGGAGCTGGTGGAGCGGTTTGTGCTGGGTAGAGATCCCTCCAACATCGAGCCAATCTGGCACGAAATGTACGACCATACTTTCTGGGCCAAGGGCGGGGGCTCCATCCTCTTCCCCGGCATGAGCGCGATTGAGACGGCGCTTTGGGACATCAAGGGCAAAGCCCTCGGCATTCCCGTGTACGAAATGCTCGGCGGTCGATTCCGGGATAAAGTTCGCGTGTATGCCAACGGGTGGTCCTATGGATGCCGGACCATCGACGAGTTAGCACGGGAAGCCGAAAGGGTAGTGCGCCTTGGGTATATGGCGCTGAAGTTCTATCCGCTCGCGAGGCCTGTTGCTCCGCATTGGCTTTTGAAACATGTCGCCTTGCGCGAAGTGGATCGCGAAGCGGAAAAGTATGCTATTGAAAGTACGAAGGCAATTCGCGATGCAGTTGGACCTGATGTTGAACTGATGGCAGACATGAGCGCTGGAATGACTACTGATATTGCCATTCGGCTAGGTCGCCAGTTGGAACAATTCCATCTCTATTTTTACGAGGAACCTGTAGATCCATTTGACGTTGGGGCATTGAAGAAAGTATCGGAGCACGTGAATATACCCATCGCAGTTGGAGAGCGATTGTACACCCGTTACGGCTTTCGAGAGATTCTGGAAAATCACGCAGTCGATATCATTCAGCCTGATCTCGGCTCTACGGGCGGCATACTGGAAACGAAATTCATCGCGGCCATGGCGGAAGTCTACTCTGCACGAGTACAGTTGCATATCTGCGCCAGCCCGGTCTCTACGGCGGCAGCTCAACAGCTTTGGGCCTGCCTGCCGAACATTGCTCTCCAGGAGGTTTATCCATTTCGCGCTCCAGAGCACTGGGCAATCGTCGACCATGCCCCTGAGCTTGATATAGAGAACGGATACATCCCTATCTCCAACCGGCCAGGGTTGGGCGTTGAGTTGAACCGGAAAACCGTTGATCCGTTCTTGTGGACCGAATGCAAATGGGAAGGCGGCTTGTCCAAGCTTGAAGGTCGTGAAGAACCACGCAACATAGTTTGACAGGCCCGATCGATCCAATCGATCGACAGCTACATCGTGGGAACGACAGGACGCCCCCTATGCCGCCTTTGCACACCAAAGAAAGGAAAGCAGGCCCTAATGGCGCGAGAATGGCTACGATGATCATCAAGAACAGAGGTGCGCTGGAGTCAGTCGGGGACTCTCGGGCGCGAAAGATCGTCTTGGAGATTGCAGAGACGGTCATGCATTCCCTCGACTCCCACCGCATCATGCACGAGGTTCTGAGACTTGATAAAGGCGTTCTCCGTATTGGCGAGAGCAAGTGGGAGCTTCGATCGAAGCGCCGCCTCTATGTCGTCGGTGCCGGCAAGGCGGCAAATGCCATGGCACGAGCAACGGAGGAGATACTGGGCGACTCCATCACACGGGGCCTGGTGATTGTGAAACAGCTTGAGGAGGACGATTCTCTTCCGCACATTGAATTGGTTGCCGGCGGCCATCCTATACCGAATGAAAGCGGTCTGTTAGCCAGCAGGCGCATTCTGAGAATCGTGGAGGGGGCCGGCCCGGATGACTTGTTCATCAGCCTCATATCCGGAGGCAGTTCCTCTTTGATGAACTGTCCTGTCGATGGCATTGGTCTCGAAGACGAGCAGGCGGCAAGCGAGATGCTGCTCAAGAGCGGTGCCCGCATCGGGGAGATCAACGCAGTTCGACGTCACATCTCGGCCACGAATGGCGGGCGGCTCGCGCAGAAGATCGAAGCCGCTGGAGCTGAGCTGATCAACTTCATCATCTCGGACGGAATGGGAGCGAAGCCCACGATTGATCCGGCTCAGGCGGTTGAGTTTTACGCGACGCCGGTTGCAGCTGACCACACTACGATTCGGGATGCACTGGACGTCCTGCTGAAGTATCACCTCTCCGCGAAGCTTCCCCGTGTTTTCAAATTCCTACGCGATGCCACAGAGGAGGATGAGACACCTAAGAAACTTGGCGCTCGTGTCCATCATTTTCTTCTGGGCCGGCCTGCGGATGCCTGCGAGTCGGCAAAGCGGGCCGCTGAGCAGCGTGGTCTAACGCCATGTATCCTGAGTACCGTCCTGGAGGGCGAAAGCAGGGAGGCAGGGGTTTTCCTTGCCTCTGTCGCCAGAGAAGTCCGACTCAACAATCGGCCGGTTGCCGCCCCGTGTCTTCTCATTGCCGGAGGGGAGACTACCACCCGCGTAGTAGGCGATTGCGGCGAAGGCGGTCCATCGCAGGAATTGGCACTGAGCTTCGCTTTCGAAGTCGCCGGGCTTGACAGTATATGCCTCTGCGCTTTGGACACCGATGGGTCCGACGGTCCTACCGCGATTGCCGGGGGGCTGGTAGACGGAACTACTGCCAAGCGTGCAAGAGAAAGAGGTTTGGATCTGTGCAAGTTGCTAGAGGCACACGACAGCTCGACGGTACTTCGAGCCGTCGGCGACGCTATTTGCACCGGCAATACAGGAACCAACGTGTGCGACCTCAACCTCGTCTATGTTTCCGGCGAATCCCAGATCCGGCTCGGAACCGATTAATGCTGTCCTCCAGATGTTATAGACAGGAACGGAACTTCCAAGTGGCTCTTTCCTCAAGAAGAAGTCAGGTGGAACATCTCAATGGCAAACGACGCAATTCGGCAAATCAAAGCTCGCGAAATCCTTGACAGCAAAGCACGGCCGATGGTCGAAGTGGACATTATCACTTTCGATGGCGTGCTTGGCCGCGGCGCATCTCCGTGCGGAACATCCACCGGATCGCACGAAGCATTCGTCCTGCGGGACGGCGGCAAGCGTTATGGCGGGCTAGGAGCTCTCAGCGCCGTGCGCAATGTGCTCGAGGTGATCGCGCCGGCACTGCTGAGCCAAAGCGTCATGGATCAAGAGGCCATTGACGAACTCATGATCGAGTTGGATGGTACGGCGAACAAGGAGCGCTTAGGAGCAAATGCCATTTACAGCGTGTCAATTGCCGTGGCCCGCGCGGCAGCTGCGACTGGCCGAGTGCCACTTTATCGCCACTTGGGCGGTCCCGACGCGTGCATGCTTCCAGTCCCGATGTTCAACATGATCAATGGCGGATCCTTCCCGGCCGCGCAAATGGAAATACAGGAGTTCCTTCTCATACCCGCAACTGCAACCCGATACTCCGAAGCATTGCAGATGGGCGTCGAGGTATATGCTGCTTTGGGAGAGATTATCAAGCGCCGCTACGGGAAGGATCGTCTCTATTCCGGTGCTTCCGCCGGATATGGCTCCCCCGTAAGCGATCCTGCAGAAGCGATAGAGCTTCTATTCGCAGCGACAGAAGCGGCGGGCTTCGCTGGACAATTCAGAATAGGACTGGACTGCGCCGCCAGCGAATTCTACGATTCCGCAACCTGCCGGTACAATCTTTGCGGGAAACTGTTGCACCGCGAGGCGCTTATAGGCCTGCTCGAAGCCCTCGCCCGGACATACAACTTGTTCCTCATCGAAGATCCTCTCGATGAGAATGATTTTGAGGGCTTTGCAGAAATCACTCGCCTCATACCAGCCTTGATTGTCGGCGATGACCTGCTGGTAACCAACCTCGAGCGCCTCAAGCGCGCGGTTGAGCAAAAAGCGGCAAATGCGATTCTGCTTAAGCCTAACCAGGTCGGCACCATCTCCGAGGCTCTCGATGCAGCACGTTATGCATTGGCGCACGGGTTCAAGGTCCTTGGATCCGGAAGAGCGGGGGGAAGTATCGATGACCCCATCACCGATATCGCCGTTGCCATTGGAGCTCCCTTCGTAAAGTTCGGAGCTCCGAGGTCCGGCGAGCGGATGGCGAAACATAACTCTATGCTGCGATTCGAAGAGGAGTTGGGCGCCTCCGCGCGGTTTCCGGGACCGGAGACTTTCACACCGCAATCGCCGACGGGTGATGAGGCTTATATGGGCCGTCAGGATCCGGTACAAAGGGACGGCCACACATGAATGACGATTCACCAGCGCTTTCAGAGGCGCAAGTCGCTAAAGTCATTGATAGGACCGGTCTAACGTCGGTCACGCGGATTCTCGTCTTCGCGGCAGCCTTGGGCTACTTATTTGATGGATTTGACAATACGATTCTGGGCTACCTGATGCCCCTCATCTCCAAGGAGTTTGCCATAAGCCCCGAGTGGAAAGGACTCATTCTCTCTCTTGCCCTTTGGGGCGGTGTCTTGGGGATGGCGGTCTGGGGTCCCGTTGCTGAAACGAAAGGACGCCGATTTGCATTCCAGGGAACAGTGTTGTCATTCTCCCTGTTTACAGGAATGGCAGCATTTGCGTGGACTTCACTTTCCCTGGGGATCACGAGATTCATTTCCGGCGCTGGCCTTGCGGGATTCTATGCAGTTGATTTGGCTATGGTGTCAGAAATGGCGCCTACAAAGGTGAGAGGGCGGCTCACTTCTCTTATAACTATATTGTATCCAGTCGGTGTAATTCTTGCTGGACTAACGACCGGTCTCCTAGCCACGAAGATCGGGTGGAGAGCAGTTTTCTTAGTGGGAGTTATCCCGGCTTTTTGCGCATACATTGTTCGGCGCCATGTTCCCGAGTCACCTCGCTGGCTCGCTTCAAAGGGAAGAACCGTCGATGCAATGCAATCGCTGCTTCGCATGGGAGCGGCTCAACAAACCATTGATGACGCGAGAAACGAATTATCTGAGATTACAGCCAAAGCGTCTGCTTGTATTGACCAAGCGACGGTGCGGGAGAAGTTGAAGGAGCTGTTTTCAAAGCGTTGGCTATCGGCAAACGCCGTGTCCTGGACTCTCTGGATCACCGCAAACTTTGCGGCATGGGGGGTTACCCTCTGGCTGCCCACTATTTTGGTTGACACTTATCATTTCAGCTTCGCGAATAGCGTATTTTACTTGACGATCACTTATGGCTTTGGCCTCCTGGGCCGATTATCCGGCTTGTTCCTGATTGACAGAATCGGTCGCAAGCCTCTAATTGCCGTCTCCTTTGTTGTAGCTGCCGCTGCCTGCTTGGGGTTTGGCATTGTAAGGGCTCCAAGCCTCTTGCTTTTCTTCATAGTGATTCACAAGTTCTTTGACCAACAAGGTGCTCTTGGAGTAATGGGCTACCTTCCAGAGCTTTACCCCACCACGTTGCGTGTAATGGGTAATGCTTATGCTGGATCAGCCAGCCGCATTACTTCTGCGGCGGCTCCTATAATGGTTGGCGTGTTGATAGGAATGCATCATTTTCTGACAATCTGGGCACTTTTCGCGGCTGTCTATTTCGTTGGATCCATAGTATTGATGATTTTGGGACCTGAGACTAAGGGCAAAACACTGGAAGAATGCACCCGAACAGTCTAGTAAACATGTGTCATGCGAGGAATATCTCCTTTAATCAACCCAAGGTGAGATTTTGATTGGCCTTACAGCAGCAATGTTTTAGATCAGCTCTTGATCCTTGATCCCTGCGCGCGACGAAATGTCCTGCATTGGATGCATCGGGCGTTCGGAATCGATTTCCAAACGCCCATTCAATATTGCTTGATCCGAACTGTGAAGTGGATGGGTGATAGTCAAGAGCCGCTCACATCCGACAGGCGGCCGCATAACCCTGAAGCACTTGTCTGATGCTGTGGATAATCATTGAATGTGCGTCTGGTCGCAGTTTGCCAGCGCGAATTGCGTGGTAATGCTCGGGCATGAAAGCGCTCAGCATCGTCTCCGGAATGACTGCCTTTTGGAGGTTCGACAGCAGGGTCTTAACCGCTTCTTTAACCGTCAAATCGTTCCAATAATAGCGCACCCGATCACTGTAGCTGTATCGCCGCAATAGGCAAACAGCTCTTGCGTCCCCCATATAATGGTGTTCCCAATAGCGCGGATTCTCCAGCATGACTCGTTCCAGCACAGTCATCAATTTCGAACACTGTGCCGGCTCAACCAGTTCCGCCTCAATCATCGAAAGTGAAGCGAGCGCCTCCCGCAGCGCGAAAGTAAGCGCCGGGCCAACTTTAAGGATGGCAAATCCATCACGCACTAAGTTGCAAAAGGCTTCGGGCCGTTGGTAGTCGGTGGAGTGCGCTTCATAAACTAGGTTCTCTTCGTCTTTCAGAAGTGCCGTAAGATCCATCGACCCTGCGGGGTCATAGTCGACCACGCTGTCATGGTTGAATTCGACGCCTGGCTGAACTACCAGTGCGATCACGCGAGGCCACACATGGGCAAGGCCGGCCTCTTTGAATACCCGACGGTGTATGTCCAGGGTTTCAGCAGCAGCTGCGCGGCTGGTCACCGCGAGCCCTGTCAGGCTCTCAGTCGCTCCTCCCGGAATGGGTACTTCAGTGCCAACCACATAAACCGGCTTCTGTTCGCCACTCACAACCTCCGCGGCAGCACAGAGCGTGGCGGCACGGCGCGCGATTGTCTCATCGGAGAGCGGACCTTGGTCGTCCGCGCAAGCCATACTGGCATCGAGGTGAATCTTCTGGAAACCGGCTTTGACGTAGGCTTGTACCATCTCCTTAGCCTCGCCAATTGCCACAGCCGCTCCCTGGTTCTGCCATGGATTCGGACCCAGATGATCTCCTCCAAAGATCAATCGAGACTCGGCGAACCCCTTGGTGGCGGCTATTCCGGTTACCAAGCGCCGGAAATCCTCAGGCTGCATGCCAGTGTAACCTCCGCGGTGATTGACCTGGTTCGAGGTGGCCTCGATCAACAGATATGTCCCATCTTCTACCGCCTGATCCACGGCGGCTTCGAGAACCCACGGATGTGCAGAACAGACCGCGTAAGTTCCCTTTGGGTGGCCCTGGCACCGTGCAATCGCTAAACCTTCTAATATGCTCGACACTGTTTCTCTCCTCGCCCAGTCTGGGCGCAACACTATAGAGCGGAATTACTCTAAGTGACCCTTCGCCAACACGAGCCGACCAAATCTCTCAGGGACATGAAATGTCTCACTCATTGGGGCCTTCCAAGCGATTGATTTTCGATGACCAGGTGGTCCTTGGCAGCGGAATAGATTGACCCTGAACGTTCTGCCAACGACTGCGGGCCGTGGGTCAATAGCACCGAACGGAATTTTCATTGCACCGTACCAGATCTTTGCTTTGGAATCGATGCGGGCAGCGACCTGAAATCCAGAATTCCACGTCCATCCCACCGTATGATCTGGAAGATCCAGATTGACATCTAGGTCGATCCATTCCCCAAACGGTGATAACTCGAACTCTTTGTATCTTCGGATGTTATGAAAGTCAGAACCGATGAATAACTCGGCAACGTCCCAATTCCACAGTCCGTAGGTTTCATCCTTCACATTTGGCGAGGGTTTCAAAGATAGTTCCTCGTAAGGGCAGACAAACAGGAGATAGAGATTGCTTTTAGTCCAGCGAGACCTCACCTGGGTCCGATACCCTGGTACGATAAGCCCGCGATTGTCGACCTCAGCGTAGACTGAGGATGCTCCTCGCCAAAATGCCGCCTGCGAATCGGTGCCTAACTCAACATCGTGAACGGCATACGTACTCCGAAACGAACCAGGTTCGAGAGTGCTCGCGTGCACCGGACTCATAAAAATCAGCAAGAAGCAAACGGATAGATTCTTCATGCGCGGTATCCTCGGCGATGCACCCTGACGAGCCTGGACTTCATTGCAACCCAGGAGAAACCGTAATTGGATGATTGACGCTCCCTCGCAGCCATTCGACATCCTCTTCCTAAATTGAAAGCCGTAGCTCTCGCGCTGCATTTCCGCTGTAAACCTTGCGCAGAATCGCGTCCGGAAGATTGATCCCATAAATACGCCATCTACCTTGGGGCGGCACTTTGGACGGAGCGTAATCGAAGTATTCATCGTCCGTCTCAAGAAATCGATAATAGATTTGATAAAGCTCGTCGTTGAAGAACTGCTGAGGGTATTCATTAGCGTGTGGCGTAGCGTCGGTCCCGAACAAGATTCTGTCTTGATACTTATCAAAGAAGGCACGTGCTGTTCGTGGCTGGCGTCCCAATTCACCGATTCGTGCGGCTGTGTCGACAGTCATATTTGGAAACCGATCGAGATTCTGGGAGACATTCTCCAAATCCTCTGCAAAATTGCCCACGTGGAGCACAATGAATCGCGTGCGGGGATGACGAGCGATCACCCTATTTCTAGCTTCGAGCAACTCTGCGTTTGTCGGAAAATCCCTTCCGTAGAATGACCAGTCTGGATGATTGTTCAACTCCTCATAGCGTTCGTTGAAACGGTCGATGGGCGTAAAGAAGGCGAGTGGATCTGAGACGTGAATCGCGACAGGGATGTTCAACTGGCCACATGCGTCCCACATTGGATCGAATCTCGAATCGTCGATCTTTACCAGCTTTCCCGTCGAGATCTGGTCCCGCAGGAAAAGGCCGAGTGTTTTAAGTATCTTGAGACCACGCGCCCCATCCCGGTAAGCTTGCTCAACTGCCTGGGCCTGCGTCCGTGGATAGTCTGGCTCCATGATTTGCGAGTAGGCAGGCTCCGTGAACGAATAGAATCGATCGCGAAACCTCTTGTCGAACACGTTGAGCGTTTCCGTGAGGCCAGCGCCGTAGCCGCCAGTCAGATTGACCACTGAGCGAATGTTTTTGCGATCCATCACCGCGACCACCTCATCCGGAGTTGCGCGCGGCCTTCGCTCACCGTTCAGCGAAACACCATTGACCGACTTGGTGGACTCAGTGATGTGGGTGTGAATGTCAATCACGGGGTAACGCGCTCGTGCAGCACTTGTCTTTCGCACCTGCAACATGCTTGCGGGCTGGTAATCGGAAAGGTCGAGTAATCTATGCTTCGATTGTTCATCGTTTGTCATAGGTGTCACTCCTCTTGCGCGTGCAACGGTACCAGAAATGAGACCGATGCCCGCTCCGTACAACAGTTTTCGACGATTCATTTCCTGTGTTCCTCCTTTGTTCCGCTCAAATCAAGCCCCGCACCGCTAGTTTGGTCGGTTACTCCCGAGGACAAGACAGTCGGCCGGGGACCGGCCCCCCTTGATCCCACTTCTCAGGTGCAGCGAGACGCCGCTTCTCTGCTGGATCGAATTGCGTATTGATGTCCCCTGTAATGCGCAGTTGGAAATTATCGTGCCCTATCCTTCCATTGATGAACGTTGCGCTAACGCGCACCGTGTAAACTCCGGGTGCGGTGTAGGCGTGGACAGGATTCGCGCCCGCGGCCGTCACTCCGTCGCCAAAGTCCCACTTATACGCAAGAACAGGCTCTTCCACACCGGGTGGGTCCAAAGAGAATTCCTCCTCTTCGCCACTGTAACCAACCCGGAGCCGCTTTGCCGTTATGGCAGGGCGCAGCATAGGCGCGTGTGGATTCAAGAGCTTGAAGACGCGAACCGAGTGCGCAGGTTGTTCCACTACAAGAGCGCCATCAGCTGCGTGTGGCACCAGTTTGTCGGTAATGACGTCGCGAATCTCCGTATCGCGCGCAGAATGCCCGAACTCTGCCAAGATCAACCGATGTCTCCTGCGTTTGCCGGTCCAGTTGAACACGGAAAGAATGCTCTGACGAGAATCCTCGCGGAGATAAAAGATGCTCGGCTGTTCGTCTTCGGGTAAGAAGTCCATCAGATCGACAGGTGTTGAGGCGCGGCCAAGACGAGCCATGTCAAGCAGATCTGGATTCTTGACTAGCGCGGCGCGCTTAAGATCGGTGCCGAGCGTTGGAAGATCGTCCCCAATCTCGAACATGCCACCCGAAACGGCAGAAAGCGCGATCGATACCTCGGCCTCATCGAGTGTGAGAGGTCGACCGCTCTCGTGCCAATGGCCCTGAACTGATTGCGTGGAAACAGAAAAGGCATCGGGATCGCTGGTAAAGAAATCATTATTCATGTAGTAGCGAGCGGCAATGCCGGTGGCAGCGTCCTTGCTGGCTTCGAAAGTGTGCCCCGTGTCCTGAGAAATGCGACCTTCGTCCACGTACCCCACCGGGTTGAGCATCACGCTGCCATCCTTATCGAGCAGCACTGAGTTCCCGACCGCGTTGCGGATGATTTCGAGTCCGATGCGCTGCGCTTCAAGAGCGGATGTATGCGCTTTGAAGTAGTAGCCTTCAATCGCGGTGTCATCCATGAAATCCAATTTGATATAGCGGATGCCCCACTCGCGCGTCAGTACGGAATAGGTATGACGAAGGTACTTTTGTGCACCTGGATTGGTGACATCGAGCGCGTATATCGGTTCCTTATTTTCGATGCTGCCTAGAACAATCGGCTTACCCGCAGCGTTGTGTACCAGCCAGTCCTGATGATTCTGAAAAACCCATGATCGTTGCCCTACTTCAAAGGGCGCAGTCCATATCCCAGGCGTCAGACCAAGAAGAGTTACTTGCCGCTCAAGGACGCAAAGACCATGCGGGAAAAGAGTTGCGTCGGGAGTTGTGTATTCGCCGCGAGAGTATTGATAGCCCTCGTCGACATGAAAGAAGCTGTAGCCAAAACGTTTGAGGTTCTGCGCCAGCCATTCCGCATTCGTTAGAGCCGCCCCTTCATTCAATCCAGAATAGTAAGCCGTCCAACTCCACCAACCGATAGGTGTCGGTCCAGCTGGCCGCGGATGATGCAAGGTGCGGATGAGATCGCCGTAGGACTCCAACTGGCGGTGTGGATCGGAGTCGATGCCGACAAGCAACCGTTCCGCCGGAAGACTCTCGCCAGGCGCGACGGGAATGCTAAGTTCTATGAGGTCTTCTTTTGGTGAATCGCGTAGCGAGTTCTCTGCGGCTATTTCTGTCGTACCTGCTGAATCGACTTCGTAGGACTGGATCAGAGGGTCGACGGATGTTCCGGCTACGTGCAGGCGCAGCATAGTAAGAAATCGCTCGGAGCTGAGCGCACCAACAAAGAAGCTGCGATGAGTCTGCCGGTTGTAGATCAACTGGCTGCCGATACCGCGATGCATCTGCTGAAGTGCGTCCCCGAGGTCGTGAATCCGCATCGCAGGGCGATCCTCACTGAAGCTGTCGGAGAGCACGCGATCCAAAGCCGGCGACCCGCCCAGATTCAGGCTTTGGGAGGTTTCAATGGGGCGGATATCCTCGACTTCAATTGTCTCCGCGCCGTAATTGGTGACGGTGGCCTGAATCTCCGCGAACGGTTTGTCCGTATAACTGCGGAGGGTATAGCCAATTCTCGGCTTACCGATGAGACCGGCGTACTCAACCACCCATTGATGAGCGGAGCCGAGGTCGCCGCTTACCTCAGATTCACCGACCGTGCACTTTGGATAGTCAGCCGAATGCAGCCAGACATGGTCGATTTTGGCGGCGATTCCCGCATTCAAGACTGAAACTCCCTCCGCTCCTAACGTGTATCGACAGTTGCTCGATTCGACCGATACGGAAAGCGGATGCGAAAGAGTCGACACAGACCTGCAATCTCCGAGATCGGGACCGAACACAACACCGCATACGAGGAGAAAATAAGGAATCGCAGAATGGGAGATTGTCGAAGACATGCTGATCAGATTTCCTCCGATGGGGTATCAAAGTTAACCAACTCGGCGCGAAAGCCGCGCGTGCGAATTGCCCCGTAGGTGATTCCAGCGATCATCCACACAGTGCCCAACATTAGCGCCGGGCGGCTAAGATGCACCCAGATGAAGCCGCAGATCACAAAACCCAGAACAGGAACAGCCAGGCCGCTAAGATTTCTGATCTTCCCATGCCGCCAATCTTGGACGAAAGACGCGGCATTGACGCCCATGAAAGCAATGAAGGCTCCAAAATTAAGCGCTTCTGCGCCGATTTCATATGCGCCTCCGCCCAGCCGAACGGCAAAGAATTCCAGAACACCGGCTCCGGCTAGCGCAAAGGCTCCGACGGCCAGAATGTTGTTGCGCGGAACCCGGCGCTTGGGTTCAATTACGCCGAAGAACGACTTTGGAAGTGCGTTCCCGCGACCCATTCCGTATAAGAGCCGTCCTGCGGCGAGTTGCGAGCCCATGCCAGAACCCATGTTAGCCAGAAGCAGCGTGAAGTTCATGATTTGGAAGAGAACAGCACCGCCAACCTGGCGCGCAACGAGCGCGAAGGCCGACTCAACCTGGTCGTTCGGGAAAGGCTTCGATCCCCAAACGAGCTGTGCCGCATAAACCTCGATACCGGATAGGAGTCCGGTAATCAGGCAGACAAATACTGTCGCAAGCAAGATGTTGCGGCGCGGATTCTCAACTTCTTCCGATAGCGTGGAGACGGCGTCGAAGCCTATATAAGTGAGAACGGCGACAGATGTTCCGGCAAAGATGCTTGCCGGATGGAAACTGCCCGGTTGGTAGAAGGGATGCGTAAAGAAGCCGGGATCCCGGTGAACATGCCACAGAACGCGGATCACACTACCAAGGAAAAGAAGAACGACGATCACCATTCCGGCACACAACGCCTCATTCAACTGGGCGGAGGTTTTGATGCCACGCAGATTCATCCAGGTAAAGAATGCGGCAAAGATCAGAATCCAGACATAGTAGGAAAGACCGGGCAGAATATTCATCGCGGCCTTGGCGCAGAAGGCTGTGCAGATTAGCGGATTCAGAAGGTAATCCATTACCATGCCCCAGCCCACGATGTAGCCGAGAGCAGGATGCATCTCTTGGCCAACATAGGTATATGCCGAGCCTGCGCTGGGGTAGACGCGCGCCATTCTCCCATAGCTGATCGCTGTAAACAACATGGCAATCATGGCAATGAGAATTGTAGTGACGACGTGACCGTTGGCCTTGTTGCTGATTACGCCATAGATCCCCATCGGCGCGGTCGGCTGGACGATCACCATGCCGATGATGATTAGATTCCATAAACTCAGCGTGCGATGGAGGTGAACTGTCCCATCGCCTGAGAGAGCTAATTCGGAATTCGTCACAGTCTGCTGCGTCACTTCCGGCTCCACATTGGAAATTGCCCACTTCAATTTGCTTTGACACGGCTATCTATTGGGCCCGGCCCGGCAACAGGGCCGAGGGGTTCATCCATCTTTATGTA
>Ga0182016_10005412_pt1 | contig 13763 bp, 9 predicted proteins | sample 712S2MmetaG_FD_120491 | JGI IMG/M metagenome (GOLD analysis project Ga0182016, IMG submission 120491) | Permafrost microbial communities from Stordalen Mire, Sweden - 712S2M metaG | ecosystem: Environmental > Terrestrial > Soil > Wetlands > Permafrost | place: Sweden: Stordalen | collected...
CAGCCGATTTCATGTCTACTGCGGAAGACTTCCTGGCCGCTTGCTGCGGTTTCGGACTCGCTCTGGATAAGTTTTCCGTTCTCGGCGTGGACTTCGAAGCGGTGGTTTGACTTGGCGTCAAGCAGGCTGGCTGTCTCCATCGAACCGGGAGGCAGAGTCTGGAGAAACTCCGGCTTGATGGGGGTGAGCGAGCGGCCCATGCTGGTCATGGCAAAGGACGCGGCGATGCTCCGATGGCAGTGGGCGCAGGCGGCGGAGCCCACATAGGCGTCCTGGTTAGGAGCTTTCGCGGTGGCAGATGGCGTGTCGGCGGTTCGCGTTGGCGCACGCTGGCCAAATGCACAGCCCGATCCAGAGGCGAGCACAAGAATGGCCAGGATGAGAAGGCGAATGGGGAGCATCTTCGAACAAACTATCGCAGGCCCGCGGATGCGCTGTCCAGTCATGAAAAGTGGGAAATATGGACAGATCGAGGGTTGAGGTTTCCCGCCTTTGCGACAGAAAAAAGTCGCAAAGACGGGGCACGGAGCATTTTTGGCGGAGACGGGAACCTAAACTAAAAGGGCGCCGCAAGAGTTTCCTCTTGCGGCGCCGATTGTTTCCTACGCGTGGTTAGAATACGATCTTGGCGCCAAGCTGCAATACGCGTGGGCCCCAATCGCCGGTTGCGGTTCCATAGGTTCCGCCCGTCGAATAGGATGAATTGATCGCGTTGAGCTCGGTGTGGTTGAAGGTGTTGTACGATTCCGCGCGGAACTCGAAGTGAGCCGCTTCGGTGATCGCAAAGTTCTTGTAGAGTGAGGTTGTGAAATCGGTACGGCCCGGGCCGACGAAGCTGTCTTTTCTGCCGTTGCCGAAGCCGAGGTTAGGACCACCCTCATAGCCAGGGGTCGGTGGCGCTTGCGGATCGCCAGCGGCCGAAACTCCCTGATTGGCAACGGTATCGAACCAGTCGCCCACCTTGTGGTGGTAGTGAATTGGGTTGACGATGTTGGCGTAGTTGGTGTACCCGCCGCCCAGTGCGATTGGATCGTTCACGCCGCCAAAGCCGGATGCAGAAGGCAGGCCCGTCTGTTTGACGAACGTGCCCGCAAGCTGCCAGCCACCCAGCAGTGAGTGTGCCAGACCCTGGGACTTGTTGAAGATGGGGAGGCTGTAGATGTAGTTCCCACCGAAGATTTGACGACGATCATAACCGCTGTTGCCCTTCTCATACTTCAGATTCCACGGATTGGCAATCGTCTGTAGATCGGTGTCGGTTAAGTCGATGTTATGGGAGTAGGTGTAGTCCAGTTCTCCGCTGAGGCCCCACTTGTTCTGGAGACGCAGGCTGGATTGCAGACCGTTGTAGGTGTTGTTCGTTGTGTTCTCTTCCTGGCTAATCCCGGCATATCCCTGGTAGGTGCGCAGTTGATTGCTTCCAGCAGGATAGATCGAGCTCGGCAACGTACCGGAGGCCACTTCCGACCTGATGCTGTCCGGCGTAGTAAGCGGGAAATTGTTGAACGGGACGTCGATGTTCTGATGCCACGCAAGGTTGCCCACATACTGGACGACCATAATCATGGACGGCTTCAATTCATGTTGGATGCCAAGGCTATACATTGCAGCGCCTGGCGCCTTGTAGGTTGTCGCCAGCGAGGTCAGGCCCGCCGGATAGATGGGAAGAGACGAGGGACTACCGCAGTTCGCGGGATTGGCCGTAGATGCATTCGATTCCCACGAGCAGGTTGGTGTGCTGTAGTAAACGCTGCCCGCATTCGGTGTGTATTCATAGGGCAGGTTGCTGTTCGAAACGCCATAGATGTCGTTCCCCTGCAGGCGCTCGTAGAAGGTTCCGAAGCCGCCACGGAGAACGGTTTTGCCGTTGCCGAAGAGATCTTCCGCGAACCCGACGCGAGGCTGAATGGTGTTGTAGTCGTTGGTTACCGCACCGTGGGGCACACCGTCTGTCCCTGGGGTAACCATGCCATTGAGGTAATAGGGGGTTCCAACAGCTCCCGCGAGCCCGAATGGGCAGCCAGCGAGAGTTGGGCACGGCGTCTCAACTCCGGGGCTGGCCGGGTCGATTGCGCCCGAAACCGTGGTCGACCAGAGAACGGGAATCTGCCTGTATTGCGATGGATCGAAGTTCTCCAACGCGTTGTTGCGTTCCCAAGCGTGCGGCAGTGCATCGTAACGCAAACCGATTTGCAGGCTAAGCCGAGGGCTTACCTTCCAGTTGTCGTTGATATACCCTGACGTCGTCTGGTTCACATAGTGCCGGATGGCCATGGATTGCGGCTGAGAGTAGCTGCCCGCCAGGCCAAGGAGATTACTCATGAAAGGATCGCCGGAGTTTCCGCCAGCAGGAGTGGCCGTCGGGCCCCCGCCGAATCCGTAGTCACCTGCGGCATCGGCCTGCAATTGCTGGTTCTTGGTGTAACGGTTGTAGCTGAACCCGAACTTCATTGCATGCTTTCCGCGAGTGTAGGAAAGATCAACGCGGGGCTCATAGTCTTGAGCAGCGTTGTGCCATGCTCCATAGCCGGTCGCAAGCGAGGCGCAAACACCATTGCCGCACCAGTTTGCTCCGGGGTATTGGTTCGAACCGGAGTTTGCGAAGAATGTGTCCGGAGTCCAGTTGCTGGGGTGAAGAGAATTAGGCGAGTTTGTGATGTTGATGACGTTGCCGTCATAGTTCATCGACGCTTCAAGCAGCAGGCTGGGGGAGATTTCTCCGCTCAGCTTGACCGCTGCGCTGTTCGCAGGGTTGCTTTCCACGCTGGAGATGGTGTCGTACGTAGTCCAGTTCCAGCTTAGATCGGCGCCGGCTACGCCTGTGGCCTGAGCGTCATGCAGGTAGTGGCCGAGGATCTGCCATTTGTCATTGATTGCATGATCGATACGGACAACTTCTTCGGTTACCGTTGTGGGCGTGGCGATTTCAGTTGTTGCCTTGTCTCCAGAAGTAGTCACATGCGGAAGGAGGCTTGACTGGAAATACAACAACGCATCCGGATCGAAAAGCCCCGATGGAATAACCTGGTTCGGGAACGGAAAACCGCACGCTGGCTGGTTGCCGCTGGCGTCGGGTTTCGGGCAATTTTTGTCAAGCGCATAAGTGTTGCCTGAACGCAACGACTCGGGAATACCATTTGCCTGCAGTTTGGCGTCAAAAGCAGGGTCGGGCACCTGGCCTACCGTGGGAACATAAATGGCCTGGCTCGTTGCATAAGCGGGAGACACATAATGCAGATTAGTACCCGCTGTGGGACGGTCGGCATCGGGAATCGTGGTGGAGGTGTTTGGTGAACTGGTTTGAATGACGCGGCGCCACTCCTGGTTGTAGAAGAAAAAGGTCTTCTTCTTGCTCGAGTTGAACACATGCGGAATAAACGCTGGTCCGCCAATGTTGAACCCGAAAATGTTCTGTCTCAATTTTGGAACTGGTTGGAAACTCCCAGCAGCATGCTGATACTTGTTGAAGAAGTCATTCGCGTCCAGGTCGTCGTTGCGGAGGAACTCCCAACCTTCGCCGTGGAACTTCTGCGAACCGCTCTTCAGAGCAAGACTGAACGTGGCTCCGGAAGCAATACCGTAATCCGGAGGATAGTTGCTGGCCAATACCTGGAACTGCGCGATCGAGTCCATGGAGGGCATAACGCTCATGCCGCCGGCGCCGCCGCGGTCATCGGCTTCCGCACCATCCAGCAGCCAGATGTTATGGCTCTGGCGAAGGCCGTTGACGCTGATGCTTGCGCTCGAAGCCGAAGCGGATGGAGGGTTGTTGTTGGGCAGGTTGGAACTGACGCCAAGGCCGAGAGCCGCGAGTGCGGTAAAGTTGCGGTTCTCCGTGGCGATCGACGTTACCTGCTCGCCGCTGATCAGCGTGCTCACATCGTTGGATTCTGTTTGTACCGTGAGCGCATCCGCATTGACGGTAACTTCCATTGTCTCGGCTCCAACCGTCAGCTTGATGTCGGTTGCGAGCGTTTGCGATACGTTCAAGGCAATTCCGTTTGCCTGGTAGGCCTCAAACCCCTTCGCCGTGGCTTTCAGGCTGAAGGTGCCGACGTTCAAGCCGGCAAATACGAATCCGCCTGTGCCGTTTGTGGTGCCGTTGTATACAAAACCGGTTTCTTTTTGCGTCAGTGTCAGAATCGCTCCTGGCACGGCTGCACCGGTCTGGTCAGTAACTGTGCCGACAATCTCAGAGTTCTGCTGTGCTTTTAATGCCAAGCCAGCGAACAATAAGAGAACCAGCACGATCATGTATCTCGCTTGTCTCATGTGACCTTCCTTTTCAAAGTTGTTACTGGTGGTTGGTTCTTCAGCCGCTTTTCCATCAATTCGGAGTGAAGCCGTCACAATGGAAACCGGGCTCAACGAAAAACCGACGATCGTTGCACTTCGCCCGATGGTCTTGTCTTCCCATCGGGCTGCACAATCCCGGACGCAGCGCTGCCCTCACGACGCATTCCGTTTGCACGGACGACCGCGAAGGCTCAGAGCGTTCTGGAACAGATTTGCTCGAATACACCGATTTACCTGAGAGCTTGGATTTGCGACCGAGCCATTTAATGCGCGCGGATTGAGAATTGTCAAGTAGAAAATCCATTTACTAACCAATCCCCCATCCGCTCGACCCGTCTCTTTCAGCACCCCATCGATTTCTCTGGGTTTGCCGCCGGCATTCTTGTGCCGGTTCGCGGGATTAGGTTTACTTGCACCTGCCGGAGTGCTCCTCAACAGTTCCGGCAATCCGTCGGCTCCGGGCCGTTTGCCAGGCCGGAAATGCTCCTGGACGGACTTCGAAAAAACGACCCATTTTCTCCGTGGTATGGAAGATGAAAAACGCCATTCTCCATTTTTTGGAATCCGTAAACTCAAACGTTTAAGCAGCTTGAGCGCAAGACACCTACCACTGAGCCGGGAGACATTTAAGCCCTCCACAGGAACGATTGTCAAGTCCAACTTTCGATTGATTTTTCCCAGAGATCGTAAAAGCTACCGGAGGTAACGCGATTTACCTATGGAAGCATAAGATAAAAAGACAGTTACTGGCCGGATACTTTCTTGGCAACCAGCGCCGGTTCAGGACCGCGCGACAGGCGGTTTTAACCACAACCGCAGCATTCCTTCAAAAATGGCCTTCCCGAGGTCATTTTTTCCCGATTGGTTTTTCTCGATGAGCAGTCGTTCCCTTGAATTGAGGAAAAGTGGTCTTCGGATATTCCCTAATGAACTAATCGCCCTATTGCATTCTACCCTGGTCTCGTAATTGGCGCGCCGTAGCCTCCAGAAATGTCTCCACGCTGGAGCCCTCAGGCACCTCCAACCCGGACTTGGCCTGGATCGCGGCTCCGATTCGGCCAGCGAGCGCCTGCCGGGTCGCCATGGTCATATCCAGACGGCGCGAGAAGAAGCCTTCCAGCACTTCGAGGTCTGACGATGTGAGTTTGGCGATTCCGGTGGCCGGCAGGGTGAGGGCGGTGTGGGGCTCCGGAATGGGCGTATTGGCTTTGAACAGCTGTGCCGTAAAGATCCGCGAGCCGGTATCGCCCCAGAGGGGAGTCTCAGGTTCACGGTCGCGCACAACAAGGGTACCGGCGGCCAGGTCGCCCAGGCGCTGATGCTGGCGGGTTACAAACATGGTGATTACACCTACCGCGTAGAAGAAGGGAAGCTGATCTACGTAGCGCACGAGATTGCGGGCCATGGACTCAAGCAAGCCGATGGAGCGGCCGGAACGCTGGATGACGCGAATCCTGGCTACCCGCTTGCCAGGGGTGCGGCCGTTCCAGAATGCTTCGAACAGCGTAAAGTAGCCCCAGTTGAAGAGGAAGACGATGAATATGACGATCGCTTCAGCCCATTGCGCCGACTTAACGTTGAAAGCGTGCATGGCGGGCAAGACTGCGACGGCAACAATAATCAGGAGCACCAGGCCCGCGCTCCAGATCAGGTAATCGACCAGCAGCGCGATGAAACGGCTGCCGATGCCGGCTAGCGGTAGCTCAATGGCCACCAACTCCGGGGTGTCGATGCTAAGCTGGTCAGAACTCAGGTCCCGACTCAAGTCCATGGCACAAATCCTCTCCAACCAGTGGATCGCGAAGCGCAGGCCGCACTGGGACCGGCTGGCGTCCCTTCTGGCTCAAGCCGACTCGAGCGGCCTCGCGCAGCTTTCCCGTGCCGAGTTGCAGGAGATGGCACTGCTCTACCGCCAGGTGGCTGCGGACCTGTCGGTGCTGCGGCAGGACTCCACTGCCCGCACTTATACGGTACACGTGAATCAGTTACTGGCTCGCGCTCACCATATCATCTATTCCGGCAGGAAGACGAATCTGCGCACGCTGTTCCTGTTTCTGCGGGACGAGTATCCGGCGGTGTTTCAGCGGCAGATCGGGTTTGTGCTGGCGTCGCTGGCGGTGTCGGTGGCATTCGGGATTCTGGGAGCGGTGCTGACCAGCGCGCGGCCGGAGTTCATGCGGCATTTTGTCGGGCCGGACATGATCGCTACGATGGAGCGGCACCAGATGTGGACGGAGTCCATCGTCAGTGTGGCTCCGCGCGAGACCAGCCATATCATGACCAATAACCTGACTGTCTGCTTTGTAACTTTCGCGGCGGGAATCACGTTTGGGCTGGGGACTTTCTATTACTTGTTCTTCAATGGGATGTTACTCGGAGTTGTCGGCGCCGCATGTCACCAATACGGAATGTCGCTGATGCTTTGGAGTTTTGTTGTAGGTCACGGATCGCTGGAGTTACCTTCAATTATTCTCTCCGGCGCGGCGGGATTTCGGCTCGGCTACGCAATGTTGTTTCCAGGCGCGCTGCGGTGGAAGGATTCGGTAGCGCAGGGAGGCCTGGAAGCGACTCGGCTAGTCTCGGGGATCATTCCGCTGCTGGTAATCGCGGGATGCCTCGAAGGATTCTTCTCGCCGTCGCAGGCGCCGGTCTGGCTGAAGTTTACGGTCGGCGGAATGCTGTTTACGCTGCTGAATCTTTGGCTGTTCCGGCCGGTGAAGCAACCGGCTGCGCTTGCGGACTGAGGCAAGCTAACCTGATCCGCTCACCCTCGACAACGGGGAAGGCTGCTTTTTTCCGCTCAAAAATGGGGATTTTGGGCTGTTTTCCGCTTCTGGGTCCCATGTAAGTGCTTTGTTTTGTTGGGTCGATAAATTGGACGCACTCTAAGTCTTTTGCTGTCGACGAAACCACGTGTGGGGTGGGGGTACGTGGTGTTATTGGTACCGACCAGACAGGTGGTCAGGTGCCTGACGGATGGAAGCTGGAGGCTTGCTGCAACGGCATGGCGGTCATGATTCAAGTGTGCCCTTTTCGGCGCAATAAACCGCAAAACGGGAAAAGAAACTTTGGGGCTGGATTCTGGTGGGTTCTGGCGAAGGTACAAGGGCGGCGGGGCGGTCTTCGGTTTGGTGGTGAATCGACTGAAATTTGGCATAGCCATCGAAATGACTTGCGAGTAGCCAACATTTGGGGAGCAGTCTTTCCCGACTGGAGAATCCGGGCTTTCCCAGGTCTCAAAATCGAGCCCCTTCGACAAGGTCAGGGCAGGCTCTGGGGCACCCAGATTCATCAATCCGCCTTTTGAGAGGAGGGCCACCCGCCTGGGACGAAATGCCGAAGCTCGCGAAGAGTTTCAACGCACCATTGCTATGACGGGGAACCGTCCGGAGCACGAATTGTTGTCGAAAAAACTAAAGCAGGCGATGTTGATAGATCGATCTTTCTCGACGCGAAGAATCATGCATGGTCACAGACCCCCATAATACTCAGCCATCGACGCAAGAGTAATCTCACGGTTGCCGCGCTCCAAGGGCGCAAGGCCAGCTCGAGCACGGAGCCATGGATCCTCTTTGTGCGTCAAATCGCTCAACCACTGCGAGGGCTTATTCCCGTAGTAGTTCAGAACGCCATCAATTGTTTCGCGCTGTTTGGGCGTCAGAATGTCCGAGTTCCCTTCCCAGTTGTCGATCTGGAACTGTCCACGATGCCGATAGTACAGCGCCGGTACCACTGGACCGCCCGCCCACGCTTCTATCCTCTCTTGGAACATTGGCTCTTCATCCCACACAAGCGACCATGCTTGGCAGTAGTAGACGAGCTTCTCCAACTTCATGGCCGTCATTGGGCCTAGTATCTTGAGGATAGCGGATGCAACATCATGCACACTCGCTTTTCCCATTTATCCCCTCCCGATGTTGCCAACATTCGAAATACACTTGTACCAAACACAATTGTTTGGTACCGTACAAGCAGGCCCGGCTAGCCGAGTGTTAGGCGCACATCCTGGAAAGGTGTGACACACCGGTTCGATCCCGGCACCGGACTCGTTGAAACGGTGGAAGACGCAACTCGTTGAGCGTAGGTGCTGCCTTATTAGCAGTTAGCTGCGGTAACACAAAGCGGGGTTTGATTCCCCCTGCTTCCGCCATCTCTCAAACATGGTCGCATGTTGGCAGATAAACATGTCAACTCTATTGACGACAGAAAAGGAGAAAACCACCTCTATGAGAACCAATGACGGAACCTATACCGAATTGATCTCGTTAAGGGACCGACTTGATCGCCAACATGAACAACTACAGCGGCAAGTTGACGACGTCCGCAAGAAATTGGAATCCGTCAGCATGACGTTGGCAATGCTGGATGACGGGGACCCAACTTCGGCAGTGTCTGCTTCCATAGGCGCACGCCCGTCTGCTAACGGTGTAATTGACGTTTCCAGCCTTCGGGGAATGACCCAAATTGAGGCGCTCAAGAAGTTGGCAGAACACAGTGGAGGAGAATTCAGAACCATCGATGCAAAGCGGATTTTCTTGCAGGCCGGAATCATCAAGAGCCCGAAGAACGCCAACAACATTCTGTTTTCCGTAATTCAGCGCAGCGGACTATTTGATCGGACTGCGCCAGGGGTGTACCGGGTCGCAAGCCCGAAGCCAATTCGGCCAGAATCAAAAGATGCGTTCTAGCGGAGCGACGTTTTGGCGGACAAGAAACCCAAGGCGAAGGTTAGCCCTCAACCAACGAAGATTCCGCGTCGGGTATATGATGAGGACCCAACTCGGCTCAGTCCGGCTTGGCGAGTCGGCTCCATGGAGATGCGCGATCCTTTCGGATGGCACCAGCTGACAGGTTCCGAGCTGTCGGAGATTCGAGAAAAGCTCAAGAACTTTGAGAGCATGACACTGGGCGAGATTCTCAATCGCAACAACCATCGTGTCTCTGTCGGAAAACTGTGCAAAGATGCTCGGGACCGCTTGAAGGAACTGAAGCTGGATGACATAGAGGAACTGCTGTCCCTTCGTCTGACTGGCATCCAGCGCATTTGGGGAATCTTGGAGCACAATATCGTGATCCTGCTTTGGTGGGATCCTGACCATCTCGTTTGCCCCTCGCCCAAGAAGCATACCTAATCTGTGTAAAGTGCATAGTCATCTGATTGAACATTGCCGCACAGATTCATCGACCGCATTGGGACACTTCGCACTTGCCGGCCGAAAACCTGTCCCGCTATATGCAGTCCCCAACTTCGCGCGAGCGACCGTAGGCTGGTGGTCATCCATCGGCTTCTTTCGCTCAGCCCCGATTGCCCTGGCACACGCCGTAGCGTTGCTCTGGCGGACAACTCATGGATTGTTGACGATTCCGGGTTCTGCATTGCCACAGAAATCGAGTGATCCAAGGAAGACGCGTTTGATCGTCCAAACTGCGACCCGGCTTTACACCTTTACGAAAATCTTCTTTCTGTACATGATCCACACGGGGATGAAGCAGTAGGCCAGCGTGAAAAACGAGAACGCGAATGCTGCCCAGCCGGGGGTGGGCATGTGAATGAATACATTGTCCGCTAGCCATGCAAGCACATTGCTCGGCTTGCCGTTGGATGTGAAGCTAATGCGCTCGAGGATGCCGGGAACTATCTCGCTGAACATGTAGGCGGTGATGGCGTTGGAACCTAATACTAGCCAGGGATAGACCAACCACTTACTCTGGCCGCGGCCCCAGCCCCAGACGTCCATGACCAAGTAAGACAGAGTTAGTACAGTTAGGGACCAGCCGGCGGCTACTAATACAAAGGAACTTGTCCACAGGTTCTTGTTGAGCGGGAACGAGAGCGACCAGAGATAGCCGAGGGCGAGGCAGGATGTGGCCGCGACGGCTAGTCCGCCCGCGGTCGATTTGGCGGCGCGCTGGCCACGGAGCCAGAGTCCGGTGAGTAATCCGAGAAGAGCGGTGCCGATTGCCGGGAGATTGCTGAGGAGGCCTTCAGGGTCGCGGAGATTGTGGGGATCGAGGCCGCCGTATTCGAGATAGAGATGGTGGGGCATGATCAGGCGGTCTAGCCACGAGACCAGGTTGAAGCGCTGATCCATGAAGGGAATGTCGCGGCCGGGCATGCCCGCTCCGGGGACGGGGACGTAGCGCAGGAGCACCCAGTAGCCAACGAGGGCGACGATGGCGGCGACGATCTTGGTGCTGGCGCGCTGGTCCCATATGTAGAAGAGGCCGACGACGAGATAGCAGACGGCGATGCGCTGGAGGACGCCGTAGACGCGGAAATGATCGAGCGCGAAGAAGGGAAAGCCGTTAACTATAAGGCCGAGCGCAAAGATGATGATGGCCCGCTGCACGGTGTGGCGGGCGAGCTGGGCGCGCGTTGCTCCGCGCTTGATGCGGGCATGAAAGGCGAACACGATGGAGGCGCCGACGACGAAGACAAAGGTGGGGAAGACGAGGTCGGTGGGGGTGAGGCCGTTCCATTGGGCATGGTTCATGAAGCGCCAGGAGCCGGGGCCGCCGTTGTTGTTGACCATGATCATGAAGGCGATGGTGATGCCGCGCAGTACGTCAAGCGAGAGCAGGCGCTGGACGGGCGTGGCGGTGGATGCCGGATTTGCGATGGGGATGGGGCGGGGGGCGGTGATGGGTTGCGCCATGCCCATTACCCTACGCGCTTGGGGGCTGGTTCGCCAAGAGGGATTTATGGGCGCGCGATGGCGATGGGATGGCGGGGTTGGTAGAGGCCGATGTGGCCGCCGCCGGGGAGAGGGACTTTGGTGAGCGATCCCCAGCGGGCTTCCTGCGGTAGAGAACATTGGACGCCCTTGGCGGCAAGAGTGGCGATTTCCGACGGCAGGTCGTCGCACATGAGATAGAGCTCGTGGCGATCGTTCTCTTCGGCGGGATGAATGGCGGCTTCGGATGGTGGGAGGGCGAAGATGAGCCAGCCGTGGCCGGCATCGACGGAGGGAAAGCCGAGGACGTCTTTGAGGAAAAGGCGATCGGCTTCGGCGTCTTTGCTGTAGAGGACAGTGTGCGCGCCAAAGATCATTGGGTTAGTCCTTTCTGGGGGTGTGGCGGGGTTGGGGAAACCGCGCTGCATTTCTTAGGCTACTCCTCTGGGCGAATGCCGATGGCAAGTGGAGGCCGTTTGTCCGCGGTTGGCAGGCTTCTGTCATTGTGACCCCTTGCGCTGTTACACTCCCCCTTCAGGGAAAATGATTTAAATCCTGTTGCGCCGTTTTTGGAGGCTCGCAATGCCAGACTTTCAGCCTTTTGTTTCGCCCGACGAGAACCGGCCTGAATTTACGTTTCGCGCGATTCTGCTGGGATCGCTTTTCGGCATTATCTTCGGCGGCGTCACGGTCTATGTAGGCCTGCGCGCCGGGCTCACGGTGGCTGCGTCGATCCCCATATCTGTATTGTCCATCAGCATTCTGCGGGCGTTCGGGCGGGCTTCGATTCTGGAAAACAATATCGTCCAGACTACGGGAAATGCCGGGCAATCGATCGCTGCCGGAGTGATCTTCACCCTGCCGGCGTTGATTTTTCTGGGATTCGACCTCGAGTATTCGCGCATCTTTCTGCTCGCGCTCATCGGCGGATGGCTGGGCGTGCTTTTCATGATTCCGCTGCGGCGTCAGCTCATTGTCGAGGAACACGAGAATCTGAAATATCCCGAAGGGACGGCGTGCGCGGACGTTCTCATCGCTGGAGAACGCGGGGGATCACTGGCCAGTCGCGTCTTCCTTGGCCTCGGTCTGGGCGCGCTTTACACGTTCTTCCAGAATGAGAACCTGTTCAAGGCGTGGCCGGGTACGCCGGAGTTTCAGCCCGACTTCGGCCCGCAGCATATTCTCAAGGGCGCATCCATCAAGGCCGACGCTACGCCGGAGTACCTCGGCGTGGGCTACATCATCGGTCCCCGCATCGCCGGAGTCATTTTTGCCGGTGGGGTCTTCTCGTGGCTGGTGCTGATGCCGCTGATTTATTTCTTCGGCAAGGAGCTTGGCCATCCCGTTTATCCCGGCACCATTCCCATTGCGCAGATGGGGCCCAGCCAGCTTTGGTCCACTTACATTCGTCCCATGGGCGCGGGAGCCGTGGCTGCCGCGGGCCTCATCACACTTATCAAGACGCTGCCTACAATCGTTGGCGCGCTGGCTTCGGGATTCAAGAACCTCAAACCCGGCGCTGCCGCAGCAAAGGCCAAACCCAAACGAACGGATGACGATCTGCCGATGGGCGTGGTGGTGGTCGGCTCTATCCTCATCGTCGCGTGCATGTTTTTCTTCCTTCAATTCAAGCCGGTCCCAGGAGCTTATGTGGGCTGGGCCGCCAATCTTGCGGCGTCGCTGCTGGTGGTGGTGTTTGGATTCTTGTTCGTCACGGTCAGCTCGCGCATTGTGGGGCTGATCGGCAGCTCCGCCAACCCCATCTCCGGCATGACCATCGCAACGCTCATGGCCACCTCCGCAATCTTTCTCGTCAAGGGCTGGACCAGCCCCGCGTTTGGAGCATTGGCCATCACGATCGGCGGCGTTGTCTGCATCGCAGCTGCCAATGCAGGAGATACTTCGCAGGACCTGAAGACCGGCTACATTGTCGGCTCCACGCCGCGCCTCCAGCAGATCGCGCTGATGATCGGCGTGGTTGTTTCTACCGTCGCCATTGGACTGACTCTCAACCTGATGAACACTGGCCTGCAGGAGTTTCACGCCGCCGCGCAGCCCTGGGACATCAACGCCAACCATCCCGGCGTCGCTGTGCAAAACGACGCGCAGCGGCTGCCTGAATCGATTCGCGTGGTGGCCACCGACAAGTCATCCACCATTCATCACAAGGGCGAATACACGATTCTCAACGCGCTCGGGTCGGCTGAACTCGCGGATGGCAAATACCTTTACTCCCCTGCAAGCCACCAGATCGAGGTGCAGTGGATCCAGGGCATCGGCAGCGAGAAGGCCGCCGCGCCGCAAGCCCGCCTCATGGCCACGGTCATCAACGGCATTCTCAGCCGCAAACTGCCCTGGGGCCTGGTGCTGCTGGGAGTCTTCCTGGTCGTCGCTGTTGAGCTGCTGGGCATTCGCTCGCTGTCCTTCGCAGTCGGAGCCTATCTTTCCATCGGAACGACGCTGGCAATTTTTGTCGGCGGCATGGTGCGCTGGTTTGTCGACGAAGCATTGAAGAAAGCCGGCGGCGACGCAGCCGACGCCGATAGCGAAATTTCGCCTGGGTCGTTGTTTGCTTCAGGACTCATCGCCGCCGGCGGCATAGTCGGCTTAGTAGGCGTAGCTCTGAAGGGTTACGAATCCACCTTCGACAAAGGCGACCTACTGAACTTCCCGCATACTTTTTTGGATAACAACTATGTCAGCGTAGCGGCTTTCGCGGCATTGGCATTCGCGCTCTATTACTTTGCCCGAAAGCCGCTCAAGAAGTAAACGAATGAACCGGCGTGGGCTAGG
>Ga0182016_10005416_pt1 | contig 13757 bp, 11 predicted proteins | sample 712S2MmetaG_FD_120491 | JGI IMG/M metagenome (GOLD analysis project Ga0182016, IMG submission 120491) | Permafrost microbial communities from Stordalen Mire, Sweden - 712S2M metaG | ecosystem: Environmental > Terrestrial > Soil > Wetlands > Permafrost | place: Sweden: Stordalen | collected...
AATCCGTCAACGAGCCAACCCTCACCGACTGGATCTCCGATCCCTCCACCCTCCACTACTCAGGCGAGGCCGTTTACTCCCGCGACGTCACAATCGCTTCCGCTCCCACAGGTCCCGTCTATCTCGAAGTAGGTGGAGGCAAGCCTCTGCCCGGCGCGCCCAACGCTCCGCCGTCAAGCGGTCCGCGCCCCGAAGTCCTCGGCCCAGACGGCCTGCCCAACCCCCTCATCACCCGTACCGGGCCGGGTATGCACGCCTGGTACGACCCGCCGATCCATGAGGCGGCCCTGGTCTCGATCAATGGCAAGCCCGCCGGCGCGCTTTGGCATCCCCCCTATCGACTCGACGTGACCAAGCTCCTTCACGCCGGCGTAAACCACATCGAATTCCACGTATTCAACACCGCGCTAAACGCCTGGTCCGCGCTTCCGCCGCACGACTTCGGCCCGCTGATCGCAAAGTACGGAGACCGCTTCCAGATGCAGGACCTCAACCATGTCGTTCCCATCTCCTCCGGCCTTCTCGGCACCATCACCCTCGACATCAGCACCCCGAAGTGAGTACCCTGTCCCCTGTCCGCCGTTCTCTGTTCTCTGATCTCTGTTCTCTGTTCTCTGATCTCTGTTCTCTGATCTCTGATCTCTGTTCTCTGATCTCTGTTCTCTGATCTCTGATCTCTGTTCTCTGTTCTCTGTTCTCTGTTCTCTGATCTCTGCCTCTATGCGCATCTGCTTCCTCCTCCAAGTCCGCCCCAACATGCTCGACGAATACAAGCGTCGCCACGCCGCCGTCTGGCCCGAGATGCTCGACGCCCTCCGCCGCACCGGCTGGCATAACTACTCGCTCTTTCTCCGCCCCGATGGCCTCCTCGTCGGCTATCTTGAAACCGACGACTTCGCCCGCGCCCAGGCCCTCATGCAACTCGAACCCATCAACGCCCGCTGGCAATCCGAAATGGCTCCATTCTTCCAATCCACCGGCAACGCCGATGAAAACATGTTCCCCCTGCAGGAAGTCTTCCACCTCGACTGACGCCCGCGTGTTCACCGCCGGGTGCCCCACCCTTGGCACGTCCTTGTTTTTGTGCCAAGGGTGGGAGTCCAAGACCCAAACACCGGAGTCTCACATGCCCAGCCCCATCGTCCATCCCGCACCTAATCCGCCCAAGGAGACGCATCCATGACCACCTTTGACTCCTCCCGCCGCAATCTCCTTCGCGCCAGCAGCTTCTCCTTCGCCGCCGCCGCCCTGCCCGCCGCTTCCATCGCCGCCTCAGCCGACACCAACAGCCCTGCCCCACCCACAAACGCCATCTACGACGTCCGCACCTTCGGCGCCATCGGCGACGGCAAAACCCTCGACACCCCCGCTATCAACCGCGCCCTTGACGCAGCCTCGGCATCCGGTGGCGGCGTAGTCCTATTTCCCCCCGGCCAATACCTCTGCTTCTCCATCCATCTCCGCTCTCAAGTTCATCTCCATCTCGCCCAGGGCGCCACCATCCTCGCCGCCGACTCCCCCAAGCCCGGCGAAACCACAGGCTACAACGGCGGACTCTACGACCCAGCCGAGCCCAAAACCGACTGGGACCCCTATCAGGACTACGGCCACAACCACTGGCACAACTCGCTCCTCTGGGGAGAAGATCTTCACGACCTCAGCATCACCGGCCCCGGCCTCATCTACGGTCGCGGCCTCAGCTTCGGCGCCGGCCGCGCCGCACGCGGCAACTATCCCATCTACGTCGCCGAGCAGCCCGGCGTCGGCAACAAGGCCATCGCCCTCAAGAACTGCCGCAACGTCATCTTCCGCGACTTCTCCGTCCTCAAGGGCGGCCACTTCGCCTTCCTGCTCACCGGCGTCGACAACCTCACCATCGACAACCTCAAAATCGACACCGACCGCGATGGCATCGACATCGACTGCTGCCAAAATGTCCGCGTTTCCAACTGCACCGTCAACTCCCCCTGGGACGACGGCATATGCCCCAAGTCCAGCTACGCCCTCGGCTACGCCCGCCCCACCCGTAACCTCACCATCACCAACTGCTTCGTCACCGGCTACTACGAGCTAGGCTCCATCCTCGACGGCACCTTCAAAAAGTTTGCGCCCGAGCTCCGCGTCCCCCGCACCGGGCGCATCAAGTGCGGCACCGAATCAAACGGTGGCTTCATCAACGTCACCATCTCCAACTGCGTCTTCGAGGGCTGCCACGGCTACGCGCTCGAGAGCATGGATGGCGCTCTGCTTGAAGACGTCGCCATCACCAACACCACCATGCGCGATCTCGTCAGTGGCCCGCTCTTCTTGCGTCTCGGCCGCCGTCTTCGCGGTCCCAAAGAATCCACCCAGGTCGGAACCCTCAAGCGCATCCTCGTCAGCAACCTCGAGTGCTACAACGCGCCCCGCCAGGCTTCCATCCTCACTGGCATCCCCGGCCATCTCATCGAAGACGTCAAGCTCTCCAACATCTACATCGAGACCGTCGGCGGCGGAACCGCGGATGACGCCAACGTCATCCCACCTGAACAGGAAGACGTCTACCCCGATCCCGAGCGCTTCGGCGTCACCCCATCCAGCGGCTTCTTTCTCCGCCACATGCGCCACTTAGAAATGAGCCACGTCGAAATCGCCAACACCACCCCCGACGCCCGCCCATCTTTCTCCCTCACCGACATCGATCGCGCCGACTTCTTCGCCATCACCGCTCCGCGCGCCGCCACCGGAGCCTTCGCTTTCCACGATGTCAAAGACCTCCGCATCGGCTGGTCCCGAGCCGCCCCCGACACCACCCTCCCCACCATCGACAACAAAACTCCCTGACACACCTTCGCCCAATTCAGGGCTTTCAATGCTAATATTCTGGCCATGAGTTGGATGGACTTCTTCCACGAGATTGCGATCCCATTCATCAGTGGACTTGTTCTGACCATTGGAAAGGCCATCGCGGACCAGAGGACCCTCTCGCTCGATGACTCGAATGACGTCGCACTCGATTTGGTTTTGATCGGTGTCGGAGCCTTGGCTGCCTTTCAAATTGACGCGGCGGCTGCCTTGAATGTCTTGAACGCTCCAAAGTCTGTTCATGCCACCTTCGACGCCGGCGTCGGTGACGCATTACTGGCAATAGTCCTCTTATATCTTCGCTTCGAAAGATATCGCCGTGGAGTTGCAGCGGGTGGAAAGCTGCCAACAATGAATACATTCAGTGCGATTGGCCAACTGGCCTTGGGTGCAGCGGCAATCATTTGGACGATCAAGGCGTTTTGAGGACTATAATCAGCCAAGCAAGGAGTGGAACATGGTACCGTTGGCTCTCCGTATAGCTTCCACTTCCGTTGAAGCAATCATCGCCGGATTAGCGATTGGTGGGGTTCTGCTCGCCGTTCGCAAAATTCAACTTGCCCTTGGATTCAGGGACGATAGAGAAGATGAGCGCGTTCAGATCCGTTGAGCGCCTACCCTTTGAGTTCAGCCGCGTCGAAGTCGCCCGGCAATCCCAAATAATGCAGGACGAATCATCTCCCGGCTTCAACTTTTCTGCTTCCAACCAAGAGAAAAAAGTCGAGACGGCCGTATGAGACTTCGCTCCATCAGAATCGTGACCTTCCTGCTCGCCGCGTTGGTTGCCCTCGCCCCCCTCGCCTTCACTCAACCGCCCCCAACCCCTCCACTAGCCGGCATAGCCCACGCCGCCATCCGCGTCGCCGACCTCGAAACCTCCCGCGCCTTCTATCTCAAATTAGGCTTCCAGGAAGCCTTCGCCTTCGACAAAAACGGCGTCACTACCCAGTCCTTCATCAAGATCAACGACCGCCAGTTCATCGAACTCTATCCCCGCACCCAACCCAAAGATCAAGTCGGCTTCATGCACGTCTGCTTCGAGTCCGCCGACATAACCGCCCTCAACAGTTTTTATCTAGCCCGCGGCCTCACCCCCAACCCCGTCCGCAAAGCCGCCGCCGGCAATCTCCTCTTCACCATGGAAGGTCCCGAGCATCAGAACATCGAATACACCCAGTACATGCCCGGCTCACGCCACTCCAACGACTTCGGCCAGCACCTCGGTACAGACCGCATCTCCACAGCCCTCGTCGCCGCCGCCGTCGTTATGCAGGACCCAGCCGCCGCCCAAGCCTTCTACATCGACAAACTCGCCTTCGCCTCACTCGACCATCCCGGCGCCGCGCCAAACATCGGCTTCCCACAGAATTCTGTCCCCTGGCTCCGCCTCCCCGGCTCCGCCCAATCCATCGCATTCACCCCGGACGGCTCCGCCTTCCGAATGATCTTTGCCGTCGACAATCTCAAACAAACCGCAGCGCGCCTTCAAGCCCTTAAAATTCCCTTCGTCAAAACCGGCGCATCCCTTTCGATCCACGATCCCGACGGAAACATACTAGTCTTCGTCCTTCCGATGCGATGAACCCGCGGCTCATTTCACCCCAGCCGTGGGCAAGGCAGGCAACTGGTCATGCTCATGTACCTCGTGAAATCCCACCACAGCAAGCGCCACCATCCCACCCACGCCGCCCGCAACAATCCCCCAGATTGTCCCTCGCGAAGGACCCGTCTCCAGCCGCCCAACTTCGCTGTAAAAAACCGCTGTCACTTGCGGATCGTTGTGTAACTGCAGGCTGAATGTCTGATCGTCGATGCTGATAATCCGACCAACAAACGCCCTCCCGTCCTGCATCTCCACCCCAACCCAGTTACCCAGCCCGCGCTTCAGCAACTTCGAATGAACCTGTTCCGGCGTCAATAGTTTTGTCCCGGCCGTTGCAATGTTAGTCGTTAGCACCGCCATGACTAACAACAGACTTATTCCGCGCGTAACTCCGCGTGCGACTACGCTCATCGGATTCCTCCCGGGAGACATCTCTCCTGTCACTGACTTAGAGACCGATCATTCACCGTTGGTTGGCTGATATCGCAAACAAAAGAAATGGGGCGAGCCAAAGCCCGCCCCGCATCCTTCCATCCCCGTTTTGACTTCATTAGAATCCGCGGGCGCCCCATCCTCGCCGCGTCCTTGGTTTGTTGCGGCAAGGGTGGGCTACCACACACTACCTACGCGTAAATCCCCCTCTGCTTGATCGTGAACGCCACCCGATCGATCGCCAGCATATACGCCGCAATCCGATTGTTCACGTTATGCGCCTCCGCATACCTCACCACATCCTCAAAGCTGTCGCGCAAGATCGTCTCCAGCTGCTCATTCACAATCGCTTCCTTCCAGAAGTAGCCCTGCCGATCCTGCACCCACTCAAAGTAGCTCGCCGTCACGCCGCCCGCATTCGCCAAAATATCCGGCACAATAAAAATCCTCTTATCGGCCAATATCTCGTCCGCCACCGCCGTCGTCGGCCCGTTCGCGCCTTCCACCACAATCCGCGCCCTGATCTTGTCCGCATTCCGGCTCGTAATCACGTTCTCCGTTGCCGCCGGTATCAGAATCTCGCAATCCGACTCAACCACCTCTTCGCTCGGCGTAGCCTCCGCCCCCCTGAAACCCAATATCGATCCATTCCGATACTTGTACTCATTCAGCTGGTGTATATCGATCCCATTCGCATTCTTCAGCCCGCCATCCTTCTCTGCAATCCCCACAATCTTGTACCCATGCTCCACCATCAGCATCGCCGCATTCGATCCCACATTCCCAAATCCCTGGATCACCACCCGACACCCGTCAATCGGCATCTTCAGGTAGCGCAGGCTCTCATCGCATACCACCATCACCCCGCGCCCCGTCGCCTGCACCCGCCCCCGCGATCCACCAATCGTCAGCGGCTTGCCCGTCACCACGCTCGTCACCGTATGCCCCATGTGCATCGAATACGTGTCCATGATCCACGCCATCGTCTGCTCATTCGTGTTCACGTCCGGCGCAGGCACATCCTTCTCCGGCCCAATAAAGTCGATCAGCTCGCTCGTATAACGACGCGTCATCCGCTCCAGCTCGCCCTGGCTCATCTTCTTCGGGTCGCAAATCACTCCGCCCTTCGCCCCGCCAAACGGAATATTCACCACCGCGCACTTCCATGTCATCCAGCTCGCCAGCGCCCGCACCTCGTCCAGCGTCACGTCCGGCGTATACCTGATCCCGCCCTTCCCCGGCCCGCGCGCAATATTATGCTGCACCCTGAAACCGGTAAACATCTCAATCCGCCCATCGTCCATCGCCACCGGAAAGTGCACAATCACCTCCCGCGTCGGCGTCCGCAACATCTTCCACAACCCATCGTCAAGGTTCAGCTTCTTCGCCGCAAAATCAAACCGCGCACTCTGCGCCTCCCACGGATTAATCTCCTGGTCCAATGTCATCGTCGTCCCCACTGCCATATAACCTCTCCAATTCCCAAATGAACTGTAATCCTGAACGAAGCCCAAAGCCTGCCCTGAGCGAAGCCGAAGGGGACCTGCCTTTGCATTTCGAGAACTATTGCCTATTCCCTAGTCCCTGTTGCCTAGTCCCTAGTCCCTAGTTCACCCCAAACCCCAGTGAGTCTAGGCCCTCCAGATTAGCCCCGTCAAGCCTTCCGAACACCCAGGATTCCATTTCGGCACTCGACGCCAGGCATTCCCGTGGGAAACGGTGCTCCTCAATTGCGATGGCCTTTGGGCCACTCCGAATTTGCCGCATTCAATGAGTCGAACCAAACAGATTTGCCTCGCATCCGTTCATCTGGCTAGAAGTCCACGGCATCTTCGCCAATGAAATCTCTCTCAGTTACTTTTGTGATCTTTCTCGCTAAACTAAGAGGCATGCGGCTTTTCGCGCCCACGCTCCCATGGCTCCCCGCGTCGCGTCCAATTCTTTGAGAAACCAATCATGCCAACTTCCATGCTGCAAACGCCCAGTTCCGCCCGTCCTAAATTCAAAACCGCTCTTTGGATCGCCATCGGTCTCACCACGCTATTTGTCTTCATCACCTCAGAAGTTTTCCTCCTCGCCGACTACCCCATGTATCACGCCTACCGCCTCCAGGTCATCGCTGACCGCGGTCTCCTCATCCCCCATACGCTTGCTGGAATCTTCGCTCTTTTTATTGGCCCCATCAATTTCTCATCGCGGATCCGCCAGCGTCACATCAAGCTCCACCGCGTCCTCGGCCGGGTTTACGTCATCTCCGTATTTATCGGTGCCGCAACCGGGGTCGCCCTCGCCTTCGGCCGTCCAGGCTTTCCTGGAACCTTCGGGCAAGCCGCAGCCTGGGTCGTCTGTACTTCCGCCGCATTCATCACCGCGCGAAATCGCCAGATCGTCCCGCACCGCCAGTGGATGGCTCGTTCCTACGCCGTCACATTTACTTTCGTCTCCAGCCGCGTGCTCAACCTCTGGCCCGCGTACTGGAGCCACCTCGGCGACACACTATCTGCCGTCGGTGTCATCGGCTTCACTCTTGCTTCGCTGCTTATCGTGGACCTCGGCCTCAACTGGCACGAGCTCACCACTCGTCGCACCTGACCGTCGTCTCCACACCCACACTCTTCCATCGCCCAACGCACAGCCGTCCCGGCCGCCAATGCTCCACCGTCGCCGCCGCCCACGGAATCTCAGCCGCTGTCAGCAACCGCTCCCAGTCCTCTTCTCGAAATGCCCGCATGAACGACACCGGAGCATCGTGCCGCACAAACCTGTGCCAACCAACTACTCTTTCCAACCACCCAAACATTCGGCTGCTCCACTCCGACCGCTCCAAATCATTGATGTACCAGCCCACCCCCGCGGTCGCTTCCATCCATCGCAGCAGCGCGATGACCTCCTCATCCTCTAGATGATGTGTCATCAAAGAACTCACGACGATGTCCACCGGCTTCTCCGGCTGATACTCCAGGGCGTTGCCGCTCACCCACTCGATTCCGAATTCCGTCGGCGTGCACTCCGCTGCCGCACGCGTCGCATAAGGGTTCAAGTCGATCCCCGTTAACTGCACAGCGATGCCATGCCTCCGCGCCCAGCCTGCGATCTGTCGCAGCAGATCGCCACCGCCACTGCCCACATCGACGATATGCATTGGGTCATGCGATCCACGAGTTTGCCGCTCCAGCCACGCCAGCGTCGGTCGATATCCCAGCAGCCACCGGTTGATCTGCTCCAGGCTCCGCAGGCAGCCGCGAAAATCTTCGTAGCTGCAATCGCCATCCATCAATTCGGGAAGGTCGCGTGGAGAGATGCGCTGTCTGAATTCGATCTGCGCACTAGACCCCATGGACGCTCGCTGTTTCCGCTATCTGATTTGCGCCAATTGACATTGCGCACCAGCGCTGCTCGGGATTTGTCAGACGCAGAGGCTCGGCGAAGATGACGAAAGCGTCATGCGCACAGCGCTCCTTTTTGGCCATCATCCTGTTATTCAAGTAAACTGTAGTCACGCCACTAGGTCCTCTGGTCCGATTATAGGAGTAGACGTCGCGAGTGTGTCATAGGTAGCCGAGCCGCGAGCTACCATCACACTTAGGCGGTCGACCCTTTGACGGACGGATCGTTCGCGTTCAGACCAATGAAGGACTGACAGGCCAATTGAACCGAGTTAAATAGACTCCGCTAACCATCTTCTTCAGCAGACGATTCGACACTCCAAGCTGAGGCTCACCATCTCCGCCCTCGCTGCGTCAAACACCTGCGCAATCAAGCGGACTTATAACCACAGCATCGGTCACGCAACACCCATCAGGAGCGGTACATTCTTCCCGTATCGGATCCGAGCTAGGAGACTCCAGTTAGAACGACCAGTTTGAATCGGATTCCAGTGCAAAATGAAGTTCTCATCCTCGGTGGCGGAGTGGCAGGCTGTGCGGCTTCCATCGCGCTCGCTCGAAAAGGTCGAAGCGTCACGCTGATCGAACGAGAGCCCGAACCGCGCCACAAAGTCTGCGGAGAATTCCTCAGCGGTGAGGCCCTTGAGGACCTGCAGTTGCTCGGCATCGATGTGGCTTCGCTCGGCGCAATCCCCATCGATTACGTCCGCCTCGCCGCAGCCAGACGTGCCGCTGAGGCTCCATTGCCTTTTCCCGCCGCATCGCTGACCCGCAGGGCGCTTGATACTGCCCTCATCGCCGGGGCCCTCGCAGCTGGAGTTCGTGTAGAGCAAGGCCGCAGCGTGCAATCGCTTACTCGCACGACTGGCAACGTCTGGCAAGCTACGCTCGACGACGGTGCCACTCGCGAGGCCGCAACGGTTTTTCTCGCCACCGGCAAACATGATTTGCGTGGTCACGCGCGCCCAAAAGATCCTCATCGATGGATCGCTTTCAAAATGTACTTTCGCCTTGCCCCCGGACAGGCCGCTGAGATTGCACGCGCATCTGAGCTGATGCTTTACCCAGGAGGCTATGGCGGCATCCAACCCGTTCAGGGCGGCATCGCAAACCTCTGCTGCGTTGTGCAACAGCGCTATCTTTCAAGGGATGGCAATCGCTGGGAGAACTTCCTCGCCAAGATGCAGCGGGAATGCCCACATCTCGCCATGAGGCTTGCCGGCGCTGTCCCCTTGCTCGACAAGCCCATCGCCGTTACCCATATCCCCTACGGCTTCATCCGCCGCACGACCGAGGATGGGCTTTACTGCATCGGCGATCAGGCGGCCGTCATCCCTTCGTTTACCGGCGATGGCATTTCCGTCGCGCTCCACACCGCGCGTTGTGCCGTTGCCGCCTGTCTCGCCGATGAACCGGCTCCGATTTTTCAGGCCAAGCTGCGTTCCGCATTGCTAGCCCAGATGCGCCTTGCCGAATTCGCCGCGGATGGCATGAACAACGCCCTCGCGCGAGCTGTATTGCCGTTTTTCCTCAGGGCTTGGCCCGGCGTGATGCGCGTGACTGCAAGTCTCACGCGCGTCGCCCATAACGCCGCTATCACGCCCGATGCAGTCGCCAACTGAAGTCTAGCCGCGCCAAAACAACCTTCAGTCGCCGAACCAGTTTAGGAGAGTTGTAATGAGATTGTTCGCCACCTTCGCCCTCCTTGCCACGCTTGCTCCTGCCGCGCTCGCCCAGCATCAGACCTTCGTCGTCAACCCCGATACCAGCGAGGTCAAGATAACCCTCAACACCACCCACGAGGTCGTCAACGGAACGTTCCACCTGCAATCCGGATCCATAGAGTTTGACCACAACGCTCCCAGTATGTCGGGTTCCGTGGTCGTCCTTGCCGGCAGCGGCAAGACCGGCAATGACAGTCGTGACAAAAAAATGAACAAGGACATCCTTAAGGTCGAACAATACGCCACAGTTTCATTCGAGCCGAAGACCTATACCGGCGTCCTGGCTCTCTCCGGCGACTCGACCATCCAGGTAACTGGCATCTTCACACTCCTCGGCACGCCTCACCAGATCACAATCCCCCTCCTTGTCCATCTTCAAGGCACAGCCGCCACCGCCAAGGCTCATTTTGTCTTGCCCTACGTCCAGTGGGGACTGAAGAATCCGAGCTTTATGATCTGGAAAGCGGAGGACAACGTCGCGATCGACCTCTCTCTCTCCGGTCGACTCTCAAAATAAAGAACCGCCTCGGCTCCAATTCCCTCGCCCCCCAGCCCCTGGGCCCCCAGACCCGAGACCCTCGGCCCTAAACTCATCCTCCTCGCCCGCCAAATATAACAACTCAGGTTATGCCGTCACCCCAAATAAGACTCAAATGCACCCATTCCACCCCGTTTTCCCATCGATCTTCAGGCTACAGCGTTTTCGATCCAAGTGCTTACAGAAACCAGGCATCGAAGTGGCATTTTCCTCTCCGGGGTCCCCGCAGACAGGCCTTCGTCTGTGGGGTGGAAGTAAATGCCACCTACGAGGAATTCGTGACGTCAACATATGGATCGAAAACGCACGAATGATGCCAATTTCCCTTGATTTCGAGACGAAACGCGCCCGTTCTCCTTTGTATCCAGCCACCCGGCGGGCAGATTATTACACCCAGTCCCGCCCTCCCTATTCCCAATTGCCTATTGCCTAGTCCCTGTTGCCCAGTCCCTAGTCCCCAGTCCCTAGTCCCCAGTCCCTAGTCCCTAGTCCCTAGTCCCCAGTCCCTAGTTCACCCCAAACCCCCGTAAGTCTAGTCCCACCAGCCCATTCGCCGGCCTTCAGGCCCGGGACCCGCACCGCGTTCTTTCTCCCATAGGGACGGAAAGACAATGGCCCCGGAATGATATCCGGGGAACAGCGTCAAAAGTAAGCCCCGTCCCGTAGGGCCGGTGCGAAATCCTCCGCGCCAATAGCGCCAACAAGCTGACCCAGCCCGGCATGAGCTGGTTTCGACTCCTTCCATCGCCTGCCTCTGAAAACCTGCCCAAACCATCCCCGACGCAAACGGCGTTTACCGTTAGCTACCCTCGCAGCTGCGTCCAAGCCGCAGTTACTCAGTGGATTGTTGAGCCTTAACCCATGGAGTTACGCATCCCGGGGAGTCACGCTCTCATGCTAACGTTCCTTCCAGAATCATCGGTTTAGGAAGCTCCTAACTTCAGCTGGCGACTGGAAATCGCCTTTGGATTCCGCGACCAACAAAAGACGAGTTCCAAGGTGGTTTTACTCTGCCCTCGATATGTGCGCCAGTCGACTATCGGTCACGGCTTCAGTTGACCGATCGCAGCATCGAAGCCGAAACCGTATCGAGCAGTGCTCAGTTGTAAAGCACCGTGATTGTAACGGGCGCCCCTCCGATGTAGACGGTATAGGGTTCTAGGCCATTTGCGGCCGGCGCAAGATGCAGCGTTACTGTGCCATTGCCCAGGGGGCCGACTTTTTGGTCCTGGTCCTGGCTTTCTACTGCTTCCAGCGTTATCCACTTTGGCAGCGGCCCAACCGACCAGGGACAATTTGCGGTGCTGGAGACCGTGATCCTGAGATCCCCGATCTTATTGTTCGTCACGGTGCTGGACGTTGGGCTGAGGCTCACCGAGCAGGATTGCGGAATGGCGTTGAACTGTGGGGTAGACCCCAAAGCCGCCATCATCGACAGTCCGCCCTGCCCGAATAAGCGCGGATTGCATCCAATGCAAATCGGAGAATCCAGAACATAATTTACTTGAGCGGTGGAGCTACCGACGTCGTCGAAATAGTCATACGCCTTTAGAGCTCGATATTTGCTCATATCCAATAACAGGCCATGAAAGTAATCAGACTGCAATTCCGTGCCCTGCGGGCACCCGGGTTTGCCATTAGGGCAGCCATTCGGATAGGGGTTGTTATCCACGTAATTCATAGACCCGTTCGCTCCCACCATCAAAGGCTTACCGTACGGCGCCTTGGTGTTTGGATCGATCCCGCTGTAGTCCTTATAGAACTGGTCAAACCCGGAAGCGAAAGTATCAGCGGAATTTTTCTGGAACGTGTCGAGCGCGATAAAGTCGACCGTGCCCGCGGCCATACCCGGCGCACCGCTGGGATAGAAATCGCGCGGATCCTCGGGCGAATTCGCTGTGTAGTAACCGGGATTCCACATGAACATCACGTTAGCGGCGCCAGCCTGCTGAAAGATCGTCCAGACTTTGAGCCACGCCTCTTTGAAATTGCCCTGGATATTCGCGTCGGTGTCGTTCCCCCAGCCCAGGCAATAGTTATTTTTCCCTGTTTTGTTTTGTTGCAAATTGAACTCATAGTTCCAGCGCAGCAAGACGGGCCCAGGATATTCCGCAAGCAGAGCGGCGGTGTTATGGATCACGCAGTACTCATAGGCCCGTCCGGTGCTCCGGGCAGGAAGGGGATTGCAACTAATGGTGTTTGCATCGCCTAAATCTACTTCGGCAATGACTTCATCCGTGGATTTGTACCCCGAGGGCGGAGCGTGGTTATCGCATCTCCAGCCGACCACCGGTACGCGCCCGTTGATTTGATCGCCTTCGAGGTCGAGTTCGTTGCTCCATGGCTGGCCGCTCGTGACCAAATCGGAGAGAGCCTGCCACTCTGGGAAGTACATATGCAGGGCGAATTTGCGGGCAATGCCCAAATTCGTTATCGGGGGAGGAGCCGGGCCCTCCCGCACTTCAATCGCGCATTCCGAATTTGCTTTAATCTTGTTGTTGCAGTCGGTCACAAGCCCGCGATCGGCTGCGATCCCCAGGTATGCGCCGGTCGCCGGAAGGGCCAGCCTGCAACTGCCGATTACTTTTGGGGGTGTCCCGGCGGTCAGGCAGGTGATGCCATTTACTTGTTCTTCGCCGAGCACAAAGTAAGGCAGGCCTGCCATGGCAGCCCACGCCTTTTCACCGCCAACATCCGCGTTGGATGGGGTGTCAACCGACCAATCGTAGGTATTTCCCTGCGCATCCTTCGCCTTTGCATCAAAATACACAAACGCTGCTATGCGCTCCAACGGGTTGCTATTAAAGATTCCTCCAGGTGACAGCGCAGCGGCAGCATCGCTAAAAAACTTGCTCTGCGTAAAGGCATCGGTTGCATTGTTCAACTCGCCAGTCTCGGCAATCATCATTGGCTTGCCGCGCTTATGGAATGCATTCCAGAACGGCGTCCATATCGCACCGAAGCCACGCTCCGCTACTGTCGGTTTGTCGTAAGAGTCGCCAGCAATCCAATCCACATATGGATCGCCGGGGTAGAAGTCAGCCACTGGAAAGTCCATTGCTTTTTCGTTGACCTCAGGGCACCAGACCCAGGTCACGTTGTTTACACCCTGCTTACGAAACACATCTACAATGTGCCGGAAGTAGGCGATAAACTCTGCCTCTTCAGCGGCAAGGTTGCCGTAGTTGGCCCGTGTAAAGCAGCCGTTTCCCTCTGCTGCTGTCGGATCA
>Ga0182016_10005419_pt1 | contig 13756 bp, 16 predicted proteins | sample 712S2MmetaG_FD_120491 | JGI IMG/M metagenome (GOLD analysis project Ga0182016, IMG submission 120491) | Permafrost microbial communities from Stordalen Mire, Sweden - 712S2M metaG | ecosystem: Environmental > Terrestrial > Soil > Wetlands > Permafrost | place: Sweden: Stordalen | collected...
CGGATTTGGCGTTGATTTCTTCAATGCCGATGATCGGGCAGCCGCTTTGAACGATGGGTCATATCTGAACATCCCTCGAAACGTCCGCAGCCACGTCAATACTCTCTTCGAATCGTTTGTGCTAGATCACATTTCGCGGCGATCGAGTTGCGCGTTTGAAACCACACTCCGAAGCGGAATCACATTTGACCAGACGGCGCGGGCTCGCTAGGCCGGATTCGTGATCGAGATGCGTTATGTGGCGCTCCGCGACTTCTCGATGCACGTGGAACGAGTAAAAATGCGCGCCGATGCCGGCGGTCACAGTGCGCCCGAATCTGTTCTGAGGATTATCTATGCGGCGAGCATCAGGAACTTGGCGCGGGCGATTCGGGAGATGGATTTTGTGCACGTTTACGACAACAGCACTTGGGGCCTCACGCCGTCAGTTTTGCTGCAGGCCGAGAGCGGAGAAGTTGTCTACTTGGCAGAAGACATCCCGGACTGGATGGCGATAGCGCTCGGGTAAGCTCTGGGGGCAGGCGTTCGGCCGGTGAATGCTAGGAAAAACTTTCGTCATACGATTGGCTATCGTCTCAGCTTGCACTGAGGAATCTCCTGGTGTACCCCCCAAACCACCGCCTGGTATTCGACTGTGGGATGGGAAGCAGATTTCGTACTGAGTTTCAAGGCTGTGCCGTGGCCTGTCGCGAAAACGAACATCTCGCTGTCAACGTACAAACCGATCGATGGTTACGCAACCTCGGTCGGCACACAGTCGAGCACACGTGGCATCTTGCGAATAGCCGCCTGCTTGGGAGTTGCCGGTCTACCGCCTGACCACCAGTCAGTCAACGTCGTCCAGCTTTGGCGATCGGGCGCGCCCGCGCTTCTCGACTGGCTAAGACCAAGCTACGGGTCGAGAAGGACATTGGCGCCACCCGCCGATTCGCTGGCGGCTCATTCCGCCGAGATGATCTGCGTTGAATTGCTTTCCCATGATGAACTTGCACCCTCCTCGTGACACAGGATGAGGTTGCATCTGAGCTACCAGGCGGGTCCACAGTGCACCGCAAGGTCTTATTTGACGGCTGTATTTCCGTTTGATCTACCGGCTGGCACGCGTGTCAAATCCGCTCGACACATCGGAGCGAAGCGCCAACCCTATGCCGGCTGTCGGAACGTGGCCGACATTCGCCATCCCCTGGCCGAGATTGGCCACTTCGACAGGCTGGGCATTTTGGCCTGTCGCCCTAACCCCATTTGTTGGCGCTCTTCGGTCGAATAAACCGCTTTGGGTGCAAGGCTGCATCATCCGGCCCGTCGAGGCACTGTCAATTTCGACGCAGGGGGAATGAGACGATGAAAAGCACTTCTACGGCAGCTACTGCGGCCCCAAAAAACAACAGAGGAGTCGGGACCGATCTCGCCCCAGAGGCCGTGAGCGAAATTTGCGAATCCCTACGGGCGTTGCTCGCCGACGCGTTCACACTGCATTTGAAAACCAAGAATTTCCACTGGCATATGACCGGGCGGCACTTTCGCGACTACCATTTACTGTTGGACGAACAGGCGGATCAGATCTTCGCGATGACGGACGACGTAGCCGAACGCGCCCGCAAGATCGGCGGCACGACACTGCGCTCGGTTGGCGACATCGTCCGGCACCAACGTCTGCGCGACAACGACGAGGAGCATGTCACTCCCAACGGCATGCTAATGGAACTGCGGCAAGACAACGTACAGCTTTCCCGCTTCCTTCGGGCGACGCATGCCGTCTGCGATAAACATCGTGACGTCGCTTCCGCCAGCCTGATCGAGAATTGGATCGATCAAACCGAACGCCGAACCTGGTTCCTCGCGGAGATTGTGGAGGAGTCATGAAAGGAGTCACAGGAATGGAGTTTTCACGACGTCGATTTTTCGCATTGGCCGGCGCTGGGGGTTTGCTCCTCGCTCGCAGGCCTCTGTTTGGGGACGATACGGGCATCGTTCCAACCATGATCAGCGCGGCGGCGAAGGCCAAGATTATCAGCCGGCCTCTTCGGCGGAACATTACAGTTCTCGAAGGTTCCGGGGGCAATATCGCCGTCCTGGCCGGGCGCGACGGCAAGCTTCTGGTAGATGCGGGCTTTTCGGTCTCGCGTCAGGCAGTGTCCGGTGCCTTGAGTTCGATCAGCCCCGATCCAATCAGGCACTTGATCAATACCCACTGGCATGTCGACCACACCGATGGCAACGCCTGGCTGCACGAGGCTGGTGCGGCCATTACCGCACACCAGAACACGCGGAAGCGGCTTTCGGTCGCCACGCGCGTCGAAGGCTGGAGCTATACGTTTCCTCCCGTGCCGGCGGGCGCCCTCCCTACGAAAGTATTTACGACCGGTTCCGAAATGCGCTGGAATGACACCCGCATCCTTCTGAAGTATTACGGACCGGCCCATACCGACAGCGACATTTCGGTCAATTTCACCGATGCCGATGTCCTTCATGCCGGGGACACCTTGTGGAACGGCGTCTACCCTTTTATCGACTACTCAACGGGCGGCAGCATCGACGGATCCATTCGCGCGGCTGAGGCCAATGTTGCGGCAATTACCGACCGAACCATTGTGATTCCTGGCCATGGACCCGTGGCCGGCAGGTCCGATGTCGTCGAGTTCCGCGACATGCTGGTAGCGATCCGGGAGAATGTGGCCGGTCTGAAGAAGCAAGGCAGGTCCTTGGATGAAACGGTCGCCGCCAAGCCCACCGTTGCCTACGACGCGAAATGGGGACAGTTCCTGATCACCCCCGCAATGTTTACAGCGCTCGTCTACGCGGGCGTCTAAATCCTAAGCAACCAAGAGAGGAACAGTATGCCGAGAATCACGACCAAAGATGGCACGCAGATCTATTACAAGGACTGGGGCAAGGGACAGCCTCTGGTCTTCAGTCACGGCTGGCCTTTGAGCGCCGATGCGTGGGAAGACCAGATGATCTTCCTGGCTGCCCACGGATACCGCTGCATCGCACACGATCGCAGAGGGCATGGGCGCTCCGATCAAACCTGGGAGGGCAACAACCTGGATACGTATGCGGACGATCTCGCCGAGCTGACTGCTGCGCTCGACCTGCGTGACGCGATCCACGTTGGCCACTCCACGGGCGGCGGGGAAGTCGCTCGCTACATCGGCCGCCACGGAACCAAGCGTGTGGCCAAGGCGGTGCTGATTGGCGCCATACCGCCGCTCATGCTGAAGACGCCTTCGAATCCCGGCGGCCTGCCGATCGAAGTATTCGATCAGCTTCGCGCTGCTGTGCTCGCCGATCGCTCGCAGTTCTTCAAGGACCTCAGCGCCCCTTTCTACGGCGCCAACCGGGCGGGAGCCCAGGTCTCGCAGGGTTTGAGGGATTTTTTCTGGATGCAAGGGATGTTGGCCAGTCATAAAGCTGCCTACGATTGCATCAAGGCGTTCTCCGAGACGGATTTGACGGAAGACCTGAAGAGGTTTGACGTTCCAACCTTGATCCTTCACGGTGATGACGATCAGATCGTGCCCATCGGCGCTTCGGCGCACCTGTCGTCCAAGATCGTCAAGGGGTCCAAACTCGTGGTCTACGCCGGCGCTCCTCACGGAATGTGTTCGACGCTCAAAGACCGCGTAAACGAAGAGTTGTTGAGCTTCATCGGTTGACGGATGTTCCGCATGAATGCTCCGGCTTGCAGTACGATTCTGGCGCTCGGCCTTTTGCTCGGTCCTCCCCCGGTTCACGCTCAGCAGAGCGATGCTTCCATCGCGCCCCGGTGCACTGGATCGAGCGCCTCGTTTTGCCGGCAGACGTTGCACGACAAGTTCTTGTCGTATGCCGTCGGCGCCTTTGGGCCGCGAGCTCTTTTTGTTCCTCTTTTTCCCGCCTCATATATCATGGCAATCCCGCCGGATCGCTACCCGCGCGATTGGCGTGAGGGTCTGCCGGCTCTCGGGAGGAATTACGCCGATCAGTTCGCGGCCCAGACATCGTTTCAGGCCGCGAGATTCGCGACCAGCGCGATCCTGCATGAGGATCTCCGGTATCGTCGTTCGACCAGCAAGCATCCGCTGGCGCGTGCCGGGCACGCACTGGCCTACGGCTTCGTCGACAAGTCCGACTCGGGCCACGCTCAGATTGCGTGGTCTAATTTTGCGGGCGCAGCGGCGTCTGGCTACGTGGGCAGGCTCTACCGGCCGGCCGGTTTCAATGACGTCAGCCATGCCGATACAAGCATGGCGATTCGTTTCGGTGCAGTGGCGGGCCGCAACGTCGCCGAGGAATTCTCTCCGGAGCTTGTCCGGCTCGCGAAAAAGTTACATCTCAAAATCATCCACCTGCTTCCGGAATGGTGGACACCATTGGATAGATAGGAGCCTCATTTATGCATAAATCGATCCTCAATACTCCGCTTTCTGCCCTAAGGGGTCGGTCTCTTCTAACGAGCCTTTCAGCTCTCACGGCCGCGGGGCTGATCGACGCGCCGTTCGTCGCCAGCGCTCTGGGCAGCGCACGGTCGCTCGGCCGCCTCGCGGTCCAGGCGCCAAGCGCCGAGGGTACTTGGTCGTCCCTCAGGGTCGACGGTGCGATTCCGCAGGAACTCAACGGCGATCTCTATCGAGTCGCGCCGGGAGAGAAGACGAATCACGGCGTCGAACTGCGCCATTACTTCGATGGCGATGCCTTCCTCCTGAGGTACCGGCTGCGAGAAGGGAAGGCCACGGTGAGCGCCCGGTTTATCGGGACCCCCGAGCGCGAGGACGAAACAACGACCGGCCGCATGCTATATGGCGAGTTCGGGACTCCCGCACCACCGCCGGCAAAAGGACGAAAGAACCAACCGAGCATCAACGTGATCCGCTGGGATGGCCGATTGCTCGCGCTCTCCGAAGGTGGTCACCCGAGTGCGATCGATCCGGAAACGTTAGCGTTCCAGCAGCATTGGGACTTCCACGGCACGCTTCCAGCAGATGTAACGTTTACCGCCCACCCCAAGATCGACCTGGCGACCGGAGTCGGCTACGCTTTCGGCACGCACCGCGGACGCGATCTGTCGCTGGTGGTCTTCCGAATGGAACTCGACGGGACGCTGACGCAGATCGCCGCTGTCCCGCAACCGAGTTTCTTCATGGTGCACGATATGCTCCTCGGTAGCGAGCACCTGGTTTTCGTCGTACCGCCCGTGCACTACGATTTGCAGGAGCTGTGGTCCGGCCGAGCCACACCCGCCGGCTCCCTGCGCTATATGGCCGTCGAACCGACACGGCTGATCGTGGTGCGCAAAGACGGGACAGGTTCACCGATCACTATCGAGCAGCCGGCCTGCATGGTATTTCACCATGGCAATCTTGCCGAGGAGGGCGATTCCCTGACGTTCGACACCCTCATGAGTCCCGACGACTCGATCCTGCGCTATATATCCGAATGGTCCGTCGAGAGGCCCACCAGACCGCGGCCTACTCAACTGACCCGAATCTCGCTGGACATCACGCAGCGCGTGGCAACGGGACGAGAGGTACTCGGCGAAGGACTCGAATACCCGCGATTCGATTCGCGAATGAGTGGCAAGGCCGCCCGTTATCTCTACACTCTCGCGGATGAAGAGGATTTCGCCATGCGGGCGCTGGTTCGGCATGATTTTGCTACCGGGACCGCGCATCGTGTGGATGCCGGTCAGGGTCATGCTTTGGAAGAGGCGGTGTTTGTCTCGCAGCCTGGCAAGACCGCCGATGGCGAGGGGTGGCTACTCCACCAGGGATACAGCGCTGACCGCAATGAAACCTATCTCGACATTCGAGACGCGAGCACCCTCGATCTCGCTGCCAGAATCTGGACAGGGCAACATTTTCCGATTGGGCTCCACGGCAATTTCTATCTCGAGACTTGACGCCGCACCAGGCAGAAGCGAATCCAGCAGCCTGTGGCACACGGGATGCGATACGAGCAAGAGACCGCTTGCTTGCGAAGGAGCGGCTCGTCCGAAAGAGGAAACCAAACATGATTGCAGGAATTGTAAAAGACGAAGGCGATGATCCCCGTTTTCATGCCGGAGACAAAGTCGGGATCTCTGTCCGCTTTCCGGTGGGACACTATCGCGTGCCTCACTACATTCGCGGGAAGAAAGCGCTGGTGGAAGAAGTCGTCGCGACACCGGCAATCGACAACGAAGAAGAGGGCTTTGGACGGAACGTAGGGCTCAAGCGGCACTATTACCGCGTTTCGATACCGTTGACCGAATTGTGGCCGGGATACGCGGGCTCGCCGCACGACGGGTTGCGAATCGAGGTTTACGAAAACTGGTTGGAAAGGATTTAACGATGCATCCTCACGATCACACGCCTATTGTTGCCGCGGAGGAGGCTCCCGGCTACTACGAAATCATGGAAACGGCGGTGCGCGAACTGCTGGTCGCCAAGCAGATCATCTCCGCAGGCGAGATTCGGCGGCACCTTGAGGTGCTGGATTCGCGCACGCCACAGCTCGGCGCCAAACTCGTGGCGAAGGCCTGGGTCGATCCCGCTTTCAAGAAGCGGCTGCTCGCCAACGGCCGGACGGCCTGCGAGGAGATGGGGATCAGCTTTTACGAGAACACCGAACTCACGGTGCTCGAGAACACCGAAAAGGTTCACAACCTGATCGTCTGCACGTTGTGCTCCTGCTATCCGCGTGAGGTGCTAGGGCTGCCTCCGGACTGGTACAAGCTGACGCCATACCGGTCGCGCGCCGTCAAGGAACCTCGAGCCATGCTGGCCGAGTTTGGCACCGTGATTCCGGACGATGTCGAAATTCGGGTAAGCGATTCGACGGCCATGATCCGTTATCTGGTGCTTCCGCGCCGGCCCGATGGTACGGAGAACATGACCGAGGAACAATTGGCCGCGCTAGTCACGCGGGACGCCATGATCGGCGTAGTGCCAGTCGAGTTTCAGAAAGGCAGAGTGCAATGAACCACTCAGAGGAATTGTTAAAGCGGCTTCCGAACGATATCGGTGGCCAGCCTGGTGCGCCCATTCAACGGACGGAGCATCAGTATCTGCCGTGGGAAAAGCGCTGTCACGCACTGGCGGACATCCTCGACATGCGGAAAATCGTCAGCACCGAGGAAAAGCGCCGCGGCGTCGAGTCGCTGGGCGCCGAAATGATCGGCAAGCTCACTTACTACGAGCGCTGGGTGGCTGCCTTCGCGAATATCCTGTTTCAAAAGGGTATCCTGACGCCGGGTGAATTTGCAGTGAAGATGGAGGAGGTAGCGGCGCGCCACTCTCGGGGGACGGCCGCATGACTCTCGCCGGCGCTCTGGTCTCCTGCACATTTCTGGGCTTGCAGCACGGAATCGATGTCGATCACGTAGCGGCGATCACCGACGTAACCAGCATCCAGCGAACCCCGCTGGATGCAACACGTTGCGGTCTGCTCTACGCCGTGGGCCACGCCGCCACCGTAGGGCTCCTGGGGATCGGAGTCATAACACTGAAGCACTCCGTTCCGCCACAAGCATCGATGTGGATGGAGCGCGTGATCGGCGTGACGCTGGTGCTGCTGGGGGCATACGTCTTCGCCTCGTTGTTCAACGGCGGGACGCCGATGGGGCGAGGCCGCGCGCTCTTGTCGATCATTGACCATCTTCGCGGCCGGCCGGTCAAGGCAGACACGGCGCGTGGTTACGGGCCGAAGTCGTCGCTTAGTTTGGGGGTGCTGCATGGTGTCGGCGCGGAGACGCCGACGCAGTTGTCGGTGCTGCTCATCACGTCCAATCTCGGTGGGATTCAAAATGGGATTCTCGGACTCGCAGTCTTCGCAGTAGGGATGTTCGTCTCGAATATGGTGTTGACCACCGCGGCTGCGGGCGTATTCTCGATCTCTAGAGCGAGGCCCGCGGTATTCCGTGCACTGGCGGCGTTCACGGCGGCGTATAGCCTGTGGATCGGAATCAAAATGGTGGCCGGATGAGTGGGGATCGTATGGGGTTACAAACCAAGCGCAGAGTGATCGGCCAGATGACGGTTTGCTCGGGCTGCTGCTGTGGCGCGGTACACCGCGGAAAGCCCGAAGTACCTGTAGACTGGCTGAAGAGCGAGTGGAAGAATCGCGGGTTGATGAAGGTTCTGCAACTCACGATCGCCGGCTGTATGGGACCCTGCGATGTGAACAACGTAGTTCGCATCTCAGGTCCGGCGGAGGATGTTTGGCTGGGTGGCGTCGACCGTTTTCAGCTTTATTCCAGCCTGGTGGACTGGGCATCGGAGAGCCGGGTTGCGGGCTCGCTTTTGCCTCTTCCGGTGGAGTTCACGGAACTGCGCTTTAGCCCTTTCGGCGAAAACAATGCCCTCAAGCACCGTGTCTGATTACCTCGCGGCCGAGCGCACTTTTCTGGCTTGGATTCGTACTGGGCTGGCGCTGGCTGGATTCGGTTTCGTAATCGCCCGGTTCGGCCTGTTCCTGCGGGCGATGCGGCTCGACCAAGAGGTATCCGGCCCCGGCTCGATAGGCTCTCCAGGGTTCGGCGCAGCGCTCATTCTGGCGGGATCGCTGGCGCTTGTCTGGAGCGCGTGGGGCTACACTCGGCTGATTCGCAGGCTCAAGCGCGGTGAATCTGAGCCGTCGCTGGGATCATTCTTCGCGGTCGCGATCGCGGTGCTATTGGCGGCGCTCGGAGTTGCGCTCGCGATTCATTTACTTTCGGTCAACGCGGCTGCCATGCTGCCTACTCAGGAGATATCGATGTCGTCTAAAAATGGAATCGTCACCATCGCTTCGCGTCATTCAGTCGAGCAGACGGTCCAGCGCCTGGAGGAAATTTTCGCGACCAAGGGCGTCAAGCTGTTCGCGGTCATCGATCATAGCGGCGAGGCGGAGAAAGCGGGATTTCAAATGCGCCCGTGCAAGCTGCTGATCTTCGGCAATCCCAAGGCCGGCACACCTCTGATGCTCGCCTCTCCACTCGCGGCACTCGACCTCCCACTAAAGATTCTGGTTTGGGAGAAGGCGGACGGCACGGTCGGGCTCTCCTACAACGAAAGCACCTATCTACAGCATCGCCACGGGTTGCCCGACAAACTGGTGGGGAACATTTCGGTGGTGGATGCGTTGGCGGCGAAGGCCGCCGAATAACCACGGAACTTCACCGGAGAACCATATGCCAAATAGTGACGACAAACGACAAATCGCGGAAACATTTCTGCTCGGATTGCGCACCCGGGATTGGGAGCTATTGCGGAAGATCATGACGCAGGACATCGTCTGGACTCTGCCGGGACACAGTCGAATCTCTGGCGAAGCCCGTGGCGTAGAGGCGGTGATCGAGCGGGCCCAAATCATCGTCAGTTACGGATTGACTTTCAACCTGAAGCACATCCTCGAAGGGCAGGGAGGGCTGGCACTTTCCCTGCATAACACCGCCGAGCGCCAGGGCAAGATTCTCGACGAACACCTCGCCACAGTTTGCCGGCTTCGTGAAAATAGGATCTACTCGATCGACACATATCTCTCGGACGTTGACATGGTGAATTCCTTTTTCGTTTAATAGTGGCGGCCACCGCCAGCGCGTATAGGCACGAGCCGGAGAGGATGCGTCGAGAAGATTCTCTCAGACCGAGCTATGCGGAGCAAGCTGTCCTCGCAACACACGACTGGGAAAACTTAAGCTGGATTATATCTTCGCGGCCAATGGGCCTTACATCTACTGCCCACGTTTCCGACGCCGCCTGATCCTCACCATTCCTCGAAGGCGCCCCTGCTTCCGAAAGTGTCACGGTTTCCGGAACGATCCGCTCCACCAGCGTTCCAGTGTTGGAACTCAAAATTGTGAGTTCGCCAGAATACGCGTCGCCCGCTCATACGTCCCAACCACGCCGAAGTGACCCGCGCGGCCCCGCAGTTTTGTCCCGGACCACGGGGTGCATGGCTTTATCGAGACCTTCGGCATCAAGGAGAAGTTTGAACTCGATCAGCCGCTCAAATCGGCATTCGTCGGCTCTGTTTCATTAGATATCTGCAACATGACTATTTCCTTTGTCGATGTCCCATGGATCTTACGGTGAGCGATCCAACTGCCGTGGAAGCCGAGCGGGACCCGGGCGGGCAAGTGGATTCGGGCACAGCGGGAAGCGGCTGCTGAAAGGCAAAGCGGCTGATTGCCTCCGCAGTCAGCCGCGTCTCCTTCAAGCATGGTGTCGAATCCGCTCGTCATTTGAGGCAGCAGTTCGTCACGCGCTTCGACCAACTCCCAGATTTTTAGGGCTGGACTTTCACCGGAAGTGCGGCCGCCAACTCGTCGTGGGTTGTCGGGTTGCCATGGATGGACTCGACGATCGCCTTCGATTGACGGAGCGTCTCCATCAATGAAGGCGGGCCGGCGAAGGGTCGTCCGCCGATGTGCCATCCGTCGTTGTGAAGCTCTTCAATCAACACCCAGACGACCTCGCGGAATGCTTCCGAGCCTTCGAAGCGCACCATCACTTCCGTGATGGCCGCGGCCATCTCGTGCTTCTGTTTGGTAGTAAAGACACCTTCGACCAACTTGATGTTTACAAACGGCATGCTCATTTTCTCCTTATGTTTGATTTGATCCCTGCCACTCCGGCGTTTCCTTGGGCATGTCGGATACCGTTTTTCGCGGCTCTTGCAGCTCTGCCAGAAAATCTCTCGGAAAATGGCATTCCGAATGCGATGAGCCAGTACGAATTTGCGGGGTTGAGGGAGAGATGCAACCGAACCAGACAGCGCGGCGGAATGAGATGACCGCAAGCGTTGGAATCGGCCAGCTTCCAGCGGCAGATTCAGGGGAGCGCTCCATGAAAACAGTTGCCCAACACATTCCGGCATACTCGTACGGAACGGCCCAAGTTCCCAAGTCGCCCGTTTCGATGAGAGAGTTTGTTGAATTGCAAACCAGCGCCGGATTCCCGGACGAGGAACTACGCTACCTGCGGCTGGCGGGTGAGGTCCTCCGAGGGCGGACCAGGCAGATCTTGGAACACCGGCGCGCCGGGATCATCGCCGGCATCCCCAACCTGGCGCGGCACTCCCGTGCGCCCGAAGGCGATGTGCTTCCCGAGTACCCGGCGAAGAGCAACCTTCGCTTTGAGCAGTGGATACTGGATACCTGTCTGCGGGCGTACGATCAAGACTGGATCAACTACCAGCAGGAAATCGCGCTTCGCCACACTAGCGCGAAAAAGAACCAGACGGACAGCGTGCGCTCAACGCCGTACGTGCCGCTGCGCGACATTATCGCGTTCGTCACGGTGCTGAACGAGACGATCCGGCCGTACCTTGCCGGCAAGGGCAACCCTGCAGAGGAGGTCGACGGGATGCATCGGGCGTGGGTGCAAGTCGCTGCATCTGCAACTCGCGCTTTGGACGCGCGCGTATTCCGGCCGCGACGAATGGTGACCAATGAAACGCAGACATTTTATTGAAACCGGCATTGCCGTTACATTCGCGACCGTGGTTCCACCCGCGGAAGCGCAAAGGAAGCAGGAGAAACCCATGATGACACGTACCTACATTCGTCGCATTCAGGCGGACGGCGTAAAGGTGTTCTACCGGGAGGCGGGTCCGCCCGACGCCCCAGTCGTGCTATTGCTGCACGGCTTCCCGACATCCTCGTTTCAATATCGCGAACTGATTCCGCGCCTTTCCGATCGCTACCGCGTCCTGGCGCCCGACTTGCCAGGTTTCGGATTCACGGAGGTTCCCGCCTCGCGCCGCTATCAGTATTCGTTCGATGCCCTGGCACGGACGATCCTCGCTTTCACAGACGCGCTCCATCTGACACGCTACGCGCTCTATGTTTTCGACTACGGCGCGCCCACCGGCTTCCGGCTGGCAATGGCTCACCCGGAGCGTGTAACCGCCATCGTTTCGCAGAACGGCAATGCCTATGAGGAAGGTCTGGGCGATGCATGGGGGCCCATCCGGCGTTACTGGGAACATCCTTCCGCCGAAAATCGAGAGACGGTGCACCAAGCGCTCAATCCCGAGGGCCTCCGCTGGCAATACGTGGTGGGAGCGCCCGACCCCGACGCCATCGCCCCGGAAGGTTACACACTGGATGCCGCCATGATCGCCCGACCGGGTAACATGGACATCCAGTTGGACCTCTTCCTAGATTACGCCAACAACGTGAAGCTCTACCCGGCCTTTCAGGAGTATTTTCGGAAGAGGAAGCCGCCGCTGCTCGCGATCTGGGGCAAAAACGATCCGTTCTTCATTCCCGCCGGCGCGCAGGCTTATCTGAGGGACAATCCTAATGCGTCCGTCCGGCTGTTGGAAACCGGGCACTTTGCTTTGGAAACGCACGTGGAAGAAATCGCTTTGGCGATGAGGGAAATGCTCGCCCGGGCACTCCCAAAAGGATGAACGCGGGCCTATCCTTTCGGGTAAGACGGTCTTGCCGCCACTGAGGTAGGCTTGGAAGGGGTTTGCGCATCCCGTGAAAATCCAGGCAGGCGCGGTATCCGGACACTCGGCAATTCAGCCCTCCTGGCCTTTGCCGCCTGTGGGTTTCATGCTCGCGGCTTACGTCGCGATTGCGTGCGGCTGCATCCCCGCGTTCGCACTTGAGAGCGACCGAAGTATCAGTCAATTCGTCCACAGGGCCTGGACCACGAAAGATGGCGCTCCGGGAGGAATTCAGGCACTGGGCCAAACCCGCGATGGGTATCTGTGGCTGGGAACCAACAATGGTCTCTATAGGTTCGATGGCGTGAGTTTTGAGCGTTACGAGCCCGTTAAAGGTTCGCCATTCTCTTCGGCGAATGTGTACTCGCTGCTTCCGCTTCAGAACGGCGATCTTTGGATCGGCTACCAAGAAGGAGGGGTGAGTCTGTTACACAACGGCACAAACACCAATTTCACGCAGGCCGAAGGTTTGCCTCCGGGACCGGTTTGGAGTCTGGCGCAGGATCGCGAAGGTGCGATTTGGGCGGCTGCTGGGCCGGCAATTGCGAAATTTCAGGGCGGCCGTTGGGAAAGTCGCGCTGACTGGAAGTTTCCCGGGTCCCGCTCGGGCGGAATTTATTTCGACCGTCATGGAACCCTCTGGGCCACCAACAAGGATTCGATTGTATTTCTGCCGCGAGGTGCAACGAAGTTCGAGCCGACGGGTATTCCGGTTCGTCAGGTCTGGCAGTTTGCCGAGTCGGCTAGTGGCAGATTATGGATGGCTGAAACCACGCGATCCGTCCGGCCAGTGCCGCTGCCTGGCCATGGTCAGGCAGCCGGTGGCGCGGAGATCAAAGTAGGTTCGCTTGCAATCCTCTTCGCCCGCGATGGCAGCTTGTGGATCACCAGTCTTGGGGATGGCGTGCGTCGCCTGCCTTTTCCGGATCGCCCCGACGGGGGGACGATTGATGCCGTAGAGAGCATCACCTCCAAGGAGGGACTTAGCGCCGATCAAGCTTGGGCAATTCTCGAAGATAAAGAGGGCAATATATGGGTGGGAACGGTCAATGGCCTGGATCGATTCCGCAAGGGCCCGCTCCTTCCGATTGAGCTTCCTGGGAGGTACGGGCTGCTAGGGCTGGTAGCAGGCTCGGACGGGGATGTTTGGGTAGGCGGTTTGGCCTCAAGGCTCGCGAGGATTCACGGCCGCGCGTGGAAGTTGGACGGCCCCAATGTTTCAATGAGTTCCGTTTATCACAGCGGCGGACTCGTTCTGTGGTATGACCACACGTTCAACACGATCGTTCGCTACGAAAAAGGTCGATTTACTCGGATTCGGCTGCCGGTTACTCTGCTCAACCGCAGTCCGGGACCGATA
>Ga0182016_10005420_pt1 | contig 13755 bp, 11 predicted proteins | sample 712S2MmetaG_FD_120491 | JGI IMG/M metagenome (GOLD analysis project Ga0182016, IMG submission 120491) | Permafrost microbial communities from Stordalen Mire, Sweden - 712S2M metaG | ecosystem: Environmental > Terrestrial > Soil > Wetlands > Permafrost | place: Sweden: Stordalen | collected...
ACTACAAATACAGTTCAGACTACAAGGAGTTGACCGTTAAGACGCGCCCGGGGATAGCCTGGAGCGACGGCAAGCCCTTCTCCGCGGAGGACGTTGCCTATTCGTTGAACAAGCTGAACGAACTCGGCGGCAAGGTGAAGTGGGGTAAGGACGTCCAGGAAGTGCTGGAATCGGCGACCGTGGTCGACCCCAACACGACGCTGATCAAGTTCAAGGTGCCGTCGCCCCGTTTCTTCAATCACATGCTCTCTTACAAATACGATATCGGCCTTCACATCGTTCCCAAACATGTTTTCGAGGGTCAGGATTGGCAGAAATTCGCGGCGTTCGATATCGAGAAGGGCCTGCCCGTCACCACCGGCCCCTGGAAGGTCGTCAACGCTTCGCCGACCCAAAAAGTGTTCGACCGGAGAGATTCCTGGTGGGGCGTGGCCGCGGGCGTCGGCAAACTGCCGGCGGTCGAGCGCATCGTACTCCTGCCCGATGCAGGCGAACAGCAACTTGCTCAGGGTCTTATTTCGAACGCCGTCGATTTTTCAACCGGCCTGCAAGTCGCGACCTTCCCGACCGTGTTCAAGGGCAATCCGAACATCATCACGTATACTGGGCGCGAGCTGCCGTATGGTAATTGCGACTGGTGGCCGACTTCGCTGTACCTCAACAACGAACGACCTCCCTTCAACAATCCAAAATTCCGCTGGGCCATGAGCTATCTGATTGATCGACAGACGTTGATCGACGTGGGTTGGGGAGGGTCGTCGAGCCTGTCGCCGCTGCCAATGCCGGACGGCTCGGTTTATAAGGGATTGCAGCCGTATTTCGATTACGCCAAGCCTTTGCTGGAAAAGTATCCGACCAACGAATTCAACCCCGCGAAGGGCGCGGCGTTGCTGACGGAACTAGGATGGAAGAAGGACGGTTCGGGGATGTATGTCGATCCCGCTGGGAAGCCGTTCACGATGGAGATCCTCAGCTTTTTCGACTTCCCGTCGGTCGGGCCCGTTCTCGTAGAGTTGCTGAAGCGGCAGGGCGTGAATGCGACCTACGGCCAACCACCCGACTTCTTCGACCGCTATTTCGCCGGCGACTACAACGCAGCCATTTTCGGCCACGGCGGGAGCGTCAGCGACCCTTATGCTACGCTGCGACTATATCAATCGGCGTCCGAGGCGATCCCTGGCGGCCATCTCGTCAATCTCGCACGCTGGAAGAACGCCGATTACGATAAGATCGTCGACGAGGTCTACGTGACCCCGCCGTCCGATACCGCGAAGATGAAGGAGCTCTGGTTGAAGGCGATGGCGATATGGCTGCCAGAGCTGCCCGACGTGCAACTCATGCAGTTCTACCATCGGCTGCCGATGAACCTGACATATTGGAAGGGCTATCCCACCAAAGACAATCCTTACGTCAATCCCGCGTTCTTCCACTCGACTTTCGCGCTCGTTCTGCACAAACTCGAAGCGACGACCTGACGAGGCGAGTCGGACCCCATTACCGGCCCTCTTTGCGATGAGGTGAGGTTTGTCCGTTTTTTATCTCGCAAAGCGGGTTGGAATTTTTTTCCTGATTGTCTGGCTGGCCGCCACCCTGAATTTCTTCCTGCCGCGCGTCGCGGGGGAAAATCCCGTCGCGCAGAAGGTGATGCAGATGGCCGCGCTCGGCGGCAACTTGCACTCCGGCATGCAGGACATGGTCAAGGAGTACGAGACCAAGTTCGGCATCGATAAGCCGCTCTGGAAGCAGTATATCACCTATCTCGTCGACATGACGCGATTCGATTTTGGTTATTCGATCGCCAATTATCCACGCCGGGTCAGCGACATGATTTGGGAAGGACTTCCCTGGACGCTCTGTTTGATCCTCGGGACGACGCTCGTCTCTTTCGTCATCGGTAATATTCTGGGAGCGTTCCAAGCGTGGCCGCGAGCGCCGCGGTGGCTCATGGCGGTCGTGCCTCCATTGCTTGCTCTGAGTGCGATTCCGTTCTTCCTGCTGGGGCTGATCCTCGTCTATGTCGTCGGATTTACTTTGCAGTTGGCGCCGCTTTATGGCGGTTATACCGCAGGCGCCATACCGCATTGGAGCTGGTCGTTCGCCCTCGACGTCGCCTATCACGCTATCCTACCGGCGACGGCGATTATCCTGGGTTCGCTCGGCGGCTGGGCGCTCGGCATGCGAGCCATGATGGTGACGACGCAGGGCGAGGATTACGTAACTTTTGCCGAAGCGAAGGGCCTTTCGGATCGAACGCTGTTCCTCGATTATGGAATGCGCAACGCTATCCTTCCCCAGGCGACTGCGCTTGCGCTTTCGCTCGGGCAGCTTGTTTCAGGAGCGGTGCTCGTCGAGATCGTTTTCGGCTATCCCGGGATCGGCACGCTGCTTTTCCAGGGCATCCGAGGCTCGGATTTCTTCCTTGTGCAGGGGATCGTCTTCCTGGTTATCGTTGCGATCGGCCTTGCGACGCTCGTTCTCGACTTGACTTATCCGCTGCTCGACCCCCGCATCGTCCATCGCAGCGCGTGAGTAGCGCCGCCATGAAAGCGCTGCAGCGCGGTCACCCTTTATGAGCCTGAGATGGCTGAACTATATCGGACGCAACCGGGAGCTCGGCGTCGGGCTCGCGCTGCTCTTCGGCATGATCGCTTTTGCGGTGATAGGCGGGCTGATCGTCGACCCACAAAATGCACGTCCGCTGTCGGCGCGCGTCCTTCAGCCGCCCTCATGGGTGCTGCCGTTTGGCAGCGACCGCCAAGGCCGAAACCTGTTTGCAGTCATCACGACGGGCACTTTGCTGACGCTACGGATCGGGCTAATTGCCGGGATACTTGGCGTCAGCGTCGGCGCCGCGGTCGCATTCGTGGCGGCTTATTATGGCGGTTGGGTCGACAGCATCTTGCGAAGCATTGTCGACGTCGGCCTGACCGTGCCAAATCTGATGATCCTGATTGTCGTGGCGCTCACGATCCGTCAGGGTATGACGGTTAACGTGATGGCGCTCGTCATCGCCTCATTGGCGTGGCTTTACCCCGCGCGAACTATCCGGTCGCAGGTTCTGACCTTGAGAGAACGGGCCTATGTACAGATGGCACGGCTTTCCGGCACGAGCGGACCCGGGATCATGTTCAAAGAGCTAATGCCGAACCTGCTGCCCTATCTCATGGCCTCGCTGGTCGGATCGGTGTCGGCCGCGATCCTCGCCTCGATCGGGCTTGACGTGCTTGGCCTCGGCGTCTTCGAGGCGCCGACGCTCGGCATGACACTATATTGGGTTAATTTCACGGGCGCCGTGATCAATGGGTGGTGGTGGTGGTGGTTGGCGCCGATCGTCGTTGTCGGCATCCTGTGCATCGCGCTGTTCTTGATTTCAATCGGTCTTGACGAAATCGCCAACCCCCGGCTCAGGCGTCAGGTCTGATTTCCGCCGATTCGGCGATGGGCGCATGGGCCACGCTGGGTCCGTCGCTGGGGATCATGATCTCGCCGATCTCCGCACCCGACACGACGTCGCCCTCGCGATAAAGGAAACATGCCGCGGCTTGATGTGCGTCGGTGCGAAACAGCGGCGGCGCGCTTTCGCAGCAGATCGCCATCGCCGCCGGGCAGCGCGGCGCGAAACGGCAGGAGTTGTCGGTGGCCCGCGCGCCCTCCGCGGAGGGCGCCCCTTCGCCCTTCCATGTGCGGTTCGGGTCAGGATGCGGGATCGAGCCGATTAGCAAGCGAGTGTAGGGATGCTTGGGGTCGCCGACGACCTTCTCGACGTCGCCGGCTTCCGCGATTAGGCCGCGGTAGAGGACGATAACGTTCTGGCTGACCTGATAGGCGGTGGTTAGATCGTGCGTGATGTAGATCAGCGAGATACCGAACTTGTCGTGCAACTCGCGCAGGCTCGTCAGGATGGTCGCCCTCAGCGACGCGTCGACCATCGAAACCGGCTCGTCGGCTACAATGACGCGCGGGCGGATCAGCAGCGCGCGCGCCACCATGATGCGTTGGCGCTGACCACCGCTAAGTTGGTGGGGATAGCGGCCGAGCGTTTCTTCGGGACGCAGACCGACGATGCGCAGGGTCTCCTCAATCATACGTCTGGCCTCGCGCCGGGATCCAGCGAGGCCAAAGTTCAGTACCGGCGTTTCGAGAACGTGGTCGACACGATAGAAGGGGTTGTAGGCCTCAAACGGATCCTGGAAGATTACCTGCACGTCCCGGCGAAATTCGCGCAGATTCGAGCCGGAAAGCGTTCGAATGTCCGCGCCCTTGTAGAGCACCTCGCCTTCAGTTGGGTCGATGAGGCCGAGCAATAGCCTTGCGAGCGTCGTCTTGCCGCTACCGCTTTCGCCGACCAAGGCGGTGATGGAGGGCGGCTGATCGGCGATGGCGAGCGAAAAGTCCTCGACCGCGATCATCCGCCGCCCGCCCATTCCCCCGCCGAAGACTTTGGTGACCGCGCGGGCCTCAAGCAAATCGGTCATCTCAATCCCCAAGAGCGGTTTGCAACTCGCGCCGCGGCGCGCTCGTTTGATAGAGATGGCAAGCGACGAAATGATCCGGGCGAACTTCGCGCAAATTAGGCGCCTCGGACTCGCAACGCTCCATCGCATGCGGGCAGCGCGAACGGAAGGAACACCCTCGCGGGCGATTGAGCAACGAGGGAGGTAAGCCGGGTATGCCCTGGAAGGCGCCCTTGCGGTCCAGCGTCGGCAGGCTAGCTATCAGCAGCTGGCTGTAGGGGTGGAGCGGCTCCCGGAAGATCGCGCCGACGCCACAAACTTCGGCGAGCGCGCCCGCGTACATGACCCCCAGCCGATCGACGACCTGGGCCATAAGACCCATGTCGTGTCCGACGAGCAGTATTGAGGCGCCAATCTTTTCCTGTACGCGCCGGAGGGTCTCGACGACCTGCCGCTGCACCACGACATCGAGCGCGCTCGTCGGCTCATCGGCGATGATCACGCGCGCGCGAAGGCTGATTGCGATCGCAATCACAACACGCTGCTTCATGCCACCACTCAATTCATGCGGATATTTATCGGCGACCTCGGGCCCCAGTCCTACTGTCGCGAGCAGCTCGTGAATCCGCTCTTCGAGCGCCGAACGCGTCAGCGCCACTCCGTGGTCGCGCAATGCGTCGGCAAACTGCCGACGGACACGGATAACAGGATTTAGCGAATTCATCGCGCCTTGAGCAACCAACGCGATCGCAGCGAGACGCCGGCGCCGCATCTGCTGCTCTGGCAGCGCGAGGAGATCGCTCCCCTCAAACAGCGCCTGGCCGCTCTCGATCCGGCCCGGCGGCTTGATCAGGCGCATCAGCGCCATCGCGACCGTCGACTTACCCGACCCCGACTCACCGACAAGGCCGAGACGTTCGCCCGCACGCAGATCAAAACTTACCCCTTCGACTGCCCGCACTGCGCCTAACGAAGTGTGGTAGTAAACGCGCAGGTCGCGCACCTCAAGAATGGTGTTGTTGCGCACGTCCGGACGCTTCTTTCCCAAAAATCGCTCCACGTCGTTTAAGACATTTGTCGGCCCACATCAACGATGCGCGCCTCGCCGGCGGCGTCCCCAACGCCGAGTTAAAACTCCACCATGTGCATTTGACGCTCCGAGCGAACCAATCTAGCTTTGTTCACGAAACTGCGCGTCGAAGGCGCAGCCGGGAACGCCCGATGATTTCCGAGCCGAGCAAGAGCGCGACGCGTCTGCGAAGCGACATTTTCGCCTTGGGTCTCAATCCCTACGGACTTACCTATCATCTCGGGCTACAGGGGGCCGGCGGACCTCGGGCCAATCCGAGAGGCGTCGGTCTTGAGGGTTTTGTCCGCCTTGCGGGCGACCTCGGCGCCAAGACGCTGGAGATCTACGACCCTTGGCTGAGAGTCCTGAGCGACGACGAGATCCGCGCCCTTGGCGATCGGCTGGGCGCGCTCGGCATGACCCCTGTGGTGAGTTCTGGATTGATGATGGGGCCGTTCGAGAGCGCGTTGCGCTCGGCGCGCCTGCTCGACGCGAAGATCATCCGCTACGGACTCACGACGGTGCTTTGCGGCGATCGTCATACGCTTGGCGACAAGTGGAACGCGCTTCGCGCTGAGGTAGAGGCATCCCTGGCCGAACGCGGCCCACGCGCCTTCGAGGAGGGCAGGACCCTCGCGATCGAAAATCACCAGGACTTCGGCAGCGAGGAGCTCGTCGATTTGTGCGGCCGCGCGCGCGGAATTGGCATTTGTTTCGACACCGGCAACACGTTCCCCGTCGCGGAAGCGCCCCTCGACTTCGCTCGCCGGATCGCGCCTCACGTCCGGCACGTACATCTGAAGGATTATCGCGTGCAATTCAGCGATGACGGCTATCGTCTGATCCGGTGCGCGATCGGCGACGGCGCCGTTCCATTGGCCGCGATGTTGGATATCCTGGCCGAACATCACACGAGCCTTACCGCGGTTCTTGAACCCGGAGCGCTCGAGGCCCGTCATGTGCGGCTCCTGCGACCCGAATGGTGGAATGGCTATTCCGCCCGATCCGCGCCGGAGCTTGCGGCCTGCCTTGCGGCGGCGCGGGTCAACCGCCTCCCGGACGACGCCGACACGCGCACGCCGTGGGAACGGGGCGACGATGACGCCATCGAGGCCTACGAATTGGCCATGATCCGCCGGAGCGCCGATAACATGCGCTCCCTCGGCCTCGGCCCGAACTGAGGAGCCAGACGCATGACCAAGGAGCTTGCCGGCAAGATCGCCTTCGTCAGCGGCTCGGGGCGCGGCCTCGGGCGCGTCATGGCCGAACGCCTGGCTGAACTCGGCGCGGATGTCGCCATCCACGACCTTTCGTGGACCGCGCCGGCCAAATATGGCGAGGCGGCTGATCTCGGCGCCGTCGCCAAAGAGTTGGCGCGGCACGGCGGCCGGGTTGCGTCGGTCACCGGCAACATCGGAGACAAGCCGGCGGTCGCAGAGATGAAATCGCAGATCGAGAGCAAGCTCGGAAGGGTCGACGTTCTCGTGAATTGCGCCGGTGGCGACATTGGCGCCTCGGGCGGGAAGCCGGAGCCGAACGATGCGCTCGGCATCCCACTTGAGGATATCAAGGCGTTGACCGAGAACAATCTCTACGGCACAATTTTGGTCTGCCAGGCATTCATCCCGCCGATGGTCCGGGCGGGCTCGGGCTCAGTGATAAACATCGCTTCGGCGGCGGCGCAGTTCGGCGTGACCAATGGAGTGATTTACGCGGCGCTTAAGGCCGCGGTCGTTCATTACACGCGCTGCCTCGCCGCCGGGCTTCGGTCCGAGGGCGTGCGAATCAATGCCGTGAGCCCAGGAGCAACCAAGACGGCCAGGTTCCAGGCTACGCGTGTCGTCGATCCCAGGATGATGGACTCCTCCGGGAAAACGCTTGTTCGCTACGCCGAGCCTTCGGAGATCGCCGATGCGGTCGCATTTCTGGCGAGCCCGAGGAGCAGGTTCGTAAACGGTCAAGTCCTAAGGGTCGACGGCGGGGAGACGCTGTTTCCGGGGTGACGGTCTGCCGCCGGCGAGGACGCTAGAGCGGGCTGTTTTGGCTTGAATCGAGGTTGGGATTCCCGAATCGGTTAGATTTTGATTCGGCTTTGAGACTTCGGAAGGCGGTAGTGGCCGCAATAAATACAGAGTGTGCGTCGCAGCCGTTTGGACACCCGAAGCCGGCGACTTCCGCTTAGTCGTATGTCGGGCTCGATCTGCTGCCTCCAGCCCGTTCGCGCAAGTATTGTGAATAGGGCTTCGCCATTACTATGAACGTCGAGGCCGCGCCGAGAGGCAGTGGAGACACGCCAGCGTTTGTGCTGGCGACGAGGAGTTGCTGCGATACGTGAGGTCGCGCGCAGGATCCGGAGAGCTCACAACCGCGTTCGCAACCGCCAGAGTTCCGGAAAGAGTTCGATCTCCAGCATTCGCTTCAGGTAGCCGACGCCCGACGTGCCACCTGTGCCTCGCTTGAGGCCAATAATGCGCTCGACCGTCGTGACATGGTTGAAACGCCAGCGCCGGAGATAGTCCTCGAGGTCGATCAGCTTTTCCGCCAGCTCATAGAGCTCCCAGTGGTGGGCGGGGTCGCGGTAGACCTCGGCCCAGGCGTTCGTCAGCGCTTCGCATTCAATGTGCGGCTCAGCGGCCTCGGCCCGCGTTCCGGCCTCGCCGACGTCGAACCCGCGCCGACGCAGCAAGAGAACGGCCTCCTGATAGAGGCTCGGCTTAGCGAGTATCGCGTTGAGCTCGGCACCGATTTCGGGACGATGATCGTGCGGCTTCAGCATCGCCAGGTTGCGATTGCCGGCGAGGAACTCGATTGCTCGGTATTGCCAGGACTGGAACCCCGAGGACTGGCCCAGCCGGTCGCGAAACTCCGAATAGTCGCTCGGGGTCATCGTGCGCAAAACGTCCCAGGCGCTGTTGAGCTGCTCGAAGATCCTCGTAACTCGGGCAAGCAGCTTGAATGCCGGCTGAACGTCGTCCGAGCGAATCAACACGCAGGCGGCGCGGATCTCGCGAATTGCGAGCTTCATCCACAATTCGCTGGTCTGATGCTGGATGATGAACAGGAATTCGTCGTGCGCAGAGGTCAGCGGCGATTGCGCAGCGAGAAGCTCAGGGAGCCGCAGATAGTCGCCGTAGGACATTTTTTTTCGAAAATCGCCCTCGGCGCCTTCGATCTCGCTCATGTCACCTTGTTCCGCGCATGGTGCTCCGGACGATCCCAAAGGCGCCGACGCACGATCTCGATGAGCGTGCGCGCGGCTAACTCCACGTCTGCAAATCCGACGTAAAGCGGCGCAAAGCCGAAGCGCATCACGTCGGGTGCGCGGAAGTCGCCGATCACGCCCCGCGCGATCAGCGCCTGCATCGCTGCGTAGCCCTCCGCGAAGCGGAAAGAGACTTGCGAGCCCCGTGCCTTGGGGTCACGAGGGGAAGCGAGTTTAAGCTCCGGACACTCAGCTTCGATGCGGTGGATGAAGTCTTCGCATAGCGCGATCGAGCGGTCCCTCAGGGCGAGCATGTTGACCCCTTCGAAGACGTCCAGAGCCGCGTCGAGCGCGGCCAGGGAAAGGACGGGCGGCGTGCCCGCGCGCAGCCGGTCGATCGACGGCGCCGGCCGATAGCCGAGTTCGAACGCGAACGGCGCGGCGTGGCCCATCCAGCCCGACAGCGCCGGCGCGACGCAGTCCTGCAGATCCGGCCGGACATAGATGAAGGCGGGCGCGCCCGGGCCTCCGTTCAGATATTTGTATCCGCAGCCGACGGCGAAATCGGCCCCGCAACCGGCGAGATCGACCGGCAGCGCGCCGGCGGAATGGGCGAGATCCCAGATCACGAGGGCGCCAAGCGCCTTAGCCTTCTCGGTGAGGAGGCGCATGTCATGCAAGCGCCCCGAGCGGTAGTCGACTTCGGTCAGCATGATTACCGCGACGCCCTCGTCGAGCGCGCCTTCGACGGCCTCGGGGTCGACGAGCTTCAGTGTGTGGCCCTGCCCCAGCAGTCGGCAGACGCCTTCGGCGACATAGAGATCGGTCGGAAAGTTGCCGGTGTCGGAAAGGACAACCTTGCGCGGCGCCGCGAGTTCGAGAGCGGCGGCCAAGGCCTTGAAGAGGTTGATCGAGGTCGAATCGCTGGCAACCACTGAACCCTTCGGGGCCCCGATTAGGGCGCCGATGCGGTCTCCGACCTTGGCGGGCAAGTCGATCCAACCGGCGGTGTTCCAAGCCCGGATCAGTTCCCGGCCCCAACTTTCGTTGAGTTCGCGGCGCACGCGCTCGCGGGCTGATTTGGGCATGGCGCCGAGCGAATTGCCGTCGAGATAAACTACGCCCCCCGGCAGTTCGAACATCGCCCGTGTGCGCTGAAAAGGATCTGCGCTCATGCCAAAGACCGCAGTTGGAAGCGCTGGATCTTTCCGGTCTGCGTCTTCGGCAAGGCGTCAATGAAGCGGATTGCGCGCGGATATTTGTAGGGAGCGATCTTCGCCTTGACATGGTTTTGCAGCCGGAGCGCTGTTGCGTCGTCAGCCGGAATGTCGGGCCTCAGCACGACGAAGGCGGCGACAATCTGCCCGCGCTCCTCGCTGGGAAGCCCGATCACCGCGCATTCGGCGACCGCTTCATGGGTCAACAGCGCCGCCTCCACCTCAGGGCCGGCGATATTGTATCCCGCCGAAATGATCATGTCGTCGTTGCGGGCGGCGAAATGAAAATAGCCGTCCGCGTCCTGGCTGAACGCATCTCCGGTCATATTCCAGCCATTCTGCACGTAGTCCCGTTGCCGGCGGTCGTTGAGATAGCGGCAGCCGGTCGGCCCGCGGACCGCCAGTCGTCCGACCGTACCGCGGGGCACTTCGTTGAACTCGGTGTCGACGATCTTGGCTTCATAACCGGGCGCGGGCTTGCCCGTGACGCCAGGCTTGCGGTCATCGATGCGACTGCCGATGAAAACATGCAGCATTTCCGTGGACCCCATGCCGTCGAGGATCGGCACGCCGGTTCGTTTCGTCCAGGCTTCATACACGGGCGCCGGGAGCGTCTCGCCCGCGGAGACGGCGAGGCGGAGTGAGGAAAGGTCGGCCCCTTCGTCCATCGCCGCGAGCATGGCGCGATACGCGGTCGGCGCGGTGAAGCAGACTGTCGCCTTGTAGGTTTCGATGATCTTGACGAGGTTTGGCGGGGTCGCGGTTTCAATCAAGGCCGCGGAAGCGCCGAATCGCAGCGGAAAGACGGCGAGGCCGCCCAGGCCGAAGGTGAACGCGATGGGAGGCGAGCCGACGAAGACGTCTTCGGGCCGCACCTGGAGCACCTGGTTCGCATAGCCGTCGGCGATAATGAGGATGTCGCGATGAAAGTGCATCGTCGCTTTCGGCGCCCCGGTTGTTCCCGAGGTGAAGCCGAACAAGGCGACATCGTCGCGTCCGGTGCGAACGGCTACGAAGTTTACCGGCTTATTGAGAGCGACACGGTCGAGTTCGGCGTCATGGTTGGCGGTGCCATCAAACCCAACGACGCTCTTGAGGAAGCGGCTTTCCTTAGCGCAGGCGATGAGTTCATCGAGGATGCGGGTGTCGCAGAGAGCGAGCGCGATTTCGGCCTTGTCAACGATCTTAGTCAGTTCCCCCGCCCGCAACATCGGCATGGTGTTAGCTACAACCGCGCCAGCCTTGGTCGCCGCGAGCCAGCAGGCGATCATCGCAGGATTGTTCGCCGAGCGGATCAGCACCCGGTTGCCGGGCTTCACGCCATAATCCTCGATGAGCGCGCGGGCGAGCCGGTTGGTCCAATCGGCGAGCTCCTTGTAGGTGCGGCGTCGGCCATTCCCGATCAGCGCCGTGCGGTCGCCAAATCCGCGTTCGACCATGCGATCGGTCAGTTCGACGGCGGCGTTGAGATACTCAGGATAGGCAAACCCTTCGAGGCGAAAGTCCGGCCATTGATCGGGAGGAGGCAGATTGTCGCGCGCGAACGTATCGATATGAGCGGTGGGGCCGAGCATCGCTTCGATTCCTCCTAGTTCGCGTCAAGGTCAACCAGACGTTTCGTCCCCTCGGCGGGCCCGCGCGCGCTACTCGATTATCCTAACCCGCAATCCAATCCGGCGCGACCAGCCTGCGCTTTCCATCGGGTGATCGCATCCCGGCTTTGTCGAGATCAAGTTTGTCCCAAAGCTGGCAGGTGACCGGCTTATGCTTCTGGTCGAGCCCCTCGCAATAGTTAGTGAACTCGCAGGTGCGCACCTCGACGCCGCGCCCCTGAGAGATCTTCAGCGTCCAGTCGGGATCGGCCAGAGACTGTCGCGCGGCGCCGACGATGTCGCAAACGCCCTCCGCGAGCCAACTCTCCGCCATCTCGAAATTGTGCACGCCGCCAGTGCAGACGACCGGCGTACGAAATCCCGCCGCATGAATCGCGTCGCGGATTGCGCGCGTCGGGGCGGCGTTGCGCCCGAACGGTCCGCGCGCGTCGGAAATGAACTGGGGCATGCATTCGTAGCCGCTCGGCCCGGTATAGGGATATGCGGCCGCGTTGACGCCGGGCTGCGCGGCATCGTCGAACTTGCCGCCCCGAGAAGTTGAAACGAAATCCATCCCTGCGGCGGCAAAGGCGATGCCGATGGCGGGCGTCTCGCCAAGTCCGGCACCCCCTTCGATACATTCTTCCGCGAGAAACCGACAGCCGACGACAAAATTCACACTTACGGCGCCGCGCACGGCGTTGAATGTCTCCAGAGGCAGACGCAGCCGGTTCTCAAGCTTCCCGCCGTATCCGTCCTGACGCGTATTCAAGGGCGAAAGGAAAGAGGCCATCGTATAGGCGTGGGCGTAGTGAAGCTCGACGCCGTCGAAGCCAGCGTCCTCGGCGCGGCGTGCGGCGGCGGCGAACAGCGGCGGCAGCGATTGCGGCAGATCGCGAATATGCGGCAGTTCCATATCCGTTACGCGCTCACGGTAACCCTTCATAAGCGACTCGTATTCGCGGGCGGTCAGCGCTCGTTTCCAGCCGGCGTCTCCGAGCGCAAACAGACGGGCGCGAACTTGCAAGTCGTCGGCGTCGCCCTCGCCGACCGCGCGCCGGTGAGCCTCGGTCAGCTCGAGGAAGCGCTCGAAGAATTTCGAGGGCTCGGGACGGCGGCGGATCGCGAGAAAATCAATGATCTGGATGAAAAGGCGGGTCTCACCGCCGCTCGCACGCTTCACAACGTCGACAAGACTCCGCAGGCCCTCGATATAGCGGTCGTGGCCGATCCGGAGCAGCGGTCCGCTCGGCACGTCGCGAATGCCGGTCGCTTCGACGACAATCGCGCCGGGTCTTCCACGCGCAAACCGCTGATACCACGCGAGGACGGCATCGGAGACGAAACCATCCTCCGTCGCGCGCCACGGCACCATCGCGGGAACCCAGGTGCGTTGCGTGAGGCTCAGCCGTCCTTCGAATAGCGGCGAGAACAGGCGCGACCGCTCGGCTTCTTCGCGCGAAGGAGTTCGCCCCGTTTGGGAGGCGTAACGGATGCGCTCGGCAGGACGCCACATTGACGGCCTAGTCCTGGACGACTGCGGTCGCCTGGATCTCGACCCTCGCGCGGTCTTCGATAAGGGCCGACACCTGGACAGCGGTCATGGCGGGAAAATTCTTTCCCATGATCTCGCGATAGACCTTCCCGACCTCCGACAGGCGACTGATGTATTCCTGCTTGTCGACGAAGTACCAGACGAGGTTTGTGACGTGCTCCGGCCCCGCGCCGTCGCAGGCGAGGACGGCAACGACGTTGCGCAACGCCTGCGCGATCTGCGCAACGAGATCGTCGCTCTCGAACCGGCCTTCTGCATTCCAGCCGACCTGTCCCGCGAGAAAGATCGTCCGACCCCGGGCGACGACACCGTTCGCGTAGCCTGCGGGCCTGGGCCAGCCTACCGGTTGCAAGGGCCGATGCATGAGAGTCTCCTCAGACGTGTTATTCCCTTAGCGCGACTTCAGCAATTCGCGCGCGACAATCAGCTTTTGAACTTCGGTTGCGCCCTCGTAGATGCGAAGCGCACGGATTTCCCGGTAGAGGCGCTCGACGATCTCGCCACGCATGACGCCACGTCCGCCAAAGATCTGCACAGCGCGATCGATCACGCGTTGAGCAGTCTCGGTCGCAGCCATCTTCGCCATCGCGGCCTCGCGGGTCGTCGGCAGCTTCTGAACATCGCGGCGCCACGCCGCGCGATAGGTCAGCAGCGCCGCGGCGTCGA
>Ga0182016_10005421_pt1 | contig 13753 bp, 10 predicted proteins | sample 712S2MmetaG_FD_120491 | JGI IMG/M metagenome (GOLD analysis project Ga0182016, IMG submission 120491) | Permafrost microbial communities from Stordalen Mire, Sweden - 712S2M metaG | ecosystem: Environmental > Terrestrial > Soil > Wetlands > Permafrost | place: Sweden: Stordalen | collected...
CATCACTCCGGCCGTTTACGCAGCGGGTTTGTAACCCCGCCTAGGGATGACAAATGTCATCGCCTCATAATGCCCTTACGGGCGCCTGGCTTCCTTCAATACGCAGAGACATTGTCAAAGAGCCTTGAAACGCAGGCGGTATCGCCTGCCCATCATTACTATGCAGGGCTGTGAGAGAAAAGTCAACACAAAAAGTGACTACAAGAAACTATTTTCGCATGGGGAAGGTTGTACGAATGCCCGGATCGACAGCTACCCCAAATGTGAATAGTGTTGTGACGGGTCGAATGATGCGAAATCGCCAAACCACTTTTCCAACCTTCGGCATTTCTGGTCGTCTGTAGAAACCCCGGCGTAGCCGATCAGCATTGCTTAAATGTATCGCCAATCGCCGTCTGTTGCAGAACCGTTCGTTCGCCGAGAAACTTCGACCTGCTTGCGGCTGCTAAACAGAAATATGCCTTCCGGCTCAGCCGCTATCGCAATCGGTTGGTCAGATTCGAAAAGACCGAAGGTAGCCACTTGGCCCTGCTGTGGAGCCGCAGCAACGAAGAGACTCACGTATCGGTATATCTCTGGTGAAACAGTTGCCCTACTACTGCGAGCGGATCGCCGTAACAGGATCGGTGCGCATAGCCTTCAAGGCGGGGACATAAGTCGCCGCAACGCCAACCAAAAACAACAGGACGGTCACTGACAATACGGTCAATGGGTCGGTTGCCGAGACTCCGAAAAGTAGGCCATGCAGCATGCGGGTGAGCAGGAACGACATGGATAGACCTAGCACCAGACCGATACCTGTTAGCCGCAACCCCTGCAGCAGAATCAAGCGCAGTACATCGGTGCGGGAAGCACCCAGGGCAACACGAATGCCGATCTCATGCGTGCGCAGTTGCGTCCGGTAGGCCATGACGCCGTAGATGCCCGATGCCGCGAGAATCAGCGCGAGAATCGCAAATACACTGGCAAATGTGCTCTCAATCAGTTCGAACATGTTTCCCGTGCGCGTACTTTCCTCCAAAGAGCGCACGTCGAACACAGGCAGCTTCCCGTTGATTTCGTGGACTGCCTTTTCGACCGCGGGCGCTATCAGCATCGGGTCACCCTTGGTGCGCAGATGATAATTCGCCTGCGGCCCGGCCCACTGAAAGTAGGAGAGATAAACAAGCGGTTCCGGCGCTTCGTTCATGCGCTGATGGGCGCAGTTTTTCGCTATTCCGACCACCGTAAACCAGTTGCCAAAGAGGCGCATTCGCTTGCCGATGGCGCGTTGTCCCGGCCAGAAATGGTTCGCCATGGTTTGGTCCACGATTGCGACCATGGGCGCATCGCTGGCATCCTGCACAGTGAATTCCCTACCCTCGAGCAGAGGGATCTTCATGGTTTGAAAATATCCGGCGGTCACCGACGCGTTCCTCACTTCCATGGACTCGCGCGGCTTGGGCACATAGCCCTCAGGAATGGCATTCGTCGAGCCGCGGTTCATGCTGAGCGGCACCCAGTCCGATAGCGTCACGGAGACTACACCTGGGAGCAGCTCTAGCTTCGAGAGCAGGCGGCGATGGAAAGCTTGTGTTTCGGCGTAGGAATATCCCGCCGCTTGAAGATCGACCGAGGCCAGCAGTACATGGGTGCGATCGAAGCCAAGGTCCGCTTCGGCTGTCTTCTTGAGCGTGCGAACGAACAGGCCCGCCGTAACCAGCAGAGCCAAAGACAAAGCAATCTGCGCAACCACAAGCCCGCTCAGAAGATATCGATTGTGAGCACTTGAAGAGACGCTGCCAGCTTCTTCCTTGAGCACCTCGGCGGTAGAAACTCCAGACGATCTCCATGCCGGCATGGCGCCGCAGAGCACGCTTGACAGAACCGCCAGCACCATGATGACAGCGGTCACGCGCAGATCGAGAATCCCATTAATAGCGATGGGATTGCTGTTGGGTGGAATGAAACCGGCCAGCGTCTTTGCCGACCACGAAGTCAATAACACGGCAACCGCGCCGCCGGCGAGCGAAAGCAGCAGACCCTCTAAAATCATCTGCCGCATCAGTTGAAGGCGGTTGGCTCCCAAGGATTGGCGGATCGCAATCTCACGCCGCCTGGAAATGAATCGAACCAGCATCAGCGTGGCGATGTTGGCGCAAGTGAGCAGCAGCACCACGCCGGCAATGGCCATCAGAATTGGCAACGACGAAGCCATGTATCCGTTAGCGCCAAACGGAGAACGCCACAGCGGATCGAGGAAAATGGCATTCATGCCGAGGTGGTCATTTGGATACTGCGAAACCAGATGCTCCATCTGCAATTCCAGATCCTGCGTGGCGCTGGCGCGGCTCACACCGGGGCGCAAACGGCCGGTCACGTTGAGCCACGGGCTGCCCCGTCCCTCAATCTGCCAATTAAAGCCTTCCTGGCGGATGGGCGAAAGCGGCGCCCACACATCGTCGCGAATGCCCGGCATGGCGCCGATAAACCCCTTGGGCGCTACGCCGATTACGGTGAGCGTTCTCTGGTTGATCTCGACAGGCTTTCCCACGATGTCGCGGTCCGCGCCAAAGCGTGTCTGCCACAGGTCGTAGCCAAGTACCAGGTAGGGCGCGCCGCCGGGGTTGGCCTCTTCGTCCATCCGGAAGAAGCGGCCGAGGTAGGGCTTGATCCCCAGCACGTCGAAATAATTCCCGGAAACATTCGCTGCGAAAACGCGCTGCGGAGTTTCGCCGCCAGTCAGGGCAGCCCAGTCGGCGTGATAGCCCAGCATGCCGCTGAAGCTGTGGTTCATCGCCCGCAGGTCGCGGTAGTCCGGATAGGAGAGCGGCGGAGATGGCGAGTTGTTCCACTCGCCGCGCAGCAGTGTAACCAAGTCACCGGTGCGAGTGGCACCTGGGATGGGATTCAGAAGTGTCGAATTGATCCAGCTGAAAACTGTGCCGTTGGCGCAGATGCCCAGGGCGAGCATCGCTAAGGTTGCCAAAGTGAAACCAGGGCTCTTTATGAGTTGCCGCAACGCGAATCGTACATCCCGGAGCAATCCAGTCATACACGTGCCTTCATTCACTCTATGCGCTTCTCAGGAAACTCTGCAATACATAGTGCACATGATGCGCCAAAGTGGATTGCGCAGTTAACTTGTTTTTAAAGAATGCGTTAGGTAGGAGTCCCCGATCAATTTGGTCGCCATTCATGTGTGCGCTTGCGCATCGCATTGACCGAAATCGGACACTCTTCTCCGAGCCTTGAACTGCCAAGGCCTGCGTTGTTCGTCAAGTGGGCATTTCTTTCGCCGCATCTTGGTTCTTCAACGCGCTGATCGCAGAAGGTTGAAAGGACCTTCCAATGGGTCTACTCGGTACTCCGACGCGCTGATACTCCTCAGCTCACGTGCTGCGACAGCGTTTCCATTGACGACCTGAAGGATTGCAATCTTAGGGGCTACTACAACGCATGTCTTGGTCGCGGTTTGTACTCCCAGTTAGCTTATTGCGATTGCTCAAATGTATCGCCGAGTGCCCGTTTGTTGCAGAACCGTTCGTTCGTCCAAAGTTCCCGTTCGTGTCCTGAACAGAGAGGATGTAGACATTCACTGTAACTTGATCTTGCCTACGATCTCTCTGGTGGATTTTCTCGATACTTCTGCCAGTTCGGCATATCGGGGCCAGTCGGCCATGGCACTTTTTACCTTCGCCAGAATCTCCGATGCGTTTTTTATCCCATGCTGTTTGCCCAATGCCTGAAGTTGGGCTGTGCCGGGATTCCTTCCCTCACCCATGACGAGCATGCTTTGCTCGCCACCCGGACCATAGGAAAAGACCAGGTCGTAGGCGGGAGCGAAAATCCACTCGTTTCTCGCGTTAAGAAGGAACGAGAAATTCTTCACGTGATCGTCACGGTTATGAGCAAGGACGTTGAAGCAGGCTAGCGCATATGCCTTTTCCGCCTCCTGGATGTTTCTGGTCAACGCCAGAGTCACGCGCAGGACCATATCGTAGTCGAGGCTGGGGTTGCGATGATCGGAATGTATCAGGCCGCCGATGCTATGCATATGGATGCGGGCATCGCCATCCCGGTCGAATCGTTTCGTGCCGAAATATTTGTTCCTTTTCGTGCGGAAAAGATGGGTTTCAGACATCTCCACGCCCGCATCCTTTGCCATCTGGCTATACGCGTATTCGATCGCCCCCACGTCCCGCGCGTCCTGCGAAGACGAAAACTTGATCATCCAGTGCGCGAAACCGGATTGCAGTTCCTTCTGGCCGTGAATGATCCTTTTCTTGTCGCTGCTCACCTGCGCCACGATCTTGGGTCGGGCGCCCGAAGAGGAACCATTAAGCCGCAACAACTCTTCGAAAACCTCTTCGTTTTCTCCGGCCAGTACAGCAGCCGATTCCTCAGCGAGTTTGTCGAGCGCCAGAGGACGGTCATCGGTGCTTTGGAGACCCAGTTCCGGCTCGTAACTGAGAGCGCCCATACCGTACCGTCCCACATAGGCCAGCCGGTCGAGTGGATTCAGTTGGCCGCGATGGATACCGTGTTTTTCCACCGTGCGGTCGAGCAGAAGGCGACCCCATCCATCCGGCAGGCTGTCATTGAATACGCCGAACAGGCCGTCAAAGATCGTCGTGTCGGCAATGGTTACGCCAGACCTGAGGGGAAGCTTTATAGGCGAAATCTCGATGCCTGAAGCGATGAATGAGGTGTCGTACTCGAAAAGGACCTGCCTATCCTTAAATGCGAGGCGTCCAACCTTGCGGCGTTGGTTTCGCGCGTCCAGGTGGACGGTCAGCAACTCTGTCGGGCTATGCGCCATGGCTTTGTTCTTTCCTGCTTGTCGCTCTTCGTCGCAATGCCGGCGCAGCCAGTAGGGTGTCGAGCGATTGTGCGACTGGGTTTAACCTGCTTTCCACGGCCAGCTTGTCGAAATCTTCAAGGCAATCCAGCACTAAGGCTAGATTCAGAAGAGAGTCCAACGCAATCAATCCTTCGCGCTCAAATCGCTTGAGCGAACTCCAGGTCACGCCCGAGCGAGCCGCCAGCTCTCTCTGCGTCAGGTTCATTGCAAGACGCCGGGCCTTGAACCGCCCTGCAATTCCTATTTGAACCTCTTGCACCGTCCTGAAACTAACAGCCAATATATTACCTCTACAAGGCTATTATATACTTAAATGGTTAAAATAATGGCCATAAGCTTCAAAGCAAGAACCCTTCTCTGGCTATCTGGCTCTGAAGTATGCCTCAATAACAACTTGGTATCTGTCCGACTCAGCGTTTGGCGGCGATGGCGCAACACTTAATCCCTCGAATCGCGTCCTGTTTCTTCGCCACTTGCAGGTGTCATAGACAGCGCTCTCCGTCCTTGACATCTGGATGGCTCAAAGATATCGCCAATCGCCTTTCTGTTGCAAAACCGTTCGATTGCGGAGATGAATTACAAGCCGGTTCGGGCAATTCGAGGGAAGTGAGCTCCATGCAATCAAAAGGGCGCAGAAACTGCCGCACGCAAAAGTATCATCCCATTCTTCTCAAAAAGCGCCTGCACCTCGTCTTCAAGCTGCTTCTGGTCCTGATTCTGCGGCGAGGTAGGTATCAGTGAGAACCTCGTGCCATGCGGAAACTGGGCGATCTTCGCTTCGAGCATTTCGAGCGACTTGGGATTGAACTGGGCGACTTGACAGCTCTCATTCCGGCCGGAGCGATAGGCAGAAACTGAATACGGTTCTGGTCCGGTCTTCGCTTGATCGGCGATTTGCTTCAATTGCGCACATCTGCTCGCCAACACATCTGTCTAGGACGCGTGAAATCAAATCAGGAGTTGCCAGCCATCCTCGATTCTCGATCAGAGCTCGCGCCAAGTTCTCTCTGAGACCGATCCCTTCCCAATTCCCAACCGAACCCGCTTCCCGCGACTCCAGAACATCTGCGCGCCCCCACCATTCCTCGCTCCACTCAACGTATCGGTTCCACACCGGCTGTTCGGCTGACTTGTCTCCATAACTCATCAGGTAGATCAGTGCATCCACCGTTACCTCTGGATCGGGGTCTTCCAGCGTTTTCAGAGCGACTTCGGTGAGGACCGGAACTGTGGCATTCAGAGAAATGTCCTGAAAGACCGATCGGTTGCGCGCCGACTTTCCCTTGCCCCGTTCCTTCACCGCGCGTTCAACCGGAGGACGGGCCAATGCGGGATCGAACTCGACCAGATACGCCAGTGCTGTTCCTTGCGGTGCACATGCCCATTCGCCGACCTTGACATTCGCTTTCTCCCGAACCTGCGAAACGACAGATCCGGTGCCAAACCGCGCCATCAATGAGACCAATACGGCTTCTCTCTGATAGTCATCTGTGGCCATGAGCGCATCCGCCCAGAGGCTTTCAAACTGCGGGAGTTTTTCGCGGGGCAAGAAAGCAAGAGAATCGGCGGTCAATGAAGGATCGGACGAGCCAATCTGCCTCAGCGCCTCCTCATGCGCGCTTTCTGGGTCAACTTCAAACCAGCGTTGCAGCGCCGCCGATTTCAATTCTCGAGTCGTATGGGTGTTCATTTCGTTGCTGCCAGGATTCTTCAGGGAGGTCTTTGCCAGGAGTTCCAAGGTCGAGAGCAAACCAGCGGACCTAAGAACATCCCAGTTGTATTGGAGTTCCCGGGCCTGATTTTCAGCCGGCAAATCCTTCAGGCTGGCTGCCAGAATTCCGCCCAGCTCGGTCTTCTGTTGAAGTGTGATTTGTTTATGCTGCGAACTCGACAGTGTCTGTGCAGTTATCGCACGAGCTTTGCCTTCCTTCGCGGGAAATGATTGAAGTGCAAGCGCCCAGTTGGCATCGGTGTGTGCGTCTCTCTCCTCGCGTTGCATATCGGGATCCGCATCGCTCAGCTGGAGCACGGACATCGTGTTGAGAAACCACGAGGAAACTGGGAAGTCCGGGACATCGATTAATCGCTTCATGGCTGCAAGCGCAATCGGGTGCAACTCCTCCCGAAGGCCATCAGGCCCAAAGGCACATTCATACATCAGAGTGGGCTAATCTTCCCGCAGGTGCTGCGCCATCACTCGAGCCGCTGCGGCTGTGCCCAAAAAGCGCAGGTCGGCTATGGCAGCCTTCAGTGAATCAGGTTCGGTGCCAGTTCCTTTTGAGTTTTTCCCTAACTCGCTCAAGATCGACGACAGCTTCGCTCGCTCCCACGCTTTTGTTGCGGGGATGATGCGAAGCACAATCGGGTTTGAAACGAGGCCCAAGCTCTGTCCCCCCAAAGGGCCGCCTCTGCGGGCAGTGACATCCGAAATCCGATGACTCATAATGACGATTGTGTAGGTGCCCGGCTGGTCAAAGCGAACCCATTCGTTGAGGTCTATGTTTATGACTGTAGGCTTTGCGGACAATGGCGCGAAGCCGGTAAGCCCTCCTCCGATGAAACCACTGCTGCTGCCGAAGTAGACGTGGAGGGGATCGGCCCAGCCACTTGCGGGAGCGACTTTGAATTCTTCATATGCCATCCGCCCGCTGCGATCGTAACTAGCCATGTTAGCTTCAAATTGCTTATTCTCAGGCCCGGTGAAACTCAGTTTGAGAGGAATTCGCTCGCCAACGTGGTACAGCGTCTGCGCCTCTGCAGTTCTCACCTCTAATCGCTGGGCAGCGGCTGTGGTGGATGCCAGGAGCGGCGTTGAAAAGGCGATCATGAGCGCCAGAGGCACAATGGCAGGTTCGAGATTCATCATCTAAATAGACACTGTAGGTTTACCTTCAGTAGAACTTTTCTTGCATATTTTGCATATTTCTCCCTGGAGGATCGTTTCGGTAATACTCGAGATGCCATTCGAAGGCTGCGCTTTCGACCGCCGTTTACAACTGGAGTACAGGCAGAACGAGAACTGTCGAAAGCGCCCGTCAAAAGTGCCAGGCTCGCATCGGTGACAACACAGTAGGCGTCAACCCCGGGCAATCGTTTGCGGCCGCGGGCCTGCACGCATGCTGCGGTCTGCGAGATTCCGACCTTGAACGTCCGCCTGCTCATCAGTGGTGCCGCATGACAAATGTCACGGAATTTTCCTTACTCTCCACACTTTCATCGCTGCCGGGTTGCTCCCATACTCGATTTTGTCAGACGCAATATCCCGAGAAGGAGCGAGCCATGAGCGCAGTTCTTGAACTTCCCCAAACCAATGCAATGCCCGTCCCACGCCCGTCAATTGACGCTGTTGCCTCTCTTGACCACATCACCAAGCGATTCCCCAACGGCGTCGTCGCTCTCGATAATCTTTGTCTCACCCTTCGTCGCGGCGAAGTCGTAGCTCTACTTGGCCCCAACGGAGCCGGAAAGTCCACTGCGGTCAAGCTTCTCATGGGCCTCAGTTCGCCGACATCCGGAACTGTCAGCATCTTTGGCGCCGACCCGCGCAATCATTCTGCACGCATGCGTACGGGGGTGATGCTTCAGGTAGGCAAGGCTCCTGAAATGCTTCGCGTACGTGAGCATATTGAGCTCTTTCGGGGCTATTACCCCAACCCCATGGCATACGCCGACATCATTAAAGTCGCCGGCCTCGACGGCTTAGAATCGCGCTTTTTTGGCCAGCTTTCCGGCGGACAGAAACAGCGGGTTCTGTTCGCCCTCGCACTGGCGGGCGACCCTGACCTGATTTTTCTCGATGAGCCGACCGTCGGCCTCGACATCAAATCCCGCCGTGGCATGTGGGCGCAAATTGAGTTGCTCGCCAGCCGGGGCAAGACCGTACTCCTCACCACGCATTACCTTGAGGAGGCCGATTCTCTTGCGCAGCGTATCGTGGTCATCGACAAGGGCCGCATCGTTTGCGAGGGGACGCCAGCCGAGGTCAAGTCACTTGGCTCGATCGCTCCAGGCGCATCGAACAGCCGCAGCATGAAAATCATTCGCTGCGCCACTACCATCCCTCCGCATGCCTTGCTGAACATCCCAGGCGTCACGAGCGCGACGGTCAGCGGCGAGTTAACAACCATCCTCACCAGCCAGGCCGAATCGACGATGCGCGAAATCCTCGCTCTCGATCCCTCGCTGCACTCGATTGATGTGCAGAGTCCCAAACTCGAAGACGCTTTCCTCGCCCTCACTGGCGACCACGAGTAATCGCCCGCTGCTTGTATCACCGTCCGGACCACAAGCTTGAACCATTCACACAGGAAAAGGAGCGACTCATGTCAACCGCAACGTTAGACCTTCCCAGCATTAAACCTCTCACGCGGAACATTTCAATTTTCATGCGCGAAACCCGCTATGAGTTTCTGCGCCTCATGCGCACGCGCAGCTTCTCATTTTCCGTCGTTGGGTTCCCTGTCGTGTTTTACCTGTTCTTCGGAATCATCATGAACCGCGGGCAGCAGATCGGCGCGATTTCAGTCGCAAAATATGTCCTGGCCAGCTATGCCGTATTTGGAATGGTAGGTGCAGCGCTGTTCGGCATTGGTGTGGGCCTGGCCGCCGATCTCGCAGCCGGATGGCTCGATCTCAAGCGCGCCAGCCCGATGCCCCCGCTCGCCTATGTCCTTGCCAAGTGCTGCTCTGCCGTGTTCTTTGGGATCCTCATCGTCAGCCTGCTTGCGCTTATGGGGATCACCCTGGGCCACGTCTCGCTGAGCCTCGCCGAGTACGGACGCATGATTGCCCTCACCGTCGTCGGCGTCATTCCCTTCGTCTGTATGGGCCTGGCGCTCGCCCTGCTGGTTCCCTTCAGTTCCGCCCCCGGAATCACTAACATGATCTACCTGCCCATGAGCTTCTGCGGCGGACTCTGGGTCCCGCTCATGTTCTTGCCGCACTTCATGCAGAAAATCGCCGTGCTCATGCCCACCTACCACCTGGGCCAGCTGATGCTCGGCGCCTTCGGGTACGCAAGCACGGGCACCACGCTAAGCCACTGGTATGGGCTCCTAGGCTTTACACTGCTGATGCTGGGCATTGCCGGCACTGCCTTGCGTCGCCTAGAGCAAAACTCCTAGCTCGAGCGAAGCACCGAACTTGAGCCAAGCTTCAAGGGCGTACACTGCGTAGAAAGAAGTCATGCCGATCGTCGAACCCAACTCGCAGCGCCCGCAGAGCCGATGGGCATGGATGTGGCTTGCCTACACCGCCTTCCTCTTCATCCAGCCGCTGGTGGAACCGAGCCGCAACCTTTGGCTCGGCACCATTGCCTGCTTCATAGTCTTCCTCTGCATCTTCCGGACGCTTTTCAATGCAGCGCACAAGGCCGGGCACGCGAACTTCTGGGCGGTCGGCGCTACGTTCGCTCTGGGCCTTGCGGTGTTTCCGTGGAACGGCGGAGGTTCCACATTCTTCATCTATGCCGCGGCAATCCTTCCCTTCATCATCGAGTCCTCTCGGCGCGTCGTCGCTCTCATCCTCACTGAATCCCTGGTTATCTTTGCAGAAGGCGCATATTTCAACTTGGTTACACCTAATGGGCCCTTTCATGTCAGCTGGCCTGGTACCTTTTTCGCCATTTTCCTTGTGATGGTGATCGGTGGCGGCAATATCTACTACGCCGAGCAGAGGCGCGCCGGCATCAAGCTCCGCGCCGTGCTCGAAGAGAACGTCGCCTTGGCAGCTGTTGCCGAGCGCGAACGAATAGCACGCGACCTGCACGACGTGCTCGGCCACACGCTGTCCGTCATCGTACTCAAGGCGGAACTCGCCGGCCGCCTCATCTCACTCGATCCGGCTCGCGCCGCTCAAGAAATGGCCGACGTCGAACGAACCTCCCGAGCCGCGCTCGCTGAAATCCGCGAAGCCATTGGTGGTTACCGTTCCCGAGGCCTGGCAGCCGAAATCGACGCCGCGCGCCGCACACTTGATGCCGCAGGCGTTACGCTCGTTACGGAAACCAAACCAGACCGCGACACTCTCAATCCTCAGGAGGAGACTGCTCTGGCCCTCGCTCTGCGCGAGGCAGTCACCAACATCGTCCGCCACGCCCGCGCCAAGACCTGCCGCCTCTGCTTCGTCACTGAAGCCGGCCAGAGCCGCCTGGTGGTGGAAGACGACGGCCACCATGGGGCAGTGCGCGAAGGCAACGGACTGCGCGGCATGCGAGAACGCATTGAATCCCTCGGTGGCCATTTCTCCCTTGAATGCGGCGTCTCGCAAAACCACGGAACCCGCCTCACCATCGATCTGCCGCGCCGCGAGGCCGCCGCATCATGACGGCCGCTTCGCGCTCCTCCACCCCCATCCGCGTCCTGCTCGCCGAAGATCAGACTATGCTCCGCGGCGCACTCGGCGCACTGCTCGATCTCGAGCCTGACATTACCGTAATTGCTCAGGCCGCCAACGGTCGCGAGGCTCTCAAACTCGCACGCCTTCACTCACCCGATATCGTCATCACCGACATCGAGATGCCCGAGCGCACCGGCCTTGAACTCGCTTACGATCTGAAGCAAACTGCCTCCAGCCCTCATGTCATTATTCTGACTACCTTTGCGCGTCCCGGCTATCTGCGTCGAGCTCTGGAAGTAGGTGCACGCGGGTACCTGCTGAAAGACCGGCCGGCCAGCGAACTCGCGGATGCCATACGCCGCGTCCATGCCGGCCTGCGCGCCATTGATCCCGATCTTGCCGCCGAAGCCTGGAGCGGCGGCGACGATCCTCTCTCGGACCGCGAGCGACAGATATTGCAACGCGCCGGCGAAGGCCGCTCCACCGCGGAAATCGCCGCGGAACTGCACCTCTCAGAAGGCACTGTGCGCAACTACCTTTCTGAAGCCATCGCCAAGTTGGGCGCAGCCAATCGGATTGATGCGGCCAGAATTGCCCGTGCCCGCGGCTGGCTTTAGTTGCGGGCCGGTTCGAACACAATGAACTGAGAATCTTTTATCATTCATGCCGAAGATTCGGGTTGAGAGCCGATAGAGCGCCTACGATCGAAGACGGTATTCTCAATCGTTTTCCCTGTTGGGGATCATCTTGATCGCATCATTTGAACTCGACTGCGGTTGGTTCCAAGATAGCTACGAATTCGCTCATAGCTGCCTTGGGCACCGCGACTGGACGGCGGTATTCTGGTCATCGGCCGAGGCTCTGGCGTAGCTAATCTTCATTGTTCAAATGTATCGCTAATCGGTGGTCTGTTTCAAAAACGTTCGTTCGCGGCGCTTCCGGCGTTATTGCGACTTGGTGAAGACCCAGGAGCCTTTGAATCGTACTTTGGCGGAACATCTGAAAGCGATCTGTCGTCAGGAGAGTTCCCAAAGCGCGTCACGGGGGTTTGTGATCCGGATGCGCGAATCAAAGAGGTCACTCTCTCCCTGTTTTCATTGGAAATAGAATCGCCAGACAGGACCGGATCGAAGTCAGCAGCATTGAAGTGATCGATGGCATCGACTATGGAACCGACCGACACGACGATGAACCCCGCGAATCCCCAAACTCTGGTGTGTGTCGCTAACAACTAGGAAACCAATCCAGCGACGAGGCCTACAGTTAGGGGCATGGCTACCTTCGGATCTCGCGCGGTTTGCCGACGTCAAGAGTTATAAGCGGCGACACTCCGGCCAAGTTCCAATGATGCTGCTAACCCCATTCGCGGACTGCCAATATTGCTCACTTATCCTCGCACAACTTTAAACCCAGCTAGCTGCGACTTACCAAGGTAATTGGGTCGACTTTCGCCGCAGGTAGTTACATGGCTGCTGAATATAAAGCCTCATGAGGAGCTGGAGAATACCCCTCTAAATATGATCCTTTCTATACAGACCGAACAACCTTCCCTTGTTAGCGTTGCCTAGATATTCCTTGTCGGCATTCCGCGTCAACGCGATGAATGTACGAGCGCAGGAAGCCATGGCGCCAAGGTTGGATGAGAGGTTACAAATGCGTAAGTTCAAGATTGGGATCACGTGTTTTCTGGCGTCTCTATTGGCCATTTTCATCGCCGGGTGCGGGCAGGAGACAGTCACTGTTCCAACCGTGGTGTCAACCATCCCAGCGAATGGGGCTACCGCCGTCCAAATCAACACGACAATCAGCGCGACCTTTAGCATGGCGATGAACCCCTCAACAATCACAGCATCTTCCTTTACTGTGACGGGGCCAGGTGGAGCAGCCGTAGCAGGTGCTGTCACCTACAGTGGATTAACTGCGACGTTCGCGCCGGCTGCTCCTCTCGCATACAGCTCTATCTACACCGCGACAATCACAACGGGTGCCGCGGACATAGGTGGCGCGCCCCTGATTGCTAACTATGTGTGGAGCTTTACAACAACCACATCGCCAGTGGTGACACCACCGGCTCCGCTGGTGATATCGACGATCCCAGCGAATGGAGCCACAAGTGTGCCCATCGGGCAGGTGCTCAGCGCAACCTTCAGCACAGCAATGGCCCCGGCAACAATCAGTGCATCGACTTTCACTGTGACAGGGCCGGGCGGAACTGCAGTGCAAGGAGCCGTGACTTACTCCGGCCTGATTGCAACCTTCACGCCTTCAGCCAGCCTGGCATACAGCACGGTGTACACGGCCACGATCACAACGGGTGCTGCGGACGTCGCGGGTACACCACTGGTAGCCAACTATGTGTGGACCTTTACCACGATCACGCCAACTCCCGCAGTCATAAGCACTGTGCCCGTGAATGGAGCAACCGGTGTGCCCCTCGGTCAGGTGCTCAGCGCAACCTTTAATGAGGCGATGAACTGTGCGACCCTCACCTCGACTACTTTTACAGTCACAGGCCCAGGAACAACTGCCGTAGCCGGAACAGTCAGCTGCGCGACCAGTGTCGCGACCTTTACG
>Ga0182016_10005423_pt1 | contig 13741 bp, 16 predicted proteins | sample 712S2MmetaG_FD_120491 | JGI IMG/M metagenome (GOLD analysis project Ga0182016, IMG submission 120491) | Permafrost microbial communities from Stordalen Mire, Sweden - 712S2M metaG | ecosystem: Environmental > Terrestrial > Soil > Wetlands > Permafrost | place: Sweden: Stordalen | collected...
GCTGTTCTCCGCGTCAGTATTGCCACGCCCGAGCCGCTGCTTTGGCCGCTCCTGTTTCCTCGTGAGCCTGAGGGAAACTTCCAGCGTCATCTTCGACAGTGTGGACAACAACAGTCTCCAGACCGTCCGATCTCTTGGTTCGAACTCAAAAGTCGGCCAGCGTCTGAGATTCAAGTTCGAAGCGACCGCTGTGGGATTTCCTGTCCAATCGGCGTTTCACGGGACCAATCCTGAGAATCGCAACGCATTCGGATTGCAGGTCACATTGTGGTGGAGGATTCGACGACGGTCGTGGCCGATCACGAAAAAGCAGTACAGAACGCCGAAGGTCAGTGTCGGCACAGTGAAGAAGTCCATCGCGGCAATGGCCTCGCGGTGGTTCCGCAAAAAGGTCAGCCAGTGCTTCATGGGGTCTGGAGGTCTCGGCGCTTGCCGAACCCATCGCGAAACCGTTGGTTCCGATAGATCAAAGCCGAGCTTGAGCAACTCGCCATGAATGCGTGGAGCTCCCCACGTTGGATTTTCCGCAACCATTTGAAAGATTAAAGCGCGAATCTCTTTGCTCATAGGCTTGCGTCCTCTCCTCGGCCTAGCCCTTGAAAGCCATTTCCAATATTGCCGGAACCCAGCACGGTGCCAGCCGACAACGGTTCTGGGTGTGACCAGGATGAGCGGTTCTTTCCATCGAGCCCAGAGCTTCCGCAGGACGACCCAGAACAGCCTATGCGAACTAGTGAGTCGCCGGCGAGGACGTTCGGCATGGAGAGCCAGCAGTTGCCGACGCAGAGCGAGGTTCTCAAGGATGAGATCCTCGCGGGATCTGAATGCACCAACAACCCAACCGAGGAAGTGCCGGAGCCACACGATCATGGCAAGAATCTTATCCGACATAGCCAAATGCGCCTTATGGCCAACTCATTGATATTGCGGGTGTACGATGTTTTGATGACCCACAGGCAGTGTCAACTCATAAGCGCTCTGTAATTTCTGCGCACCACAACCGACAGTTCGAAACTCGGGCTTGACAAGTAAATCGTAATATATAAGATTTGTAATACATACATGCCGGAACTGACGCAATTCAAGGCGGAGTTCTTCAAAGCACTGGGGCATCCACTCCGGATTCGTGTTCTTGACGCCTTGCGCAGTGGAGAGGTCGGCGTAAATGAATTGTGCGCTCGACTCAGTGTCGAGCAGAGCACGCTGTCCCAACAGCTCGGTGTACTGCGCAGCCGTAACATAGTGACAGGCAGAAAAGATGGTCTGAACGTCTTTTATTCCGTCTCTGACAAAGTGATCTTCAAATTGCTCGACGCCGCGCGAGAGGTTTTCAACAATCACCTGATCGACGTGAGGGATATGCTGTCCCAGTCCCAGACGGAAGTAGCGACGAGGAGCCGAAAGTGAAGACCCCTCTTTTTTCTTGCTTATATCTTAATATTTGCATATTAGGCTCTATCCTGTCAGCTGTTACCCAACTGCCTTGGCCCCAGTCAACGCACGTTAGCGGCCCCGCAGAAGTCGGGATCAATCCTGCCAACCATCTCAATCAGCAGCCTGTGAGTAGCTCGAACGGTCGATTTTCGCGAGCTCTCGCGAAATGACCATAGAGCTACACCGTGAGCTTGGATGCGCGATTTGAAAGGAATCGGGAGCCCAAGGGTCGTGCCTGGGCGGCTCGCCCGCTCCGCATTGGCTCTGTATGACGAGTCACTCAAATGGGCGAAACGGGCAGAAGGATTGCCGAACGCGGGCGATTTCGTTCAAATCTTGACACGCGAGCGATCCACCGTCCGACAGCAGGAAACCATGGCGCAAGCTGCTGCGATTGGTGGTGAATAGGATGCTGGCAGATGTTTGGGCCCCGAGACATGCTTTCAAAACTGAGGACGGATAGGCCGTAGAGAAACGGACCAAGCTGTTTGGCAGTAGACAGATTCCTTCAATGAGTATGACGGAAGATCCCAGAGTAATGATACAGTTCGGATTCCTTCTTTGTTTGACGGGGCTTCTGGTCGCTCCGTTGATTTCCGCGACCATGCGGCGCTCAACCAGCGCGCGACGAGCCGACGCGGCCTTCATTATCGGCAGCCTGTTGATTGGAGCAGCTGTGGGAGCAGCCGTCCTCTGGCACGGCGAAGCTGCTGACCTGGATCTATCTCGGTTGGCGCCATTTGCGCTGGCCCTAAAAGTGGACCGCCTGAGTGCCTTCTTCTTCTTTCTAATCTGCACGGTCTCTGCTCCGGTCACTCTATTTTCGATACCTTACGCGCAGCAGCATTACTCGGAAGGTCGTGCCACTTGGTTTTGGGTTCTTCTTCCGCTGTTTGTGCTCTCGATGGTGGTTGTCGTAACGGCTGCAACGGGATTTGCTTTTCTGTTCGGGTGGGAGTTGATGACATTGCTCTCTGCTGCTCTGATCCTGCTGGAGGGCGATTCCGACGATCGCCGGCATAACGCCTTCATTTACCTGCTCATGATGCATGTCGGCGCAGCAGCGGTGGCGGCATGTTTTTTTCTCTTCCTTGGGCAGGCTTCGAACCTCACTTTCGAGGCGATGCGTTCGGCCGGAGCGAGCCTGACCGCCAATGTTCGGGTATGGGTCTTTGTTACGGCCATGTTCGGATTCGGCATGAAGTCCGGAATCGTCCCGCTCCACCTCTGGCTACCCAGAGCACACCCCATCGCTCCTACTCCCGTTTCGGCATTGATGTCAGGAGTGATGCTGAAGACCGCTGTGTACGGACTTGTACGAATCACGTTCGACCTGCTAGGCGGGCCTGCTGGTTGGACAGGGTATGTGGTTCTGCTGGTGGGCGCGGTGACGGCAGTGCTTGGAATTCTGTATGCCCTGGGAGAGCACGACCTGAAACGGCTCCTGGCTTATAGCAGCGTGGAGAACATAGGGCTGATCTATGTCGCCTTGGGAGCCGCGATGCTGTTTGCCGCAACCGGTTTACCCACCCTCGCCGCGCTGGCGGTTATTGCGGCGCTATTGCACGCGCTCAATCACGCGTTCTTCAAGAGCCTTCTCTTTTTGGGCGCAGGAGCGATCCATCACAGCACCCATACGCTGGACATCGAGAACTTGGGAGGATTGCAGCGCCGGATACCGGTAGTCGGGGTTAGCTGCCTGATTGGCTGCTGCGCAATTGCTGGCCTGCCGGTTTTTAACGGCTTCGTAGGCGAATGGTTGATGTTTAAGTCCCTTCTCGCTGGCGGCGAGTTGCACGCCATCGGTGGCCTTCCCGTTCTGCCGTTGATGATTGGCGTGGTTGGCCTAGTCAGTGGGCTCTCGGCCGCCTGCTTCGTCAATGTATACGGAATCAGTTTTTTGGGTCGGCCTCGCACGCCCCAAGCTCACCATGCAGATCACACGCCGCGAGCCATGCAGGTTGCGCTCGTATTTCTGGCAAGCGGTTGTGTATTGTTGGGCATTTGGCCGGGTTTAGTGCTCCGCCCACTGCTGTCATTGGTGGCCATCATCATTCCCGGAGCGGGCACGCCAAGTGAGTTGCAGTTGATTTCACACGTCCTACCAGTGCTCGCGGGTTCGATGGTCGCGCTTCTGCTTGCAAGCTTGGCGCTTCCGCGCGTTAAACGCTTGACTGACACTTGGGCGTGCGGCCTGCCGGAACTCTCGCCGCGGATGGAGTACACGGCTAGTTCTTTCTCCAAGCCAATCCGATCGGTTTTTGCTTTTGTGTACAGGTCCGATCGGAAGATAGAGGTAACTCCGGCAGAGGAACCCTACTTCCCCCAGGCCATGTCCTACCGTTCGGCTCGCACGACCTCATTTGAAAAATCCTTTTATCGGCCACTGGTAGACACCGTCATTGCCGCGGCACAGCAGTTGCGCCGGCTGCAAACGGGAAACGTGCAAGTCTACCTGCTCTACATCTTCCTCACGCTGGTATGTCTGCTGTTTCTGTTGAGGTTTTCGCGATGAAGCTGGCGTTGAACTTCGTGCAGGTCGCGTTGCTGCTGCTGACGGCTCCTCTTTTACGCGGTATTGTCGCGAAGTTGAAGGCGAGGATTCAACGGCGCAAGGGCTCGCCGGTCTGGCGTCCGTATGCAGAAATATGGAAGCTGCTGCGAAAAGAACAATTGCTCCCTCGCGACGCTTCGGGAATTTTTCAACTGGGGCCTATAGTAGCCTTTGTGACCACATTGTTGGCCGCGGCCTTTGTTCCCGTGTTCCAAAACACCGCACTCTTCGGCGGTGCGGGCGATATCTTTATCTTTGTGTATCTGTTTGCCCTGGGCCGCTTCTTTGTTTCCCTCACCGCGCTGGATCCTGGGAGCTCATTTGGCGGGATGGGGGCAAGCCGTGAAGCGCTCGTGGCAGCACTATCGGAAGCACCTCTTCTACTCGCGTTGACCGCGCTGGCCATCCTGGCAAAGACTTCCTCGATTGCCGAAATCACTGCCTGGACGGTGGGACAGAACTTTTTCGATGTATCCGCCGTTCATGCACTGGCGCTGGCGGCGGTAGCAATCGTCGCGGTCGCCGAAACGGGTCGCTTGCCGGTGGACAATCCAACCACCCATCTGGAACTCACAATGATCCACGAAGCGATGGTGTTGGAGTGTTCGGGGCCGAGTTTGGCCTTCATCGAGTGGTCGCAGGCTCTAAAGCTGAATATTGTTGCAGCCCTGATCATGGCACTCTTCCTGCCATGGGGCATCGCCACCCGGCTGACACCCGCGGCTCTTGCCCTGGGTCTCGCCTGGTTTGTCAGCAAGATCGGTTTCATGGCTCTGCTCCTGGCATTCGTGGAAAGCAGCGTGGCGAAGTTGCGGATGTATGCCGTGCCCAATTTCTTGCAGGTTGCGTCCGCGTTGGCGATCCTGGCGGTGATTTTTACCGCCGTCATGAAGAGGTGAAGGAACTATGGGCATCTTAGATGTCGCCGCGCTCAAGATACTCAGTTCAGCGGCGGTCCTGTTGTTCACGACCGCTCTGCTGATGGCTGGGGCAAAGCGAATTTCGACGTGTGTGTATCTATTTGCGTTTCAGTCGGCGGTGCTGACGGCTCAGGTATTCGCAACCGCATTTGTGCAGCATTCACCGGAGGCCTACGCGGTCGGCGCCATGGTGTTGTTGGTCAAGGTGCTCGGCATACCGTACGCGCTGCTTTGGCTGATGCGTCGACTGCGCACCCCGCACGACGTCGGTACAACAGTCGGAACCGGGAATTCCGTATTCATCATGGCCGGTCTGATCTTGCTTTCCTTTTCTGCCGTGCGCCTGTATTTGCAGGATTTTCTAGCGGTGGAAGTGGCGTTGTCCGCAGCCGTGGCCCTCATCCTAAGCGGTGCCTTTCTGATGGTGACCCGAAGCAAGGCACTGATGCAGGTTTTGGGGTTGCTGGTGCTGGAGAATGGAATTTTCCTCGCCGCCTTGGTCACCACCTTCGGCATGCCGTTCATTATCGAGATCGGCATTGTCTTCGATCTTGTAATAGGGATTCTGCTGATGGGCGTGTTCGCCTTCCGAATCCGCGACACGTTTGAGCACCTGGACGTTTCCCGGCTGCGCCGGCTGAGGGGCTGACCGGAATGCTTCTTCTTATCGTTCTGCTGCTACCCGCGCTGGCCGCTGTAGGTGTTATGGCGTTTAGCTTCCGCCAGGCGGCAGCGCTGTTTGCACTGGGCGCCGGCGTTAGCGAGACTGCTGCAGTCGGTCTAGTCATTTGGAACGTGCATACCCGTGGTGTGTTGACATACGGGAAATATCTTCGCGCCGATGCTCTATCCGCGTTTTTCTTGGCAAATCTCGCCATCGTGTTCGTCCTGGTGCTGGTTTATTCGATTCCGTATTTGCGACACATACCTGCGGGACGCTTCTCCTCTCCTCGTTGGTTCTACATGTTGCTGTTTCTGTTCTTGTTCACGATCGTCGCCGTATACCTGTCGAACAACTTGGGTCTGCTTTGGATCATGATGGAGGCAACTACGCTCGCTTCAGCCCTGCTGGTCGGCTTCTATAACACGGAAGGGGCTGTGGAGGCAGGATGGAAATATCTAGTGGTGTGTACGGTGGGCCTGGCGTTTGCTCTCTTTGGAACCATCGCATTCTATCTTGCCGCGGTGCGTGGAGGCGTCAGCCCGGAATTGGCACTACAGTGGCCCGCCGCCTTGCAGGCAGCGAGCAGCTTGGCCTCAGCCGGCAGCCTATTGAAGCTCGCGTTCATTTTTCTATTGGTTGGATATGGCACGAAGATCGGCCTGGTTCCGATGCACAGCTGGTTACCCGATGCCCACGCTGAGGCGCCGTCCCCGATCAGCGCCATGCTATCGGCTGCCCTTTTGAACAGTGCGATGTACGCCGTATTGCGATATGACGCGATCATCAGCCGCGCCTTGGGAACTGGCTTTAGTCATGGTCTTCTGTTGTTCTTCGGTGCCGCTTCGGTACTGGTAGCGGGACTTCTTATGGTCGTGCAAACTGATCTGAAGCGATTGCTGGCCTACAGCAGCGTGGAGCATATGGGAATCATTGCGGTCGGCATCGGATTGGGTGGCCCTCTTGGCCTCTACGGCGCGCTTCTGCATACGATGAATCATTCGGTGGCCAAGTCTTTGCTGTTTTTCGGAGCCGGCCATGTGCGCGAAGGTCTGGGCACCTCGGACATGCGCCGCCTGAAGGGACTCGCCCGAGTCCTTCCCAGGACCAGCGCCATGCTCGTTATAGGGGTCATTGCCATTGCGGGCCTGCCACCGTTTGGACTCTTTGTCAGTGAATTTGCCATCCTGAGCGCTGCATTCACCCAGACTCGTCTGCTCCTCGGGGTTCTGCTTCTGGTAATGCTGTCGATTGTTTTCGGCGCGATGGCGTATCAGTTTCTCAAAATGCTCACCGGAGAGCCACGCAGCGATCAGAAGATGAACAACCTTGTTGGCGCGGAATTCCTCGCGATGGCCGCCTGCGCCGTAGGCCTCATCGCTGTGGGAATATTCATGCCTGCCCCGCTTGCGAGGTTATTGCACAGCGCCATGGCCGTATTGCAATGAATGAGGTCACATTGAGGCCCGAATGACTGCCGGAATCACTACAAGCGAGCTGTTGCGGCTTTTCGATACTAGTCTTACGGACGCGCCGCGCCTAGTGTCACTATTCGGTCGCAAACAAGACGATCACAAATACCTGCACTACATTCTTGACCTTCCCGACGTCGGTTATCGCGAATTTGCATACCTGGTTGAAGGGGTGGTTCCCTCGGCAACTCGAGTTAGTCCGGCCGCCGCTTGGCACGAACGCGAACTGCATGAGGAATTCGGTGTCGAGTTTACCGATCATCCTGGACTCTTGCCGCTTCGCCGGCACAGTCCGGAGCGCCGGGAGACTCCTCAACCGAATGAGGTCCGATCTCCGAGGTTACGCCATGGCGAATTTCTGCAGGTTCAGGGTACCGGAGTCTGCGAGGTGCCAGTGGGGCCGGTCCACGCTGGCATAATTGAGCCCGGTCACTTTCGCTTCAGCGTCATCGGTGACTCTGTTCTTCACCTTCAGCTGCGCCTGTTTTACACACATAAAGGCACTGAGAAGTTGTTCGAGGGGAGCTTGGCTAACGAAGCCCTCCCTATTGCCGAATCAGTTTCGGGAGATAACTGCTTTGCGCACGCAATTGCCTACTGCATGGCGCTTGAAAAGGTATTTGGAGTTCATGTGCCCCAGCGCACCGACGCCGTTCGCCTCATCGGGCTCGAGCTGGAGCGTCTGTGGTCGCATGTAGTCGACTTTGGTGCGCTGTGCGGTGATGTCGGCTTCTCCGTTCCGGCCGCCTATTGCGCACGTATCAAGGAGGATTTGCTGCAAGCCTCTACCCGGTTCTCGGGCACGCGATATTGGCGGGCGATAGCCGTTCCTGGAGGCGTGACCTTTGACCCTACACCGAGTGCAGTCCAAGATCTTAGCCGCGCAGTGGGCGATGCCGCCGCTGATTTTGCCGTCTTGGCGCGAATGGCCCTGGAAACGCCTTCCGTGCAGGATCGCTTTGAAACTGCGGGAATTCTCTCCCCAAAGGTGGCGAAAGACTTTGCTGTGGTCGGCCCAGCCGCACGTGCCAGTGGCATTAAGAAGGATGTTCGAATCGATCATCCATACGGCGGTTACGGCAATTTTCAATTGGACGTTCCTTGCTACGAATGTGGCGACGTCATGGCGAGAGCTCGTGTGCGGGTGGATGAGGCCATGTCCTCCGCACGCCTCATTGTGGAGCAACTGGCGTCCTTCCCTGCGGGTGAGGTTCGCCCGCCAGTGAGTATGTCTGGTTCAGGAGAGGGGTTTGCTGCGGTCGAGGCCCCCCGTGGGGAGCTGCTCTACTGGTTGAAAGTGAATGAGGGCAGGATCGCACGCTGCCACGTGAGGTCTCCTTCATTTCAGAACTGGCAGGCTCTTCCTTTCGCCGTGGCGGGTAACATCATCGCGGATTTCCCGCTGATCAACAAGAGCTTTAATCTTTCCTATTCTGGGTGTGACCGATGATATCCGACATTGCTCGGCGTAGTTTTGGGGTACCGTCCCGGCTAATTCCGGTCGAGGAACTCAGCGGATCGTCGGCCGGCAGTCGAATGCCCGAGATCCGTCCCGAGCGCCTGACCGTGGAGATTGCAGAGCGGGTAGCGGCGGTATGTCCCACAACGGCGCTCAAACTAGAATCGCACGGCGACCGTCTCAACCTGATGCTTGACTACGGTGAGTGTATTGGTTGCGGGCGCTGCATCGCCGTAGGGGAAGGCGCTGTGATGGCGGCCAACCGCCTCCAATGTTGCGGCGGATCGAGGGAGCAACTCATCTGTTCCTGGGACGTCAGAACTGGCACGGAACAAGTCAGAGCCGGCAGCCCGGAGCGAATTCGGGCCGAGATTTTCAGTTGGGTTGGCCGTGCCCTCAACATCCGCCAGTTAGATTCCGGCTCTTGCAATGGATGCGAAGCCGAAATTGTCGCACTCACGAATCCTTACTACGACCTGGAGCGTTTTGGCATTCACTTCGTTGCCTCACCGAAACACGCAGACATGCTACTGGTCACCGGACCGGTGACACGCAATATGGCGGAGGCGGTCAAGAAAACGTACGAGGCGACCCCACATCCAAAGCTTGTTGTTGCCGTTGGCGCTTGCGGCTGTGGCGGCGGCATATTTGCCGCCAGTCCTGAAGTGGTCGGCGGAGTAAGCTCGGTGTTGCCCGTGGACGGATATATTCCCGGCTGTCCTCCCACGCCGGCTATGCTGGTCAGCGGAATTCTCGAAGTAATGCGTCGTTTAACTGGAACACGTAGGCGGTAATCCTCAATACTTAGAAGTTAATGACCCTTGTGCCTCATCAAAACTAAACGCCGCCCGGTTTTCGACCGGAGAAGCTGTGCATTGCCAAGAACGGAAGAAGCCTGTGTTTTCGACTCACGCGTCGCTCCGACTGCTATAAAGCGCACTCCGAGCGTTGAATCGAGCGAGCTGTCGATCGTCAAAACCCAGTGCACCTTGAAACCCATTTTCAAATCAATAACGTTCAAGAATCGCAGTTGGCTGCCAGGAACCGGATGTAACAATGTTACATCCGTGCCTGGAAGGCTCGAACCAAGTTGTAGTTCGCCAAAACTAGAAACGCTTCCATTTTTGGCTGCCAATCGTTGCGAACGCGAGACATCATGCTTTTAGTCCAAGTCTGGCAGGAGTCGCTGTGAGGCATTGGCAGCGGTTCGAAAGGCTTTAGCCGGATTGGAGACGAGGGTTTCCTATAGTCCAGCCACGTCGGCCCACGGAAACGATTCACGGGGGATCGGCTCAGGCCGCTACTTCGTACCGGTGGTGCAGCCCGCCGAGTCGCGGCAGCGAGATAATCTTGTTCCCGCTTGGTGACTCTGACGCAGTAGGTCGACCGTCGGGTGTATCCTTGGCGAGCCCGAGATGCGTCCGATCCTCGTGGTAATAGCAGAGGTATTCTTTCAGCAGTCTTCTCAGGTGCCTCTGGTTTAGAACGATCACATGGTCGAGTAAGTCTCGACGCACGCTCCCAACCCAGCGCTCGGCGATGCCATTCTGCCAAGGACTTCGAAACGCGGTTCGAACGGCTGCTGAGCCGTTCTGTGTGACGGTCGCTGCCACATCAGCAGAGAACTTCGCGTCCCGGTCGAAGATTAGAAACTTATGCGGTTGCTCGAACTCCCAGGCTTCGCGCAACTGCAGTACGATCCACAAAGCGTTTGGCTGACGGGTTACATTGCAGTGCAGAACCTTCCGCCGGTCGTGGCCGATGATGAAGAAACAGTACAGAACCCCGAACGTCAGCGTCGGCATCGTGAAGAAGTCCATCGCGGCGATTGCTTCACGATGATTTCTGAGAAATACGAGCCAGCGCTGGGCTGGATCCCGATCACTAGTCGCACGCTTCACCCAACGCGACACCGTGCGCTCTGAGATATCAAAACCCAACTTGAGCAGCTCCCCGTGGATGCGAGGCGCTCCCCAAGTTGGGTTTTCTTTGACCATGCGGAAGATCAGCTCGCGCACCTGCCTGCTGACTGGTTTCCTGCCAACCGTATTTCGCGCACGCGAGACCCAACTCCAGTACAACCGAAATCCAGCTCGATGCCAGCGGACCACAGTATCAGGCCTGAATAGGATCAGTGGGCGTCTCCATCCTGACCAGACCCGCCGGAGAGTAAGCCAGAAAAGCTTGTTGACGATGCCGAGCCGCGGACGGGGCCGCTTGGCGTGTAGCGCCATGAGTTGCTGACGCAGAGCTAGATTTTCCAGGAGGAGTTCTTCTCGTGAGCGAAAAGCGGCAATCAGCCAGCCCAGAAGATAGCGAAAACAGCCCGAACATGCCTGGAATCATACCTGAGCTGTCGGTGCACAGGAATGTCCCAAGTCACTGATTCTGTGCGCGTACAGAGTTTTGGCGAGGGACACCATCAACGATGGGATGATTCTCCTTTCGCCCGCTCCGAAAGAAGCACTGCGGTAATGACGGAACACAGGACGGCCGACATCATCGCGAACTCCGCCACGCATGGCGTGGGGGCGGTCCTTGCTCTCGGCGGGGCGGTCGTCCTGATGGTCGCTGCAGCGCATGGGACCACCTGGCAGGTCGCCAGTTGCTCGGTCTTCGGCTGCACGCTGGCGCTGGTGTATGTCTGCTCCACGCTGTATCACTCGCTCGTCCGGACCCGTGCGCGTCACGTGCTGCGAATCATTGATCATTCGGCGATCTATCTTCTGATCGCCGGAACATATACCCCATTCGTCCTCGTGCCGCTGCACGGGCAGTTGGGATGGCTTCTGTTCGCAATTGTGTGGAGCCTGGCCGTCATGGGGATTGTGTTCAAGAGTTTTGCCGTCGACCGTTTCGCCATCGCGTCGGCCTTGGTATATCTGGGCATGGGCTGGCTCGTCGTGTTTGCGATGCGCCCTCTACTGCACGCACTCACGTGGCACGGCGTATTCTGGATTGCGCTGGGCGGGCTGTTTTATACAGTGGGTATAATCTTCTACGCTTTTGACCGATTCTCTTACTTCCATGCGCTCTGGCATGTCTTTGTATTGAGCGGAAGCGCATGTCACTACTTCGCCGTGTTGTTCTACGTTGCCCAGCCACGCACATGACGGGACAGGCGAGCTTTGCAGCGTCCGGCCTCCTATTGTTATCACTCTGAGTTGCGCATAGCTCGGTAGTATTCAGGGGACTCGCCAAACCAACTTCTGATTCGGTCATAAACAGCCGGACGGCTCAGTAGATCCCAATGGCTCATTCCGTAGCCGATCCACCGGTGAGCCTCCTTTAACTCCAAGCTCATCGCTGGGTCCCGATGGCGCCCCAAGGCGCTGTTCACCGGCACGAGTCCGTCCCCGAATAAGTCGAGGCTGGCGGCTCCCGTCGCTTCGTGCTTAGTGGCAGCAATCGCGCAGCACTGCACGCCAATGGGCAATGAGACGGGTGTGCGAAGATCCTGACTGTGCTCAAAACGATCACGGCCTTTCCAGTCCTCCTCCAGCAAGGTACCGTGCCGCATATCGGTGATGCCCGCACTGCGTATCTTCCCGAGACGAGCAAATGGGGCAGAATAGGGGCTGACTTCCAGTGCGGTGTCGACCCAATTTCCTAGCCGCTCAAGCGGAGCGCCGTGATGTGGCGTTCCCAGGAATATGATACGGCGGAGATAGGCGGGCCATTGGTGGCCAGCTGCGGTGCCATAGTGATGGGCACTTCGGGAGACCAAGCCTCCCATGCTGTGGCCGATGATCGCTAATTCCTCCACCGGCACTGGCCATTGCTCGACTAGTGTCTCCAGCAACGTCGCAAGCGATTGCCCATTTTCAGAAATGTGCAGTCCGGTGTTGTAGTGCAGGTACAAAGGCGAGTAGCCAAACTTGCGGGACAATGCCGCCCCAAGGTCGCGACCATTCCCTCTCAATTGCAGGTCGTTCAGACAGAGACCGTGTACGAGCAGGAGTACCTTGCCGGAAACGTTTCGAATGGCGGCCTGCAGGGAATGCCTTTCGATTTCGAGTCGACGACCATGGCGGCGCAGAGACATGGAAATCGCCAGCGGATTGTTCGTCTTCACCAAATAGTCGCCGACGACACCGTTTAAGGCGGCAACTATGGCCTCGCGCCGAGGTGAGACCTTTGTTGGACTTGCCGGGGATAGTGAGGCCGATGCAGCGAAGCCAAGCTCCACCAATCTGTTGACCCCGCGGATGCTGTTGTAAACGAGCCCGCTAATGCCCGGCGTTAGCCGCTCCGCCGAAGGCGCCGCCAGACCACCAAACGGACAGGCAATCTGACGGTGTACAGCCTCCACCACGTCAGTCACCCCAGCCACCGCAGCGGTCGTCAAGCGACCGAATCCTGCCATGTCAGCGGAATAATCAGCATTCGACGCCTTGCTCATAGGAGCTTTGCCACTTTATTGCTGCACTGCAGCATACTACTCGCAGGTCTTCCTGTCAAAGAGATTATGGGCCTCTCATTTGTAAATCGACCCCGTTTAAGAGACGGTCTCGAACCTCTCACCAGGGTTGTTGCTGACCTGGCAACGAGCGGTATCCCGGATCGCCTTCTTGCGAGACATTTCCGATCCGTCAGTTAGGGCAGGTTCGGGATGGCGCACTTAATGAAAGTCTCTCGAAAATCCTCGTCGTCTGCACACTATCGGGCTCAGTGACTTCCAGTGCGTCAACAGTCCTGAACAGCCTGTCGGGCCCCTGGCGGAGGTGCAGTATTGTAGATTGTCCGAAGATCATGCGAAGCTTCCTCCACGTTCGGCTCGGGAAGGTTCAGGTGCAGTTCATTTTTCTTGGGCCGGTAGCCAGAATCGGCGCAGTCGTGAGCTACGCAAAAGTCAGCTCTCGGAGCATCCAGCCCTTCGAACCAGTGATTCCATATAGCGCCATAAGTGCGCTCGATAACCGCCACGCCTTCCCTCAATCGCCCCGTTTTGTTGTTCATGTCCTCACTTAACGAGCCATTGTGGCTAAGGGCCCGACACCGGCATGTGGGAGATTACTCCCGACAAGTCGGCAAAGGTCCAGCAATTCGGAAGTGAGTGGCGTATCGCTGAATGCTGGGCGTTTCCCAATACCGATCCGGCGAAACTTCCCAGAAGACGACTTGAACGAAGCCGTGGTACGGCGGACGCTTGCGCGTGTCGTAGGCGAGCAGTTTGGAGAGACATGATCTAAGGTGTCTCGCAGAGGAAGGAGGATTTCTCTGTGACCCATCTTCGCAAGA
>Ga0182016_10005429_pt1 | contig 13734 bp, 14 predicted proteins | sample 712S2MmetaG_FD_120491 | JGI IMG/M metagenome (GOLD analysis project Ga0182016, IMG submission 120491) | Permafrost microbial communities from Stordalen Mire, Sweden - 712S2M metaG | ecosystem: Environmental > Terrestrial > Soil > Wetlands > Permafrost | place: Sweden: Stordalen | collected...
CCCTCAGCTTTCAACGAAATGGATGGGCGAAAGGCGTTGGCTGCGCGTGATGAATGGAGCCCGGCGCCAGGCGCCTTCCGCAGTATGCATGTTTCCAGTCTGCGCTCATGGCTGGTAATTAACTGCAACGGGCGGGCGAAAAAACTGCGGCTTGGGCAGGTTTGTGAGAAATGCGGGTCAGGGACAAGCGCAGTCCGTCCCGTCTTTCCCGACATTCCGGTCCGCGCATTCCCGAATCGCCACGACCTCGGTCGACAGCGGTGCCCCGATCCAGGCGACATTTCTGTTCTCACAGTTAGCCGAAACAGCACTAGTAACCAGACTTCGCCGACTCCGGCCAGACGGGACTGGCCAGCTGAATGGTCATCACCGGGCCTTCGGGATAGAGCGGCCCTTGTTCCCTGACGAAAGTTGGCGCCAGCCCGCCAGTGGTCCAAATCTGGATATCAGGAGGCGCTTTGCCGATGAGCGGCGCCACTACCCCAACCACTCCACCGATTTCGACCTTGATTTCGTAATGGATTGCCTTGCGAGCGGAGCCGCCTACTGAAAAATCCCCTTCGCCGCTTTTAGTTAAAACCAGCTTCACCACGCGCGGCTTGGGCGTGGCGATCAGCATTGAAACCGTAGTCTCCGGCGTACTGGACCGCATGTTTTCCGCCACCAGCGGAACCATCCCATTTGCAAGGTCTGCCGGCAGGTCAACATGGTCGGTCTTAACCTCTTCCTTGCCATCTTTGTCTCCAGAACGAACCGTGACCTGGCCGCTCCGGGCATCGATCGTCACATCCATCGGATGCGGAAAGGAAGGCCCTTTCTGAATATGGCGGTCAGTGATGAGCTGGAAAGTGTGGCGTTGCGAGAAGACCGTGGTTTCATCGTCAATGGAGCCGTCTTTGAAATGGAAGAGGGTTTCAATCGTGACCCGCTCACCATGGGAGACCTGCACAATGTCTCCTGAAGCCACAATATTCCCGTCTCCTGCGCGCATCTCCACAAAGCCGTGAATGGTCCCTTGCAGATGGAGAACGGGCATGGGGTCAGCCTGGGCGCACTGGCGCGAGGCGCAGGCCAGCATGGCAATCAGTATCAAGGAGCGGAGGGACCAGGAACGGAGGCGCCAGGATCGGAGGCACCAGGATCGCAGGTGCTGCTCGAAAGCACTTTTCGTGGAATAAATATCCGGAGGCTGTGCAATCACCTGCATATAGATGGGGTCCATCATGGATAAGTTGTAAGGTTCATGTCTGGCTCAAACTGCATACGGCCGCAAGATTTAGAGTGTGGTTGTCGGTGGCCGGCCGGCTAAAGCGGTTCCAGGATAGATGTACCCTATCCGGGGTTTGTGCAGGGTCGTCCGTCCTTGGGGTCGGGACGACTTAGGCGCATCGGCTCCGGGGTATAGCAATCCTGGAACCGCTGTAGCTGGCTCAATGGGGAAAGGAAATAACGCCAGGGACCTAGAGCGCCTCAGCCATCTCGCGCAGCACAGCATCAGCCGCTTCGGCCGGATCGGCGGCATGCGTGATCGGCCGTCCCACAACCAGGTAACTGGCGCCGTTACCTAGCGCTTCTGCGGGAGTTGCAACGCGCTTCTGGTCGCCGACCTGTGCTCCAGAGGGCCTGATGCCGGGAATCACCAGCACCGCTTCGGGTCCGGCAAGCTCGCGCAGCTTTGCGACCTCCTGTGGCGAGCAGACAAACCCTGTAATTCCCGCGTCCAGAGCCATCCGCGCCAGCAGTTCAACCTGTTCGCCGGGCGAGCGGGGGATTCCAACCGCTCCAATCTGCTTCGCGTCCATGCTGGTCAATACCGTCACGGCCAGCAGTTGCGGAGGGTTGGCCAGCTTCTCAAGCTCGTTGCGCGCGGCCTCAAGCATGGCCGGGCCGCCCGCGGCGTGAACCGTCACCAGCCGCACTCCCAGCCCCGCCGCCGAGCGCACCGCGCCGGCAACTGTGTTGGGAATATCGCAGTACTTCAGATCGAGGAACACCGAGTGGCCGCGCGACACCAGCGGCTCAATCGCCGCCGGGCCAGCCGCCGTAAACAATTCCATCCCCACCTTGAACCAGCGGCAGTTTCTCTCCAACCGGTTCACCAGTTCGGCCGCTTGAGACGCCCTGGAAACATCGAGCGCCACAATCAGGCGCCTGGCAGCCTCATCCATGGGATCGAGCTCCGGCGCGGTCACATTTCCAAAGCTTGGTTTCAGCCGTTCTGGTATGGGCATACTGGATTAATCCTACCTGATTTTCGGTTGCGAAGCTCGACCCGCGGACTTGCCCGCGGGGCACTCTCAACTGCATGTGCGTGCCTGTCCGGCAAAGAAATCCGTTCCGCCGTCTGAAGCGTTCAAGGCCTTTGGCTAGCGCGGAGAGAAGATTCAAAACCTGGTTGCGCGGCATTGTGCGCAATCATGTTCGTGGGAATTCTGTGCTCCTGCCGCGGCACCAGAATCACATACGGCACGTCGCTCGACGAAAACCTGTCGTGCACCGCAGGATCGCTGAACGGTGGCGCGTGATCGCCCACCACCACGAAAATTGTCGGCCGGCTCAACGGAGCCGATGCCAAATCCGCCACCGACCGATGCACATTTTCGACTAGCTGATACCACGAACAAAGGGGCGAGTCCGGGACCAGCGAGTCGGTTCGGTCGCAGGGCGCCCCATTACTCACCTCCGATGGCACAACCAGCGGCAGGTGCGAATTGAGGGTCATCCAATGCAGGAATATGGGGTATGCATGGCGCGTTTCCAGGCGCCGCGCGATCCAGTCGGCAATGCGCGCATCGCAAATGCCCACGAATGCCCCTCCGCAGTCGGGCAATCCCTCGTGCGCAAGCTGATCGTGGAACCATTGCTCCTCAAATCCAATGGTCTTGTACCAGGTTGAGCGGTTGAACATGTGGCCGCTCAACCCGTGCACACCCATGGTGTGATAACCGAGAGCAGCAAGCCGGCCCGGCAGACAGCTCTCAAGGTCCCTCGCCGGAGCGTTCAGCAGGTGAAACCCAATTCCGCTGCCGCAGAGCTCACGCGCCTCGCCGGAGATGGTGGGGCCATGAAAAGGAACAGTCCCCTGGATGACCTGGTACCTGGCCGTCACATTTGGCTGCGAGTAGGGCTCGACCATTGAAGCCCGCAACAGCGGGTCGTTTGCAGCCCCCCAGGATTCAAGCAGCACCAGCACGATATCCGGCGAATCCGCAAGAACTATGCCAGGCGAAATTCCGGCCTCGCGGACAGCGATCGCGGTTGCGCTCTTAATTGGGAACTCCGAGGCTGGGCCATCCTCCTCGAAATCGTTGATAGTGCGATCCATCGGCTGCATGCGCACCAAGCGTATAAAGGGAATTCGACAAAGCCGCGCAATCTCGTCGTGCTTGACCCCATCCCCGGTCTTCCCAGAGAAAATAACCGGCCCATGGCCGGTTTTGAGGCGGATGGAAATACAGTCTGCGCCCAGGATCAGAAGGGCAAACGCGGCAAGGCATGCAGCCGCACGCCAGCGTTGGTCCCGTGACAGTGTCCTGGCCGGCAGCAATGCCGCCGATGCCGCCGCCAGCACAACCATTGCGCTTACCGCAATCGCATAGAGCATGCGATGAACGCTGAATGAGTCCGCAGCGCGCAGATTCTCAATACATTCTTTGATCGGGAGGTTGAACGTGAGGCATATTCCGCAAAGCAAATCAGCGAACATGACCGTGAAAAGTAAGACCGCGACGAAAACTCGTGGAATCACCAGGGCCAACAGCCCAACAGTCAAGTACTGGATGCAGAACCATCCCAGAGGAGTGAACCCAAACTGGCGTTCGACTATCCAGTACGGAATATTGGCAAGAATTGCGTAGAAAACAACTACCGATATCCAGGGAATGCACGATGTTCCGATCTCGTCCCACGTGCGCCGCGATCGTTGCGGCAAAACTTCTGAGACCCACCAACCAATGGAGCTCATCTAACACGCCCCTCAACCCGCGCAGGGCACATCGACGCCCAAGCTGTCACGTTCGATGAGCATGCACGGCAAATTATCTACAGCGAAGATAGTTGCTGGCAGGCGCACGATCCTACCGGAATTCAACTGGAATGCAGGCGTGCGCAGTGCTTCAGTCGCTTAATGGGAATCATCCCGTTTCTGGAATCAGAAGCATGGCCGGAGCGTTGAACGATAACATTGAAGCAGGAGATGAATTTGAAGCCGGCAAAGCGAGCGGTGCGGAGGTTGGCGATTGCAATTCTCGGCTTGGCCCTGTCTTACCCGGGTCGCGCGGCCACTGTCGACACCAATCCCATGAACTACGATCCCCAGGTTCGCGAGGCCTACCAGCACTTCTACAACCTCGATTACCCTGGCGCCGTTGCACGCTTTGAAAAGTTCCACGAGGAGCATCCCGGCGACCCCCAGGCCAGTGCATATCTGGTGAACGCACTGCTCTTTCAAGAGCTGTATCGCGAAGACCTTCTCGACACTACCTTCTATGCGAACGACGGTTTTCTTACCGGCCGCCACGCCACCGAAGAGGACCCCAAGGTTCGCGACCAGATCCTGGGCCTGGCCGACGAAGCCATTCGCGAGGCCGATTGGCGCTTGAGCAAGAATCCCAATGACGTTGACGCCCTCTTTGCCCGGGGCTGGGTTCACAGCCTGCGCTGCACCTATCTGGCCATGGTGGAGCGCGCCTATGGCACCGCTTTTCATCAGGCCAATAAAGCCAAAGACGATGCCGAACATGTTCTCAAGCTGGACCCGAATTACGTCGACGCCAAGCTAGTGGCCGGTGTTTATCAGTACTCCGTTGGCGCGCTACCGTTTGCGTTCAAGCTGCTGATCGGTGTTGTCGGCATTACCGGGTCGAAATCCACCGGCCTTGCGCTGCTTGAGGACGACGGAAATCGCGGCGTCATTACCAGCGTAGAGGCGCGAACGGCGACCGCGCTGTTCCTGCGCCGCGAGGCCCGCTACCAGGACGCGATCGAGGTGATTCGCGGCCTCGAGAAGCAGTATCCACACGACTACCTGTTTTGCCTTGAAGAAGCCAACCTGCGCAAGGACGCGGGCGAGGGCATGCGCGCCGTAGACGCCTACCGCCAGATTGTGGCCGACGACGAAAAGCCGGGTTACTTTGTCTCGACCAAAATGGAGCTCACCTACTTCGGTCTCGGCGATGCGCTGCGCGGACAGCGCCATTACGCTGAGGGGGCCCAGGCCTACGAACGCGCCGCCAACTCTCCCGGCGTGAGCCCTGAGCTCAAGGTCCGTTCGCTTCTTGACGCCGGTCAGTGCCACGATCTGAACGGTGAGCGGCAGGCGGCGGTGAAGGACTACCAGGAGGCGATCGATGCCGGGCCCAACACCTCGCGCGCCGATGCCGCCCGCAAGGGGCTGCGAAGCCCTTACAGGGGGAACTAACCTAGATTGCTCGCCGGACTGTCGCCGCTGCATAGAAGCGGTGCAGTTTCTGTACGGGTTCTGTACGGGTTCTGTGCGGTTTCTGTATGGATTCTGTACGGAATTTAAGGTTCAAGTTGTTGATTTCATTGATGCGATCCACAGGTGAACAGTTTCTGCGTGGTTTTTGAATGAAAGCTTTTCTTTGAATTCCTGAGAAGAGTAAGGCGGAGTCGCGATTACGCTGTTTTCGAGGTTTTTCATCTTCTCTCGATCCATGCTTCAATCGTCCCTTTTCGTCTTCCCAATTACATTGTGCTCCGGGAGGGCAAAATTACATGCAAGTGGTGGCCGGAATATTTCAGCAGGAGAATACCGGCTGGTTGAGGTTCGTGCTTTCCCAGGTCCGAAACTCCGGACCTGGGGCACCCATTCTTGTGCTGGGTTGAGAATGGCCGGTTGAGGTTCGTGCTGCGCCTTGGGGAACCTAATAGCCGCCTTCATCGTATTCTGTGATTGCTACTTTCCCCCACGAGGAGGAACAAACATGGCCGTCTTCTGTCACCGTTGTGGTACCGGGCTCCCCGCGACCGCCCGCTTCTGTTCAAGCTGCGGCGCCACCATCCCCCCGCCGCAGCCCATGCAGGGCAGGCCCCTGCTGCGCCCCCGTGTTGGACGCCAGATTGCCGGCGTCTGCATCGCGCTGGCCCACTCCAACGGCTGGGACGTATCGGTTGTCCGCATCCTCACCGTGCTGGGCTTCTTCTTCTCGAGCGGCCTGGTCGGAATCGCCTACCTCGCTGCCTGGATCGGCATTCCCGAGGAGCTGCCCGCTGTTCCGGGAGTGTATCCTCCTCAGGTATGAGCTCAGGAACGAGCCTGTTTTATCTCTCCTCGGGCGTTCGCCTCGGTAATAGCGACTCCGGCGCCGGTCTTCCCGTAGTCTTTCTTCATCCCACCCCGCTCAATCGTGATTACTGGCAGCCACTTGTGGCCCAGCTCGGCCCGCTGCGCGCCATTGTCCCAGACCTGAGGGGGCACGGCCTCTCGGAGCTTGGCTCGGGCCTTCCCGCAGGTTTGTTCGCGCGCGTTCCCGATGCGCCGGCGCTCACGATGGAGCAGCTCGGCACCGACATTCTTGCGCTGCTCGACCATCTGGGACTTTCGACCGCAGTTTTTGCCGGCTGTTCTATCGGAGGGTATGTGTTGCTCGAGCTTTGGCGTCGCGCGCCGGAGCGCATCAGGGGGCTCGCCTTCGTTTGCTCAAAACCCCAGCCGGATGCCGAAGCCAACCTTGAAAAACGCGCCGCGACCATCGGCCAGGCGCGAGCCGGCGAAGCGGAAAAAGTCTTTGACGGGAATGCGCTGAACCTTGTCGGCGCTACCACTCGCGCTCTTCGGCCCGGGATTGTGGCCGAGGTTCGCGCGCAAATGACGCTCACGGCCGAGGCTGTGGTTGCGGTGCAGGCGGGGCTTGCGGTTAGGCCTGACTCGAGACCCACGGTCGCCACCATCACGGCGCCGGTGCTGGCCATTGCAGGCGGTGAAGATGTTGCGGTAACGCCATCCGAGATGGAAGCGTTTCGCCTTGCGCCGGGCGGCTGCGAATACCACGTGCTGGCCGATGCCGGTCATCTTGCCGCTTACGAGCAACCGGAAAAGGTGGCCATGATAATGTCCTTCTGGCTGCAACGGTTTGAAGCCTGACCGGCCTGAACAAAGCGCCGCAGGATTCAAACTGTATTGTGGGGGAGGGCTGAGTTCAAAGATCTCCGCGGCCCAACTACCTGAGAGCCGCGGAGAATTCGCCAGAGGAATGGGAGGCCCGATTGCAGATCGCATCCTTCCCGCGATCTTTCCCAATCCCCCCTGGATGGCCCGTCATAATGACCGTGTTTGGATGAATGATTTATATGTACCAGCCAGTTGGCTCGCAGGATGTGTCCCGCGTCACCGTAGGTGAGGAAACAACGCAATCGAATAGTTTCCTGAGTTAAGATCGGGGAATCAGAGGCGGCCCCTTGCCGCCCGCAGCTCGCAACGGCCGATATGACGCCTGCAGAATTTGAAGCCGCTCTCTCGCTTGCCGCGCCTCCCGATGGGCTATCGGCGCCACTCGCCGCCCTGTGGTGGGACGCCAAAGGCGACTGGGCCCGCGGGCACTCGCTCGTTGACGAGCTTGAGACCGCCGATGGCATGGCTGTCCATGCCTACCTGCACCGCAAAGAGGGTGTGGAGTGGAATGCCAACTATTGGTACGCCCGCGCTGGGGAACGCTTCCGCCGGCCCTCGCTCGACGCCGAATGGCGGGCGCTGGTTGAAGGGCTGCTCGGCTGAGACACGCCGAAGCCCCGCCGGTAGAGAATCCGAATCGGGTATTGGACTTTAGGGATTTGGAGGGGTATGGGCCGCCTTGACCGGCGGCCCATTCATCTAGATTTGGCTTAAAGTTTCTCGTAGAAGTCGCAGACTGAGCAGGAGATATAGACTCCGCCGGGAATGCCGCGCTCGCGATCTTTGACGCGCTTGACGATGCGCGTGGGCTTGCTGCACTTGGGACAGTCAGTCGACTTCGTCGTGTCCATTACCTTCTTGCGGTCACCTGTTTTTGCAATCTTTGCCATCGGTGGGGTGTTTCTCCTTCATAGGTGTCTCTGCACACATCCGCTGTTGCGGACGGCTTCAACGGCGCGGTTTTGCTGCCATATGGGCGAGCGAGACTCGCTGCTCCAAGTTTACATGAAGGGTGGGTTGCGTTGGATGGTTGTCGACCGCCCCTCCGGGGCGGAATCATCATTCTGTTGCGGCTTTCCCAGGATTCCGTTCGCCGCGGCGAACTCCATCCTGGGTTATGATCGTTCCGTCCCTACGGGACGGGAAACGGCTACAGTTGCATTGGCGGATTCCTGGAAGAGACGGGCAAAGGCCCGGGCCTAAAGGCCGCGTTGTTTTGTCCTCTTTCAGGGGGTTAAAACCCCCTGCTCCCTCCGCCGGTTTACACGGGTCACCCGCTTGCTCCCTCCGCCGGTTTACGGCATGGGCAAATCCGTGCCCATTCAGAGCCGGGGTTTCACCGCGGGTTGCTCAGTCCGCGGCAGCGGGACGCTGGGCCTGAGTGAAATTCGAACTCGGGGTGCTTGAGGGCGGCGGTGAAGGCTGAGGCGTGCCTGCCGGCTGAGGCGAGGCTGGCTGGGTTGACGCGGGTTGCGCAGAGGCGGGCGCGGCCGGCTGTTGCTGGTCGGGATTCACGTCAGGCTCGTATTCGGGGTTAGGCTTGGCTGGCTGCACCGGGCGCATCTTGGTTGCGGGATTTTGGGCGCTGCGGTCCCCGGTCTGCTCGCCAGGCTTGAGCAGGCTGGGCGGAGCCGGGGCTGCTTCCTTGTCGGTGTCGACCTCCGCGTCGCCTTCCTTCACGACGTGGACATCGGTGTTCTGGGCGAGCACCGGGGTGCCGTCGGAGCGCATCATGCCTGAAACGACATCGGTGGTAAAGATTTGGACCGGCTCGCCGACCTTCGCAATCTCAAGGCGAATCACGCGGTTGCCATTGACGCGGACAAAGTAAACCGGCTCGGGAGGCTTGCCATAGATCCACTCCTCAAACGGTTCCTGACCGTCCATTTCGCGGCTCTTGGTAACCGGCTGTCCTTTGGCAAAGAGCACCATATCGGTGCTCATGCCCACAAGCACCTGGTGCGACAGAATGGCGTCTTTCAGTTGCGGCGGCAGCGTGTCGGTAAAGGCCTGGATGGGCGTTTTTACGTCGAACGAGATAAGCGGAGCCAGCAGGGCCTTGACGTCGGCGCCGGTCATTTCGGGCACGTGGCCTTTGAATTCCAGGGTGAGCCGCGAGCCGGTAGCCGGGTTTCCATCGTCCTGCACAACCGGCGAAGTGCCCATGCCACCACCCAGCTCAATGTGCCGCAGGATGCGGTGCTTCAGGTCCGGACCGCCGTTGAATTCGAAGATCATCTTACTGTGGTCAAACTTGACGTCGGTGATGACCACGCGATCGCCGGGTTTGGCGCTCAACCCATCCGAGGTCACCAAGTTCAGGTAGGCCTCACCGGCCGGCTCCAGGTTGCCGTTTGCAACCAGAGTCAGTCCCTTGTGCCCGCACGGCAGGGGACGCATGGCGAACCCCTGTTCTGCCTGCATCACGCGGAGGAGTTCGATGCGGGTTCTGGGGTTGATCTCGACCTTTGAGAGCGGAACGCTGGTTGGCTTGATCTGCTGGAAGCGGCGGTCGACATTTCCATCGGCCGTAGTGGCCTTCTTCCCGCTGGTATCGATGGTGATGACCTGGGCGCGGGCGCAGGCAAGAAGAACTCCGAATGACACGATCGCAATGGCGCCGCGAGCCATGGTTGCTGGAAGGGGAAAATGCGATGACAGGTTGCGCGGAATCATCGATTGCCGTGAGCGCCGGGGAAGGTGGGACCTGATCATGGGAGCCTCCCATGCTTCACATAAGCATTACGCGAAAATGGCGCAGTAGGCAAGAGCGGGGCGAGAAAAATGGCGGAATCTCGAGGTGGCGATACACGTTGTTACGCCCGCTACAGCGGGCTATCGCGCTGGCGGGCGGCTATTACCCCAGGCTCGCGCCTGGGGCTACGTGCTTACGCCCGCCAAGGCGGGCCCCGTTTGACTCGCAGAAAGGAGACGGGCGATACCTCTTTCTGTTTGGCTCGCAGGATGGAGACCGGCGGCGCCTCATTCTGTGGCGGTGGTTTTATCGTTGGCGGGCTGGTTTGTGGTGAATTGGGGCGTGAGGGCCGAGCCGATCTGCACCAGCGCGGGCGCGGCAGGCTCCTGGGCGCCCATGGCCTCCTCGTGCTGGGCGCGCGCCGCGGCATCCAGATCGACGGGAATTCCCGCCGGCTTGAGCACCGGCGCGTTGTAGCGGTAGTTAAGGTTTCGGGTAATGCGGAAGACCACCGGAATTGCAGTCAGCATGGCGAAACAGGCCAGCCACGAGCCATCCAGTCCAAAAGCGCCGCCGGTGAGCCGCAATGGCCCCATGGGATCGCCTTGAACCACGTGGGAGTGGGCACTGTCGCCGCTCACCGCGAGGCCAAACAGGAGGGCGCGGCTCGCCTTCCAGCCAAAGTTGAGCCCCCAGCTGAGCCACAGTGCGCGGCTGCGCAGGTAGGCGAGAGACAGCACCAGGCCAACTGCCACGGAAACAGCAAAGCCAGCGCGGCCAGAGCCGGGAATGAGGGACTGGACGAGTGCGTAGTACAAGGCAAAACCAAGCGAAGCGGCGAAAGGCCCCAGGGCGCGCTCAAATCGTTGGAAGCCGTACCCGCGGAAAGCTACCTCTTCAACCAGGGCGGCCATGGCAAAGAAAGCCGCATCGGCGGCCAGCCATCCCCACGAAGCAAGATCGGTTGCCAGCACCAGCGAGATGCCGCCGAAGACGGCCAAGGGCAGCACGCAGACGACTGCCAGCCCCCAACCCGCGGCCATACCCATGCCGAACTCTGCGGTGAGACCGTCGCGCGAGGGAAATCCCTGGCTGTCGATGGGATGAGGATCGCGATCGAACCAGAAACCCATCGCCGCGTAACCCACGATAAGCAGGAAGGCCAGCATGACCTGTTCGATGAGAGGGTTCCAGTCGTCCCGCAACAGCCCCTGTGCGCCATGGTGGGCGATCGCCCGCGCCAGAAAGTAGTAAAAGACAGCCACCACGAATTCGATATAGGCGCGCAAACGGCCGCCGGCATTGCGAGCGACAGTCATGCGCTCCTCCGTGCAAGGACGATTGCGGAAAGGACGATCGCGCCCGGATTCATCTGCATCTGTGCCTCGTTCATCCTTGGATCGGGTTGTTGGCCGACTGTGGGTTCAATCTTCGGTATAAAACTGAGCAATGTTGCGAAACTTTTTTTGACGCCTGGCCAGTAGTTCGTCGAGGGGCAGGGCCTTGAGCTCCGCGAGGTGACGGCGGAGGGCAGCGGCGAGCAACTGCATACCGGCTTCGCGATCGGCATGGATGCCGCCCACTGGCTCGGGGATGATCTCATCGACACATCCCAGTTCGGCAACCTCGGGGGCGGTAACGCGCAGTGCGGCCGCGGCGCGATCCTTGTGCACCACGTCGCGCCACATAATGGCTGCCGCACCCTCGGGCGGGATGACCGAATAAATGGCATTCTCGAGAATCAGCACGCGGTCAGTGACAGCCAGCGCCAGCGCGCCGCCCGATCCGCCCTCGCCGGTGATGGCAGAAATGGTGGGCACGCGCAGGCGCGCCATCTCGCGAATATTGCGGGCGATGGCTTCAGCCTGGCCGCGCTCTTCAGCGCCCAGGCCCGGATAGGCAGCGGTGACGTCGATGAGCGCGATGACCGGCCGGTTAAATTTTTCGGCGAGCTTCATGACGCGCAGCGCCTTGCGATAACCCTCAGGACTTGGCATTCCGAAATTACGCTTGATGCGCTGCTTGGTTGTGCCGCCCTTGCGGATGCCGATGAGCATTACTTCGTCGCCGTCGAAGCGGGCCATGCCGCATACCACCGCTTCATCGTCGCCAAAGGCGCGATCTCCGTGAATCTCGCTGAAGTCAGTGAAGATTCGTTCGAAGAAGTCCATGGGGTAGGGCCGCTGAGGATGCCGCGCCCTCTCAACCTTGATCCATGCCGGAGAAACCGGCTGCTGCTGCGAGTTGCCTGTGTCCTGTTCGCTCATTGTAAAGGGGCCGGCTGGCACTAGCGTCGCCGGCCCTTACGTGATTCTACGAGGGGAGCCCGGTTGCGACAAATACGGCGGAGATTTGGCTCCGGCGCGGCCCTCATTGGATAATCGCCTCCATGGACGAGCCGCTTCCCTTCACTGCCCTGCTCTCGTTCGCGCTGGTCGCATTCATCGTCGAGACTGACAATGCGGCCGAGAGCCAGATTCCTCACTCAACCACCCGGTTGGGCAAGAGCACCGCGGAGTACGGTCTCTGGCTTACCTCAATCGTGATGTGGCAGAACTGCCTGAAGCATTTGCCGGACGAGGGGACCACGGTGCGGGAACTGGAGCAGCGGGCGCGAACCGGGACCAATTGGAACGGAATGTTGCGCTGGGGCTACGTCTGGATGGCGCCCTCGCCAATGGACGCTCGGGCCAAACCTCGCATGGAAGATTGGCTGGTAAAGCCGACGGCGGCAGGAATCGCTGCAAAGCAGGTGTGGGAGCGGCTGCTGCCGGCCACTGAACGGCGGTGGGAGAAGCGTTTTGGATGGGATGAGATCGAGTCTTTGCGAACGGCATTGAGGGAAGTAGTTGTGGAACTGCCGGCGACGCTGCCGGATTGCATGCCGATTCTGGGGTTTGGACTTTGGACCAAGCAATCAGAAGACAAGCGGAGCACAGCTGAAGTTGCTAAGCCAGCTGAGCCGATTGAAGAGTTGAAGCTTTTGGATCTGCTGGCGCGCGTGCTGGTTGCCTTTGCGCTTGAATTCGAGAATGTATCGGAGCTGTCGCTCGCCATTTGTGCAGATGTTCTACGGGTGATGAATGAGAAAGGCGTGCGGACAAGGGACTTGCCAATGCTTTCCGGAGTGTCAAAAGAGGCGATTGCCATGGCGCTGGGATTCATGGAGAAACGCGGGCTGTGTGTGGAAGAACAGGAAGGCACAGGCAAAGCGCGCGTGGTGAAGCTCACGCCCCAAGGGCGCGCGGCGCAGCTTGCATATCGGCAATTGGAGACCGAAGTCGAAGCACGATGGGGACAACGATTCGGAGATCGCCTGGCACGCCTGGGCAAAGCGCTTGAAAAGCTGCTGGGCGACTCTGGCCGGGATCAGACGGAGTTGCTGAAAGGCACCGAGGCACCGAAGGGATGTTGGAGAGCGGAATTGCCGAGGCCGAAGACGCTGCCATGGTTTCCTATGGTGCTGCATCGGGGTGGGTATCCGGATGGGAGCTAGTGCAGGGGCTCGTGGGTTCGCGAATGCGATTGTTGTTCGGAACTGCGAAGAAGAGACCGGGCCTGAAGGCCAGACAAATTATGTACTGGATTTCAGGGGCCTGAAGGCCCCTGCTCCCTCCGTTTTTTTGTGCGTTGCATCAAGGGTGGCACAGGCGCGGACAAAGGCTTCTGCGACCTTCGGGCCTAATTCAGGATGGGCTGCGTTGCGCTCGCCTTGGAATATCTGCGAGTAGACCATGGGGCCGAGCAGCATGGCTTCAATCACGTTGAGATCGAGGTGCGGGGTGAGCACGCCACGATCCGTTGCTCGGCGAAGCGCCTTGGCGATGGCCCTGCGTGCCGGCTCCATGGCGCGACTGCGCCAGACCTTGCCGAACTGCCGGTGAAGCTTGGAGTAAGAAATGATGGA
>Ga0182016_10005431_pt1 | contig 13731 bp, 11 predicted proteins | sample 712S2MmetaG_FD_120491 | JGI IMG/M metagenome (GOLD analysis project Ga0182016, IMG submission 120491) | Permafrost microbial communities from Stordalen Mire, Sweden - 712S2M metaG | ecosystem: Environmental > Terrestrial > Soil > Wetlands > Permafrost | place: Sweden: Stordalen | collected...
GTCGGACTCGTGCATACCAATCACGCTGCGCTAATTGAAAACGTCACGGTGGCGGTATAAGTGCCCGTGGAGTATTGCGGATCGTCGGTCAGAGTCCAGGACACCGAACCGCTGTCGCCTGCACTAGGCGTCATGGCATTCGCGCCGAAGGTGCCCACCGGAGTGCTGGAGGTGGTGCTGGCGGTCTGCGATCCGGAACAGGCAGTCCCCAGACCAGTCAAACTGCACGTGTAGGCCAGTGCGTCGCCCGCGGTTGGAGGAGTCAGGACGGAGGGGCCGCCGGCCGGGCTGAAGTCGCTGGTCACCTTCAAGTTGATGGCGCCGGTTCCGCCGGTTTTCGTAGTACGGATCTTGAAGGTAAAGTTCGTAGTTCCGGTGAAATTCAGATTGAAGGTGGCGCCTGCCGACGACAGCGTGGTTGTCGACGTGTTGATTTGGAGCGCTGCCTCGGGTGGAATCGCAACCGACAAACTGGTGGTTCCGGACGAGGCGAATTGCGCCTGGGCGGCGCCGGCCAGCGCCAGCAGCAGGCAACCGGGCAGCCAAGGAATAAGGTGTCGAGGTCTGTTCATCTTCTTCCCTGGCTATGCTAGACGAGACTGATCCTGACGATCACACTTGCCGAATACGAGCCAGTGGGGTAGGCGGGACTATCCGTCAAGCTGAAGCTCACGGCGACAGAGGCCGGGTTCGAGCCGCTGCAGGAGCCACCCCCGCCCGTGCAAGCCGACGCAGGCAGGGTCGCTACAGGGGTTTGAGTCGTGGTGGATGACGTTTGCGTTCCGGAACACGCCGTTCCAATGGATGCGCTGCCGCAGGTATAGGTAAGGGAGCCTGCCGCCGCGGAAGGACCTCCGGCAGGAGAGAAATCGGAAGAGACCTGGACGGTGATGGTGCCGGTGGAACCCGTGCCGCTAGGGGTGGTGCGCACGCGGTAGCTGACGGCGAGATTTCCGGTGAAAGGCGCGAACGGACTGGCCCCCGCGGAGAGAGTTAAGGATGCGGGGACGGACAGCTCTCCTTTTGGTTGCAGCGTAGCGCTCATGGCCTGGACGGCGCTGCCGGTTCCGCCGTCAACATTGCCGATCGCGAACGCGCTGGCAAGCAGGCGTGGCAGCCACACCGAGAGAATTCGTCGAGTTGGCGGGGAAACCGTCATTGAACCGCCCATTCGCACAATCTCAGTGACGCGACCGGGTTCCCTGTTCATGCTGGACGTGCTCTCGTCCATGGCGCAGGAGTTACTTCGGCGCTTCACATCCAACATATCGGAGGAATTGGTGTGAACCTTTAACGCACAGCTTAAGAACCCCGCCTTCTTGCGATTGGCGGAAACCAACCGTGGAAACTCCCGTGCGTGCGTCATTTCGTTCCTCCAGTTCCGGGTGGACATTTGGTTTCTGCCAGGAACGGATTTAAAGCGCGTTAATGGTGTAGGTCACCACGGCCGTGTAAGCGCCGGTCTTGTAGGCCGGATCGTTGGTCAGGTCCCAGGATACCGAGCCGGTGTTGCCTGTCTTTGCGGAAGCGGCGCCTGCGCCGAATGTGCCGACCCCGGTTGCTGCGGTAGTGCTGGCGCTGCTTCCGGCGGCGGCCGTGCCAGGCGAAGACAGAGTGCAAGTGTAGGACAGCGTGTCTCCCGCGGTGGGTGGCGTTGCGACGGACGGGCCGCCGGTGCCGCTGAAGTCGGTGGTGACCTTCAAGGTAATGCTGCCGGTGCCGCTCCCGGCCGAGGTGCGGATCATGTAGGTGAATCCCGTACTACCGGTATAGTCGGAGAAGTTGGTGCCGGTGGAAGTCAGAGTGAGGTTCGGGGTGTCGATCCGGATGGAAGCTTCGGCGCCCACATTGACCGAAACGTTTCCGGTTCCGGTCGAGGCGAATTGCGCGTGCGCGGTGCCAGCCATTGCCAGCAGCGCAGAGGCGAGAATGAGAGTATTTGTGTTGAGTTTCATGATTGGTTTTCTCCTGTTCACACCCCAGTTAATGCACGATGCACTCCAATCATAAGACATTCATTTTAAATGACTTACATAATGTGTGATGGGACGCAATGTCCTCTTGCACGATGTATGGGACATTCTGTCCCCGGCGGAGGGCCCGCCCGCGAGCGCTCCAGGGCGCTGAATTCCGCGCGGCCATCCGGGTGGCTGCGCCAGCCCGCCAATCGGCTCACCGGTTCTGCTGCCTTTAGCAAGGCTCCTGGATCATGCAGTCCGTCAGCTCGGGGAATCCGGACATCCCCGGCCTTCCGGCATCCGCGGTGGTTCGTGGTCAGCTATGAGGCCGTTCTCCAGAAGAACGGCGGCGACCACGGAACCCGGGTCGGGGCAGATTCCGAAATACCAGAACGGAGCGGTTGCATCGCATCGAAGTAGATGTCCCAGCGCCTCCGCTGCTCCAGCGGTGGCCTCCGTAACGCGGCGATCGCGAACCAGAGCGTTTGAGCCTTAGACAAAGCAAAACTGTGGGTGTGCCAACCGCGCCAGAATGACGGTACACCGGCACACCCAACCAAACAAAACGCTTGCGCCGCGCCGGAGATTTTCTCCGCCGCCGTCGCAGGTCATGACAGAACGGATCAGTTGTCGCCGTTGATCGCGAGGGTGGCGGCATCCGATGCGATAGTGCCGGCGCCCCAGATGGCCTGGGTTCCCCACACCACGCTATATCCTGCCGTGGCGCTGGCGCCCCAGACGGCTTGCGTACCCCAGACCACACTGGTACCCCAGACCACGCTGGTGCCCCACACCACACTGGTGCCCCAAACCACGCTGGTGCCCCAAACCACGCTGGTCCCCCACACCACGCTGCTGCCTCCCACCAGATACACCTTGCCCGTTGCGCTGTCGTATGCCGCCACCGGCGACTGGGCGCTGCCGGCCGCCAGATCGTTACTCGCGAGCGCAGCCGGGATATCGAGATAGCCGGCGCCCACGGTGAAGATGTCGTTCTGGCTGGTGTAGGAAATCCCGGTCACCGGGTCCGTGCTCACGCTGCTGGTCTGTCCGAACTTGGAAGCCGTCTTCATCAGAATGGCCTTTACCTGGCCGGGCGTAAGCTTGGGGTTCTTCTGCACCAGTAAAGCCGCCGCGCCGCTCACCATGGGTGCGGCCATGCTGGTGCCGCTCAACTGGTAGTACCAATTTGTGGCGCTCCCCCCACCGGCCAGGTACAGCGACTTCGGAACGTCGTTTTGGGGATAGGTGGTTTCGAGGAACGCTCCGGTGTAGGCCTCCACCGAAATAATGCGATTCCCCGGCGCCACCAGATCGGGCTTCACGACATGGTCGAACAAGGTCGGGCCCTTCGAACTGTAGCTGGTGATTTTGTCGTCGGCGCGCGAAGGCGTGCCCATGGTGTTCATCGCGCCGACCGTGATGGCAAAGGGGCTGTTGCCGGGGGCGCCGATGGTTGCGTAGCCGTTGGTGCCCGCGGAATTGTCGCGGCCATCGTTGCCGGCGGCCACCACCACAACGATCCCCGCGTTCCAGGCTTGCTGTACCGCTTGGCATAACGGGTCATTGGCATAGGATATGGAAACCGGCCGTCCCAGGGAGAGGTTGATCACCCGAATGTTGTACTGGCTTTTCAGTTGCACTGCTCTTTGAATGGCCGCGATCACGTTGCTATCGGTTCCGCTTCCGTTGTTATCGAGCACCCTCAGATTGAGCAGGTTCACATTGGGCGCCATGCCGCGGACCAGGTAGATAGAGCCGCTTCCGGACGATCTGGCTCCATTGCCCCCAATGAGGCCGGCGACGTGCGTCCCGTGGCCATAGTAGTCGTTCACATCGGTATTGCCTGGGACGAAGCTCTGCTCATAGACCACCCGGGTTTTGCCGTTGCTATCGTTCAAATCCTGCTGTTTGCCGGACCAGATGCCGCTGTCGATAACCGCCACGCCGATACCCGTGCCATCGTACGGAAGCGTCGCCGAACTGCTGGTGGCATCCATGACGGTCATCCAGCCGTAGTCTGCCGCGCCGCTGAACGCAGTCGCTTGTACAGGCCGGTCTGGAGAAACGAATTCCACGTCCGGATCGTCGGCCAGCCGTTCGATCTGGTCGGCTGGGACCAGGTACGCTTTGGCCCGTATAAGGTCCAGGTTGCGGCGCAAAATGCCGCCCCGCCCCAATACTCGCCGATGCGCCTCGGCGGCAGCGCCGCTCCGAAACTGCACGATGACGTCGATGGCGCTCGCCGGCGCGGCGTAGCGGCTTCTCAGGTCCTCCGCCAGCTTATGCCCTGGCGCGGGTTCGGCGGCTGCGCAGGCCCCGAACACCAAGGCGCCCGCCAGGGATGCAAGCAGGACTGTGTATTTCAGCTTCACTATGAACTCCTGTGAGAATGTCTCGCCGGAATAGAGAGCACGGGCGGGGCCAGTTGATATACAGGCCCTAACATCTTGAAAACTCAGTTGGTTGGGTGATGTTTGACGCGGCGGCGCGGCGGGCAGGTTTGTCCCAGCGCGACCGGCGGCTACCTTCTAAGTCCATGTGGGGAAGGGCGCTTGGAGGATGGCCCCCGATTTGGGACAAGATGTCCCAACGCCCTCCGGAAATGCGGCCAAACAGCCGATAAGGTGAGCGGGGGGATTGCACCTGTCCCGCTAGGTTCGGCGATGCCGGAAACACCTTCACCACCCGATCCCGAAGTTTTGTGCCTGCTGGGCTGCACGGTCTTGATTGCCAGCGAGACCATGCGTGAGGTGATGCGGCTGACACGGAGAATTGCCCGCAGCGAAGCGGCCGTGCTGATCACCGGCGAGACGGGGGTGGGCAAAGAACTGATCGCGCGCGCAGTGCACGAGGGCTCGCCGCGGCGGGCACGACCGTGGGTGGACGTCAACTGCGCGGCTCTTCCGGATCACCTGATCGAGAGCGAACTGTTCGGCTACGAGAAGGGGGCGTTCAGCGGGGCCGGCTCAAGCAAGCCGGGCCTGTTTGAACTGGCGCACTCCGGCTCGCTGTTCCTGGACGAGATCGGAGAACTGGAGCCGCGCGCACAGGTGAAGCTATTGCGCGTTCTGGACGGAGCGCCTTACTACCGGCTGGGCGGCACGCGCAAGGTAGCCGTGGACACGCGCGTGATCGCGGCAACCAATGCCAACCTGGAAGAGGCGGTGCGGCGCGGGGCTTTTCGCAGCGATCTGTACTATCGCATTGGCCAGTTGCAGATTTTGGTGCCGCCGCTGCGCGACCGGCGCGACGATATCGAACCCTTAGCGCGCTTCTTTTTGGAGCGGGCGGACGCGACCCTGCGGCTCTCGACGTCCGCGGCGGCGCTGTTGCGGGATCACGATTGGCCCGGAAACGTGCGTGAGCTGCGCAATTGCATGATCCGTGCGGCCACCATGTCCGGCGAAGGAATCGTCGAACCGCGGCACTTGGGACCGGTTGGGGCGCCGGCCGCAGGGCTGCAGGCGGCCCGCCAGGGAACCATCGAAAACCTGGAGCGCGAGCTGATTCATTCCACGTTGGCACAGACTGGCGGGCACCAGCAGCGGGCGGCCGCATTGCTAGGGATCTCGCGACGGACACTCTATCGAAAGCTGAGGGACTATGAGCAGGAAACTGTCGGGCAATGCTGAACCCGGTGACGCGCCCGCGAACCGCCGCCGGGAGCGCCGCAAGCTCACGGCCGGCACGGGTTGGATGGAGCCATTGGACGGCACAGGGCGGGAAGAGTTCAGGCTCATGGACACCAGCCCAAGCGGATTTCGCGCTTGCCACCGTTGCCGTGCCCTCAGCGCCGGGGACAGAGTCCGTTTTCACCACGCGCGAGCCGAAGGCGTCGCGGTGTCGATCTGGAACCGGGTGACGGGCGACGACGTGGAAAGCGGGTTCCTCATCGTTTCGGGCGGAAAATGAGCGGTCTCTCCAAATCCGCGCGCGCCTACATCGCGGCCACAGTGCTGTTCGGAATGGCCTGCCTGGCATACTCCGTCAAAACCTGGAGCCCCATCCCGTGGGGGGAATTCGCCTGGTACCTGGCTTGCGCCGTGGTGAGTTCCAAGCTGAAGGTCACTCTGCCCGGAATGACCGGCACGCTGTCGGTGAACTTCGTTTTTATCCTGATAGCCATCACCGAACTGGACTTGGCGGCCACCGTGGCGATCGCCTGTGCCAGCGGCGTGGCGCAGGCCATCCTGACCACCAAGGCGCGCCCGCAGCCAGTGCAACTTGCTTTCACGCTCACCAGCATGGCGGGATCCAGCACGCTGGCGCACCTGGTCTACCACTCGGCCTTAGTTCACCGGCAGGTGAGCAGCGTTCCCGTTCTGCTGTGTCTCAGCGCGCTGGTCTACTTCCTGGCCAACACGTGGTCGGTGGGGGGCATCGTCGCCCTGACCGAACGGAAACCATTCTGGCGATTGTGGATGGACCGCCTCTTCTGGACCGTGCCGAACTACCTGGCCGGAGCTGCCATCGCGGCGCTGCATCATGGCCTGGTGCGCCACTTCGGCTGGCAGAACTCACTGCTGGTTCTGCCGGTAGTTTACCTGATATACCGGTCATACCGGCTTTACCTCGACCGCCTGGAGGAAGAGACGCGGCACGTCTCGGAGGTCGCCAGTCTGCACTTGCGCACGATCAAGGCGCTGGCGCTGGCAATCGACGCCAAGGACGGCACCACTTCCGACCACTTGCGCCGGGTGCAGGTGTACGCGATGGAATTGGCAAAGGATCTGGATCTCGACGAACCGGAGGCCAGAGCGCTGGAAGCGGCTTCGCTGCTGCACGACATCGGCAAGCTGGCGGTGCCGGAGCACATCATTTCCAAACCGGGACGTCTCACGCCCGAGGAATTCAAGAAGATGCAGATTCATCCGGTGGTCGGCGCGGAGATTCTGGCAACGGTGGATTTTCCATATCCGGTGGTGCCGATCGTGCTGGCGCACCATGAACGATGGGATGGCAGCGGCTATCCTCATGGATTGAAGGGCGAGCAGATTCCCATGGGCGCGCGCATTCTTTCCGCGGTGGATTGCCTGGATGCGCTTTCGTCGGACCGGCAGTATCGGCGGGCTCTTCCGCTGGACGAAGCCATGGCGGTGGTCGCGGCACAGTCCGGCACGGGCTACGATCCCGCCGTGATCGCGGTTCTCGGCCGCCGCTACCTGGAACTGGAGGCGTTGGCGCGAACGTCGAACGGCGCCAAGCTGGCAAACCGGAACGTATCCGGTCGGCAGACCGCGCCCCAAGCCGGCTTTGAGACGGCATCGCTCGATAATACGCCCGGGCAGGCGCAGCCCATTGAGTTTATCGCCTCCATAGCGGCGGCCAGGCAGGAGTTCCAGATGCTGCTGGAGATCGCCACCGGCCTGGGCAGTTCGCTGTGCGTCGACGACACGCTTTCCCTGCTGGCCCGCAAGCTGCAAAACGCGATCCCCTACCATGCCATCGCGATCTACGTCGTGAAGGATGGAAAGCTGGCGCCGCAGTTCGCGGAGGGAGAGAATTCCGAGCTATTCGGTTCGCTGGAGATACCGCTGGGACAGGGTCTCTCGGGATGGGTGGCGGAGAACAGTAAAGCCATTTTGAACGGGAACCCTTCGGTAGAGCCGGGATATCTGAAGGATCCGGCCCGGTTCAGCACGCTGCGTTCGGCGCTCTCCGTGCCGCTTCCCGGGATCGACGGAATCGTGGGAGTGCTGACGCTCTACCATAGACTGCCAGCCGCCTTCACGGCGGACCACCTGCGCATTCTCATGGCGGTCAGCACCAAGGCGGGACTTACCATAGAGAACGCTTTGCGTTACAAACACGCCGAGAAATCGGCGACCACCGACGAGATGACGCTCCTGCCGAACGCCCGTTCGCTGTTCCTGCACCTGGATGGGGAGTTGGCGCGCTGCCGCCGCACGAATTCGGAATTGGCGGTGATGGTGCTGGACCTGGACGGCTTCAAGGAAGTCAACGACCGGTTTGGGCACCTCACCGGAAACCGCGTCCTTAAGGCCGCCGCCCAAGGCATTCGTGAAATCTGCAGAGACTACGATTACGTGGCGCGCATGGGAGGAGACGAATTCGTCGTCTTGATGCCGGGACTCAACCGCGAAAACATGCCGGCGCGCAAAATCGATCTCCACGAGGTGGTGTCCCGCACGGGCCGGGAGATTTGCGGCGAGGAGATCCTCTCCGTCAGCGTGGGCGAGGCCTTCTTCCCGGCCGATGGGGACGACGCCGAACAGCTATTGACCGAAGCGGACCGGCGCATGTACCAGATGAAGCATATCCATCACGCACAAAGGAGCGCGCGGCCGGTCGTGAGTGAACCGCTAGAACTCCAGCGCACAGAGGCCGGCGGCACTGACGCCGGTCTCGCCGGGGAGCGCCGCTCCTAACCGGGGAAGCGCCGCCACCAGCCGCGCCGTGTACGGATGGCGGGGGGCCCGGAAGACCTGTTCGGGAGAGCCGTCCTCCACGATGGAACCCCGCTCCAGAATTGCGATGCGGTGGGCCAGCGACGCCATGGAGGCCAGGTCGTGAGAGATGTACAGAATGGCCGCGCCGCGCTCGCGGTTCACGCGCCGGAACAGTTCCAGGATTTCGGCTTGCGTAATCATATCGAGCGCGCTGGTGGGTTCGTCGGCCACGATCAAAGCGGGATGATGAATGAGCGCCATGGCGATGAGTACCCGCTGCGCCAAACCTACACTCAACTGGCGGGGGTATAGACCCAGAAACTTCTCATCCGGGGGCAGGCAGACGCTTTCGAGCAGCGCGCGGAGGCGCGGTTTCCAGGCCGCGGCCGGACCGCTGGCATGGGCGCGCCACGCTTCAGTCAACTGCGCGCCGATGGTCAACACCGGGTTCAACGAGGCCAGCGGACTCTGCGGTACGAACGCGATTTCCCGCCCACGCAGGGCTCGCCAATGCCGCTCCGGCAGATCCAGCAGCTCGCGGCCGTGGAAGCGCATGTACCCGGTTACAGATGCTTTGCGGAACCGGTGCAAGCCCAGGATCGCCAGGCCCAAGGTGCTCTTGCCCGCGCCGCTCTGCCCGGCGAGCCCCAGAATCTCGCCGGGATAAATGGCGATCGCCGCATCGTGCAGGACCGGCCGGCCCGGACCGTACGCCGCCGAGATCCGCAGCTCGAGCAACGGCTCGCGGTTCACCTCCTGGCCTCCGCGCGGCGGGCGGACTCGAAATACAGACGCTCGACGTTCCAGATGAGCGACGGGCCGACCACCGCCGGGGACACGTTCCGCAATTCCGAGGAGACCGCGCACAGCGTGTTCCGGTAGACCAGGAACAACATCGGGCTCTCCCGCGCGGCGATTTCCTGCACCCGGTCGAAGGCGGCCTTCCTTTTTGCCGGCACGGGTTCGGCGGCTTGCCGTTCCATCAAGCGATCGATTTCGGCTTCCCACTCGGTGGCGGGGGCCTTCTGCTCGGGGTTCCAGGCGTGCGCATTCGCCGAGCTGAGCCACAGATTCATCTGCCCGCTCGGATCCAGGTCCACGCTCGAGAAGCCCAGCAGGCAGGCATCGTAGTCGAAGGTGTGGGTCACGCGTTCAAGCAGTGAAGGAAAATCCAAGGCCACAATGGTCACGCGCACGCCGATCTTAGCCAGATCGTCCTGAATCAGGGCGGCGGTCCGCTCGCGCATCTGGTTCCCCGAGTTGGTGATAATCGAGAACTCGACGGCATGGCCGCCGCTATCGCGAAGTGCGCCACCGGTACTGCGAAAACCTGCCCGGGCCAGATCGGCCAGCGCCTGTTGGGGCGCATATGCCGGGGCTGGAACCCGGGAATTAAACCAGAAGCTATTGGCCGGCGAGACGGCTCCCGGGGCGGGAGCCGCCCAGCCGCCGTACACCACCCGCGCGATATCCGCGCGGTTTAGCGCCGCCGACATGCCATTGCGGAATTCCCGCGAGCTAAACCAGGCTTTCTTGTAGTCCGGAATCCGTCCAGCCGGAGTTTGGTTGAACCACAATTGCTCCGCCCCCAGGCCCGGCCCCAGGTTGTGTGCCCGCCAGGCGCCGCCGCGCGCCAGGCGCGCGTAGTCCTCCGGGTCCAACGTGTCCACCAGGTCGATCTCACCTTTAGTGAAGCGCCGCACTTCCAGCGAGCGGTTTTGTTGAACGATCAGCCGCAGAGAATCGATATAGGGCAGCCTCCGGCCCGTCGCATCGGTGCGCCAAAAGTTCGGGTTCCGCGCCAAGCGGATATAATCGCCGGGCCGGTACTCCACGACGCGATAGGGGCCCAGCACCGGCATGCCGATGGCGCCGCGCCGATCCGCGGGCCACCGCTTGCTCACCATGGCGACCTCATCGAACAGGCGCTCCGCCCCGGCTGCGGCATTGGGAAAGGCGATTCGCACTACATCGGGCCCGCGCTGCTCGACCACGATCGCGCCAGGCCCGCGACGAAACCCGTCGGCCGCGGGGAAGGTGGATGCGGGATCGAACAGCGCCTTCAGCGTGTACACCACATCCGCGGCGGTGAACGCGGATCCGTCGGAGAACTTCACGTCCTTGCGGATGCGGAACTCCAAGGCGCGGCCGCCCGCTTCGGTGCGCCACGACTCCGCCAGCTCCGGCTCCAGGGTCTGCGTGGCGCGGTTCAGACGGAGCAGGACGCCGCCCGTCAGGTAGCGCACCGTCTCACCCGGCTGGTCGGCCGACTGCAGGGGGTCCAGGGTCTTGGGATCGGCGCGCACGCAGAAGCGCAGTTCGCCGCCCCATACCGGCGCCGGCGGCGCGCCGGCAAGGTTCCAAAACGCCACGAAGTACAATAGACAACCGAAAGGCTTCATGCATAATCTCCAGGCGATGTCAGCAGATAGAAGCAACCCGTCACCATCGCGAAAACAGCCAGTGGGGCGAGCATCCAGGGGCGCTCGGCGACGGCGGGGAGATTCATCAGTTCGCGCAACAGATTGCCCCAGGACGGCAGCGGTTCGCCGACGCCCAGCCCGAGCACGCCCAGATTGCCCTCCGTCAGAATGAATACCGGGATCAGGATCAGAAATTGCGCCAGCAGGATGGAGCGCAGGTTCGGCAGCACGTGCATCGCAAACAAGCGCCAGCGCGGGCAGCCGCAGGCCTTCGCGTGGAGTAGCATATCGCTCGAACGCAGGGACGCGGCCGCCGCGCAAATCACGCGGGCCGCACCCGCCCAGCCGAACGACCCCAGCAGGATAAAAGTGATGCCGATGGTCTGCCAGGGAAGCATGCTCAGGGGCATCCAGGCGCGGGCGATCAGCAGCACAAAGAGCCAGGGGAGCGACAAGACCAGGTCGGTGGCCTTCATGGCGACGGTTTCGACGCCACCGCCGCAGTAGCCTGCTACCCCACCCAAGAGCGCGGCGATGGCGGTGGCCAGCAGCGCGGCGGCCGGCGCCAACAGCAGCGAAACGCGGCTGGCGTAGATTAGCCTGGAAAGGGAATCGCGCCCGAGCGCGTCGGTGCCCAGCGGATGCCGGGCCGAAGGCGGGGCCGCCACCAAGTCCCGAAACTGATGCGCGTAGTCGAAAGGCGCGACCCAACCCGGGAAGAGGCAGACCACATAGATCGAGGCTAGCAGGATAGCCGCCGCGCGGCGCACCGAAGTCATCGGCCGCGCCCCGCGCTGCCCACCACGCCGGACGCGGCCTCCGCCAAGGCGTTGGAGCCGGCCACCAGCAGGCAGACCATCAAGCCCAGGTTCACCAGCAGAGGGAAATCCCGCTGCAATGCGGCTTGCCAGACCAGTTGCCCAACGCCCGGCGAATCGCAGACCACTTCGATGGGAATGGCGGCGCCGAAGGCCAGAGTCGTGGAGACCCCGGCGAGCGCCAGCAGGGGTCCGGCCGAGGGCGCCAGAATGTGCCACAGCATCAAGCGGACCGGAGAGATGCCGCGGGCCATGGCGCAGGCGACATGCGGACTCGACCACGCCTCCGCCAGAATCCCTCGGGTCAAACGGAACAGGCGCGGCATAACCGCCAGGGCAATCGCGGCGGCGACGATCGCGGCGCGTCCGGACTGGCCCGAAACCAGCATCGTCAACAAGCCCAGCGCGGCCGCCGGCAGACATAAGAGCAGCGCGTTGAACCCGCCGCACGCCGCGTCCACAACGGCGTTCCGGCAATGCACGCACACCATGGCGAGCGTCAGCGCGACCGTCCAGGCGGCTAGCAGCCCCGCGCCGGCCGCGCCGAGTGTAATTGGAATCCTCTCGCGCAGGAGTTCGCTTACGGGCCGTCCCAGAGCTCGTGAAGTACCCAGGTCGCCGGTGGCTAAGCCGCGGCCGTAGGCGACATAAAAGGACCACAAGCTGCGGCCCGCCCCGGCCTCCGCCCGAATGCGGCGCACCGAGTCGTCGTTCAGCCGAAGGTCGAATTCCCGTTCGTCGATCCCAAATCCCGGCGCCATGCGGATCAAGGCGCCTGCCAGCAGAACGCCGAGTACGGCGGTGGCCAGGATATGCAGTGCGGGTTTGAGAAGCGGGCCCAAGAAAGAGGTCTCCGGAACACTTATCGGCTTAAGCCGGAGCGTTCCGCGCTAAATAACCGAGGGGCGGCGGCTGGAAAGAGGGGAGATAATGTCCCATCCGGCCGCCCAACGTGTCATCTCCCGCCAGATGTTGGAGTTAGCCGTGGCGCCGGGGGCGGCGCGGACATGAGTATCCAAGGCGCTCCCTTGCGGCAGGCGCATAAGCGGGCCGCGGCGCTCCCGTCCTCCCGGTAGCTGTCCCAAAAGGCGACCATTTTGGGACATTGGAATAGCCGAAAAGCGAAGAGCCGCTGTCGCTCTCGGGGGCGAAGAACGGACGAAGATCCTCCTGCTCGCCTGCCGCAAAGGGCGTTCCGGGTCACCCCGCGCCGTGGAGTCCACCAACCTTTCCAGGTCGGCGGCCAGCGTTGGGTCCTTTTGCCTTCTGGGCCGGTGGCTCCGCCAGTTCCTTCAGCCCTTGCCGTATCACTGGACGGGAAATGCCCGTTGCTTGGGACACCGCCGAGATGCCGCCCGGGGGAGCAGAGTTTTCGACCCTGCCGTTCATGAGACATAGTGTCCCCTTCCTAGGGGTTGGGACAGATCGTCCCCTCGCCGCGAGTCGTCGAATCGCTGTCGAACATCGCGCAATCAATAACATACGAAAATGCCGGGCGTGGCAATCCGGGTGCACTTGTTGGAGGCATGAAAGACCTTCAAAGGAAATCAAACATGCGCAAAGATTATATTTGGCTCCAACGGGCGACAGCGGCCTTCAGTGTCCTGTTCCTCGCCGGGTTCCAGGCTCTCGGGGCTACAGCAATGATAAAACAGCGGCCCAGAGCCGGCGAAACGGTTGAGGTCCTCGTCCAATACGCGAACCAGCCCACAGCCGAGCAACACCGCCGGGTGGCCGATCGTAACGGCCGCATCCGCGCCACATTCGCCAACGTTCCCGTGGCTCACTACGATGTGACGCCTGAGGCTCTGGCGGACCTCGAAGCCAACCCCGACGTCGTGTCCATCAGCCCGAACCAGCCTGTGCAGGGTTTCAAGGACCGCGTGACATGCTCGTCGAACTATTGGCCTCTCTACAACCACTACGTATCCACCGGCCGAAAGAAAGCCGCCGGGATCGGCGTGGCGATAGTGGATAGCGGTATTAGTACCAGCAATCCGAATTTCAATCTTTTCCTATCGTCCAAGTCCCGCATCGTTTACAGCCAGAGCTTCGTCGGAGGCGATACCAACGACGAGTACGGCCACGGGACACATGTTGCGGGCATCGCGCTTGGAAC
>Ga0182016_10005433_pt1 | contig 13729 bp, 8 predicted proteins | sample 712S2MmetaG_FD_120491 | JGI IMG/M metagenome (GOLD analysis project Ga0182016, IMG submission 120491) | Permafrost microbial communities from Stordalen Mire, Sweden - 712S2M metaG | ecosystem: Environmental > Terrestrial > Soil > Wetlands > Permafrost | place: Sweden: Stordalen | collected...
AAGAACACGCAGATGCAGGAAAGTTTCTCGATGATCTTTCTCGCGGTGCTCAACGGGCAGCCGCGCGAGCTGGGACTCGATCAGGCGATTCGCTGCTTCATCGATCACCGCATCGATGTTGTGCAGCGCCGCACCGTCTTCCTGCTGAAGAAGGACCGCGCGCGCGAGCACATCCTTGAAGGCCTGAAGATCGCGCTCGACAATCTCGACACCGTCATTCGCCTCATCCGCGCCTCGGGTTCGCGCGTTGAAGCCCGCGAGAATCTCTATGCCTGGAGCAAGGGCAAAGACATTATCCTCAACCTGGACCGCGAGCGCCTGCCACACGAAGAGAAGGGCCTCACGCTGCGCCAGATCGACGCGATTCTCGAATTGCAACTCTATCGCCTCACGCAGCTCTCCATCGACGAACTGCTCAACGAACTCAAGCAGGTGCGCGAGCGCATCGCCGAATACGAAGCGATCCTGGCCAGTGAAACCAAGCTGCGCGCGGTGATCGTCAAGGAACTCGAAGAAGTCCGCGACAAGTACGGCGACGCGCGTCGCACGCAGATCGTCGACGAGAGCGCCGAGTTGCAACTGGAAGACCTGATCGCCGACGAGCAGGTCGCGGTCACGGTCAGCCACCAGGGCTACCTCAAGCGCACGCCCATCAGCATCTATCGCCAGCAGCGCCGAGGGGGCACCGGGCGCATGGGCATGAAGACGCGCGAGGAGGATTTTGTCGCGCAGTTGATCGTCGATTCGACGCACGCCTTCCTGCTGTGCTTCACCAACGCCGGGCGCGTTTACTGGCTGAAGGTCTATGAGATTCCCGACGTGGGCGCGGCCGGCAAGGGCAAATCAATGCAGAGCCTGCTGAATCTGCAGCCCGGCGAGAACGTCCGCACAATCCTTCCGGTGCGCGATCTGGAAGAAGAAGGCAAATACATCTTTTTTGCGACGCGAAACGGCATCGTCAAGAAAACGCCGCTCAAGGATTTCAGCAATGTGATGGCACGCGGCATCATCGCCATCGCCATTGACAAGGAAGACGATCTCATCGACGCCCGCATCACGGATGGAACGCAGACCATCTTCCTCGCCACGCGCGAAGGCATGGCGATTCGCTTCGAGGAGAAATACGATCCAGATGGCAGCGGTTCCGGCCTGCGTCCCATGGGTCGCAACGCCGCCGGAAACAAGGGAATCTCACTGAAGAAGGGCGACCAGGTGATCGGCGTCGCGATTACGGATTCGGATGAGGCGCGCGATCGGAACCGCGATGAGTGTGCCGCCAACCTCGGACTCACGGCCCGGCTTGAGAACCTGAGAGCGGAACACTTAGCCGCAAAAGATGCCCTTCAAAAGACCCGCGAAGAGAAAAGAAACGGCCGCGATGGGGACGAGAAATTGAAGGCCGCGGAAAAAGCGGCCGAAAAAGCCGTAGAGGATGCCTACAAGGCCTTGAAGGCGCTCGACGAACGGCTTGGTGTGAGCAAATTCCTCATCCTGACCGTGACAGAGAACGGCTTCGGCAAGCGCACGGATATCGATCAGTATCGCCTTACAGCGCGCGCAGCGCAGGGCGTCACCAATCTCAAGGCTACATCCAAGGTCGGCAAGTCCATGTCGATTCTGCTTGTGGATGAGACTTCGGAGTTGATGGCGATCAGCCAGTTCGGCAAGATCATCCGAATCGATACTAAAACCGTGCGTGCTGCCGGCCGCGCCACGCAAGGCGTCCGCCTGCTCAACCTCGAGGCCGACGACAAGGTAGCCGCCGCGGTCATCATTCCGCCCGATGAGCTGAACGGCAACAACCACGACGAGCCGACTCTGCTGCAATAGAGACTTCGGGTCCAGCGGTACGCCCAGGTCTCAGCAATGAGACCTGGGAAGTATATTATTGGGGGTGTGATGACTCAGGACGATCAGAACTCGCTTAATCACGATGCTGAAATTGTGGAGTCTATTTGTGCCGAAATCTCGAAGGCAGAGCCTTCGAGACGCAGTCGAATTCTAGAGAAGTTCATACTTGCTGCATTGAGCAGCATCCCATGGGTGGGAGGGGTGCTGAGTGCGGCAGAGACCTACCGTTCAGAGGGGGGTGCTAATAGGCTGACTCACCTTCAGACAGAATGGCTTAAGGAGCATCAAAAGAAAATCAACCTTTTAGGTCAAACACTACAGGACATTGGGAATCGTCTATGCAATCTTGGAGACGAGATAGAAGAACGCATCCAAAGCGAAGAGTATCTTGCTTTAGTGCGGAAGGCATTTCGAATCTGGGACGAATCTGATACAGAGGAAAAGCGGCGGCTGCTCTCGAATGTAATCACTAACGCAGCGGGTACCCGAGCCTGCTCAGATGATGTAATACGATTATTTCTGGACTGGATTAGACTTTATAACGAAGTTCACTTTGCGGTTATAAAAGAAATATTTCAAAATCCAGGATCTACACGATTCGATATTTGGTCTGGTCTATATGGCGATATACCGCGGGAGGACTCTTCAGCAGCGGACCTATACAAGTTTCTGATACGCGAACTGAGTACTGGTGGGGTGGTAAGGCAGGAACGCGATGTCAACGCCGTCGGCCAATTTGTGCGAAAAAGGGCACCTCATGTACGCCGCGGAGCGGCTCCAACAACACTAGAATCAGCATTTGAAGATAGTAAGCCCTATCTGCTTACAGCTATTGGTAAAGAATTTGTACATTACACGATGAATGAATTAGTGCCTCGGATAGCGGGCGAATCAGAAACGCAATAATGGAAAATAGTCTCGCTTTTAGACCTGGGTATTTACAGCGTCCAGTCCTCCACAACCAAGCCCTTCACTCTTCCGAACTCCCGCGTATTCGCCGTAACCAGAATCAGATTTCTAGCGTAGGCTTGCCCCGCGATCAACGTGTCGTACTCGCCGATGCGCTGGCCTTGACTTTCGAGCGTGGCACGAATCTCTCCAGCCGCCTGCGCATCCTGCTCGGTGTAGTCCAGCACGGCGACAGCGCTCGTAAGAAAGGCAACCAGTCGGTTTGAGTTCTGGGCAACACGGTCGCTCTTGGCCACGCCATACCAGAGTTCATGCGCAACGATCGAAGATGTTTGAGGGATGATCTGATGGGATGTGGCCTGGAAGTAGCGCCGTCGAGTCATGCTCGACGTGCCATTAATCAGCGCGATGCAGACATTTGTGTCCAGCAGGTAGTTCACTTGAAGTACTCACGAATGGGAGCGAGGTTCTGTTTGCGGCCCTCCGGGAAGATCGGATCACCGCCCATGGCATCCATCCGCGCAAACAACTCTTCCGGCGATTCCTTCACGACAATCGCAACAGGCTCAAGCAAGACCCCGGCACCCATGCGGCTTACACGCACCCGGTCGCCCTCGAAGCGAAATTCTTTGGGCAGGCGCACGGCTTGGCTGCGGCCATTCCAAAAGAGCCGTGCATTCGTCGGCTTTTGACTCGCTCCACCAACAGTAGCCATCGCACCCTCCAAGAAGCATCTATCAAGAGTATATACCAATTGACTCTGCCATCTTGCTGGTTCTCTCCGCCTTTCCGCGTCTATCTTAGGCCGGTCAAAATTCGTCTCGTCCATGGCAAGCCTCTGGTGCCGAGACTGTGTGATTTGGTAATGATTCCAGAACAAATGCGGGCGTGGACGCCCGCGCAACAGCCGGTCTGGAGACCGGCGCTCCATTCCAGACCGGCGCTACATTCCAGCGATTACACAATCACACGGTCCAGATACCAGCTTATTCGGCAGGTTCCGGCTCACGCGGAAACAGGTCCGGCTGCTCAGTTGGTGCTCCGGCGGCTTCGCCCCGCTTGCGTCCCGGCGCGCCGATCAAGCCGACTACTTCCAGCGATTGAATCGCTTGCCGCGGCAGGTAAATCCGCTGGGTGTTGGAGCGCGTATCGGGCGGGGTCAGCAGCAGCCCGGCGCCTTCGATCAGCGAGCGGTCGTTGGCGGCCAGGCCCTCCAACTCCTCGCCGTCGGTCAGCGTCATGCGCAGCCACAGGCCAGGTGCGCGCGGGCGGATGGCGAAGCGCTTGTGGATGAGCCGCTCCGGATTGGCGGTTTCGCCGGCAGGAAAGTCGCGGAGATAACAGACCCACTTGACCTGCTCCCAGGCGATGCGCAGCACCTTGCCGCCGAGATCCAGAATCTCCAGCTCGGCCGCATCCTGGCCAAAGCTGGCCCCCGCATAGCCGGCGCACCAGTCGCGGGAGAACTTGCGCACGATCACCGGTTTGCGTAAAGAGGCCATCGCTCTGGATTGTCGCATGAGAACCGGGGTCCCCGCGAACAGGTCTTCGTTCGTGGGGTGGTGAACCGGGGTCCCCGCGAACAGGTCTTCGTTCGTGGGGTGGAGGAACCTGCCAGTACCGGAAAGGGAAGCTTGTAACTTTGCTCTGTAGAGGTCTAGCCAAAGGGAGCCGCTTGTGATATTGTACTGCTTTGAAATCATTGCTGGAGTTTGCTGTAAATTCAACGGCATCAGTCACTTGGCTGCGGTAAATGACCAGCGGAAGCAGGAACACGAATGCCTGACTACATTTATCTTCTGGAAAACCGGCTGTCGGCCGACCAGCGGAACGCTTTGAGCCACTTGCGCGAGGCAGCCCGCGAAGCGGGCACCATCCTGTTTCTAACCGGCGACGCGGTGCGCGACCTGACCAGCGGCCATGCCGTCCGCGCGCTGGAAGTGACCGTGCATGGAAATGCGCTCAAGCTCAAGAAAACAATCGAGAACCTTGGCGGAACCGTGTGGGGCGAGGACGAAGTTTCCGGCGCTCTTTACCTGTGTTTTCCCGGCACGGTACGGGTGGATCTGGTCAGCGCCCACCGCGTCGAGTATCCCAAGCCCGGCAAGCCCGTCTATCATCCCGCCACCATTCAGGAGGACCTCCGTCGCCGCGACTTCACCATCAACGCCATGGCCATCTCCCTCAACGAGGGTTCTTTCGGCCTGCTGATGGACCCGATGAACGGGGCCGCCGACATCGAGTCCCGGACGCTGCGCCTGGTTTCGAATTACGGCTTTCTGGAAGAGCCTTCCCTGCTGATTCGCGCCACGCGCATCATGGCACGCCTGGGCTGGGAGATGGACCACAAGACCCATACCCGCTACACGAACGCCAGGGAAGAAGGCGTGATCGAGTACCTTTCCGCACAGGCGCGGAGGCAGGAGCTGGAGCAGATCGGCCATGAGGAAGAGGGATTGAAGGCTTTGCGGGCGCTCGAAGCCGAGGGCTGGATGGAAGTTCTCTTTCCTGCCTGGACTTCTGCCAAAGTCGATGAGGAGGGGTTGACGGCGCTGCACGATCTGGCCGTCGAGTTGCTCGTGCAGGGCGTCCATGCCGATATGTCCGCGGCGCAGATGCGCTTGCTGACCGCCCGGCTCGCCCCCAAAGAGCTGGCGGCTCTCAAAAAGCTGATGCTGCGCCCCGGCTTTGTCGAGGAGTGGAACAGCCTGGACGCGCTGGCCGCCGGATTTGCCAAGGCGCTCGCCGCCCCGGAGAACGCCACCCCCTCGGCCTGCTACAAGCTCTTCACCAACTATGATCCGGAAGCAGTTCTCTGGCTTGGATTCACCAGCAAGGATGAGGCTGTCAAGGATCGCTTCAATCTCTTTCTCAAGGTCTGGCCCGAAGTTCGCCAGCGCATGCCCCACGCTCTCTTGCAGGAGATGCGCATTACCGCCGAATTGCCCGCGTACCGCGAGATCGCGCAGTCCGTTTTCCTGGAACTGCTCGATGGCAAACTCGCTACGCCGGAAGAAGTCCGCGCCTTCCTCGAACCTCATTCTCCGCCTGCTCCGCCGCCCCAGGTCAGCGTCAAGCGGACGCGCGCCAAGCGCGGAGCCGAAGCCAAGCTGAAAGAGGACTCCTTCGACGACGAAGAAGAGGAGGCTGAAGACTCACTGGAAGGCGAGGACGATCTGGACGACATCGGCGGAGACGAGGATGACCTTGACCTGGGCCTGGGCATGAACCTGCCCAAGGTCAAACTGGACATTGACCTTCTCGATGAATCCGGCGCCGAAGACGAGGCCGAGGATGCGGATGAAGAGGTGAATCCGAAACCGGCTGCCAAACCGGAATCAGTCAAGCGCGTTTCCAAGCCACGCACAGCCGATCCCACGCTGCCCGCGGCTGCGCCCGTGAAGGCTGTGAAGCCGGCCGCTATCCCGGTTGAGCCCAAACTGGAAGAGGCAGAAAAAATTGCGCCTGCCCCTAAGTCCAAGGCTGAATCCAAGCCAGTTCCCTCGGCAAAGCCTGCGCTGGCAGCAGCCAAGCCCACCGCGCCTGCCGCCAGTCCCAAGTCCCAGCCGGCGCCGGCCAAGGCTGCCCCTGTGCAAGCCAAGAAGCCGATGCCCCCGGCCAAGCCCGCGCTCAAGAAGGCACCGGCGAAGACTTCGGCCAAGCCGTCCGTAAAGGCTGCTCAAAAGCCCCCGGCCAAGGCTGCCGTCAAGCCGCCTGTCAAGCCCCCGGCCAAGGCTTTGGCTTCCAAGTCCGCGCCTGCAAAGAAGAAGCCTGTTGTCGCTCCGAGTCCCAGGCCGTCCAAGGCTGCCAAGCCTTCCCAACCCGCAGTCAAGAAGCCCGCACCCAAGACGGCAAAGAAACGCTAGGTGCAATTCAAATGCTTCATTGCAATAATTGTTAGACAGTTGTAATAATGGTTGCATAATCGCAATAACGTTTAAGTACTCACTGAAAGCTGGGGGGAGAGGGGTGTAGGGTGTGCATTCGTTTGCCTGGGGGCCAGCGCTCATCGTACTCATCGTGGTGACCTCCACTGATTTGCGCAACCGGCGCTTTCTCAACAGGCTGTTGCTTCTTTTCCGGCTGGCGGGATCGCGGTTTCCGGTGGAGCTGTGGCGGGCACGGCATTCGCTCGTTGAGGGTTTACGCGGGCAGGATGTCCAGCACGCATTCAGCCCAACGGTTTTCGGTTAACCTGTAAGGAACGTTGTACGCAGCAGGGGGCGGTAATTCCGTGAATTCAGATTCTTCTCTTTATCTCGATGAGACATATACAGAGTCGCCAGGCGTTGATGGACTGTCGATTGCGCTGATTGGCCCGGACGAGGAGCGCCGCAAGGCGGCAGCCAGTACGCTAGCCGGATGCCAGGGTGGGGTTATCCGCGAGTTTTCCACCTATCCTCCCAGCATGAGCGATGTGCCCAAGCTGCTGGAGCAGCATCACGACGTCATCATCATCGACCTGGATAGCCGTCCTGAATACGCTCTCGAATTGGTGGAGAATCTCTGCGCCAACAGCACGGCGACGGTGATGGTTTATTCGGTGAAGTTTGATTCGGACCTGCTGGTGCGCTGTATGCGCGCCGGCGCTCGCGAGTTTCTCGCCTTGCCCTTCACGCAGAGTACCGTAGCCGACGCACTGGCGCGGGCATCGGCTCGCCGGCCTGCGCCGCGCCCCGCGAAGAAGGCGGGCGGCCGGCTGATGGCGTTTCTCGGTGCCAAGGGCGGAGACGGCGTCACCACGCTGGCCTGCAATTTTGCGGTTTCCATGGCCCAGGAGTCCGGCCAAAGCACGCTGCTGATCGATCTGGATCTTCCGCTGGGCGACGCCGCGCTCAACCTGGGCGTGGTCGCCGAATACTCGACCATCAATGCTCTTCAGAATGCCGCCCGGCTGGATTCGAGCTTTCTCTCCAAGCTGCTGGTCAAGCATAGCTCGGGCGTTTCTGTGCTTGCGGCTCCGGGCAAATTTCCCCAGTTTGATGCCTCCCATGAAGCCATCGACAAGCTGCTGACCATCGCGCGACAGGACTTCGACAATGTGGTCATTGATATGGGGTCCAGACTCGATCTGATGGATACGAGCCTCTTCAAGGAAGGCTCCACGATCTACCTGGTCATTCAGACCGGCATTGCCGGGCTGCGTAACTCCAATCGCCTGATCTCGCAGTACTTCGGCACCGAGGTTCCCAGGCTCGAAATCGTGCTCAATCGGTTTCAATCTCGCTCCATGGGCGTCGCTGAAGACCAGATTACCAAGGCGCTCACCCGGCCGGCGCAGTGGAAGATTCCCAATGATTATGCCGCCGTGCGTCGTATGCAGCATACCGCCATTCCGCTGGCGCTGGAAGACTCGCCGATCTCTCGGGTGATCCGCCAGATGACCCGAGCCGCTTGCGGTCTGCCCGCAATCCCGGAGAAGGGAACAGGGGAAAAGACGTCCGGCTTCAGCCTGAAAAACCTTGGCCGCAGCATTTCGGCGAAAATTTCCTCGTCCGAACCCGAAGAGGCGTCGGCGATTGTGCAGCCGGAGTCTGAGTCCATCCGGCCCATTCTGGAGAAAGCCGTGGCTGCGCCGGGCGCGGCGCAGACTGAAGCCAATGTTGAGATCCCGGTGAACTCCGGCTCTACTCCTTCCTCAGAGACGCAGTCTGCCGCAGGTACGCCGGTCAGGCCAGCCGAAACCACGGACCAGACTGACCTTGCGGATGCGGAACCGGTGGAGGCCCCAGGCGAGAGCACCCCCAGCCAGCAGAACGAACCTGAAACCCGCACCTACCGAGGCGCTATCTACGAGAAGGGAGCGGATGGCAAATGGTACCTGCAGAAGACAGCGGCCAGCGCCCCGCCAGCCAGTGCCGAGCCCGTTAGCGTCGACCAGGCCAGTGCCAAGCCAGCCAGCGTCGAGGCGGCCAGCGTCGAAGCGGCCGCTGCCGAGCAGAATGGTGCGGTCGAATCCGTGCATCAGGAGACGCCGGCCATCGCCTGGTCGACGCCCGCTCCGATTTCCTATGGCGCCGCGCTCAGCGCCGCGCAGCTCAATGCCATGGCCTCGATTCCGGGAGCCTTTGTCTACACTCCCGCCGAAGGCGAAGTGCTTGCGGTGGGGATGCACACGCTTTCGGCCGCCTTCACGCCGGAAGACACCGCTTCCTACACCACGCCGCAGGCTGCCGTCTCGCTAACGGTCAGCAAGGCAACGCCGGTCATCACCTGGACGACGCCTGCTCCGATCACTTACGGCGCCGCGCTCAACGCCACGCAGCTCAATGCTACTGCCTCGGTTCCGGGAATGTTCGCCTACACCCCGGCCGCGGGCGTCGTGCCGACAGCGGGAGTGCAGACGCTGCTGGTCACCTTCACGCCCACTGACGCCGAGGACTACGCGACCGAACAGGCTACCGTCTCACTCACCATCACTAAGGCCACGCCAGCCGTTGCATGGCCGACGCCCGATCCGATTGCCTATGGCGTTGCGCTCAGCGCTGCTCAACTCAACGCCACGGCATTGGTTCCGGGCAAATTCGCCTATCTTCCGGGCGACGGCGCCGTCCTCGCGGCAGGAAAGCATTCACTCACGCTCACCTTCATCCCGAGGGATTCGACGAACTACACGGTGGCGCACGCCACCGTCTCGCTTTCGGTCACCGAGGCCACGCCGGCCATCACATGGGCGACACCCGCTTCGATTGCCTATGGCGCCGCGCTCAGCGCCGCGCAACTCAATGCCACCGCGTCCGTTCCGGGAAAATTCGTTTATACTCCTGCCGCGGGCGAGGTGCTCGCAGCGGGAGTTCAGTCGCTGTCTGTCGTCTTCACTCCCACCGACGCCGCGAACTACACAACAGCCGAGGCCATCGTGCAGATCACGGTCACCAAGGCAACACCCATCGTCACGTGGTCGAAACCCCAAGCGATTTCCTACGGCACCGCGCTCAGTGCCACGCAACTCAATGCCACGGCATCGGTTCCAGGAACCTTTGTTTACATTCCTGCCGCGGGCGAGGTGCTCGCAGCGGGAGTCCAGCCGCTTTCGGCGACCTTTACTCCGGCGGATGCCGCGAATTTCAGCGAGGCGCAGGGCGCTGTCTGGCTCACGATCACCAAAGCCACGCCCATCGTCACGTGGCCTGCGCCCGCTCCCATTCTCAATGGCGATGCGCTCAGCGCCGAGCAGCTCAATGCCACGGCATTGGTTCCGGGAACCTTCGTTTACACGCCTGCCGCGGGTGCCTCGCTCACGGCGGGAACGCATACGCTTTCGGTCACCTTCATGCCAAAAGCCGTCGCGAACTACACCGTGGTGCGGGCGACAGTGTCGCTCACGGTCACCGAGGCTGCTCCGGCTATCCCGCCGCCGGCTCCCGCTCAAGTTGAGTCGCCGGTTCCCCAGGCAACGCACGCGCCCGAAATGCCTCTTGCGGAGACTCCTGTCAAGCCGCCCGCCGAGTTTGCCAAGCCGCTTGTCGAGCCAGTTCAACAGACCCGGGCGGAGTCTCCTGCCGCGCCGCTGGCCAAAGCTGCTGCCGAGCCCCCGGTAGAGGCTGTCGCCAAGCCACCCGTCGAGACTCCGGCCAAGGCCATGGTCAAGGTTCCGCCTCCCCGGTTCGCGATCGAAGCGGGATCAGGGCTTGATCTGATGGGTACGGCTGTCTTCCCGGATGGCACCACGATCTACCTGGTCATGCAGCCGGGCAGCGGCGGCCCGCAAGACTCAAAACGCCTGGTCTCGCAATTCCTCGCCGGCGGAGATCTGAAACCGGAAATCGTGATCAACCGCTATGAGCCTCACCCCCTGGGCGCTGGCGAAGACCAGGAATCGCAGGCTCTCACCAGGCCGTCCTCTTCGCCCATCACCCGGCTGATCGGTCAGATGGCCCAACCCGTTTCCGAGTCGCCCGCTCCCCCGGAAAAGAAAAAAGGCTTCAGCCTGAAAGGTTTGAGGCGAAGCCTGTGGGCAAAGGTTTCATCAACCGATTCAGAGCATGGATTCACGCAGTTGGGGTTGGCTCCAGACCCTGAGGACGCCTATTCGACGCAGCCTGCCGCAACGGCTGAAAAGTTCGTCGATGCTCCTCGCGCGGAGGTCTTGCCGATGGCTGAAACGTCGGCGCCACCCGCACCAAAGCCTGTCACGGAGCCTGCGGACGTTAAGCGAACTGCGACCCCAGCCAGCGCGCCCTACATGCAGGTCGAAACTGAAACGCGCACCTACCAGGGAGCCACCTATGTGAAGGGCGCGGATGGCAAGTGGCATCTGCGGCAGCTTCCAACCAGCTTCGTGAAGACGGAGACGCCGGCCGCCGTTCCACCAACACCCTCTCCGATCGCTGTGGCCGCCGCGCCCATCACGACTGAACTCAGCCCCAGCTCCCAGCCAGAGCCGGTCAAGGCAGTTCCTGCTCAAGCCGGGACGCCTGTTCCCCCGGCAAAGCTCGCGCCCGAAATCTCCCTTGCGGAGAATCCTGTCAAGCCGTCCTCCGAACCTGCCAAGCCGCCAGTAACCGCTGTTGCGATGGCTCCTGTCATGCCGCCGGTCGAGGCTACCGCGAAGGCTTCGGTCAAAGCTGCTGCCAAGCCGCCGGTAAAGGCTGCTGCCAAGGCTCCGGCGAAGGCTGCCCCTGCACAAACCATGAAGCCCGCCTTCGAGGCAAAACCCGAGCCAGAGAAGACGCCAGCCGAGGCTCCGGCTGAAGCTGCCCCTGCCCAGGCCATGGAGCCAGCTTTCGAGGCAAAATCCGAGCCAGAGAAGACGCCAGCCGAGGCTCCGGCCGAAGCTGCCCGTGCCCAGGCCATAAAGCCAGCTTTCGCGTCGGAACCGGAGCCGGAGAAGACGCCAGCCGAGGCCCCGATCGAAGTTGCCGCCAAGCCGCCGGTCAAGACTATCAAGAAGCCCGCGAAGAAGGCCTCTGCTAAGCCGCCAGTCAAGGCTGCGAAAAAGCTCGCAAAGAAGGCCTCTGCCAAGGCTACGACGAAGACTGCCAAGAAGTCCGCTACGAAGGTTAAGGCCAAGCCGCCGGTCAAGGCTATCAAAAAGCCCACGAAGAAGGCCTCCGCCAAGGCTTCTGCCAAGGCTGACAAGAAGCCCGTTCAGAAGGTTAAAGCCAAGCCTTCGGCCAAGGCTGCCAAGAAGCCCGCAAAGAAGGTTTTGGTAAAGGCGTCTGCGAAGGCACACGCCAAGACAGCCAATAAGGCTTCGGCCAAGGTTCAGGCTCGCAACTCCGCTCCGGCAAAGAAAAAGCTGACTCCAACTGCGCGCGCCAAGCAGGCCAAGGCAGCCAAGCCGAAGCTCCGCAAGCCGGCTCCGAAGCCGGCAAAGAAGCTCTAGGATTTACTGAACGAAGCGGAGTTCCGAAGGATACGGGCTCTACGGTCTGCGGAAAACTTGAAAGTGCCCGGCATTGTTTTAGTGCACGACATCAGTCGTGCCGTAAATGCAACCACCAGCAGCCGCCCTACTCCGCCCCTTCAGACCCTCCACCCGCTTCGCTGTTACACTGGTAATGAACCCAAAGCGGTCTTCCGGGCCTCCATTCGCCCAGAATCCGCCCACTAGCGAGGCCAAACCCCATGTCAGAATCGAACGAAAGCCAGAAGATTACCGCCACCAGCCTGCGCCTCAAGATCGGCCTCGCCGAGATGCTCAAAGGCGGCGTCATCATGGACGTGATGAACGTCGAGCAGGCGCGCATCGCCGAAGAGGCCGGCGCAACCTCCGTCATGGCCCTGGAGCGCGTCCCGGCCATGATTCGCGCCGAGGGCGGCGTCGCCCGCATGGCCAAGCCCGCGCTGATCAAGCAGATCATCGCCGCCGTTTCGATTCCTGTCATGGCGAAAGCCCGCATCGGCCACTTTGCCGAGGCGCAGATTCTGCAAGAGCTGGGTGTCGACTTTATCGACGAGAGCGAGGTCCTCACCCCCGCCGACGAGGCCCACCACATCGACAAGCACGCCTTCACCACTCCCTTTGTCTGCGGCGCGCGCAACCTGGGCGAAGCCCTGCGCCGCATCGCCGAAGGCGCGGCCATGATCCGCACCAAGGGCGAAGCCGGCACCGGCGACGTCGTCCACGCCGTCCGGCACATGCGCCAGATTATCCGCGAGATGCGCGCCCTCACCGTCCTCAGCGAGCAGGAACTCTACGCCGCGGCGAAGGAGCACCAGGCTCCGTATGAGTTGATTCGCATGGTTGCCCAGACCGGCAAGCTGCCGGTGCCCAACTTTTCCGCAGGTGGAATCGCGACCCCCGCCGACGCCGCTCTGATGATGCAGTTAGGCGCCGAGGCCGTCTTCGTCGGATCGGGAATCTTCATGAAGGGCAACGCCACGCCCCTCGACGTGGAGAACGACCCCAAGGAGCGCGCCGAAGCCGTCAGCCGCGCCTGCGCCATCGTGATGGCCACCACTCACTACAACGACCCCAAGATTTTGGCCGAAGTCAGCGAGCAGGTCACTGGCACCATGAAAGGCCTGGCCGCCGCCGGTATCGAGTTAAAGGACCAACTCCAAACCCGCGGCTGGTAGCCACCTGCGGTGGGGCCAATCGCTCGCTATCCGCTCGCAGGAAGTTCGTAGCTTCCTATTCTTGCGCTAGAAAAATGCGCAAGGTTGGGGTATTAGGCGAATATAATGTGGAGCAATACCGGGTGGGGTCTATGCCAGAAGAACTTATCAAGCTGTTCTCCTCCATGTCAGAGCGATATCCACAGCCCACAGAAGCGGATGCGGTTTATGCGACTGCTCGGGGTCTTGTTTCCTTAATTCCGGATGCAGGCGTAATTGATCAGTTGCTTTCGTTAGTATTGACACCATCCTTAGTTCGACGAAGAGACGAATGGTTCAAAGATGTCAATACCCCCGGCAGAGCCGGGGGCTTGATTATGTGAGCCGCTCGAAGCGGCTTGTGCGGGGACGCTGACGCGGCCCCGGTTCGGTTGAGCCACCTTATCGGTGGCGGGTCATTTCCACA
>Ga0182016_10005434_pt1 | contig 13729 bp, 10 predicted proteins | sample 712S2MmetaG_FD_120491 | JGI IMG/M metagenome (GOLD analysis project Ga0182016, IMG submission 120491) | Permafrost microbial communities from Stordalen Mire, Sweden - 712S2M metaG | ecosystem: Environmental > Terrestrial > Soil > Wetlands > Permafrost | place: Sweden: Stordalen | collected...
AGGTCTTAGGAAGCCGGCCTACTTAAATCGCTTCTTATACGCGAAGACCATGTCGACATAACCGTTTTCTTCGCGCGTCAGAATCGTCGACCACTTCCGGTTAAACGCCCACTCCACTTTGACTAACTGCGTGCTCGTGCTGGAGACATCCGAAATGTAAGTGAACAGCAGGTCCGGAGTAACCTGCTGTTCCACCGTCAACCGCGCTTCCGGCGTGCCCGTCACGCCCGTAAGCTGCGGATCGATCTTGATATTGCTCACACCAAAAAAGCGCTGCAGGCGCCCACTCGGATTGGCGATTGCCTGCCCAATCAGAGCGGACGCTCCAATCTGCTGCAGATTCTGCGACTGGCCAGTGTCTCTCAGGGCCAGCGATGGATCCGCCGGTGTTCGCCCCGTCGCCAGCAGCGCCACAATATCGGAAAACTGCAATGGCGGATCGGACCGCGGGCTCACGTTCAGCTTTGTCACCGGTCCCGTAATCGCCAGCGTGATTTGTACGCCGCGCGCTTTAGTCTCCAAAGCGATATCGAGGATTGGTTCGATCTTGGCCGGGTTCAGAAACGAGATCGTCCCCTGGTTGATGGTGTATTTGTTGCCGAAGAAAACCATCTCGCCTTCGGTGATGTTGATGCGTCCGAGCAGCGCCGGATTAGTCAGGGTGCCTCGCAGCCGAAGGTTCGCGTCGGCCGCGATACTCTGTGCGACGTTGCTCCGGAGCGCGATGTCCGGCGCCGTTTCCACCTGGATGTCCAGATTCATGTTGGCCAACAGCCCGGCCGTCGCCGCCGGCGTTTTCATTGGCAGCGCGGTGCGTGCCAGAATATCGGCCGCGTCCGATTTCGGATTGATCGTGATCCGATGAATCGTGACCGTGCCCGAAACCTCACTGCGCTGGGATGTTCCGGTCAGTGTCAGGTCCGCGTCGGAAACGGAACTGACTCCTTCCGGATAACGGATTCGCACTTCATGCGCGTGAGTCTCGAGCCGGAACGCCAGCGCGCCTCCCGTTAAGCTCACGAAGCCGGCCGCATCGACTTTGCCGCCTCCCGTTTCGGCTGTCAGCGTCTGAATGTTGGCCCGAGTGCCGTTGAAGACGATCGCCGCGTTTACATTTATCAGACCGTTGCTGAAGTCCGTGTAATGCAATTCTCCGTTTCGCAGTTCCGCGCGGCCTGAGAAATCCGGGCTGTCGAACGACCCGCGCACGTTCGCATTCACCACCACTTCTCCGGCTGACGTCAGGCCGGTGTTGAAACTCTGCACCAGAGCCAGATTGACCTTGCCCTGCGCTTGAAGATTGAGCGGCGATGACCCCGACAGAGCGATGGAACCTTCCACATCGACGTCGGTGTCCGGTCCCTGCAAGTGGGCGCCTTGCAGGCGGAAAACAGATTTTTCGAGCGTCAGACGGATGGGTCCGCTGTTCCGCAGAACGAAATTCTGCACCGGTTGCGGCTGCCCGGCCGGCGGACGCAGTTCCAGTTGCGTAATATCCAGCGCGGCGGTCATAAGAGCCGGCGTTCGCGCCGGACCGTTCACATTCAACTGGCCGGCAGACACGCCGTTAAAATCCAAATTACTCGCCGGCGCGCCGAGGGCTGACACCAGTGCGCCCGGCGCGAGGCCCGAAAATGTTACCTTCGCCTCCAGCGGGTAATCGCCCCCCAGCCGCATTGTGCCGTCTCCGTGAATAGCCGCCTGGACCGCATTGGAATCGAGCCGAGCCGTCAAAACTCCGTTCTTCGTTTCGGCCGTGAGGCGCGCATCCCCAAGGCTCCTCGTGGCCACGCTCAATGCGGTCGCGTTTACGCTCGCATTCAGATCGAGAACACTGACGGCCATGCCCTTCGCCGAAACGCCGGCAATGTCGATTGCGCCGGCAGCTTTTATTTGCGCCGTGCCCAGAAGATCGGGTTCCTTCTCATGCACCAGCGCGATTTGATTCAGGGCCATCGCGTTGCTCGACGCATCGAAGGTCAACTTTCCCGCCAGCGCTCCACCCGACGTTGCCGCACGATCGAAGCGCGCCGTCACGTTGACGCGTTTTGTTCCGGCCGTGAGTGCCGCGGTAATCGTTTGCGGACCGCCTCTGAGGTATTGCGCGCGCCCCGTCACCAGGTCGAAAGGCTCGCCATAGATCTTTCCTTTGGCAAGTGTCAGATCGGCAGTCGCGTGCGGATCGCCGAGGGTTCCGCCGATCTGCGCGGCGCCGCCGAGTGTCCCCGTGACCGGCGCATTTTTCCTTCCCGCCAGCGCGAGCAGTTCCGTGAGATCGGCGTTGTCGATCTGCAGATCGGCGCTCAACGGCGATGTGTCCACCGCGCGCCAGCCACTCAATCCGATGTGAAGCCCGGGAGCGCCGCGCGTCCGCACCCGCAGATTTCCCGAAGTGAGCGATGCGTTGGTCAGAGTCACATCTGTTTCAGCCGCGTCGAAATCGGCCGCCAGAGAATCGATGGGTTGCCCCTGGTAGACCGCGTTACGGATGGTCGCGTGTCCCGCGATCCGCGGATTGTCCAGCGGACCGCTCACCGATCCTGCGAACGCCACCGTCCCGTTCCGCAACTCACCCGGCAACTGCCTGCCTTTGAGCGCCGGCTGCAATTCGTTCAGATCCTGCGATTGCAGTTTGACTTCAAGCCGTTTCCCCGGCTCCCCCGATACGTCGATGCGCGTGTGAGGCAGAGCCAGCCACGATGGCGCAATTTCCGCTGTTCCAGCCATGCCGTTGTAGTGAGCCGAAATCTCACCGTGCAATGGAGGAGTGCCCTCCGCGGGCGAAACGGCCAGCATTCCGTCTCCGTCGACCTCGTGAAAATTCTCCTCGCTTAGCTTGCCGGTGGCATGAACCGGACCGGAAAGGATGCCATCCCAGGGCAGCGCCGGGAGGCCCGCGAGGACTGCCAGTTCGCGCGCATCGAGACGATCCAGCTGCCCCGTAAAACGGAAGTCCTCCAGATTGCTCACCACCGCGGCTCCGGTAATCTCACCGTGCAGGGCCTTGAGGCTCATTCTGTCGACGAGGACTCTTTGGGGATCGGCCGAAATCCTGGCCGCTACGCCGAGATTGCGAACTTGCCCGTACTGTATACCGCTCCCACTCAGTGTGCCTTCGATCCGATAGTCTTTCGCCGAAGTGAAACGAGCAGTGCCCGCGATGTTCAGCTCTCCTGTGTGCGCAAAGTTCCGCAGCCGGAGAACCTTGTCGACTTCCGAGAGCCCGATGACCGCTTTGTATTGCGCCGTCGTGACCGGTGACGTGAAGCCGCGCACCATCACATTGGTCAGGTCGATGCTGGACGTTGCCGATTTCAAGGTGGCTTTCGAGATGGCGAGCCGGTCGTTCTCCAGCGCGGCTTTCGCATCCACCTGAAGATCGACCGGGCCATAACCACCCCATGACGCGTGCACGGGGGCGAGCCGAATGTCGGCATCGTACCGAGGACCCGCGCCGTTGCCTCCGGGATCGTACGCAACCTCCGCCGTCAGATTTTCTCCACGCGCGTTCCATGGCGTCACGGCGGGCTTTCGCCCCGGCGCTTCGGCGACGATTTCCCCATTCGCCAAATTGAACCTGCCGATCCTGAGATCGAGAATCGTCTGGGCGCCCAGCTTCCGAGAGGGCGGCGTCTTCGGACGCGGAATATTTGTCGTGCCATCCGGGTGGAAAATCAGATGTGTACGCGGCGCGTCCGCATCGACGCGCGCAATGTTGAAGTCCCCGTTGATCGCGGAATTCATCTTCAGGCCTATCGCGACTCGATTGACCGCAAGCAGCGGCGCCTCGCCCACGGGTTCGGTGCCGTGAATAGTCAGATGATCCAAACGGGCGGTCAGCGTACTCCAGTCGAAGCTGAATGCACCGATTTCGACGCGCCCGCCGGTTGCCTTTTCGGCCTCCGCGACGATTCTTTCCCGAACCTTTTCCCGCAGCCAGTCGCTGCGTGCGATAAAGACACCAGTCACTGCCAGCGTCAGAAGAACCAGAACCAATGCGCCGCAGGAGATTAATACGAGGCGCGCGGCGCGGCTCATTTTTTGGTCGCCTCCGTGGCGGGCTGCGGCGCCAGATCCTTCTCTGCGTAATCGATCTTTGTCCGCTTGCGCTGGTCCTGCAGCCAGAGATCGAGTTCCCGGTCGGCGCGCTCGTCGGTTAGCTGCTGTTCGATCTGAGTATGCATTTCGTTCAGGCTGGTCTGCTGAGCTTTTGCCAAACTCGGAAGAACCTTCTCGTTGAAGTATTTCCGCACGTCGTCATCGGTTACCTGCACGCCGGGCCGGAAGCGCAGATTCAAAAAAGTCAGCAGATCCGTCTGCTTCATGAGATCGTCTTCCACGTCCTGCGCCGCCAATTGGTATACCGCCAGCGCGCGACCAAACGCCTCGCGGTCTCCTTTATAGTTCGATGTTACATAGTCGTCCAGCAAAGCCTGGCCACGGTCTGCGGGCAATCGGGGATAATGGCCCACATCCATTTCGAGTTCCACCAGCTTTTGATCGATCAGCCGCTCCGCAGCGAGACGGCGCGCCGCCAGGTTCAATTCGGGCTTCTCGCCGTTTTGAAACGCGGTCAGCCGGATGCGGAGATCGATCTCGCTGTTGGTGATGACTTTAATACCCACCGTGGCGGCGATGCGGTCCACGATGACCGCCTCGGCGGGGGCCATCATGATTGCGGCAAGGATTGCAACTCTCCACATCAAAAGGCCTGCCCGATCGAAAAGAAAAACTGAAAATGGCTGATCTGCTGCAGCGATGCCTGGCAAGTATTCGCAGCCGAACAGCTTACAAGCTGCGAGTAACTGCCTGGAAATCCGTTATATCTTGGCGGGTTGATGCTGTAAGCCAGATCGAGGCGCAGAGGCCCGATCGGTGTGCGATATCTGACGCCGAATCCCACCGCATGCACCATGTAGTCGAAGTCAGAGTTGTTTCTTTGATCCACGCGAAACGAAATATTCCCCAAACTCGAATAGACGTTCCCCGCGTCCTCGAACAAAACGCCATTCACATTGGCGCCATAGAGCGGGAAACGCAGCTCCGTATTATTGAAAAGAAAAGCCGATCCGCCCAGCGGAAAGCCGGTGAGTAAGTCGCGCGGCCCGGCTTGATTATCGGGAAAGCCTCGCTGCGTATTGCCCCCGCCCGCAAAGAACCGCTCCGCGAGAGGAATTGGGTCGGTTGGATCGGCCGTGCTCGGGATATTAAACGCGGGTTGAATTCCGACCTGGGTTTCCCGGGCGAAGACCCATTTGTCGCCCAGCTTGTAGTAAGTTGCGTTGCGACCCAGAATACGCGCGAAGCTGGTCTGAGAGGCGAAAACCTTCGAAGCAAAATCGATCGCAATGGTGTTGTAGATGCCCTTGTGCGGGTCCAGCGGGTCGTCGCGCCGGTCTTGCACGAGATTGAACGAAGCCAGGCCCACACGCACCGACTGCGCCAGTTGCGGCAACAGCAGCGGGTCGATTTTCAGGTTCGAGACGCCCACATGCCGGTACGTGAATCCATAAAAAATCGTGATCGGCTTCGAGAGCCGCTGCGTAATTCGCGCCGAAGCTTCCTCGCGTTTCGACTCGAATGTTCTGACGTCGTGCGTGTCGTCATACAGAATCGAGAACGTAGCGTCGAGGCTCGGGTGGTCGAAGATTTTCGGCACGAAATGTTTGACCAGCGCGCGCTTCTGGAGGGTGGACAGCCGGCCCTGAAAGCTGAGGGACTGCCCGAGCCCGAACAGATTGAGTCGCGTCACGTCGACGGAAACCCGCGGACTGAAGCCAGGTCCTCCGCCGGGATCGGCAAGATCGGTGATCGCGTTGCCGCCGCCGATGCGCGCAAATTCAGCCCCCAAACCAGTGGTGATGGTGTAGCGTCGCGCCTCTTCCAGATCGTAAAGAACGTACTTCTCAGCTTCCTCGCCATCGGGGTTCTGAATCGCCATGTCGACCTTCGAGAAGATTCCGAGGTCGTAGAGTTTCTGTTGCGTGCCGGACATCGCCACGGGAGAAAGAGGAGCGCCCGGAGTGAGTTCCAGTTGCTTTTGCACCAGGCTCGGCTGCGTTTTCTCCAGACCCGAAGTGACCACCTCGCGGACAAACTGCTGGTCTCCTTCGTCGATGATGAATTCCAGATCGAAGGTGTGCGGCTTCGCGGCAGGTTTTGAATCCCACTCGAAGGTGGCGTTGGCAAACCCGTTTTCACCGTAATACCGGATAATGGTTTCGCGGTCGGCCGCTACATTGAATTCGCTGAATATCTGACCCGGCTCCGAACTGAGCGATGCGATGACTTTCGTCAAATCGAGCTTATTAGGCCCCTTGATGTTGAGAGATGAGACAAAGTACTGGGGTCCTTCGTCGATCGTCAGGAAGACGGCGACGTCTCCCGTCTTGCCTTTGTAATTATCCGCGGTGCGGGACGTAATTTGCGCATCGCGGAAGCCGTTCGATTCGTACAGGTCGCCGATCGTCTGCCGATCGCGGCGCAGAAAAGCCTCGCTGTACCGACCGCGCGAAGTTTCGAAGGAACTGGGCGTGAGAAACATGCGTTCCCGGATGGTTTTGATGTCGAAGTATTTGTTGCCCGTGATTTCCAGATGCGCGAAGCGGTGACGGGCGCCGCGTTCGACGGCATAATCGATCTCCGTGCCGCCATCCTCCTTCCGTATCTGGCGGAATTCGACAGTCACGTCGAAGTAACCCTGCGCCTGAAAGTAATCGCGAAGGTCTCCGGCGCCCTCGGCGAGCAAATCCGCATCCACGCTGTGTTCTTCGAACACAGGCACATTCTCGCGTAACTGTTTCTCCGAGATAGTGGCGCCCAGAGCTTTGACAATCACCGGTTGACCCGGGTTCACCGTGATTGCCGCTGTGGCGCGGTTTGTGTCTTCGTCCTTATCGATGCCACTTAGTACGACTGTCGCCAGAAGCCGGTTTGCGTTGGTGTACTTCAACCGGATACGGTCGATGCCGGTGCGCGTCCGGCTCTCCGTGACACCCCTGTAACCGGGCAGCAGAAAGCGCCGCCAGCGTGTGGCCTTAATAATCTCCTCCTGAGTCAAAACAATCGTGTCGCCGGAAATCGAAGGTGGGTTATAACGCGCGCGCCGTCCGGTCTTAATTCTGAAGGTAACGTCGACCTGCTGATAAGCGTTGTTGTATCTCACATCGGGATCGATCCGCGGATTGAAGTAGCCGTTGTCGATGAGAAGCTTGCGAATGTTTTCCACGGCCGCCGGAACCTGCGCGGGATCGAATGGAGTGCCGAGATCGAGATGGGCGGCGTTGACGATCTGGCCGGTGCTGGGAGGCTCGGAGAAATCCTCGTCGGCGGAGACGTCCCCGACAAACCAGCTGTTTTTGGTAATAAACCGCACGGCCAGGCCATTGGCTGCCGGAGTCGCATCCACTTGAATATCCTGATATCGCCCCGTAGCGTATAAACGCTCAATCGCGTTCCGAACGTCCGCCGCGCGGTAAGGCCGACCGGCTTTCACGGGCAGGATGCCGGCCATTTCATTCGCGTCGAGGGGCTGCTGGGCGGGCTCGAAATTCACACTGACGATGGGTTGATTTTCGAACGTGGTTACAGCATTGGAGGTGGCGAAGGCCTGCGCTTCGATTCGCGCGGCGAATCCGAAGCCCACCAGATAAACGGCCAGAATACTCGTGGCATAGGAATGCCGCACCAGTCTCAATCCTAATACAATGAATGAAGGAGTGCTTTCCCGAACATGATCCGGCTGATCGCAACCGGCGACCGCATTCTGATGCGGCGCGTCAACCAGTGGGCAGCGCCAAACTGGATCCGCAAGTGGACGCTGGCGGCTTCCCGTGGTGGCGATGGCTGGCTGTGGTCGGTTATCGGCCTGATTGTGCTGTGTTTTGGCGGTGAGCGCCGCTTCGACGCGCTTGAAGCCGGTTTCATTGCGGTGTGCAGCGGGCTGGCAACTTTCTTCATCCTGAAGCCCATGACCGGGCGGGAGCGGCCCTGTGCCGTCGAGCCCCATTGCTGGGCGATCCTGTTGCCGCCAGACCGGTTTTCTTTTCCTTCCGGCCACACCATAACGGCTTTCGCCGTTGCCGTCTCTATCGGGCTCAGTTACCCGGCGCTGATCGTCGGCCTGCTCTTTTGTGCGCTGAGCGTTGCGGCTTCGCGGATACTGCTGGGGCTGCATTACCTGAGCGACGTCATGGCCGGCATCGCGATCGGGACGGCGATTGGTGGTGCGGCATTTCACTTTTTCGGACCGGGGTTAGTGTGACGCGAATTGTTACGGTTGCGTTGCTGTTTTGCGCCGCGCTTCCTGCCGCCGACAAGAAACCCGCGCAGGGTATGGTGGAGGACGAAAGCGTCGCCATCGCCGCTACGATTCTGGATGCGGATCACATCAGGCAGGCCGTTGGGTCCGATTTCAACGGAGACTACACAGTGCTCGAAATGCGCGTGACGCCCAAGGGGGGCACGCCCCTTGACATACGTTTGGATAACTTTATCCTCCGCTCGGAATCCGACGGAGATCACAGTATGCCCCTCATTGCCGGTCAAATCGCGGGTTCTGGCGAGTTGGTTGTGAAACGCAAGTACGCCGGGAAGAGTTCGCCCAACAATCCGAACCTGATCGAAAGCACTTCAATCGAGCTGAAGGATGCCCCGGCACCGGACGGCGTGCTGGAAGCGTTGAAGAAAAATATTCTGATTGAGAAGGTTACGGCCGACCCCGAAACCGGCCTGCTGTTTTTCCCGCTTTCGAAAGAGAAAGCGAAGCATCTCGTCCTTAGTTGCACGACGCCGAAGGGCAAGCTTCGAATGCAATTCAAGTGACGGTTCAGGATCTCGATACCCCGGCGCTCATCGTCGACCTCGATATCATGGAGCGCAATCTTCGCCGCGTGGCGGATTATTGCGCAAGCTACGGTCTGCGTCTGCGGCCGCATACGAAGACTCACAAATCGCCGGCGCTGGCGCGTCGCCAACTGGCGCTGGGCGCTGCCGGATTGACGGTCGCCAAGGTCAGTGAGGCCGAAGTGATGCTGGGTGCGGCGCCGCGCGATCTGCTGGTGGCTTATCCCGTGATCGGAGAGCCGAAACTGCGAAGGCTTGCCGAAGTGGCGCGGATTGCGCAGGTCACCGTTGCGCTCGACAGTCTGATTGCGGCGCGGCAACTCTCCGAGGCCGCTGTGAATGCCGGCGTGCGTTTCGGAGTGCTGGTTGAGATCGATGCGGGGCTCGGTCGCGTCGGGGTCACTTCGGCGGAGGCGCCCGAACTCCGGAACGCAGTCGCGGCGCTTCCCAATCTCGAATGGCGCGGCATCGCGTTTTACCCCGGTCATATCAAGGATCAAAACGACGGAGAGAAGATTGCGCAAGTCAGCCGCCTCGTCGCGAGCCTGTGTGAAAGTCTTGCGCCGGAAATCGTGAGTGGCGGCTCGACACCCCTGCTTTTCCGTTCGCATGAAGTCGAAGGCCTGAATGAAATACGCCCCGGCACGTACATTTTCAACGATATGAATACGGTCGCCAGCGGTGCCTGCGCGCTCGACGACTGCGCCGCTTCCATTCTGGTTACGGTGGTTTCGCGCGCGGGCGGTGAACGCATGATCGTCGACGGGGGCTCGAAAACGTTCTCCTCGGACCGGCTGACAAGCGGCGAAGCGGGGTTTGGACGCTTGATGGAAGCGCCGGGCGCGGTGTTTCAGAGACTGAATGAGGAGCACGGGTTCATCGAACTGTCACGCGCGGAACGGCTGTTCGGGATTGGGCAGAAGACGCGCATTATCCCGAACCACATCTGCGTGGCGGTGAACTTACACGAATGCGTTTACGGGGTTCGGGGAGACAAGGTGGAAGAAGTCTGGAAAGTGGAGGGGCGAGGCAAGCTGCAATAGCCTCGCTCTCTCACCCTTCGGAACCATCACATCTTCACGGAATTGACGTGAATGGTGTCGCCGTTCATATCGCCCGTGACTGTGACCTTCTGACCGAGATGCGATTTCACCGCATCCTGATTGTCGATTTTGTAGACCTTATTGTCGATGCCCGACACAAAGAGGAACAAAAACTGCAGGTGTAAAAACATGCCTGAAAAAAAGACCAAATCTCCGAGCACACAAGCCGGGGAATACGTTCATGAAGAAATGGATCATATTCGCGAAGGCAAACACGGAGCGCGATCGGCGAAGCAGGCCATCGCCATCGGACTGTCGAAAGCGCGCCGGGCCGGAGTGAGGCTGCCACCCCCTCCGGGTCGGACGAAAGGTGCCTCTGGCCGGCACGAAGCGGCGGTGAAGGCAGCACAGACGAGAGCTCGTCGTCAAACAGGGAAGTAGAAAGTCGGATGGCGTACCAGTACGCGGACTCTTGGAAAACGTGCGGGAAAGCCCGATCATTGGATTCGGGTGCAGCGGTCTGAGCGTTAGCTCGACCGCGCGGAGGCACTCGAGGCAGGCGGCAGTTCGTAAGCCTTTCGAGACAACTGCCGCCTGGGTCACATTACTTCGGCTTTGCGGGCGGAACGACGACTGCGCGGACGGGCGGGCCTTCCCCCCGGTTTTTCGCCAGCGTGGCAGCAGCCTTGGCCTTCGCTTCATCGGAGACCTGAATATGGTTTTCGACGGCGATCGCTCCGCTCTTTTTTGCCAGCCTTGTAGCGACGCCCTTGTGCTGGATCACGTTGGTCTTTCCATCCAGAGTGGCAACGCCGTTTTTCACCGACGCGGTGAAGTGTTCGGCGTTAATCTTCGATTTCGCGAATTTCATGCGAATGACGTTCTCAATCTGATTGTCGGGCAGCACGCGGGTGGCCACTGAGGGCTTGGTGGCTGCTTTGGAAGAAGGGGTAACGGTCACCGGTTTCGCTACCGATGCTGCCTGGCTGAGCCCCGCGAATACGGCGGCCGCAGCCAGCGCGGAAAGAAACTTACTCACGCTGACTTAAGGGTAGATCGGGGAGGCGCGGGGTTTTGTACTCCTGCCGGGGTCGGGTGGTAATGGCTGGCGACTACCGATTATTCAACCTGCCTGTTTCTGCGACTGCATCAGCTTCAGTCGCTCCGCCTGAGCGCATTCGCCGGAGACGGTAAAGTAGCGGGCGACCGCCTCCTTTCCGATCTCGAAAGGATGCGGCTCGCCAGGCTTGCGCGAGGCAAGCATCCTGATTTTTGTCATCGCGGAATCGAATTCCGAGTGGTTCGACATCAGAATCGTCGCGTTCGCCGCCGCAGCCGCCGCGGCCATTTTGCTCTGGGAGTCGATGTAGGTGTCGAAGTTCCCGATCGTGCCGGGGAAGTTGAACGCCGTGCCGCCGGAATAAGCGACGGTGAGCGGTTTGCCATTATCCTTCACGGTGAAGAGCATGGATAAAGTTCCCGGCGTATGGCCTGGTGTCGTGACGATGGTCACCGCCGTGTCGCCAAGCGTGATCTTCTGCCCGTCATCGGCGACGATGTCACGCTTTGGCTTTCCCCGCGGGTATCCGTTCACGGATTTTTCGATGGAATCCCAATCGGGAGCGCCCATCACGATGCGGGAATGATACCGGTCCTGCATCAGTTTGGCGCCGCCCACATGATCGGAATGAGCGTGGCTGACGATGACGAATTTGACCGTGGCCGGATCGAGGCCCAGTTTTTTCAAGCCACCCACGATCTCCTCTTCGGAGTTGTAGGTAAACAGGGTATCGATGAGGATGATTCCTTCGCTGGTGGTGAGCGCCCACGAACTGTGGATCTTCGAGCCGACGAAATAGAGGTTATCGAAGACTTTGGCGGGCTCCGCATACCACGTATCGCGCGCGGGTGCGGGGCCGGGCGCGACGTCGCGGACTGTAGCCGGCATCAGCGGAGGCGCAACACACAACCGCGCGAGGGTACCGGTGAAGTCGAATCCCGCCGCGATTCTGGCCTTGACCAAATGAGTATCGATGGTCTCTGGCGGAGTTTGCGCGGCCGCACCTGCCGCGGTCAGGGTGAGAAGAAGAGGAAGCGCTGCGTATTTTTTCATGTGTACCCTTTAATAGCTCAGCTGAGAACGGGCTGCGCGGTGCTGGCGAGGACGTAGGGGCCTTCGGGCAGAACGGCGATGGATGCGTTCCGAGGAAGGCCATCGAGGAACATCGCCAGGGCCTGCGCCGGGTTTGCCGCGGCCTGGCCCCAGAGCATGGGGTAATAATCGGCGGGCATGCCGGGCACGTAGTAGATCACATGGGCGCGGCGCGTGACCAGCGCGAGTTTCTCCAGCTGCCACTGATCGGGAATCACGGGGGCGCGCTCGATGCGGTCGAGAAACTGGCGATCCGTGAGGCCATCGCGAATCATAGCGGCGAAATCGGGTGAGCCGACGCCTTCGGCGCACTCGGCAACCAGCAGAATCCGGCCGCCTGGCTTTACGATCTGACCCGCGGCGGTAATGCCTTTGATGGCCTGATAGTAAGTCAAGTCGAGGGGGTAGCCGGCAGATGAAGTGATGACGGCGTCGACGGGTCCGTCGAGATCGTGACGCATGGCGGCTGAGACGAAACGAACAGCCTCGGCATGGGCCTGCTCCGGCGCGCCGGCGAAGACTCCCGAGATTTGCCGGTCGCGCGTGATGGCGACATCCAGCAGGAAATCGTGGCGCGCCATGCGGGCGATTTCGAGCAGTTCGGTATGGACGGAGTTGCCTTCGATGGAACCTTCGACAGCGCGGGGATCGCGCATGAAGACCGGGCTGTGAATGCGCTTGATGGTGTCCTCGAAGGCGAGGCCGGGAGCGATCAGTTTGCGTCCGCCGGAAAACCCAAGCATCAGGTGAGGCTCGATGAGGCCGCAGGTGATATGAAGGTCGGCCGCCATGAAGCGTTCGTCGATGTGCACAGGCGTGCCGGAGCGCGTGGCGCCGAGATGCCGGTGCTCAGATCGTTCGCGGGCACGATGGTTGACGACGCGGTAGGCGGCGGCAATGGCCGGAGACAGGATCTCGCGAATCTCGGCATCGGTGGCGGGGCGATGGAGCCCGGTGGCGATCAGGATGGTAATGGCGTCGCGCGGGATACCGCTTTGTTCGAGACGGGCGAGGAGCGGCGGCAGAATGACGGGGTAGGGCACGGGCCGCGTGATGTCGCAAACCGAGATAGCGGCGCTGCCGGCGTGGCGCGCCAGTTGCGCGAGAGAGGGACCCGCGACAGGCGAATCCAGTGTGTGGCCGATGGCGGCTGCGGCGTCCGGCAACGGGGAGGCGGAGCGGGCATCCAGAACCTGCCAGTCGCGTCCCGCGGGTAAATCGAGTTCGAGTCCCTGGCGCCCGAAGGCGAGGCGAATTCGCATATGGCGATTTTGTCATGCCGGAGAGGCGGCGGCAAACGCGGCTGGTCGCCGCATCTCCCGGCGGGTCCGGGAGGTCAGACGTGGTCGACTTCGCGGAGCCAGTCGGGGCGCTTCAGCACTTCGCGCGGTTTGCTGCCATCCGGCGGGCCAATGATTCCGTCGCGATGCATCATGTCGAGAATGCGCGCGGCGCGTCCGTAACCGAGGCGAAGGCGGCGCTGCAAGGTCGAAGTGGAAGCCTTGCCGGCTTCGAGCACCACGCGCAGAGCTTCTTCGTACATGGCGTCCTGATCCGCGGGATTGGCTTCGTCGAGCTCGGCCGCGTCATCCTCGGCGGGAGGAGCAATGAGGAACGACCGGTCGTATTCGGGCTGCGCCTGCGCTTTCCAGAACTCCACCACTTCGTTGATTTCGTTTTCGGTGACGAA
>Ga0182016_10005435_pt1 | contig 13728 bp, 10 predicted proteins | sample 712S2MmetaG_FD_120491 | JGI IMG/M metagenome (GOLD analysis project Ga0182016, IMG submission 120491) | Permafrost microbial communities from Stordalen Mire, Sweden - 712S2M metaG | ecosystem: Environmental > Terrestrial > Soil > Wetlands > Permafrost | place: Sweden: Stordalen | collected...
CGCCGCCGACAGCATTGGCTGGGACGGCGTCATCACGTTACGGGCGCGGCTCGACGAGAAGCAGCTTTCCGACCGGGTGATGAACGCTGTCATTCTGGAAGTCAGCGACACGGGCAAGGGCATTCCGCCGGATGTGGAGAAGCGGCTGTTTGACCCGTTTTTCACGACCAAGGATTTTGGCACCGGTTTGGGGCTGCCCATCGCCGCGCGGATTGTCGAGAAGCACCAGGGCGCGCTCCAATATCAAACACGCATAGACCACGGCACAACTTTCGGTATCATTCTGCCACAAGTTAAACCATGAACCCAACCGCCAAAATACTGCTGGTCGAGGACGATTCCGCCATCGTTGTCACCTTGAGCCGGGTGCTGGCCGACGAGGGCTACGACGTTTCGGTGGAAAAACGGGGCGACACGGGATTGGCGCGCGCGAAAAACGAGACCTTCGACGTGGTTATCACGGATTTGCGGCTGCCGGGAATCAGCGGGCTGGAGTTGGTGCATGCGCTGCATGTCGCCCGGCCACGGCTGCCCATCATCCTGATGACGGCGCACGGCACGACGGAAACCGCCATCGAGGCGACCCAGTCAGGTGCCTACGACTATCTGGTCAAGCCGTTTGAAATCCCGGAACTGCTCGGGTTGCTGGAACAGGCCGTCACCGCCAGCATGCTGATGACCGAACCGGTGCAGATCGGTGCCACGGTGCCGACGGCGCGCTACGCCATCGTCGGCAACGGTCGGGCCATGCGGTCCATCTACAAGGAAATCGGGCGCGTCGCCTCCAAACCCGTCAGCGTCCTGATCCGCGGCGAGACCGGCACCGGCAAGGAACTCATCGCCCGCGCGATTTACCAGCACAGCGACCGCGCCAACGCGCCGTTCGTCGCAATTAATTGCGCGGCCATTCCTGAAACCCTGCTGGAGAGTGAATTGTTCGGCCACGAGCGCAACGCCTTCACCGGCGCGTCTGCGCGCCGCATCGGGCGGTTTGAACAGGCGAATTCCGGCACCATTTTCCTCGATGAAATCGGCGACATGACGCCCGCCACGCAGGTCAAGCTAATGCGCATTCTTCAGGAAAAAACCCTCCAACGGCTCGGCGGCAAGGAAACAATTCCGCTGGATGTCCGCGTGATTGCCGCCACGCATCGCGACCTGGAAGCCGCCATCAAGCAGAAACATTTCCGCGAAGATCTTTTTTACCGGCTCAACGTGGTGTCCATCCACCTGCCGCCGTTGCGTGAGCGCATGGAGGACATCCCGGATCTGGTTGGTTTTTTCCTGCACAAATACGCCGCCGAATCCGGCGTGGAAAATCCATCCATCCATCCCGACGCCATTGAATTTTTACAGGCCCAGCCCTGGCCGGGCAACGTGCGCGAACTGGAAAATGTCATGCGCAAGGTGTTGTTGCAGGCGCACGGTTATACCATCAGCACCGAACACATCCGGGCCGCGATCACCAGGTCGGTGCCGACCTCGGGCTTGGCGGAAAAATCCATTCAAAAATACGTGGATGAACTGGTCACCGCCGCCGAGCGCGGTGAAATCGCGGATGCTCGCGCGCGCCTGCAGGACACCGTCGATCGCGCCCTGTTCAGCCGCGCGCTCGCCATGGCCCAAGGTAATCAAGTGAAGGCTTCCCGCTGGCTGGGGGTTTCGCGGCAGACCTTGCGCGAGAAAATGGTCCTGTATGGCCTTCATCCCAACCGGGGATGAGGCCGGCTTCAACGGGCGTTGCCGAGTTTCACCGGCAAATCTTCCACGGTCCAGTTTGCGCGCGTCGCCTGCAATTTGTCCGCCGCCGCACCGTGCTGCCAGACGGCGTAGCGGATGGTTTTTCCGGCGTCGGCTTGCAACGCCGGTTGCGCGAGCAATCCGGCGATGAATCCGGCCAGCACATCGCCGCTGCCGCCTTGCGCGAGATGCGGATTGCCGGACGGATTCACAAAAATTTCCCCGTCACTGCGGCCGACGAGCGTTTGATGCCCCTTCAAAATTACCCAGCAGTTGCCAAACCGCCGCGATAGTTCACGCAATGAACCCGCACGGTTTTCCTGAATAATTGCCGGCGTCGTTTTCAGCAGCCGCGCTGCTTCGCCCGGATGCGGCGTGATGACACGAACGGCATTCTTGAAAAATTTCCCCGGTGGCAGCCAGTCGAGCGCGCTCGCATCCACGACCACCGGCAATTTCGAATCGCGCCAGAATTTTTGCGTGAAAGCTTTCATTTTACCGGCAATGCCGGGCGCGGCCAGACCGGGGCCGATCAAAACGGCGCTGGTGGAATCGGGAAACACCAGCTTCGGCTTCCAGAGGTTGACCATCGCCGACTGCAATTGCGCCGCAACCGCGCTGTAAATTTCCCCAGCCGTGAACAGCGTGACGAGTCCGGGTTGGGCGCGCTGCGCGGCGCGCGTGGCCAAAACCGCCGCGCCGTGAAAACCGAAGCTGCCCGCAACCACCGCCAGATGCCCGAACGAGCCTTTGTGCCCGGCGGCCGCGCGGCGCGGCGGATAGCTTTGAAAATCGTCTGTCTGCGTCCAGTTCAATTTCGTTTGGTGAGGGCAGCGGATCAGGCCGACATCTTCTGCAACTTCCAGTCGGCCGACAAACGGCCACGCCGGTTGTGCAAGCATCCCTATTTTTGGCGCACCGACGGTCAACGTGATTTCAGCTTTGATGGCCATGCCAAAATGTTCGCCGGTGTCGGCGTTCAGGCCGGAGGGCACGTCCACGGCAAGGACGGGGCTTTTTGATTCGTTGACTGTCGTGATGAATTTTTTCCAGCCGTCGTCAAGCGCGCGGTTCAAGCCGATGCCGAACAGACCGTCAATGATGAGCGCCGGATTTCGGAGCAACGACGATTTAAGTTTCGGCAAGGCATTTTCCGGCGAGGTGACATCGAGAATTTCCACCTGGCGTTCGGCTGAAAACTTCTTTGCGGCGCGGGCGTCGTCGCCGTTGTGGCCTTTGCCGGCGAGGATCAAGACCGAATCACCGGGGCGCGTGAGTTCGCGGGCGCGGGCGGCAATTTTCCGGCCGACGTGGCGGATGACGGCGGCTTCGGTCAGGCCGGCGGCCCAGGTGGCGCGTTCCCAATCGCGCATCTGGGCGAGGCTGATGACGGGCAACGGCATGGCTTTAGCGTGGCAAAAAATTATCCGGTGCAAAAGGAGAATGTCGTGGAAGACAAGTTTTCTGAGCGGTAATTATTCGTAACCTAATCGTCACACATTTGTCGCCGGTTTGTCGCCGAATTGAAATTGTGTGCTGAATCCGTGCGTGCCATGATGCCGGTGTGAAGTCAAAGATTTTGGTTGTGGATGACGAGCCGGAAGCGGTGGAACTGGTTGAGTTCAACCTCAAGCAGGCCGGTTACGCTGTCGTCACGGCGGCGGACGGCGCGGAGGCCTTAAAAAAGGCGCGTAGCCAGATGCCCGACCTCATCGTGCTGGACGTGATGTTGCCGGAGATGGACGGCTTTGAAATCTGCAAGACGCTGCGGCTCGACCCGGCGACCGCCAGGGTGCCGATTCTCATGCTCACAGCCAAGGCGGCGGAGATTGACCGCGTGCTCGGCCTCGAACTCGGCGCGGACGATTATCTGACCAAGCCGTTCAGCCCGCGCGAACTGCTGCTGCGCATCAAAAAAATCATCGCCCGCGGCCAGATCGAGGAAAAGCCGGACGACCAGATGCGTTTCGGCGACCTGCTGATTGATCTGCCCCGGCACCTGGCGAGCTGGAAGAACAAGCCGATTGAGCTGACCGCGACGGAATTCAAGCTGCTCACGCTGCTCGCGCAGCGCGCCGGCCGTGTGCAGTCGCGCGATCAGCTGCTTCGCGACGTTTGGGAATACGACAGCCTGATTGACACGCGCACGGTGGACACGCACATGCGCCGGCTGCGCGAAAAACTCGGCGCGGCGTCGAAGCACCTGGACACGGTGCGCGGCGTCGGCTACCGGTTCGTGGAATAAATGAAGAATGAAAAAGGCGGAATGAAGAATTGCCTTTAACCGTCATCGCCCGTCAAAAAAAGTTTCTTCATTCTTCATTTTTCCTTCATCCTTTCCCCATGTGGTTTGCGTTCTCGTTGACTTTGCTCGCCGCGCTGGCCGGCCTCCATTTCTGGTGGCGGGCGAAATTTCGCGCGGTGCAAGGCCAGCGCGCGGCGGAGATTGAAAACGCCCAGCGCCGCCAGCAGCAGACCAGCGTGGACGCCAAGGCGCAGCAGCAGGTGCTATTCAACTCGATGATCGAAGGCTTGCTGCTGCTCGACCGGGCGCAGAAAATCTATCTCGCCAACCGCTCGTTCAAGAATCTGTTCGGCCTGAAAACCGAACTGCGCGGCAAGACCGTGCTTGAGGCGCTGCGCCTCCACGAACTGGACGACCTCGTCCGGCGCGTCCAGGCCGAGGGACAGGTGTTTGACTACGAAATCAAGCTGCCGGACTTGAGTGAACGCTGGCTGCGCGTCAACGCCGCCGTCATCTCCAATTCCGTCGGCGAACGCGAGGGGACAATTTTAGTTTTCCACGATCTCACGCGATTGAAACAGCTCGAACGCACGCGGGAGGAGTTCGTCGCCAACGTCAGCCACGAACTGCGCACGCCGCTCTCGCTCATCAAGGGCTACGTTGAAACGCTGCTCGACGGCGCGCGCAACAATCCCGAGGTGGCCGAGCGGTTTCTCAAGATCATTGAGCGCAACACGCAGCGGTTGGATCTGCTCATCCAGGATTTGCTGACGATTTCCGCGCTGGAATCGGGCCGGTTGAAACTGAACTTGCAGCCCGTCGTGTTGCGCCATCTGGCTGACAAGGTTTTGGCCGATCTTCATGCCAAGGCGGAAAATAAAAATGTGTCACTCGTCAACGAGTTGCCGGAATTCACCGCCAACGCCGATGTGAACCGGCTTGACCAGGTGCTTGCAAATCTCGTGGACAACGCCGTCAAATATGGTCACGCGAACGGCATCGTGCGCGTCGGCGGGAAAAAAATGAACAACGGCAAGCTGGAAATTTTCGTGCAGGATGACGGGCCGGGCATTCCGCCGGAATCGCTGGACCGTGTATTCGAGCGGTTTTACCGCGTGGACAAGGCGCGTTCGCGCGACCAGGGCGGCACGGGTCTGGGACTTTCCATCGTGAAGCACATCGTGCATGCGCACGGCGGCGATGTGCGTTGTGAAAGTGAGCTTGGCAAGGGCGCGACGTTTTATTTCACGCTGCCGGCAGCCAGCCATGATGTGGCCACGGATGGACACAAATGAATCGCAGATGCGAATAAGCCGGGTGCAATTCCAGGTCGGTCTTTAAAATTAAACAAGCCCGCCGCTGTGTCTCGGTCCTGCGCTTGGCACCGCAAACTCACCTTCGCCCGTCATACCACAAGTGAGCCGCGTCGCGGTTGCGCAACTGGCGGCCCCGGCTAAAAATCACGCGGGACAAAAACCAGAGATGTTCCCGCGCAGAGTAGAGCTTCATCTTCCGCGCGGAGGTCATCAAAGGATGCCGGTGGAGAATAACGATTCGCTTTCCCGTTTCCTTTACCAGCTTTTTTAAACGCTGGCTCAGTTCCAATTCCTCCGCCACGAACAGTTCGTTGCTGAACCCGCCAATTTTCCGGAACACCGCCGCGTCGCAAAAAATAAACGAACCGGCCAGCAGCTTCCAAATCCGGCTGGTGCAATTCCATGTCCAAGTGATGATGCCGCCGACCCGATGATTTTCGTCCAGCTTGACGGTTGCACCACCGGCGAGACATTGCCCGGACAGAATTTGTTCCGCGACACGCTGAACAACTCCGCCCTCGGATGCGAATCGGCGTCCACAAAAATGAACCAGTCGCCGCTGGCCGCCGCCGCGCCGGAATTCCGCGCGCGCGCAATCTGGTTGACCGGTTCAAACACAACATCTGCGCCCGCCGCATAAGCGATTTCCGACGTGCGGTCGGTGGAGTTGTTGTCGCACACGATCAATTCAACCTCCCAGCCGCGCGCCGTGAATGCGCCCGCCGCCGCTTTGATTTGCCGGAGCGACGCACCGAGCAGCCGCTCCTCGTTGAATGCCGGAATGATAATCGAAATTTTCACCGCGCGGAATGTAGCAGCGAGCGTGAGTCAGCTCAAACTTCAAACCCGGCGCAATGTTTTTGAGCCGGCTCACGTCGTTGGCCGCCATTGAACGACTTTGTGCGCATTTTCCGCGTGCTTTTTTCGGCGGATGCCTTTTACTGTGGGCATGTTCATTTGGATACTGGCCTTGGTGTTGTTCGGAGCCTGCATCGCGCTCGGCCACAAGCTCGGGGCGATCAATGCGGCGTTCACGTTTGTCGGCATCGTGTTTGCCGGATTGCTGGCCGCGCCGCTGGGCGGCCTGGTCAAGCATCTGCTGGCGCATGTCGGCATCCAGAATGAAACCCTGGCGTGGGCCATCGCGCCGATCGTGACTTTTTTCATGATCCTGACGGTGTTCAAGGCGGCGGGGTTTTATGTGCATCGCAAGGTCGAGGTTTATTACAAATACAAGGTGGGGGATCTGCGGCTGGCGTTGTGGGAGCGGCTGAACGCCCGGCTGGGCGCGTGCATCGGCACGTTGAACGCCACGGCGTATCTCGTGCTGGTCAGCTTCGTGATTTTCAATTTCAGCTACTGGACGGTGCAGGTTACCACATTAAATGGCGAGACCCGCGATGGCGAAACGAGGACGACAAAATTCATCAACCATCTGGGGCAGGATTTGGAAAACACCGGTCTGGACAAAGCCGGACGATCGCTTGTCGCGATGCCGGATAATTTTTACAAGGTCGCCGACCTCGCGGGATTGATCGTCCAGAACCCGCAGTTGAGCGACCGGCTGGGGAGGTATCCAGCGTTCATCTCGCTGACGGAACGCGACGACATCCAGCAGCTCGTCAAGAACAGTGATTTTGCCGCCGCTTGGAATTCACAAGCACCGATGGGCCAGATCTTGAACGACCCGCAGTTCAAAACGCTGCTGCTAAACAATGATTTGATCAACCTGGTGTGGACAACGGTGCTGACCAATCTGGACGACCTGACGGCTTATCTCAAAACCGGCAAGTCGGCGAAATACGACGGCGAGGCAATTTTAGGCAGATGGGACTTTAACGTGAGCGTGTCGGTGGCCATGCTGCGCCAGGCGCGGCCGAACATTCCGTCGAACGAAATGCGGGCGATCCGCGCGATGTGGACCCAGAGTTTTGCGGACACGACGCTGGTGGCCGCCGGCGACAGCCAGGCGTTTCTGAAAAGCCTGCCCAACTTCAAAAAACAGCCGCCCACGCTGGAAACCTGGAAGGGAACTTGGACGGCCAGCGGAACCAACTACAACTTGACATTGGATTGCAATGGTGAGAACAAATCCATGACCGCCCAGATTGGCGGCGGCCGCTTGACGATCAAAGAGGACGACAAGAGCGTCCTGATCTTCGACCGTGAAGATTGACCGGTGCGGAAAAATCAAACCGACAGAACCAGCTTCATCAGCCCCACCACGCCGAGCACAAGCCCCACCACGGCCAGCGTGCCCCAAATATCCGAGCGGGCGCTTTTGGCTCCATTGGTGGTGGCAACCGTGGTCATGAGGTAATAAACGCCACTGCGGTTCACTTTATTGACTACTGTCTTCATGGCATGATTCAAGCAATTGCCACGCCATGGATTTGAAATTGAGTCCGGTGCGGGCACCGCATCCTTGTTTCCAGATATTTGACACTTTTTCCAGTTACAAGACACCGTGACGCCGTTGTTGTTGTTTTGCGCCAATTCCGGCCAACGCAATTTTGAGCAAGAACGGCCTGACACTTGCTGATTCGTCCGGTGTATGTGGCTTACAAAATTTTTTACGGCCGTGTTGGCCATCGCGACCGGGCTGCTGCCGTCAAGCTGCACGAAAGCCAAGAGTCCAAAAGTGCAGCAAACCGCACCGGCCATCAACACCGCGACCCTGTCCACGACCAACAAAGACCTCGGAGAACTGGCGCTGACCAATAACTATGAAACCTGCGTGAACCTGGGCGCGGGCAAAAGCTGCACCTTCAAGCCAACGCTGCTCGACCACAGCAACCTGCAGCTCACCATGGCGGTCGAATCCAAAAACGCCGCCGGCAAAACCCAGGGTCTCAGCATCGTCCAAATCGTGACCCAATCCGGCAAACCCTTTGAAGTAGCGGTCGGCGACATGAATTTCACCCTGACGCCAAAACTGCAAGGCGAGTAGTGGAAACCGATCCCACGGTTCAGCACCACGGCTGATCCCCACGATGCGGCGGCGATTATAATATCGCCCCGGGGAACACGGTTGGAGATGCCTGGCGGCTTTCTGCGATGCCGGGAAAATTCAAGATAATGTCATCATCCTTTTTGACTACAAGACAAACTCGCCGAAAGAGGGTTTTCTTGGATGAAACAACCTTCCGTGATGCAATGTCGCCGATGGAAGCGCTGTCTTATCATTATGAACAACACATTACGGTCAGTCATTCTCGCCTGTTTGGTTACGGGCCGGGTTCTTCCATTGCTGGCGGCGAATTCGGAGCTTCCGGTGCTCAACGATCCGGTGGACATCAGCGGCGATTTCCGCAACTTTGCCAATTCATATTATCTCGCCGATCAGCTGACTGATTTTGATCCGGCCGCCCACGCCGGGAAGATTGTCTGGCAGCGCGCCCAATATGCCGTGCGCCACGCTTTCGACAATGACCTCGTCCTGATTGGCGCCACCAAGCCGAACGAGTTTCCAGAAAACGAATACGCCGCGAACCCGGAGATGCCTTTCTCCATTGATTTCGTCTCGCCCCGCACGCTGCGGATTCGCATGACCAGCGGCCCGCAGGTGCATCCGCCGCAACCGGAACTCATGCTCGCCGGGCCGGTGCCGCAGGACGCTTCCTGGAAATACTCTGAGGTTGCCGGCGGCCATTGCTACACCAGCGCGGCCGGCTCCGTGACCATTTTGGAGAAGCCGTTCCACATCGAAATCCGCGATGCGTCTGGCAAACTGCTGACGAAGACCGACCACGCCGAGGACAACAAATCCACCTTTTCGCCGGTGCTTCCGTTTTGCTTCGTGCGCCGCGCGGCGGATTATTCGCGCAGCATCAACGCGGCGTTCACGCTGTCGCCTGGCGAAAAGATTTTTGGCTGTGGCGAATCCTTCACCGGCCTGGACAAGCGCGGGCAGAAGCTGACGCTGTGGACCGACGATGCCAATGGCGTTGAAAATCAAGGCGAATACAAACCCATTCCCTTTTTCATGAGCAGCCGCGGCTACGGCATGTTCATGCACACCACCACGCCGATCACCTGCGATTTCGGCAACACGTTCAGCGGCGTTAATTCGCTGATGATCGGCGATGATGAACTGGATTTGTTTGTGTTCCTCGGCACGCCCAAGGAAATTCTCGACGAATACACCAGCCTCACCGGCAAGTCGCCGCTGCCGCCGCTGTGGAGTTTTGGTTTGTGGATGAGCCGCTGCACTTACAACGCCGAGCAACAGGTGCGTGACATCGCGGCGGAACTGCGCGCCAACAAGATTCCCTGCGACGTGCTGCACCTCGACACCGGCTGGTTCGAGACTGACTGGCGCTGCAACTACGAGTTTTCCACCACGCGCTTTACCGACCCGAAGAAAATGCTGGCGGATCTGAAGGACGAGGGCTTCCGCGTCTCCTGCTGGCAACTGCCGTATTTCGTGCCGAAGAACACGCTGTTCAACGAGCTTGTGGCAAACAATCTCGTCGTTCGCGATCGCAAGGGCAATCTGCCTTACGAAGACGCCGTGCTGGACTTTTCCAATCCCAAGACGGTCGAATGGTATCAAGGCAAACTGGCGAACCTGCTGAACCTCGGCGTCAGCGCGATCAAGGTGGACTTCGGCGAAGCCGCGCCGGCGGACGGTCTTTACGCCGACGGTCGCACGGGCTTTTACGAACACAACCTCTATCCGCTGCGCTACAACAAGGCTGTCGCCGAAATCACGAAGAAAATCACGGGCGACAACATCATCTGGGCGCGGAGCGCGTGGGCGGGCAGCCAGCGCTATCCGATCCATTGGGGCGGCGATGCCGAAAGCACCGACGATGGCATGGCTGCGGAATTGCGCGGCGGGCTGTCGTTCGGCTTGAGCGGTTTTTCGTTCTGGAGCCACGATGTCGGCGGCTTCACGGCTACGGCGGTTGACAACATGGACAAGGATTTATTCGCGCGCTGGCTGTCGTTCGGCATGTTGAGTTCGCACTCGCGCTGCCACGGCATCGCGCCGAAGGAACCTTGGCTTTACGGCACGAATTTCATGGACGAGTTCCGGGCGATTGATGAACTCAAGTATAAATTGATGCCCTATGTCTATGCGCAGGCGAAGGATTCTTCCGAACACGGCCTGCCGATGGTGCGCGCGCTGTGCATTGAATACCCCAACGACCCCGATTCCTGGCTGGTGGACGATGAATATCTCTACGGTTCAAGCATTCTCGTCGCGCCGCTGATGCACGCCGGCGAAACCGCGCGCAAAGTTTATCTGCCGCCGGGAACGTGGATTGATTATCAGACCGGCAAAGTTTACGCCGGTGGTTGGCAGCCGATCGAGGCGGGGAAACTGCCCGTGATCATGCTGGTGCGGGATGGCACGGTGTTGCCGCACATCGCGCTGGCGCAAAGCACGGCGCAGATGGACTGGTCGAAAATCGAGCTGGCCGTTTACGCGAAAGACGCGACGACCGCGAATGGTTTGATCTTCCTGCCCGGCGAAACGGAAGCGCATGAACTCTCGCTCACGAAATCCGGCAACAGTTTCAAACTGGGCGCCGACCCGCTGGCGGGAAAGGTCGCGTGGCAAATCAGCCTCAAGTGATATGTCCATGAAAAACATCGCCGCCATCGCGGTGCTGTTTAGCTGTTTGTGCAAAGCCATCGCGGGAGAAACCGTTGCGTGCATGCCGTATCACTGGCGCAACGTCTTCATCGGTGGCGGTGGTTTTGTCACCGGCCTGATCACGCAGCCGCAGACCGGGGACAACTTCTACGCCCGCACGGACGTGGGTGGCGCCTATCGCTGGGATGCGGTGGCGCGGCGGTGGCTTCCCCTCACCGATTCATTTGCGGCGGTGGATTTCACCGGCATCGAAAGCGTGGCCCTTGACCCGAAAGACACCAACTGCGTCTATCTGGCGGCGGGGCTTTATTCCGGAAGCCGGGCAGCCATTTTCCGTTCCGACAACCAGGGCCGCACCTGGCAGCGGACGGAGGTGCCGTTTAAAATGGGCGGCAACGAATCGGGCCGTTTCAACGGCGAACGGCTGGTGGTGAATCCAAACGACGGCAACATTCTGTTCTTCGGATCGCGCCGGGACGGATTATGGAAAAGCCCGGATCGTGGCGAGACCTGGAGCCGGGTGACGACCTTCCCCACCATTGAAGAACCCAAGCAGGCATCCCCCAGGCGCTGGTTTGGCGCGCGCCCCATTGGCATCGTCTGCGTGCTGTATGACGGAGCGTCCCTTTACGCGGCGGTTTCGACAAGCGGGACGAATCTTTTCCGCAGCGCCGACGGAGGCGATTCCTGGCAGCCGGTGCCGAACCAACCCACCGGTTTGCGCCCCAACCACCTCGTCCGGGCGTCCGACGGAACGTTGTATTTGAGCTATGGCAAGGAGGCCGGACCCGAATTCATGTCCGACGGAGCGGTCTGGAAATTTGATTCCCGGAACGGCGGGTGGGCGGACATCACGCCGGTAAAAACGGCGGAGGACGGACAGCCCTTCGGCTACGGCGCGGTGGCGGTGGACGCAAACAATCCGCAGGTGCTTCTGGCCACGACCTTCTGCCACTGGCATCCGCATGACGAGGTTTTCCGCAGCACCAATGGCGGCGCGAGTTGGAAACCGCTGCTGGACACGGCCCGTTTTGATCACTCCAGCGCGCCCTACACCACGGAACGCACGCCTCACTGGATGGGCAGCGTTGTTATCAATCCGTCCAATTCGAACGAGGCCTGGTTCACGACCGGCTACGGCCTGTGGTGTTGCACGAACCTGACGGCCGCCGATGCCGGCGGCGGAACCGACTGGATTTTCGCCGATCAAGGTCTGGAGGAAACCGTGCCGCTCGCACTCATCAGCCCGCCCGAGGGCGCGCATCTTCTGAGCGGTGTTGGCGACATTGACGGATTCCGGCATGATGATTTGGACGTTTCTCCGACGCAGGGAAGTTTTTCCGGTCCGCGCTTCGGCAACACGGAAAGCCTGGCCTTCGCGGCCCGGAAGCCGTCCCTGATCGTCCGCACCGGCACCGGTGGCAAACAGATACACGCGGCCATTTCCAGTGACGGCGGCAAATCCTGGCAATGGCTGCCCACCGAACCCCCCAGTTCCGCCGGGGGTGCCGGAACCATCGCGCTTTCAGCGAACGGCGAAACCATCGTCTGGACGCCACGCCGCAGCCTGCCGAGTTTCACCACTGATGGAGGCCAGCACTGGACAAACTGTCTGGGAGTGTCGCATGGTCTGGAGGTGGTGGCGGACCCGGTGAATTCATCACGGTTTTATGCGTTCGATACGCAGGCCGGAATTCTTCTGCGCAGCACGAACGCTGCGGCAAATTTCTCCGACACCGGCGCGTCCCTTCCTGACCTGGAAGACTTCGGCGGCGCGAGCCTGGCGGCCACGCCGGGACTCGAAGGTGACCTGTGGCTCGTGCTTCACGGAAACGGGCTTTACCACTCGTTGGATGGTGGCGCAACTTTTTCCCCAGCGGTTGCGGTGCTGGATGCTTCCTCAATTGGATTTGGAATGGCGGCCAGCGGCCGGAAATTCCCCACGTTGTATCTGGCTGGGAAAGTTGGCGACATCGAGGGACTTTTTCGTTCGGTGAACATGGGTGCAACCTGGACGCGCATCAATGACAGCCAGCACCAATATGGCGGGATCAGCCATGTCACCGGAGATCCGCGCATTTTTGGCCGTGTTTATTTTGCAACGGGCGGACGCGGCATCATCTATGGCGACGAACGGAATGAATGAACTTATGAAGCGATTTTTTACCGCCGTCCTGCTGGCGGCCGGTTTGAATTGCCCGGCCGGCAACTACACCAATTTTTCCGTCGCGGTTTACATCCCCATCGGCGTCGTCGAGAGATTTGATGATCCGCAAAAACTCCAGGCCGACTGGGATTGCATCAGCCGGCAGTTGAAGGTGGACAAGGTCTATATCGAAGTGCAGCGCGACCGGAATTTGCTCACCGACGAACAGGCCGAGCGCGTCAAAAAGTTTTTCCTCGACCACGGCGTGCGGGTGGCCGGCGGCATGGCGCTGTCCGACGGCGGCAGCGGCGGCCAGTTCAAGTCCTTTTGCTACACGGACCCCAAGGACCGTGCCTTCATCAAAGGCGCGGCGCAACTGGCGGCCAGGCATTTCGACGAAGTCATCCAGGACGATTTCTTTTTCGTCACCACCAAGAACGATTCCGACATCGCCGCCAAGGGAAACAAAAGCTGGTCGCAATTCCGCATGGAATTGTTGGGCGACGCGGCGAAAAACCTGATTGTCAAACCGGCCAAGGCGGTGAATCCCAAGGTGAAAATGGTCATCAAGTTTCCGAACTGGTATGAGCATTTTCAAGGCTCCGGCTTCGACTTGGAGCACGGGCCGAAAATCTTTGATGGCATTTACACCGGCACCGAGACGCGCGATCCGGCC
>Ga0182016_10005436_pt1 | contig 13725 bp, 12 predicted proteins | sample 712S2MmetaG_FD_120491 | JGI IMG/M metagenome (GOLD analysis project Ga0182016, IMG submission 120491) | Permafrost microbial communities from Stordalen Mire, Sweden - 712S2M metaG | ecosystem: Environmental > Terrestrial > Soil > Wetlands > Permafrost | place: Sweden: Stordalen | collected...
CCCCCAGGAGCACGCCGACCGCGCGCAGACCACCGCTGACAGCGCGCAGAGCGCCGCCGACGACGCGCAGAGCGCTGCCGACGCGAAGCAGACAGCCTCGAACGCCAACCAGTCCGCGTCCCGCAGCGACCAGCTGGCGTCCGACACTTCGCAGACCGCCGCCGACGACGCGCAGACCGCGGCCGACAGCGCCCAGACAGCCGCCGACAACAACCAGTGGGCCGCCAACAGCGCCCGCAGCGCGTCCACCGCCCAGACGGCGTCGAGCGCGCAGACCGCATCGACCGCCCAGACCGTGGCCGACGACGCCCAGACCGTGGCCGACAGCGCGCAGACCGCGGCCGACAGCGCCCGGACCGCGTCGAGCGTCGAGACCGCCTCCAGCGCCAAGACGGCATGGAGTGCCCAGACCGCGGCCGACAGTGCCCAGACCGCGGCCGACAGCGCGCAGACAGCGGCCGACAGCGCCCAGCGCGCAGCCAACGTCAATCAGTCGGCCTCCGACGCCGGCCAGAGCGCCTCCAACACCGGGCAGAGCGCCTCGAGCAGCCACCAGCGCGCGTCCGATCATGCCCAGAGCACCGCCGACAGCGCCCAGCTCGCAGCTGACGCTGCCCAGCACGCGGCGGACGCCGGCGCAACCGCCGCCGACGCCGACCAGACCGCTTCGGAGGCCGACCAGACCGGCGCCGACAGCGACCAGACCGCCTCCGACAGCGACCAGTCCTCGGCCGACACCGACCAGACCGCTTCCGACAGCGACCAGGCGGCGAGCGACCTCGACCTGGCACAGGGAGGCGACGCCCACGTGCACGACGCCACGCGCGACATTCGCGATCGTGGCAGCCGCCAGCGCAGCCACGCCGCCGAGGACCGCATCGACGCGGCCCGGGCGCGTGATGCCGTCGCGCGGGCTCGGGATCGCGCGGCGGCGGCGCGCGATCAGGCGGCCGCGATGCGCGACCAGGAGCTGGAGGCCGGCGCCGGGCTCGCGGCTGACGGTACCGGCGCACACGGGGCGCTGAGCGGACCCGCGCACCACGGCCCCGGCGACCGCGCCTGGGCGGCCGAGTTTCGAGCCCGCGCCGAGACCGACCGCGAACAGGCCGCCCTCGACCGCGAACAGGCGGCGCGTGACCGGTTGGAGGCCCAGACCGACCGGGACGCTTTGCTGCAGCGCGTCGCGCACGCGGAGACCGACGAGCTGACGGGCGCGCGCACGCGCTCGGCCGGCCTCGCGGATCTCGAACACGAGATCGCCCGCGCGCGGCGCACGGCGGGCCAGCTCGCAACCGTCTACATCGACGTCGTCGGTCTGAAGGCGGTCAACGACTCGCAGGGCCATGGCGCCGGCGACGCGCTGCTCGAGCGTGCGGTCGGGGCGATCCGCAAGCATCTGCGCTCCTATGACCTGATCGTGCGCATGGGCGGCGACGAGTTCCTCTGCGTGATGTCCGACGCGACCGTCGAGATCGCCCGCACCCGCTTTGGCGCCGTGCAGGCCGAGCTGGCGGCCGACCCGACCGAGCGCTGCGAGATCAAGTTCGGCGTGTCGGCACTCACGGCGCAGGACAGCGCCGCCGAACTGGTCAGGCGCGCCGATGCCGAGCTGCCGGTGAGCACCCGGCGCTAGCGGGCCGGCTGGCCATCTTGTTACATCGCCCATCCCGCTCCCGCCGCTAGACTGCCCGCAGATGACGGCAATCGCACATGTCCACGGCCGCCAGATCTTTGACAGCCGCGGCAACCCCACCGTCGAGGTGGACGTGCGACTGCGGTCCGGAGCATTCGGGCGGGCCGCGGTGCCCTCGGGAGCCTCGACCGGCGAGCACGAGGCGGTTGAGCTGCGAGACGGCGGCGCCGCCTACGGCGGCAAGGGCGTCGCGAACGCCGTCGCCCACGTCAACGGCGAGATCGCGTCCGCCGTTGACGGCCGCGACGCCACCGACCAGGCGGGCCTCGATCACGCGCTGATCGCGCTGGACGGCACCGACAACAAGGCCCGTCTCGGCGCCAACGCGATTCTCGGCACCTCGCTGGCGGTCGCTCGTGCGGCGGCCGCCGAGCTCGAGCAGCCGCTGTACCGCTATCTCGGGGGCGAGGACGCAACGCTCCTGCCCGTGCCGGCACTGAACGTGCTCAACGGCGGCGCGCACGCCGACAACCCCGTCGACTTCCAGGAATTCATGATCGTGCCGGTCGGCGCAGCGAGCTTCACCGAGGCGATGCGGATGGCGACCGAGACCTATCACCGGCTGAAGAGCACACTGAATTCGCGGGGCCTGGCGACCGGCGTCGGCGACGAGGGCGGCTTCGCTCCGGCGCTCGAGTCAAACGAGGCGCCACTCGAGCTGCTGGTCTCCGCGATCGAGGCCGCCGGCTACCGGCCCGGCGAGGACATCGCGATCGCGATGGACCCGGCCGCCAGTGAGTTCTTCCACGACGGCGCCTACGTCCTGGCGGGCGAGGGACGCACCCTGACCTCGGCGGAGCTGGTCGACTACTACGCGCAGCTGATCGAGCGCTACCCGATCGTCTCGATCGAGGACGGTATGGCGGAGGGCGACTGGGACGGCTGGAAGGCGCTGACCGACCGGATCGGCGAGCGCATCCAGCTGGTCGGCGACGACATCTTCGTCACCAACCCGAAGATCCTGCGCCGCGGGATCGACGCCGGGATCGCCAACTCGATCCTGATCAAGCTCAACCAGATCGGCACGCTGACGGAGACCCTCGACACGATTGCGATGGCGCACGAGGCCGGCTACCGCTGCTTCGTCTCCCACCGCTCCGGCGAGACCGAGGATGCGCTGCTCGCGGATTTCGTCGTCGCGACCGCCACCGGCCAGATCAAGACCGGCGCGCCCGCCCGCTCCGAGCGCGTCGCGAAGTACAACCAGCTGCTGCGGATCGAGGAAGAGCTCGGCGCGCGCGCGCGCTTCGCCGGTCGCGACGCAGTCGTTCGCTGACGCCTTTTCGCCGACGCCTTTTCCCGAGCCGGGTAGGCCGTCGTGGGCCGTGGCCGCTGCGCTATCTTGTGGGGTGTCAGATGGAGTCCTGACGCGTGGCCGGCAGTTTCCGGCCGCCCGCGAACCGCCCGAGCAGCAAGAGGGCTGATGACTCCTTTCGCGAATGACCAATCGATCTGCGCGAAGGGAGTCGGTCGAGCAACGTGGCGGCTTTCGACAGACGTGAGCTGGGAGCGATCTCGCTCGGCGGCGCGGCCGGGGCGCTGCTGCGGGTCTGGCTCGGTGAGACCTTTGCCGGCGGCGCGCCTGGCTGGCCATGGCTGACGTTCGCGGTCAACGTCACGGGATCGTTCGCACTCGCCTACCTCGCGACGCGCCTCGCGGAGCGGTTGCCGCTCTCCAGCTACCGCCGGCCGCTGCTCGGGACCGGTTTCTGCGGGGCCTACACGACGTTCTCGACGATGGCGGTCGAAACGATCAAGATGTTCGACGCGGACCGCGGCGGCCTTGCGCTCGCCTACGCCGCCGCGAGCATCGGCGCGGGCTTCATTGCGATCTGGGTCGCGACGTCGCTGGCGCGGCGCACGCGAGCTCTCACATGAGCGCCTGGGTGTGGATAGCCGTTGCGGCGCTGGGAGCGACCGGAGCGAGCGGGCGCTTTGTGCTCGACACACTGATCAGCAACCGCAGCGGTTCGCGCTATCCGCTCGGCACCTTCGTGATCAACGCGACCGGTGCGTTCGCGCTCGGCCTGCTCACCGGGCTCGCGCTGACCGGGGACGCGTTGCTGCTGGCCGGCAGCGCTCTGCTCGGCTCCTACACGACGTTCTCGACCTGGATGTTCGAGACCCAGCGGCTCGCCGAGGACGGTGGAATCGCTCCCGCCGCGGTCAACGTGGCCGCCGGTCTGGCCGCCGGCGTGGGCGCGGCCGTGCTCGGCCGGCTGATCGGAGCTCATCTGTGAACACGGACTTTCTGACACTGACCACCTATTTTGGTGAACGCGATCGCGGCGCTAGCGGTCTGGTTGCCGACGAGCTGCTGGACCTCTACGGCTCCCAGCGCCTCGCGGCCAGTGTGCTGCTGCGGGGCACGGAGGGTTTCAGTCAGCGGCGCCAGATGCGCAGCGGATCGCTGCTCTCGCTCTCCGAGGATCTGCCGGTCGTGTCGATCGCGGTCGACACGCGCGAGCGGATCGAGTCGACACTGGAGCTCGTGCTCGGGATCAAACGCCGTGGCCTGCTCACGCTGGAGCGCACGGCGCTGCTCGAAGGCGAGAGCACCGCCCCGATGCCCGGCGCCGAGGCGAAGCTGACGATCTACGCCGGCCGCCAGGAGCGCCTGTCCGGCGTGCCAGCGTTCGTCGCGGCATGCGAGCTGCTCCATCGCCGCGGCGTCGCGGGCGCCACCGTGCTCCTCGGCGTTGACGGCACGCGCACCGGCCGGCGCACCCGCGCGAGGTTCTTCGCCGCCAATACTCAGGTGCCGATGATGATCGTCGCGGTCGGAGCCGGCGAGCTGATCGCCGCCGCCGCGGACGAGCTGCGCGAGCTGCTGCATGAGCCCTTCATGACACTCGAGCGCGTCCGCGTATGCAAGCGCGACGGGCGCCTGCTGGCGCGCCCACACGAACTGCCGGCCAGCGACGCGCAGGGGCTCGCGCTGTGGCAGAAGCTGACCGTATACACCTCCCAGAGCACGACCCGGGACGGCCGGCCACTCAACCTCGAGATCATCCGCCGCCTGCGCGCGTCGGGCGCCGCCGGTGCCACGAGCCTGCGAGGGATCTGGGGGTTCCACGGCAGCCACGCGCCGCACGGCGACCGCTTTCTGCAGATCCGCCGCCACGTTCCCGTCGTGACGGTGACGATCGACACCCCGGCGCGCACGGCGCGTTCGTTCGAGATCATCGACGAGCTGACGGACGAGCACGGGCTCGTCACCAGCGAGATGGTTCCCGCCGTGCGCGCGGTGGACGAGGCCAAGCGCCACCGTGGCCTGAGGCTCGCAAGCCACGATCTCTGAGGGTGGGCGCTCCCGCGGCCTGCCGCCGGCTGACCGCGGCGACGTCGGGCACGGCCGCGAAAGTGGCTCACTCCCCAGGGTCGCCGGAGCGCAGGGCGCTAACGCGGCGTCCTCGCCCGCGGTCCGGCGCGGCCGCTGTGGCGCACCCTCGCTAAGATCGCCGCGATGCGACGCCTGCTCGCGCTCTTCGCCGTCGTGGTCGCGGTGCTCTTCGGGATCGAGGGGGCAGCGGACTCCGGTGCGTCGAGCACCCTGCCCGCCGTCAAGCATGTGTTTGTGATCGTGCTCGAAAACGAGGACGAGGCGACCACGTTCGGAGCCTCATCGGCCGCCCCCTATCTGGCGCACACGCTCGTCTCCGAAGGTGCGTTCGTTCCCAACTACTACGGCATCGGGCACGACTCGCTCGACAACTACATCGCGATGATCTCCGGGCAGGCGCCCACGGCAGCGACCCAGAGCGACTGCGGAACCTTCTCGAACTTCGTTGCGAGCAGCCCGACGCTCGATGCCGCCGGCCAGGCGGCGGGCAGCGGCTGCGTGTACCCGAGCTCGTCGCCTGCCGTGCCGACCCTCCCGGGCCAGCTCGACGCGGCCGGGCTGACCTGGAAGGGCTACATGGACAGCATGGGCGCGGACCCCTCGCGGGAGTCGGCGACCTGCGGTCATCCTGCGATCGGAGCCGCGGACAACACCCAGGTCGAGACGGCGGGCGATCAGTACGCGACCCGCCACGACCCGTTCATGTACTTCCACTCGATCATCGACAACGCGGCCTACTGCGACAGTCACGTCGTCAACCTGAGCGCGCTCGCGAGCGATCTCGCCAGCGTGTCGAGCACGCCGAACTTCTCCTTCATCACTCCGGGGCTCTGCAACGACGGTCACAACACCAACTGCGCCAACGGCGACCCCGGCGGACTGACACAGATCAACACGTTCCTGCCCGGTCTGATCAACGAGATCACCGCCTCGCCGGCGTACAAGGCAGACGGGCTGATCGTCGTCACCTTTGACGAGGCCGAAGCCGGTGACGATCAGTCCTCATGCTGCGGTGAGCAGGCCGGGCCGAACGCCGCGGACCCCGGCGACCCGAGCGACTCAAACGCGGCCGCCACGGGCGGGGGAAAGATCGGGGCGGTGCTGCTTTCGCCCTTCATCAAGCCCGGCACCGTGACGCAGACCGCGTACAACCATTACAGCCTGCTGCGAAGCGTCGAGGACCTGTTCGGGTTGCCGCACATCGGATTCGCCGCGCAGGCCGGGCTCGCCTCGTTCGGCTCGGACGTGTTCACGGGTAGCGCGACCACCACGACCACCACAACATCGTCGACGTCCACAACCACCACGACGTCCAGTGAGTCGCGCTGCGTCGCGCAGACCGCCGGTCCGATCTTCGGCTCGGTTTCCGTGATCAAGACGGGCAGGCACCGGACTCTCACGTTCGTTCCTCGCCGCAGCGGCGAGCTCAGCTTCCAGATCAAGCCCGCCCGGGGAGCGCCGCACAAGCTCAAGCGGACGGCCTTGCACGCCTGCGCGCGCGTGACTCTGACCCTGCCCGCGGGCGCCGGCCACATCCGCCTCAGCGCGACAGCGGGGCACACCCACCAGAGCGAGACCAAGGCCTACTGACCCTCGCCGCGAGCGCCGCCGCGAGTTGGCCGGCGCCGGCACCCGGACAGTCGAGCTCGAAAGGGCAGTGCGGGCGCCAAAACGAAGTGGGCGCCAGGCGGCCTTCTCGCCTGTCGCGAGATCGGCCGGCAGTTCTCGCGGCGTGTACGTCGCGCGCCGGCCGGCGGCGACCCGGGAGGCGACTACGGCTGCCGCGTGTCGCGATAGATCTTTGCCAGCGATTGGAGCAGCTTGAAGCCGATCACGCCGTTACTCTCAACCAGCGGGCGGAAGTCCCAGAAGGTCAGCCCGAAGCAGACGAGATCGCTCGTGGCGGTAATTGTCGCCGTGCGAGTCCCCTCGTCGATCAGCGCGATCTCGCCGAAATGGTCGCCCGTCTTCAGAGTTGTCTGCTCCTTGCCGCCGACGGAGACGGTCGCCTCGCCTGAGTCGATCACAAAGAACGCGGCCCCGCCCGAGCCTTCCTGGATCACGGTTTCGCCCGCCGGAAACCGCCGTAGCTTGAAGAGGCGCGCGATCTGGCCGACCTCGTCCGCGTCCAGGCCGGCAAAGATCGGCACCCGCTGAAGAGCCTCGACCGGCGCGCCTGCCATCGCGCGATCTTAGTGGCTTGCGCTGCGGCTGAGAGTCGCAATCCCGGCTGGGCGCCACGGGCCGCTGACCGCCGCCACCTACGCCCCCGCCCGCGTGACCGCGCGGCACTGGAGCAGGTACAGCGCGCCGTCGGCGATCGCCCATTCGATGTCGCGGGCGCGGCCGTAAATGCGTTCGCAGTCGTCGGCGAGACCGTTCAGCTCGGCGAGCTGGCCGTCGTCGAGACAGAGCGCCTCGACGAGTTCGGGCGCCACCGGATCCTCGACCGTTCCGCCCTGCGGCAGGGTGCGGACCGCGACCTTCTTCAGGCCCGGCACCCGCTCGAGCACCTCACCTGAGCGCGCGATTCGGTAGTGATCCGGGATCACGAGCCCGGCGACCACCACCTCGCCGAGTCCCCAGCTCGCCTCTATGACCCGCTCGTCCGCTCCCGTGACCGGGTTTTGCGTGAACATCACCCCGGCCGTGTCGGGATCGAGCAGTGTCTGGACGACGACGCCAACGCTGGGCCGGGTGAACAGCCCGACACGCTGGCGGTAGGTGATCGCCGAGTCAGAGTTCGCCGACCACCAGATCTCGCTCAGGGCCTCGGTGAGGCCCTCCCACGACGGCACGTTGAGCAACGTCAGGTGCTGACCGGCGAAGCTCGCCTCCGCGCCGTCCTCGTCCACCGCGGACGAGCGCACCGCGAGCGGGCCGGCGAGCGGCGCCACCAGCGCAGTGACCGTCGCGATCGCCTGCTCCTCCCCGGCGGCGACGGCCTCGACGATCGCCCCCGACAGCGCGACGCCCGGCGGCACGGTCAGGCCGTCGCGCAACGCCTGCCCAAGGCCGACCGCCTTAGAGCCGAACAGCGAGGTGTCCACTGCCTCGGCGAGTGCCACCGCGTCCTTCACGCGAGTACCGTCACCTCGCCGGCATCGCCGTCGACCCGCACGCGAGTCCCGTCGGCAATCCGCTCGGTCGCCTCGCGGGTCCCGACAACGCCAGGAATCCCGTACTCCCGGGCAACGATCGCGGAGTGGGAGAGCAGACCGCCGCTGTCGGTCACGATCGCTCCGAGCAGTGGCAGCAGGATGTTGAAGGCCTCGCTCGTCGAGACGGTGACCAGGACGTCCCCCTTGACGATCCGATCGAACTCGGCGGGCCCCGAGATGCAGCGTGCCACGCCCTCATACACTCCCCGGCTCGCCGCGAGCCCGCGCAGCATGTCCTCCTCGTGCTCCTCCTGCGAGCTGCCAAACAGCTCGCCCATCGCGATGCCTGTCGCGCGCATCACCCGCGCTGCGGCCGGGGGCAAGGCGGACGCGTCCGGCGGGGGCGACGGCGGGTCGCCGAGAAATGCCGGAGCGTCTTTCGCGCTGTGCGTCGCGCGGTAGTCGGCACGCGCCGCGAGGTCGTCGGCGGAGGGCCCGCCTGAGCCCGAGAGCAGCGCGAGCATCTCGTCGAAGCCTGCGTCGATGAGATGCTCGGCTTGCGCAATCTGCCCTCTGGCAGCAAGCCTGCGCCCGCCCGCCAGCACGCCGCGGCGCATCAGCCCGGAGGCCCAGATGTCGCTGAATACGCCGCGCTCGTCGCGGATCCGGTAGGTCAGCCGGGCCTCCCCGAGCAGTTCGTCGAACTGGGCCTGGTGCTCCTGCGGGACGCGGCTTCGGACGTCCGCGATGCGTTGCTCGACGTCGGACTCCTCGACCTCCGCCGGGCTCACCGCGATGCGGATCGACCGAAGCAGCACGTCGGGCAGCTCCAGCGCCGTTGGCCCGCTGATGTCGAAGCCGTCGAGCAGCCTGTAGCCGACGAGATCGAGGTAATCCGATACGGCCTTGCCCGCGTCGCCGTCGCGCGAGCGCAGCTCCTCGAGCACGCGACCGGGATCGTCATCGGAGGCGAGCAGCTCCTGCGCGCCGGTGTCGCTGCCGATCGCCGCGATGAGCGCCTCGAGTTCCGCCGAGGCGCCCGCCGAGACGGGAGCGGCGCCGCGCATCAGGTCGAGCAGCTCGGAGGACGGCGCGTCGGTCCAGTCGCTGACGTGCGCGAGGAAGTCCCCGGTCGGAACGATTGCCGCGGCCGTGTGGCGCATGTGCTGGGACACCATCGCGATGTGGTGCTCGCGGCAGCGGTTCAGGTAGGCGGCGAGGTCCTCGTCGGAGAGGGCGTCGGGATCGATCGCCTGAAGCTCCCGGTGCGTCGCGATAGAGGCCGGCTTGATCGTTTCGTCCCAGGCGCGAAGCTGCTCCCGCCAGAGCTTGTGTTCGAACAGCTCTTCCGCGCGCGCAAAGCGCTTGGGCACCTCCTCCGGTGCCACCGGCAGCATCGACAGGTACGCAAAGCCGTTGATGTAGGCGTAATCCATTGTGTCCATCAACATGCCGTAGAAGCTGGTGAAGTCACGGACGCCGCGCTTGAAAGCCTCCGGGTGCATCTCCTCCCAGTAGCGCGTCACCGGCCGCGGAAAGTGAACCGCCTCGAGCTCCCAGGATCCTGGCCCAGGCGCCTCGAAACGGAGCACGCTCGCTGGCTGTGCTTCAGTCATCTCAATTCCTCCCTCGAAAGTCCGCCTGTGAGCCGGTTGGCTGCCGGCCGCGTGATCGTAGCCCCCACTCGGCCGGCGTGCGTGCTTGGCGACCGCATGTAACGCACCTTCGGTCGCGCGCGCTCGGCCGGGTGCCAGGGCACGCAATCTCTGCATCTGGTCGGGTAGGCTGGCGCCATGCCGATGCCGAAGCGCTCAAGCGTCGATGACTTCTTCGCGCAACTGAACGACCTCCAGCGGCCGCACCTCGAGGCGCTTCGGAGGCTGAGCCTCGATGCCGACCCGCAGGCGCGGGAAGAGCTGAAATGGAACCTGCCGGTGTATGTCCGCGGCGAGAAGACGAACCTGTGGATGCTTCAGAACTTCAAGAGCCACTGCTCGCTGCGCTTTCCGCCGCCATTCTTCGCCACCCAGAAGGCCGCGGTGGCGGCCGCCGGCTACCAGGCCGGTGAGGGCTTCATCAAGCTTCCCTATGACAGCGGGCTGCCGACCGAGCTGCTGAAGGCGCTGATGCAGGCACGGGTCGAGGAGTACGAAGCGACCGGCGCCGGCTGGAACGACCGCTGATCCCCGCTGGCGCTAACGACCCAGGATGGCGCTCGGCGGTGTCATGACCGGCGGCGTCGATCCCGTGACCGGCGAACCGTAGGTCCCCGCCCGCTCGCACCGGGGTTTGTGTGAGTATGGGCGGCGTGAGGAGAGCAGGATCGGTCGTGGCAGGTTTTGCGCTGCTGGGATTGATCGCGGCGCAGCTGGGTGTGGCGGATGAGCCCGCACCGTCTGTTGGGACGCCGTTCACCGTGGCCGTGTCAGCGTCGGCGGGGGGCGTCGCGTCGGCGCTGGGAGCGGACGGCACGGTTTGGGCGGCCGAAAGGCGTGGCTACAAGGATGATGCGCCGTTTGTGATCGTTGCGCGCGCGGCCGACGGGCGCACGCTCGGTCCCGTCAGCGTGGCGGTCACTGCCGGTTCGGTGTCGGATACCCCGGTGATCGCCGCCTCGGCGGGCGCCGCGACATTCGTGTGGGAGACACAGCGCAACTCCTCGGCAGGCAAAGCTGTCGCGGTGGTGGTCAGCGCGAGACACTGCACGCTTGCGGGCTGTGCGCCGGTGCAGACACTCGCGACTTGGAGGTTGAGCGAGGCGGGTGGCGCTCCCTTCCCGACCGGGCTCGGCGTCGACCCGGAACCGGCCGTTGCGACCGTTCCCGGCGGCACGCTCGTCGTGTTCCAGCGGGGCGGTGCGCGAGCGCAGCAGATGGTGTGGGCCGTGAGCGATGGTGCGCGCTTTGGCCCGCTCCACTACTTCGGTGTGGCGGGGTCGTGGGACCCGGTGTTGGTGGCCGAGTCGGGTGGCCGGGCGCTGGCGGCGTGGCTGAACACGAGCGCAGGCGATCTGCAGCCCTCGACCGTGATCAGGATCATGTGGTCGGTGTGGTCACCGGGCAGCGGGTTCCTGCGCCCGCAGAGTGTCAAGGCACCAGGGCCCGGCCTGGGCATCTTCAGTTACGCCGGCGGGGTCGTTGGGACACCGGTCGCGCGCGGCGCGGCGATCGCGTGGTTTCAGCGCAACTCGGTCACAGACGACACGCATGTCTGGCTCGCGCGGCAGGGGCCCAACGGTCTCATCGACACCACCTCTGCCTACACCGGTGCTGCTACCGGGCTGTCGCTTGCCGGCGCGGACGGCGTGCTCGCGCTCGCCTTCAACGCCACGGCCGGCAACGACGGTGCGGACGACGGCGGCCCGCTGATGGTCGCGACCAGTGTTGACGGCGCGCGCTTTGGCAAGCCGGTCGAGCTTGACAGCGACAGCGCCGCGTTTCCCAAGGTTGCGGTCGACGCGCAAGGCGACGTGCTGGCCAGCTGGGGCAGCAACTCGGTTCAACCCAGCATTGCGCAACTCGCGATCGCACCCGGGGCCGGAAGCTTCGATCCGCCGCTCACGCTCGGACCAGAGAAATTCGACGACGGGCCGGTCGCGATCGACACAAACGCCGGGCACGCCGTCGTCGTGTGGGAGAACGCCGCCGGGAGCGTGCTCGGCGCCTCCATAAGCCCCTGATCGCCAGCGTGATCGACGCCGACGGGAGCCGAGCCGCAGTCGCGGTCGTCGCGCCAACGAGTGCGTGTGACGGACCACCGCCGGCCGCCCTTCTGATTGAGCGACAGCGAGTCGTGCCGGCTTGGCGTCCGCTCAGCCCGCGGCAAAACCTGGCCCGTGCTAATGTAGCCATCTTGGTTACATCACTACACGCAGGAAGGAACCCTCTGATGACCCACCCCCATTACGACACGCTGCTCGTGCGCCGCGAAGGCCTTACCCGGGACCTCCCGCCCGGGGACAACGAGGACCTGCGCTGGGTGACCAACTCGGCCACTTTGATCTTCGGCGACCACGACGCGGTCCTGGTGGACACGTTCACCACGATCGAGCAGAACGAGACACTGATTGCGTGGGTGAAGGACCATGACCGACAGCTGACCCACATCTACCTGACCCACGGGCACGGCGACCACGTCTACGGCATCGGCCAGCTGCTCACCGCGTTCCCCGGCGCCCGGGCGGTCGCGACTGCAGGAACGCGCGCGCAGGCCAGCCTGCAGGCCCAGGACGAGTACCGCGTCGGCTTCTGGGGCCGGCTGTTCCCGGGCCAGATCCCCGAGCCCGTTCTACCGGAGATCGTTGCCGGCGACCGCTTCAGCCTCGAGGGGCACGAGTTGGCGATCGTGCAGGCCGGGCACACCGACACGGCTGGCACCACCGCGCTTTGGGTTCCCGCCATCCGCTTGATCGTCGGTGGTGATGTCGTCTACAACAACACGCACATGTACTTGGCCGAGACGACGAGCGAAACTCGCGGCGAGTGGATCGCCGCGCTGCGGACGCTCGAAGCTCTCGAACCAGCTCACGTCGTCGCCGGACATAAACACCCCGACTACGACGACGACCCGCGCAATATCAGCGAGTCGATCCAGTACCTCGACGACTTCAACGATGCCGAGCTCGCCGCGTCGACAGCCGTCGAGTTGTACGAAACGATGCTCGGGCTCCACCCTCGCCGGGCAAATCCTGGCTCACTGTGGGGTGCGGCGAAACTGATCAAGGGCGCACCCCAGGCCCAGGAGGTCCTTATCCGATGAGCGCAAACAGCAGGCTCACCATAGCCATCCACGCACTCGAGTGGGTCGAACTTCACGCCCGCCTGGGAGGAGGGCCAGCCACATCCTCCGCCATCGCGGCGAGCGTGAGAACCAACCCGGTTGTGGTCCGCAGACTGCTGGGGCAACTGCGCGAAAGTCGGCTCGTCGACTCTCACAGGGGGACCCCGGCAGGCTGGACACTCGCCCGGCCAGCAGGAGAGATCACGCTCCTCGACGTCAAGAACGCCCTCGACGACGGACCTGCCTTTGCACTGCACAGCTCCCCGCCGTCGCCAAACTGCCCCATCGGCGTCAGCATCAAACCGATCCTCGCCGACATCTACGAGGCGGCCGAAGAAGCAGCCAACAACGCGCTGGCAAACGTGACGATCAGCCAGGCACTCGACGAGACTCTCGCGCGTTCCAAGCAGACTCACCCCGAGTTGATGGACACGTTCGCGGACACCGTGCGCGCCGAAGCGTCGCCGTAGACGTGCGCGCGAAGCGGCCGCGCCGTTAGGTCGCCTGCGCGACCTTCTAACGCTCGACGGCGCCGGGCGCGGTGGAGGTTTCGTGAGGGCCCGCGACCGTCGCGCGGGCCCTCACGCGGCAACCGGGCCTTCTCGGCCCCCGCGCGGCCAATTGTCGTAACGGCGACTCATGAACCCCGCACGATCACTGGTCTGGAGCCTTCCGGTGCTCCGTTGATAACGGCGCCGACAATCACGCAAGCGGTTGCCGATGTGCAAAACACCGCATTCAGTTCCTCGTAGTCTCCGTACACGAGCCTTGTGATCGTCCAGACGGTTCCGTTCCAAACGGCGATCAGC
>Ga0182016_10005437_pt1 | contig 13724 bp, 7 predicted proteins | sample 712S2MmetaG_FD_120491 | JGI IMG/M metagenome (GOLD analysis project Ga0182016, IMG submission 120491) | Permafrost microbial communities from Stordalen Mire, Sweden - 712S2M metaG | ecosystem: Environmental > Terrestrial > Soil > Wetlands > Permafrost | place: Sweden: Stordalen | collected...
ATTGATGCCATGCTGATACCAGTTCTCGGAGCCGGTGAACTGGCGGAGTTGAACTTCGGAGAGTGTTGCTGTGTTCGTCATGTAATGCCTCTTTTCCTTGAAGTGACCCCCAACGGCGGGGCAAGAGAGGCACAAGGATGCTGCCGAGTAAAGCGCAGGAGTCATAGCTTTTTGGGGGGACCGTGACCGAAGGGCATGGGGGAGCCAAAACAGCGTCATTGACGGCAAGCGGCGGCAGCTAAAGTGCCATCCGCCCGCCGTTCATCGGGTCACGGAAAAGAGGCATGTTTGAACAGAGCAATCAATTCCAGTTCGGAACCTGAGAGCGGTATCGCCTGTCTAAACTGCTGAACGTGGCACTGTCATCAATCAATAGCGTCGTGCTGTATTAGCAACTCTTACGCAGGAATACAACTTACTCGACTGCTGACTGACTGCCCGCTCGCGATAATCACAAAAGAGGCCTCACGCTCTCACCTTAACGAGCATCGAATCTTCTGCTCATACTGTCGGTACTCGGCATCAAGCGTATAAAGCTGGTCCCAAATTAGTTGGCGCATTTTCACAGCGGGTCTCAGGCAATATCGGTTGTACTCCTCATCTGAGATCTCCCCGTCTGGAAAAAGAATTTTCATCATTCCGCTCGCGATCGAGCTTACCGATTCGTGGTTTCGCTTGTATGGCCTTTCGCCCAGAAGCTGGATTCGCCGCGCCGCGTACTGATCAGCTACAAGGTCGTTTCGAAGTGCAAGCAATGCATCCCCGAAGAAGTCTGCCTTTAGACCCAACGAATCTGCGAACGATCGGCTTGTAAGCTTCTGTGTTTCCCATCCGGGGATAATTCCCTTAATCCTATCCAAAAAAGCAGTCTCCCGGAGAAACGGTGGCAGCTCCTCGACTAAGAGATCGTTGACTGGCCGCTGTTGGTCGTCCAACGAGATGTTAGCTAATAACATGAAGCTGCAGTCGCTTGCTGTTTGGTGGAGGCCGCCTCGCGTGAGTACCCCATTCGCAAGGTATCCCTTAAGTCCTCCAACTATCTCCTCTGGCTGCAAGAACTTTAATGTTTGGACTTCATCTAGAACCACTACCGCAAATCTCGCCAGAAGACCCCATTGACCAGTTGCGTTGTTCACGAATAAGACTGCGGGTGAAATATTGCCACCACTGATCAACCTAACTCGGGGGCTAATATTCTCGTAAAGATAACTCTTCCCTGTACCCTTCGGAGCAAGTTCCATGAGGTGTAGGTTCTTTTGAACCAAGGGAAGGAGGCGACTGAGTAAAATGAGCTGTTCTTCCTCGGTGAACGAATCCGGGTTATAGCCCATAGATGTGAGCATGAGGTCTCGCCATTCATTCAGGGTAAATTCCTTGCGTGCCTGTTTGTACAGATCTAGGCTTACGGTTGCCTGCATTGGGCGAAATGTGGTTATAGCAACGCCATTTGAGGTATTTACGAGTTCCGTAACTCCCCACATTCCCTGTCTGAGAAGGTCTGGATACTGTTGCAACAAATCATTCCCAATCAAGACATCCTCTAGCCCAATTAGGCTCAGTTCTGCGACTATTTCGCTGTTTCCGCGACGAAGTCGGACCTCAGTCTGTACGGGAGTAAGGAGCTTTTCCGTCTCGCCTTGAATCAGGCGGTACTTTATAACCTCTTGTTCTGACGAGCTAGGAATTCGCTTGGAAGCCCAATCCTGCACTTTCTTTGCCTCGTCTTGGCTGAGCGAACCTGTTCCTGGAACGATTGAGTCAAGAACCCACTCTGCTACGAATGCGGGAACACCCCGTTTCTGCAGTTGACTCATTGGTAGGCGCCGCTTGTCGATCGCCAAGCGGCCGAAGACTCGATCGATCTTCTCTGCGGCACTCTCGGGAGTATCAGGCGTTTCGAAAGTCATGATTAGTCCTTACAAGAGATCATCCAAAATCGTTTCACGGCTGTACATTTCTTCCGCCGTCAAGACTGGAGTTGCTTGCACAGTCTGTCTTTCGCCCGCGGGCAAAACGTATGTCACACTTGCCATTAAATTGGGCAAGTCCTTCTTCTGTGGCCAAGTCGAAACCGACCATTCTTCAGCAGCTTGTTTGAACGGTTTCAGCTTAAGATTCATTTCGATCTGAAGATTCAATGTCAGAAGATTCAGTTGGACGATTTCAATCGGGACATCACTCGCATTCGTTACTTCCAAGGTAAGCTTCCCAGATGCTCCTGCAACACCCTTTCCGGTAATCCTGATAGAAATAGTGATGGGGCCTCGATCCCGAGTGAATCGAATCCATGGGATTAAGACTTCTTCAGGAAATACTCCGCCATGAGGGAAGGTCTCCACTCCGGTTCGACCATCGGACATCAAGAATGCATCGTCTGACAGCATTATTGCGGACGGCTCTGGCAATCCAAAACGCTGCGCGTCAATATATGCCAAATCCTGATCGATGTAGATCCCGTCGGCATCAAAGGGAACAGAGCAGGGCCCCCAGGCTGCGCGCCCATGTGCCTTCATGTTTGAAGGCACTGGACGAACCCTTCGCGAATTCGACAACAGCCGTCCGTGATCGGTTGTTACAGAGATGCGCAGCCGTTGGCTGCTATCAACTTCGTTTACGATTCGGGAAACTCGCTGCGCAACACTCCGAAGGCGTCCAGACACCTCGGATCGAATTGTCTCTTCATCGAGACCGGAGTGGTAGGTCTTGTCTGGTTCGAGGAGGCTCCAGATTACGACTGTTCCCGCGCTTGCTTCGTTCAGCGCCTTTATCACGTCCGGATCGCGAGTCTGAATAGCACCGATTTCCCCCTCATCAAATGCCTGTGCAGGATTCACTCCGGCCATCAAAGAAGGCTTAGCGAATCGCGTTATTGTTGGAAGTGGTGCCAGTAGAATTTCCACCTCATCGACCGAAAGCCTCGATGTTTCATTCGTGATCAGTTGCAATATCTGCTGCGCATCCGCACAGCCGAGCCCATCAAGCACGAGTAGGAGATTGACGGAAGATGACGAACCCTCTAGTTCTGCCGTCCTACTCCAACTGAGTAGTTTTCCACCCGTCGCTCCGGTTCTGGCATTTGAGTAGAATCGCAAATACCACAGGCCAAACTCGCGACCGATTGTTCGCACTTTTTCGAAGTGCTCTGGGGTTCGACACCCTCTCAGACGGAAAGGAAGATATAGGTTTGAATACCACTCGAAGAGTTCGGGCAGACTTGTCGGCGCGGGACCAGGTTCCTTGACCGGAAGAAGACTTAGCAGCGCATCCCAGTCTTGAAATCTTAGAAAAGGCCTAATCAATGCGATTCGTTCAGGAGTCAGTTTATCTGAATTGTTCCGATAAAACGCACATGCAACTGGCGCGGCGAGCTTGAGTATAAAAGTTGGCGAGCCAGAATCTAGGAGCTCTCGGAAAAAGTCTCCACTCGTTTGAACCACACGAATCTTCCATTCTGATGCCAAACGGCTGACTGCCCATGTCGGTAACTCTTCAGTCGGACAACTTGGCAAGCCTGGTTGGCAGCCATCACAGCACAGCCAGGCCCTCGCGAATTGCCACGCCTCCTCCGCATTGGAAACTGTAAAGGCACGTTGAAGCTCAGGTGCTTCCGCAACCGTGCAGACTGTGCCTAAAGCGCGAACAATCGGTTCTTCATCTGGGTCAAGGTGCTCGCAAGCCCTCCACATAAGCCAGGACCACGCCTGCTCAGCCTCCGTCTTGCCAAACAGATTGGTCTCGGGCCATCTTGCGACTGCCAAATCGAGGATAGAAAGGGGCCGCTTGAAGCTCTCGATACCTCCGATTCGAAGGATGAATTTCTTCGCCTGCTCCTGTGTCAAATCTGGGCAAGTGTTTACAAGTTCAACAGACGGCGTCGTCTGCCAACTATATCTCCAACCACGAGCACGTGCGACATCGACTACCCAATTGCATAGCGCAACTCCCTGCACCAACAGCGGTGCGGAATTGTCGAGGCTTCTCAGGAACGCAATTTCATCTGCGATCCGAACAAAGCCGAGATCTGGTGTGTTCTCACCGTGTGGATCAAGTCTCACCTGAGCGATCATGTTGTTAAGTCCCGTTCCAAGAGGGCCTTGATTCGATCAAGACATTCAACCCGCTTGTGCGGGTTTGAGATTTGCTCAAAGTTGACCAGCACTCGCAACACCTGATCATCGTCGATTCTCGCACTAGTTTCTGCGAAGGCTCTTTCAAGTCGGGGTCTTTCGTCGTCTGACAGAAATGCCGGGGCAGACCGCAAGCGTTTCAGAAGTGCGTCAAGGCCTTGCGCACCCGCAAGGGTCTCCTCGCATTCTTCAAGCCACCGCGTAGCAGCAATCCGTTGCTTGGTAACCTGTTCTTCAATTTCGACAATCGCCTTAGAGATCAAGGAGTCCTGGCCATTCCCTAATTGAGATCTATGATCCTGAGCCAGACGATTTAGCTCAGACATCCGCTCCTGCGCTTCCACCGGAGCAATGATGGGTTCGCGCCGGAGGCGTTCCACCGATTCCAGGAAAGTCTTCAGCAACTTGCACTGCTCCAGAAAGCCCTCAACCTGAGAAGCAAACGCAGACCCTTCGTACAGATTCACGTGGCGGAGAATATCCGATTGAAGTCCATCCAATGAACGTAAATCTTGAACGGCGGACAATCGCGCCGGAATGCCTTCGCGATAACTCTCAAGCCTACTCAGCTCGTTTCGTATCGCGGAGAGCTTCTCTTCCGCCAACTGTCGGACAGTGGAAATGTCCAATGAGACAGACTCAACCAATACAACTTGCTTGCTAAGTTCCTCAACACTGCCCTTGGCTGATACCGGCTTAATTGTTGCAATAGCCGCGGCTTCCTGCTGTCGATGTTCAGATTGTCGCTGCACCTGATCTACGAGCGACACCAACCGGGTCCGATGTTCTTCAGGCAAGAAGGCAGGTGGTGACTGTAGGCGCTGAGCCAGGTCTGCAAGCGGTCGCCCACTCTCTAGCGAACTCTCGCATTCCCCCAGCCATCGCAGAGCGGCTTGCACGTCCGTGCTGGCTTGCTCCTCAATTCCTGAGATCGCTGCTGCGATCAAAGAGTCCTGAGCTTCGCTGAGTTGAGAACCATATTCCTGCTTTAATAGATTCAGCTGAGCTACTCTCTCTTGTGCGGCCGCAGGAGTGACTACCGCATCACGCCGGAGACGTTCCACCGATTCCAGGAAAGTCTTCAGCAACTTGCACTGCTCCAGAAAGCCCTCAACCTGAGAAGCAAACGCGGACCCTTCGTACAGATTCACGTGGCGGAGAATATCCGATTGAAGTCCTTCCAATGAACGTACATCTTGAACGGTCGACAATCGCGCCGGAACGCCTTCGCGATAACTCTCAAGTCTGCTCAGCTCGTTTCGTATTGCGGAGAGCTTTTCTTCAGCCAACTGTCGTACAGAGGAAACATCCAACGAGGCAGACTCAACCAGTGCGACTTGCTTGCTAAGTTCCTCAACAGTACCCTTCGCTGATACCGACTTAATTGTTGCAATAGCCGCTGCTTCCTGCTGTCGATGTTCCGATTGTCGCCGCACCTGATCAATGAGCGCCTCCAACCGGGACCGTTGTTCTTCCGGCAAGAATGCGGGTGGTGACTGAAGGCGCTGAGCCAGGTCTGCAAGCGGTCGCCCACTCTCTAGCGAACTCTCGCATTCCCCCAACCATCGCACAGCGGCTTGCACATTCGTGCTGGCTTCCTCCTCAATTCCTGAGATCACTGCTGCGATCAAAGACTCCTGAGCTTCGCTGATTTGAGAACCATATTCACGCTTTAATCGATTCAGCTGAACTACTCTCTCTTGTGCGGCTGCGGGAGTGTCTACTGCATCGCGCCGGAGGCGTTCCACCGATTCCAGGAAACTCTTGAGCAACCTGCATTGCTCCAGAGAACCCTCAACCTGGGAAGCAAAGGCTGAGCCTTCGTAAAGGTTCACGTGGCGCAGAATGTCCGACTGAACTTCATCCAATGAGCGTGAGTCTCGAACAATCGATAGCCGAGTCGGGATGCCAGCTGCGAGACTCGCCAATCGTTCGACCTCAGCGGCTAAGGCGATAATTTTCTCTTCTGCTAACTGCTTGGGGAGATTGCTATAAAAGCTCATTCCCTGGATGCGTGTAATTAGTTCGTTAAGTTTGGAGACCTTACCCTTTTCCTCAATTGAGCGAAGTAGCGCAATAGCATTATCATCGTGCTGCTTGTTTTCAATTGCCTTTCTTGCATTATCGAGAGCGGACAACGCTTCGTCCACCATCGAAATCATCTCGGGAAGTTGCAGGTCTGCGACCGTCTTTTTTGTCGCCTTGAGCTGTTGCTCATTGAGACGATAATCAGCGACGGACTTAAGTTGCTGATATTTCTCACAGTGCTGCTTTGTAACCGTAGTGATTCGCCCGAGTACACGATCAAGCAATTCGGCGGGTGCAGGTTGTTCCGGCCTCACAATCCCTGGCATATTCATTTTCTTTACTGCGTTGACCAGCCGCACTAAATCGACGATGTTGGTCGAAGTAGGCACACCTTGTAGTAATTTAAGTGCTGCATCATCGTAAGCTGTTGCTGCGTTGATCGCGTGCTGAAGCTTGCCTGTTGCGGCGGTCACAGCGGTCTTCTGATCGATGTCTTCCCGATCATTGGCCTCACTCAGTACCTGTAACGCCTCTTGGGCCTCCTCTTTTGAAAAGGGCCCCCTATCCACTCTATTAAGTATTTCGTGGACTTTGTTCCGCACAACGTTAGCGTCAGTCCTTTTGATTACAAGGGAAGCTACTAGCTCTACAAACTCTTTTGGCTTGGAATCCTTTGTAATTAGCTTTATCGACTGAAGAGCCCCATTCAGGCTTACAATAAGGTCGTGGCGATAATACCCCAGCCACGCCGCCAATAATAAACTTAACGTGTTGTAATCATAGCCATAGGGCATATTTAGGAGTTGCTTCAAAGCGTCAGCTGCTTTGTGCGGAGTGCCTCCCACAGGGAACCGTCGTTCTAGTAAGTCCCATCCCCCCGAAACCTTCGAATGAGGTTGCGGTTTCTTGATCTTGAGGTCGCTCGTCAAGAGTTCCCATTCAGACCTAATTAGTTGAGTTACGTCCTTTCCTATGCTGTCTTGTGCAAAGATCCCTGGCGTGTCCAGTGAATTGGTTAGAAGATAGGCTGTGACTCGGGCAATCGAGGTCCTGAATCTCGTAGATGACAGCTTGTACTGTGTGAACCACCGCTTTGGGCCATCGCTATATGCCATGGTGAAGACTTCGGCTAGTACCGCTTCTGGATCGCTTAAGTGAAGAGCATGCACGCGAGCCCTAAACGGCACCGTCACGGTTAACTGTGCATTGTCCTTGAGGTGTCGCTGCCCCGACTTCAATGATTCAACGGTCAGTTGTCGCACAGCTTGGAATTGTTGATCTCCGACCTCAGCTCGATCAGTATTTGTGAATTGGTCTAGTCCCCACAGACGAAGCAATTGTCTTGAGAATTCTGGCTCAGCGGCCTCAGGCCTCATCAAGATCAGTGGCATATTTTGAGACGGGAAAGCACTCGCCATTACGGAGTCAACATTATCTCTGAACCATGCAGCATCTTCGGGGGTCTCCGCAATTAACCATACAAGGAGGCCTCGGGTCCCCTCGGAGCCGTCGGTCTCCCAGGTCATTTTACGACTCGCTTTGGCGCGTAGAGTCTCGTCGGTGAACATTTGGCGCGACATAAGAATCTGCTCAGCCTGCCAATCTTCAGGGTGACCCCAAGGAACGGCGACTGAGATGTTTCCAAAGAGACCTTCGAGACGAATGGACTTCATGATCGAATCCGTGGTCTGGTTATTAAGGCTTCTATTCCGAACCTTCTCTAATAGGAGTTGATCGACTTTGTTTGCGCCCTTCCCGGCGGGCCAGAATGTGTAAACTCGATTTGCGGAGTCGAGCCTAATTACTCCACTCGTTGCAAGGGCTTGAAGTTCTTCCCGCGCCCGCTCGTTATCTAGACCAGCAAAGTTTGCGATGACCTGAACATACGCTCCCTTCGTAGGGACTCGTCCGGCCACTTGGAGCAGCATCGCTTTCAACACGCTTACCTGATCCTGTGTTGCGTCGGGTCCGCCAGCCTGTGCTAGTGCATCACAGAAATCGCCCCACGGCTTTTCGCCTAGCATCTCTCTGAAGTAGTCCACGAGTGCAACCGGCAGTATCCAAGCCGGTCGGCCTTCAGTGCAGACCTCCTTCCCGTACAGCAACTCAAGGTTTTTGTGCACAAAGCCAAGTACCGAACGAGGGTTACTCGTTGTCTCCAGTTCTACGCTCGATAACAATGCAGTCGTCGATGGATGGAGTGGAAAACAGCCTTGCGTCACGACTTCTTGAAAGTGCTCAATGTCCCATTCAAGGACTTCCTGGTATCGACTTGTGAAAATGTCGAAGCTCAAGTCATTCGCTCGACCGATTGCGTTGCGAAATTCGAGATTGGCGAAAAGTTCAGCCCAAGTATCTCCAGCTTGTTTCAGGTAGGCATCAAGGACTTCCTCTAGGGAGGAATGGAGTTGGTAGTGCTGGGGCATGGGGAGCCTGTTGAGTTGTGTGATTACACTCTGCAATGAGTCCCCACTTAGAAGGCTCTTTGCCACAAGTTCCGGATCCCTTTGTGCAAGGGCTGCGAATGCAACCTTGCCTCGTGCAGATTCCACTCCGTTCAAAAGATCTTGCAGTGGCGCGCCAGGACGGTGTCTTATCTGCACTGCATAATCCCAGACGAATGAACTGAACTCGTCAAATAGTATTAAGACTCCGCCGTAAGGTCTATTCTCGCCAACTAGATGAGTTCCAAGCCATTCAACTCCTTCTTTGAGGCCGAGGCCTGTTCCGAAGTCCGGCGAAAAGTGATTCAGATGGATGCAAAGCTCTCGGGTGATCTCATATGTTGCTGCATCCTGCTTAGTGATGCGTTCTAGCAACACTGCGAGATCGAGATCAAATCTATCGAGAAAAGCATTAGCCTTGTCTCTCTTTTCTTGATCTTCGCTGAGAATCGACCGAACAAAGAGTTGAGCATCCGAATACCAGAACGGCGCGTGGACTCCATTTGTCGGTGAATCGAATTGGAGAGCCTCTTCTACCGCCCGAAAGAACTTGGTCTGAAGATCACTCGGTTCATCACCACGAAGTATGAGAATGAGGAATGGTTTGTGGTTTCGCTTGAAAGCTTCAAAAAAGCCACCCAACGGAGCGGACTCGGCCGCGTGCCTGACTCTTTCAAGAACGCCCTGAAACTCAGGAGACTCTTCACCCTTGCCGAAATAGTTGGCGATGGCTACAGCAAGGTGGCTCTTTCCGTGTCCATAAGTAGCTATGTACACAAAGCGGTTCGGTGGAGAACCTGGCATGAAAGCTTCGCACAAGTATTTCAACAATTCGATCGAGGATTTACGTCCAAGGGCCGCCTTGCGTGTGAAGATGAAGTCCTTCGCCAACTCGAGATTATGAGTGCTCCGATACTGAGCCAGCTGGACATCATTGCGAAATTCCGCACCTGAACTCGTCGTTACAAAGTCTTGGATCAACCGAGTCATTTGATTTGTTGCTCCTGGAAGCAGATTGTTCTCCGTGATTACCCCGCATGCTAAGGAAGCGTCCACCGAGATAATCGTCCGTACTCAACCCAAAGTGTCCGCTCTTCGCTTGAAAGAATGTGGGGGGCTTTGTCTGGTATGGACATCAGAAGACCTCTAGGAGGGCGGAATGCAAGTCTCATAAACTCCCAAAAGTGCAATCTATCAGAATGTGGAATTCCTGCGAGTAGCACATCGACGCTCGATATCCAGACACAGTAACCAGGAACTGATAAATCGGCCATTAGTGATTCTAAGTCTGTGACAATTCCATCCCAACGCAGTCCGAGCCGCGTGCGGCCGGGTTGCGCTTGATCCACTTTCCATCTGCAAATGTCACAATGCCCTGCGTTCAGTCCGACTGCAATGTCGTCCTCGATACCGAGAGACTCGATTGGAATCTCAAGAATGCCTGTACGACGGCTCAGGTCTTGCCCCGCGAGTAGGCTTACCAACGCTTTGGGAGTCATCTCAGGCATAGACACGATCCATTAGCTCTTGCCGGCTCCGCCAAAGTTTAGTAACGACGAAGGGTGGAGCATCTCGTTTTATTCCAACGACACCAGCTGATTGAAGTTCGGATAGTAACGTCCCCAACATGCCAGGCCCCATGAAGAACAAGCCCGCAAGTCCATCTGCACGACCCAGGTCCTTGAGGAGCATCTCTGACGAATGTGGATCGCAGGCCTCCCAATAATCTGCGAGTGCATATGCTAGCACCCAAACCGACGGTAGGTCGGGTTGCATGACTTGGTATTTGCCTCTTAAATCTTCTACTAATGCGAGTATTCCAAGTCTGCCGAGGGCGTCTGATTTGGCGTAGGTTCCAAGGAACGCTGTCGCGGCACTTTCGAGCGTTCTCTCACTGAGGTTCTTACCTGTTGCTGTTGAGACATACTCGCCGACGACCTTCGAAGTGTCGGATCTCTCGATCGATTGACCTATTCGCAGGATGCTAGTGATCAGGAAATTCCAAAAAGCAGGTCCTGGACCGTGAGGGGCGCTCATGTGATAGTGCATGAGCCAAAGCGTTTCCGCGCGCATCAGATTTCGATCATGGGAGATTACGGCGTGACCGAAGGAGGTCAGTGCATAGCTATCCATCTCAAGGAGTCCGCAACCGCGAGCGTATCTAGGCATGGCCTTCACGTAGTTGGGTCCGAGAGTAGTCAAATTGCTGATCAAATCAGCGGTAAGATCACCTTCGTGTTCATCGCAGAGAGACAGCACTGACGCAACTGCTGGAAGACTCAGTGCAAACGTCTCGTGAAATGTTGTATCAATCCGGTCTCTAGGCATGAAGGCATTCTCCAGAGGATTTGTTCCAGGCGCAATCCAGACTTCGACCTGTCGTGCCCCAATCCCTGATGGGCGCGTGCGCGTACGGGACGGGGCGGGAGAACTGTTGGGTCGATACTGCGATCCGTCGAAAGCGAATAAGTGACGACGTCAAAGAGGTACAACCACCTCCTTGTCGTCCGATGCGCTTCGACACTTCATCGAATTTGTATACGACTGAGATTCCAACTTGAAAGCAGCGGATTGAAGGAGTTTGGAACCGGATTGATCGGTCAAATCGAAGGTCTCGGGGGCAAGCAGAAACTTGAATCACCCAACCTAGTACTTCCTCCCTACCAAGGAGGTACGCCGCGCCAGGTGTCGCGAAATCGCTGAAGTGCGAAAATCCGGGATTGCCCAACCCGGTTGCAGGGCTCTTTGGCATAGAAAGCAACCTCGGCAGACCGCAAATTGTTCAAAGCATTGAGTATATACGAACAAAAAAACCAGTAGAGGTAGTCTTCAATTCATCCGTGGCGAAGATATGGCGAATCGCATTGAGGTATTTTCCGCGGGAAGCCTGATCCGCCCTAGGCAAAGCTCATGGCCAATAGGTCCCCGATACGCGCACGAACTCATTCTTCACATGCGGAAGCCGTGCTTGCCCCAAGGACAATCGTCATGTGCGAATTCCGGCAAGGAGGCTAAGCTTCCACCTCTTCTTCAGGCCTTTGTTTGCGCGTACCAGTTATTATTTCTGGCTTTGCTTCTTCGTCGAAGTGGTTTTGCGTGGTGGGGGAACCCTTTTCGTTGCGGGAAGCTTTTTGGGTTTTCCGGATCTGCTTTTCTTTCGCGAAGCTCGTGTGGCAGCTCTAAGAATGGTGTCTCCGAAAGAAAGCAGTGCCGGCTCATCCGTCTTAAATGAAGCGGTATCATTGCCGATCGTATAAAGGCACCAAAGACCCGAATACCCGGCCTTCAGTGCAGCTTCCCGAAGTTTCGGTAGACGTTTCTCATCACATGTTTCTGCAAATAGGTATACGTTCTCAACTCCATACTTCCTGAGTGACTTGGGATGTTCTTTATCAATTGAGGTGAGAGTTGACTTACAACTAATTACGGCCTTCGCCTGCGTAGCATCTATGAACACAAAACTCATGATCGGCTTGTCATTTCCATTCCATTTGCGTATATGCCCAGCCGTGTGAACGATCACGTCGCATTCTGGTGAGCACGACTGCTCTTTGGAGTCGACCAGGTGACCCCAGTTCACTTCCAAACTCGTTGTCGATAGACGTTCACGCAAAAAGTAAGCAACGCGTGCAGAAAATCGCAAACCTTTGACGAAGCCGAGGATGTCCCCTTCATATTTACCGTCTGCACGTCTCGTCACAGGAGGGTACTGCCGCAGCTTTTGCATCTCTGCGCTGAGGCCGGTCAATTGCTCAATCCCCAAATTCCTGGAGAATTTCAAGGCTTTGGAGGGTTTTTTACGCGTCATAAGTCTAGGCCCCCTCCTGCATGATGGTCGGAATTATCTTTCTGAGCGGTACTTTCTTGGAGCGAGCTAAATGTGTCAAGGAGCGTTTGCCCCGCGGCGAAAGGACAAGGGTTCCAAGCGCCCCATCTAGATGTAGCCGAATAATGTCTTCTTTCCCAATGTATTTCGCGAAGAGCTGCCGAACCCGCTCGGGATCTTGGGAACCCCGGACAACAAATTGTGCGACGTACTCCTGTTTTGTCTTGCTATCAGATACCTTTCGCGTCAAGGCGCCAATATCGCCGACCGCACCTGCTCGTCGAAGTTGGACGATTCCACGCACATCTGCTGTATCTATCTCGGAAGCGGCCAGCGCTTCTGCTACAGGCAACTGATCCTTAGCTGGAAGGAGGGACAGATGCACCGCTGCATCAATGCTGTCGAGCTTTCGCTCCACGAAAAGCTCCTGAACAGAGGGAACCAACTTGAGGAGGGAGGCAAACTGACGCACCATCGTGATCGAGAGGCCGATGCGATCGCCAACCTTTTTATAGCTACCAAGTCTCTGTTTTGCGACCTCAAACTCCTGAGCAATCTTCATCAATGACGTTGGTCTCTTCTTGCTGTGTGTCGACACTATAAGAAGTGCTAGCGTAGCATCCAACTGAGGGTCATCTGAGATATTGTCGCTTTCTTTCATATCGTGAACCCTTGTGCGCGTAGCCACTCTGTGAGAACCTGAGCCGCTAGCTCATCAGCTTCGATTGACAAGGACTTCGTGGCCTTTTTGAGTGCCGCGATTACCTCATCAGGTAGAGTGATGATGAGGTTCTGTTCAACGGTAGGCTTGGTAGCTTCTTTTAGGATCTTTCCGGCAGACGCCAATTTGTTTTGCTCGCCGAAGGAGACCAGACGTCTTTTCTGATGGGAAGTTGGTTGATATTCCACAATGAGATCCAACAACTCATCCGCTTTTCGGAGATTGTCCTGTGCTGCCCGGATTGCTCTCTTCACATCCGCGACAGATACTTGCTTGGTCTTGAGAAGTTGCTTCATATGGGGAGTCGCTCGAGCTTCAATCTCGATAAACTCGCGCACTTTTCTAATTGAAAGTCCTGTCTGCTCTTGAACCTTTCGTTCGTCGTTCCCAAACTTTTTGTACAGATAAGTGACAGCGTCCGCAGTGTCGCCGTATTCTAATTCAACGCGCTGGAGATTCTCGACCAAAGAGCGAATTACGCTTTCGGTCTTTGAGATGTCGCCCACAAAGACAGCTCTTATCGTCTTCGCCTTAAGCACTTGGCGGTGCGCGAGGAATCTTCGCTGACCGCCGATAAG
>Ga0182016_10005438_pt1 | contig 13723 bp, 15 predicted proteins | sample 712S2MmetaG_FD_120491 | JGI IMG/M metagenome (GOLD analysis project Ga0182016, IMG submission 120491) | Permafrost microbial communities from Stordalen Mire, Sweden - 712S2M metaG | ecosystem: Environmental > Terrestrial > Soil > Wetlands > Permafrost | place: Sweden: Stordalen | collected...
CCTGCGCATAGGAAAGGCAACCTGATGGCACTACGCAGCATGACAGACACACTCAAGGACTTCGTAGCTGAGGCCCTCGACCACCACTCCGACGACGGCGAGAAGGTCTCGTGGGACATCGGCTCAGGGATGGGACCGAACAACCAACTGTTCCACTTCCTGACCCTGGTGATGCCAAGCCCTGTGCTCGGTGACGTACTCATGGCCGGTGGCATCATCGGTGGCGCCCACAACATCGACTCCGACAAGATCGACACCATGGTCTTCCAAGCCCTAGAGCAGTTGCGCCAGGCTCGCAGCGAGAAGCTGTCGAGTGACGTGTCTGCGATCGAGGCTCAGGCTACGAGTAGCGGAGGACTGATCCTCCCGTGATCCGCAACCTGACGGAGACAGTCGAGAAGATCGTCGCTAGTGCGCTGGCACCTCATGTGACCAATCTGGACGAGTGCACCTTCTCTGTCGCACCGTTCACGGAGACGGCACTGGTGCTCACTGAAGCTGGTCCCACGGTCGAGCAAGAACAGCGGCTAGGGATCTGGCTCATCCTCGACACCGATGAAGAGCGACTGATGACTCGATGGTCGTGTGCGATCGATGACTGGACTGAGGAAGTCGTTCGTGAAGAGATCGTCAAGGTGTGGGATGCTCTCATCGTTCAGCGGATGGAAGAGGCGCTGAAGAAGCTCTAGGTTGTCGAGATGTCGATGCCCTTGATCTGAGCCTTCACCCAGTAGTCGCCAGGATTCTGGCAAGGGCACTCACGGCTTTCAGCGACATTCCACGTAGCCTGGGCATGACACTCGCTGGTCGTGTGCAGATCTCGACAGTGACCGCAGTGGAAGCAGATGTCGGTGACTTCCTTGTCATCTACACTGGTCTCATTCTTCTGCCACCATTCCTTCCGGGGAGGTCTAGGCATCGGTGGCAGAGATCCTGAGGGCACCCATCAAGCATAGCAGATCTGAGGGCTGAGCGAAAGTCTGCCAGAGCGGAAGCTCATGACCCCACAAGTAGTGTAACATCGGTAGCTGTTAGTAAAGAGAGAACGCCTACGGCGTTACGTCAAGCCCCTCTAGAAGTAGTTAGAAGCTGTAGTAGTAAAACCCCACTGTTAGTAACGTAAGGTATGAAGATACAGCATGGGCCAGACCCGTGTCAAGTGATTTCTTCTTCCCAGGTCACGGGGTTGCGTTCTCGGCCCGCTAGGCGTAGGATGGCCCTGACCCGAAACCGCCGTCTGATATGATGGAGCCATGAGACCACTACGGAAGTTCAACTCAGGATGGTGCGGAAGCGACCATCACAACCACTGCCGAGGGGCATACAACAATCCCGGCAACAAGGATCAGCCCGTCTGGTACTGCGCCTGCAAGTGCCACCGTGGCAAGGACATCGAGGCACCGCCTCCCCCGCCACCGCCCCGCATCCTCAACCCCCGGCTCGCAGAGCAGGCCGAGGGCGACGAGTGGGCCAGCAAGACGATCGCCTTCGGACACTTCGACATCGAGGTGGCTGACCTGGCGGAGGCCAAGCGAGTGCAGACCCGAGTGGGTCGAGCCTCGAAGCGTGCAGGGGTCCGACTACTCACCCGCATCAAGGACGGGACCGTCGTCCACTGCACTGTGGCGAAGAACCAGAACCGTCCGACCAAGACCAAGAAGGCAACCAAGTGAACATCCTCGTGAACGTACTCGGCTGGACCGGAGCGGTAGCTGTGCTCCTGGCCTACTTCCTCGCCACGACCGGCAGGGTGCAGGCCCGGAGCTACACCTTCCAAGGCATCAACCTCTACGGCGCCTTCGGCCTCTCCGCCGTGAGCCTGTACTACCACGTGATCCCCAACGTCTTCCTGAACGTCGTGTGGGCCGTCATCGGGGTAGCTGGGATCTGGTCGATCTGGAAGGCTCGCCGCCCGAAGCCTCCCACTGAGCCTCAGGTCCACTGCGACCGCTGCGGGCTGACTCACATCCCCAATGGCATCGGCCTCCCCTGCGTTCCAGTCGACCGGTGGTAGGGGTTGACTCTCGCACGCACGAGGCGTAAGATGGTCCCATGACCACCGACACCATCACCACCTTCGACGGAGCGCAGGCGAACCTCGCCGCTGCTCTACCTGGGTACGAGCCTCGTGAGAAGCAGTCCGCTCTGGCCCACAAGATCGAGGCTCAGATCCGGGGCGAGGGCATCTCCCGCCACGGTCTGTTCCAGGCCTCGACCGGCACCGGCAAGAGCCTGGCCTACCTGATCCCCGCCATCCTGTCCGGCAAGAAGGTCGTCGTCTCCACGGCGACCAAGGCCCTTCAGGATCAGATCGCCAACAAGGATCTCCCCTTCCTGGCCGAGCACCTCGGTGTCGACTTCACGCACTCGATCCTCAAGGGCCGTTCGAACTACCTCTGCCGGGCCGAGCTTGCCCGCATCGAGGAGGATGACCCGGCGCTCGCCGCCAAGATCCAGACCCGCCTCAATGAGCTTTCCACCGATGATGCTGGCGAGATCTTCCCCGAGGGCTTCTACGCTGAGGACGCCGCCTTCGACGTGACCCCCGTCGAGTTCAGCAAGCTCACGGTCGGCTCCGGCGACTGCCCCGGCAAGAGCCAGTGCCCCTTCGGTGAGACCTGCTTCTCCGAGCGGGCCAAGCGTGACGCCAAGGACGCCGATGTCGTCGTCGTCAACCATGCCCTCCTCTGCACCGACCTGTGGGTCGACGGCATCTCGGGCGGCAAGGCTTCGCTCCTCGGTGACTACGATGTGCTCATCGTGGACGAGGCTCACGAACTGGTCGACTACGCCACGAACGTGTGGGGCGTGACCATCCGTGAGAACACCCTCAAGAATCTTGGCGACGAGGCCTCGACCTTCTTCGGCAAGATCGGCTCGAAGGACGCTCGGGAGTTCGCTCGCCAGAACGACGACTACGCCAACCTCGTCTCCGCTCTGTGGGCCAAGCTCGAAGTCGGACGCCTCCGTGAGACCGACATCGGTGATCTGATCTTCGACCTCGTTCAGGTCAACAAGGCCATCGTGGACATGGAGAATCTCGTCAAGGCTCAGGGCAACAAGATCGACAACGGAGAGCGTGACGCCAAGGCGGTCGCCAGCCTCAAGGTCACCTTCAACCGTCTGGTCCGTCGCTTCGACAACGCCAGCGAGAGCATCGCCAACCTGGTCACCGCCGACGACGAGAACGTCAAGTTCGTGGAGGTCGAGACCCGCAAGGTCCGGGGCAAGACGGTGGAGTCCAAGGTGATCCAAGCGCTGCCCGTCCAGATGGGCGAGATCCTCCACCAGGAGATCTGGAAGGACGACCGCAACTGCCGTAACTGCAACGGCACCGGCACCGAGGAGAACGGCTCGAAGTGCTTCCGCTGCGAGGGTGTCGGCCACAAGCCGAACGTCATCTCGCTGCTCCTCTCGGCCACGCTGACGACGGACGGCGGTCGGTTCGACTACTGCGCCAAGCAGCTTGGCCTCACGCTGTTCGACACGTTCGATGTCGGCTCCCCGTTCGACTTCCAGAACCAGGCCCGCCTGTACATCCCGAGCCACCTCCCCGAGCCGACTCCGGCCAACCGTGAGACGTGGGCCTCGATGAGCATCGCTGAGATCGGTGACCTCATCAACGCCAGCGACGGTCGGGCGCTCATCCTCTTCACCAGCACCAAGCAGATGAAGGCGGCTTACGACCATCTCGCTCCCCGGCTCCCCTACACCTGCCTCGTGCAGGGCAACGGGACCAACAAGGAGCTTGCTCGGATCTTCACCGAAGACGAGCACTCAGTTCTGTTCGCAACGAAGTCCTTCATGACGGGCGTCGACTTCCAAGGGTCAACTTGCTCGTTGGTGGTCATCGACAAGCTGCCCTTCGCAGTCCCGACTGACCCGATCGTGGAGGCTCGTTGCGAACTGATTCAGAAGAACGGCGGAAACACCTTCGCTGAGTTTCAGGTGCCGATGATGACACTGATCCTTCAGCAGGCCTTCGGGCGCCTCATCCGCCACGGCAACGATGAGGGCGTGGTCGCCATCCTCGACCGCCGCCTGACCTCCAAGGGCTACGGTCGGAAGATCGTCGCCAGCCTCCCCGACGCTCCGCTCGTCACGACGATCGAGGAAGTCCAGAGCTTCTTCGAGAAGGTGAACGCATGAACCAGAACATCCAACTCGTCACGCTCTGCGCCGGTACGATCATCCCGGCCATCATCGGACTCATCACGAGCACCCGAGCCTCAGTCCCCTTCCAGACTGCCCTGAGCGCCGCCCTGTCGGTCGCTGTGGGCCTCATCTCGACGTGGACCTACCGAGGGGGCGCATTCGACTGGGAGACCGCTGCCATCGCCACGCTGACGACTCTCATCAGCACCCTCGTCCTGGCTCACTCGTTCTACCACCAGACCGGAGCAACCACGAAGATCCAGAAGATCTCCGATGGGGTAGCCCTTGACAGACTGATCGGAGACAAGGTACAGTCGACTCCATGACACCGACCACCGCAGTAGACACGCACATCGATCGGACGGCCCTCAAGCGCAAGGTCGCTGACGGGACCATCAAGCTCCCCGACCTCTGGAAGGCGCTGGCAGTCCCGGCCCCTTCTGAGGCGGTGGCTCAGCCTCCGCTGCCCGCCGTCATCACCGAGAAGCAGAGCGCAGCGCTTGCCCACCTTCCCGAGGTCTTCGGCAAGGTCATCCCTACCGAGGTACGTGCGCTCACCCCCGACGAGGTGACGACCCTCATGGACGAGCGGCTGACCCTCGATGAGATCGCCGCACTGGCCGAGGATCGGAAGAAGGAGATCCGCACCACGGTCCTCAACCACATCGATGAGGAGATCGGTGACGACGAGACTCCGAGGGACAAGGAGGGCCACGTCCTCACCGCCGCCAAGATCCCGGCGCCCGAGTTCGGCAAGGTCTTCTCGTGGGAGCTTCGCAACAACGGAGGCACCCTCAACCCGAACGCCTTGCTCGCACTGGTCGAAGCTGGTACCATTGATCGCCAGGTGTACCTCGATATGACTACCCAGGTACGGGTTGTGGACGAGAACAAGTTCATGCTCCAACTGAAGAAGCACCCCGAACTCATCGACGTTCTTGGCGATGCGGTAACCGAGACGAGCCAGACCGGTTCGTTCTACGTGAGGAAGGCGAAGTAGATGGCTGAGTGCAAGAAGAACGTCGGGCGAGGAATCATCGCCTACCCGTGCGTGGTGCAGGCTGACCACGACGGCCCGTGCATGGCCAACGAGAACGGCCCGAGCATCCATGCCCGCAAGGCGTGGCTCGCCGCCGTCGAGCTAGAGGCCCTAGAGCAGGTTCAGGTCCCCGTGCCGCCCGTCATCGAGCAACAGCGCAGGGAAGTGCCCCATCCGAACGCAGAGCCTCTGAGCGCCTTCCAGGGGCCTGCCAGGACATCTGCCACCGGCCTCATGGAGCACGTCGAGGAAGGCATCGCCGGACCGACCCCGCTCTCGACCATCGACACCAACGCACCCGGCCAGGGCCGCACTCTCGGAGCCTCACGTCCCCGCACCATTTGGGCAGGAGAGCCGGTTGAGGTCAGCCAGGAGAGAGACAGCTACGAGGCCCCGGTGGTCACGCAGCCTACCCAGGTAGTCGACTTCCCGACGAAGACACGAGAGGGTGACCAGCCCCTCCCCGAGGTCCGTGAGGGTGGCGGCTTCATTCAGGATCTCGTCATCGAGGACATCGAGGCCCGCAAGCAGGTAGGCATCAGCCGGTACGGCACCCCGCTTCAGTCCTTCAACGGGCGCAACGTCGATCAAGATCTCTACGAGGAACTCATCGACGCCACCACCTACCTCCGTCAGCGGCTCGTGGAGCGACAGGCTCTCAACGAGGCCGTCACGGATCTCGCCCGGCTGCTCGACGGAGCCGACATCCCGGCAGAGGCTTGGACCTACCTGAACCTCCTCTTCGACGGAACCAATGGCTGAGTTCACCGGCTTCTCGTGCGATGCGTGCGGGCGGGTGTGGAGTGGACTCGACAGACGTACCAAGGTAACGATGAAGTTCGAGCAGACCGACTTCTGCGACCTCGGTAGCTACACCCGTGATCTCTGCCCCGAATGTATAGTCGAGCCGTTCGACTGGACCCCATCAAGAAGGAATCGCAATGCTCCTCAACCTCGACCCGTCCCCGAAGCCGACTTCGACCCCATCCGCTTCGACCGCCCTCCCAACGGAGACACAGAGGCCGCTGGCTGACTTCCGCAAGTGTCCGAAGACTCACCTGTTCCGTGACCCCGAGATGTGGGAGTGGACCGAGCTTCGAGACTACGTGATCTACGAGATCACCAGGGTGACTGGCGAGGTCAGCGGACACCCGACCTCCTCCGCCGCCGAGGCGCAGATATTCAAGAGCTTCATGAAGCGCCACGGCGCCAACGCTCAGCGCATCGCTCGATACGCTATGGACACGTGCGACGGATTCTGGTACGGTTCTCCGGTCAGCATCTTTGACTTCTGCAAGAACAGCGACCCGCAGTTCGCAGATCACATTCTCAAGAGCTTGGAGGCCGCTTCATGAAGAGTCCAGAGCACCGCATCGAGATGGCACAGCGTCGGGCACGCCGAGAGCAGCCAATGTGTCTCGCCCTCTATGACGAGTACAGCGGCCAGCCAGATCCGCCGCTTATCGGGTGGTACAACCTTCGCACCGGAGTGATCTACACGCCTGACTTCACGCCGTCACTTGGCGGGTCGAAGGCCAAGCCGAACAAGGCGCACGACGCCCGTGTGCTCTCTCTCAACAACCGTGTCAAGCTCGCCGCCGAGGAGGTCTCCGCCAGTGTCGATGCTGAAGCTCCCGCCGAATCCTAAGGGCATCAGGGTTCTCAAGGGGTGGGAGTCAGATCTCCTGAAGCTGCTCGTCCCGAACCCCGAGAAGCTACCTCCGACGTTGAAGCAGTGCATCACGTGCAAGGGGACGAAGACGTTCAAGTGGTACGACGACCACGGTGACGTAGCCGAGTACGAGTGCGACTGCGTTAGCCAGTGGGTGCTACACCGCTACTTCCTCTACAACGGCATCGGCGTCAACCTTCAACGCATCGGCTGGCAGAACTGTCACGCTGACGAGGCTGCTCAGGGTGGCGTCAAGAACTACCTCCTCGAACGCAACGTCGACTGGCACATGGAGCAGGGCACTGGGCTGTACCTGTACGGTCCGAGGGGTACAGGCAAGAGCCTCATGGCTACCCTCCTCCTCCGCAAAACGCTGTCCCTCGGGTACTCCGGCCATTGGGCTGCATTCCCTGATCTCCGAGCGTCGAAGACGAACGAGTGGAACGACAAGGAACTCAGTCAGTGGTTCTGGTCGAAGGCACACAGCACTACCGTGCTCGTCATCGATGACCCCGGCCAGGAGAACAAGAGCGCCAAGTCGCTCGACTTCTCCCGCACGATCCTCGATGAGATCATCCGCTACCGAATGTCTGCTAGCCTTCCGACCATCATCACTTCAAACCAGACACCCGAAGACTTCAGACTGCTGTACGGAGGCAACGTGGACTCACTGATTCAAGAGCGCATGGTCCCGATCCATGTTCCCGGTACGGACTACCGCCCGCAGATGGTCCCCGATGGAGTGGCCGAGAAGCAGCTTGGGCTGACTCGTCCGATCGTGATCGTTTGATGGCGGAGAACAAGGCTCTCCTCGCAGAGAGATACCTCTTCGAACTACTGATCGATGTCTACTCGCTGGACATCATCGTCCTAGAAGGATTCAAGTCGAAGTTCTTGCCGACCGCTGACATCCGCTTCATCTTCGACTGGGCAGTTGAGCAGTACCAACTCACCGGAAACCTCTACGCCCCTACTGCCGAGATGTTCGAGGGGACGATGGCCCCCGGTTACAAGAAGTCTCTGGCGGATGTCCTCAAGGACAACAACATCGATGTCACCGAAGTGTCGGAGCAGCCCGTCGAGTGGTGCATACAGGAGTTGAAGTCCAATCACCTGAGGGTACAGACCCTCTTGTTGATCGGAGAGCTTGGCGCCCAAGTCAACGAGTCCATGTCAGGTGAGATGGCGGAGACTGTGATCGCAGGTTCCTCGAAGCTCACCGCTCTGACTCTCGAACTTGAGTCTCGCCGCACATCTATTGAGATGGTGTCGGAAGCAGATGACATCGTTGAGCGCTACCTGGCTCGTGCAGCCAACCCCGGCTTCAAGGGTATGACCATGGGCGTACCCGAGATCGATGCCTACACCAACGGTATCGACTACGGAGAGCTTGCCGTGCTGGCTGGACCGGAGAAGAGTGGTAAGTCCTGGGTAGCTGACTTCATCGCCCTCAGGGAGCTACAGAACGGTCACTCCGTCTGTCTGGTCACCCTTGAGAACGGCATGGACATGACCGTCGACCGCATCGCCTGTATCGCCACCGGCATCGACCCGACCAGATTCAAGGCTGGTGTGCTGACGGCAGAAGAGTTCGATGCGCTCACTACGTGGAAGGATGAAGTCTTCAAGCCGATCAAGGAGCAACTCTACATCGTGAAGCCGATGCCGGGGGATCGCTCGCCCGAGTCGATTCTCAGCAAGGCTCAGACTAGGAAGATCGACTCGCTCATCATCGACCAACTTCTATGGATGGAAGATGTCGATGAGCGTCCTCCGCTGAACCAGCGCATCCGTGACCGCATGGCGAAGATCCACATGATGATCGAAACCGCCGCTCACCCGATGCCCTGTCTCCTCCTCCACCAGGTCAACCGAGACGGTATCGAGCGAGCCAAGAAGGCGGGGCGCTTGTGGTCAAACGACATGGCGGAAGCTTCTGCTGTCGAGCAGGGTGTCGACTGGCTCTTCTCCCTCTGGCGGTCCGATGACATGAAGGTGGCGAACACGCTCCTCTTTCAGACTCTCGCCTCTCGACGTGCGGCCATCAAGAACTGGGACATCTACTTCGACATGGAGAATGGCATCTTCCGCTACATGAACGAGACGAGCGTCTGATGAGTTTCCGTGGAGCGCACGGACCCAGCCCGTTGCAGCATCTACCTGACTCCGAGAAGAAGGCGATGGCCATCGATCTGTTGGCCGAGTTCGGGTCGAGGGTCAGCCGGGAAGAGGGCGACGAACTGATCCACTCATGCGTCCTCCCATTCGGCTTCCACGCCAACGGAGACCGCAACCCCTCGGCCAGTCTCAACTGGCGGAAGCTCGTCTACCACTGTCATGTGTGCGGAGGAGGTAGCCTCTTCTGGCTCATCTCCAACTGCCGTGGCGACACGTCCTTCGCTGAGGCTCGACAATGGGGCGACAGCAAAGCGAGCTTCTCCGACGCCGACGCCGCCGCCAACTTCGCATCCTACATCGACAGTCTCATCAACCCCGAGCCGGACCAGCCGCCGCCACCGATTCCTCACTTCAACCCGGACGTACTGAAGCCGTGGATGAAGGTGCACCCCTACATGACAGACCCACGTCCTGACGGTCGAGGCATCCGGCTAGAGAACTGCATCAAGATGAAGGTCGGGTACGACGGTGGCAACCGCATCGTCTTCCCGCTCTTCTGGAAGGGCAAGCTCGTCGGCTGGCAGACTCGCCGCATTCAAGACGACGGCAGCCCGAAGAACAAGGTCTCGCCGGACTTCCCCCGCAAGCAAACTCTCTACAACTCCGAGGTCGAGGCCGACAAGCTCATCGTCGTGGAGTCGCAGATCTCGGTCGTCGCTCAGACCCACCTCGAACCGGAGTTCGGCTTCATTGCCACCTTCGGCAAGACCGTCACTCCGCAGCAGATTCGCCTCCTCGCTCAGTACGAGAGGCTCATCCTCTGGTTCGACAACGACCTCGCAGGATGGGATGCCACTGGAAAAGTTGCCGAATCTCTGATACAATACATGCCCATCTACATCGTCAACTCTCCGTGGAACGCCGACCCCGGCGACGGTCTTGATGACGACACAGTGCGGGAGCTAGTCAACGGAGCCGTACCCTACGGCTCATGGACCCCGCCAGATGAAGTGAAGGAGTGGAAACCATGAAGAAGTATGGAACCGGCAAGGTGATCCCCGAGCAGGGCGACGACCAGAAGACGGCAGCGAAGAACTGGACCGACAAGGATGCCGCAGAACTAGAGGACGAGAACGAGAGTGCTGACGAGGCTCTCTAGCCCCGAGGAGATCCAAGAAGCCAATGACCGTCTCACCGATCCGAACCGTCCGGTACTGGTTGGTGTCGGTCCTGTGGAGGCGTCTACCTCGATGGCGGTCGAGTCTTGGCCCTCGATCGTGTGGGACACCAACTTGTTCTACCGTGACATGGGGGTTCACTTCCGATCCAGCAGAGCGGAGATCCGCAAGGCGTACCAGGCGAACGGCGGAGCGAACAACGTCCGACTGACGATGATCGCTGGCGTGCTTCTCAACCCGGAGCGCCGCTTGGCCTACGACCGAGTGCCGCTAGGAAGCCTATTCTTCGATGATGAGATCGAGGAGGCACTACGCATCGCAGCGGCCACCGCCGCCAGCGCTACCCGCATGGAGGGTGACGAGGTTGACACCGAGTTGCTCAACCAGCAGCTTGAAGCGATGCGTCAGATCCCCGACCACATGGAGGACTCACCGGCCTACACCGACCGGTACCCGTGGAGCTACTACCTCTTCCGCTCGGAGTGCACAGACACCGCTCGACTCGACCAGTGGCGGGGCGGAATCATCGATGCGCTCTGGCAGATCTTTCCCCTTGACAGGCCACCACGGCTTGCTGTAGGGTACTTCCGCAATCAGCCAGGCGAACCCGATGTTCGAGTTGCGCAGGTGGGCTACCGTATGATATGCTTGGTGTCCGATCTTCTGGACTTCGAGATGGCGGAAGCTCTCATCGCAGCCCGGTTGATCGTTCAAGCAACACACAACACACAAACCAAACAAGGAGCAATACCATGGCAGGCAGAGGAATCAAGGCTGCACAACAGTCAGCAGCAAGCTTCGCTCGAACTACCTTCTTCAGTCTGAAGGACGGCGACAGCGCAGTCATCCGTTTCCTGACAGATGCCGATCCGACAGAGTTGGAAGACGGAAGTCTTGCCGGGGGATGGATCACCGTCCTTCAGCACCAGAACGTCCAGACGAAGGCAGCCCCGGCTGGCTTCCAGGGCAACTGGCCCGGCCACATGACGGCGGTCTGTCGTAACGAGAACCTGACGGACTGGGGCATCGAGTCTCCCTTTGCCGACTGTGCTCTGTGCATGTCAGGCTCGAAGCAGACTCAGCGCACGTGGGCACTCGCTGTCCTCCGTGAAGAGGTCCGTGAGGGTGGCCGTACTTCCGGCTTCCGTGACGTGACTCGTGAGGTCGTCGTCAAGGAGGGTCAGCCTCCCGTAACCGAGCCTGCCATCGTCGTCATCAACCTGGGTCGCCGCAACTTCTTCGGCCCCATCTCGGGATGGTACGGGCGCAACGGAACCATCCTCGACCGTGACTTCGCCGTCACTCGTACTGGCGACGGCCTCGACACGCTGTACAACCCGATCGGTCTCGACCCGATCGGCACCGCAGACGGTCGCACCTTCGACCTCCGTGACCCGGAGTTCATGAGCCGCTATCTGCCGGACGTGGAAGGACCCACTGGCTACGCTGTGGCCTCGGACAAGATGCTCGTGCCGGTTCTGGCCGATCGTGTCTCGGACGCCTACTACGGCAAGTTCTTCGACACCCGTGTGACATGGGTCGAGGAGAGCAAGGACGACGGCAACGGCTCCTCGGTTCGAGGCGCTCCTGCCGCCTCCGCCGTGGCTGCTCCGCCGTCGAACGATGCCCCCGCAGGCGTCGACATGGCAGCGCTCAAGTCCCGCATCGTGGACTACTCTGGCGAGACTCCGGCCACGCCCGAGGCAGAGGCTCCGGCCACCGCAGCGGTCCTGGCACTCTAAGCCAAGGTACGCTAGGGTGGGTCGGGGCTGAGGACCCCCGGCCCACCCTGGTTTGGTCAAAGAGAGGCGCCAATGAAGACTTGCCCTAAGTGCAAGACTGCCAAGCCTAAGTCTGACTTCGGACCTAGCAACCAGACTCCTGACGGTCTGAAGTACGCTTGCCGCAAGTGCACTAACGCTTCGAATCGAGAGTGGAATCTCTCACATCCTATTGCCCTCAAGGGATGGAAGCTGATGAAGCACGGACTTACCTTAGAGAGGTACTCATACCTGTATGATCTACAGGGTGGCGTATGCGCTTCGTGTGGTAGAGATCCTGAAGGAAAGTGGCTCGAAGTAGACCACGATCATGGGTGTTGTCCTGGGAAGTTCTCTTGCGGTGAATGTGTGAGGGGTCTACTATGCGGTCGGTGCAACCGGGCATCTGGCAATGTGCATGATGACCCTGATGCACTAGAAGCACTAGCTGCATACCTGAGGAAGTGGCAAGAAGCATGAGGTTGATTCAATCATTTGGCACCTATACCGCTGAATATCCGGGGGAGTGGCCAAGTCCTTGTGTGGTCGAGGACGACGACGGCTTCCGCATCCTGATCCACCCCACCCCCATCATCCCTGAGTTCATCAAGAAGCAGGCCGAGGTTCTCGGCTGCGTGATGGACATTATCGAAGAACCCCACATTGCTCACACGCACCAAGGCACCATCACCATCACCGGCTACCCTGGCTACAACGAGGTGGCAGATAGCTTCCGACCGCCGCCGTCTGAGACGGACGGAGAGTCCTTCGTTCACATTCACACGCACTCGGAGTTCTCTTCCCTTGACGGTTTCTCGACCATCGATGAGATCGTGGCAACCGCCGTCGCTGACGGTCAACCGGCCATTGCTGTAACAGACCACGGCACCTGCGCCGCACACCCTCACCTTCAGGCCGCTTGCGAGGATGCTGGCATCAACCCGATCTTCGGACTCGAAGCCTACTTCGTGGACGACCGCTTCCGCCGACCGATCGAACGCACCAAGCCGAAGAAGGAGTACACCGAGGCCGAAGAGGAAGCCTTCAAGAAGGACCAGGCCGAGGTCAAGGACTACTGGCACCTGGTGCTCGTCGCCATGAACGACACCGGCCTGCGCAACCTGTGGGCGATGTCGACAGAGGCGAACCGTGACGGCTTCTACTACAAGCCCCGGCTCGACTGGGACACCTTGGAGCGCTACAGCGAGGGCGTCATCTGTACGACCGCCTGTCTCCGTGGCCCCGTGTCCCGAGCCATCCTGGCTAATGATCTCGACCTGGCGCACGCCCGACTAGCTCGGCTGCAAGGCATCTTCGAGGACCGGCTGTATGCAGAGGTGCATACAAACCAGCTACAGGACCAGTTCAAGGTCAACGACGGCATCGTCAAGCTGGCCGAGGAACTGAACGTCCCGTGCATCGCTGTGGTCGACTCGCACTACTCGTGCTGCGAGCACAAGGATGCGCACAAGGTCTGGATCGCTGCGCAGACGAGTTCGAACATCAACGAGGAGGCTGGCCTCTTCGATAGTGATGAGGACTACCACCTGATGACTCGGGAGGAGGTCCGTCTCAACCTCGCCTACATGGGCACCGCCAATGCCGACGAGTGGATCGCCAACACGGTCAAGCTGGCCGACCGCTGCACGGCTCGGCTAGCCGGAGACCCGACGCCGCCGATGTTCGGTGACAGCCATGAGGAAGACTTCGACACCCTCTTCAACATGTGTATGCAGTCCTGGGAGATGAAGTGCACCGGGAAGGCTAACGACGAGTCCGAGTACGCCGCCCGCTTCGAGCG
>Ga0182016_10005447_pt1 | contig 13712 bp, 11 predicted proteins | sample 712S2MmetaG_FD_120491 | JGI IMG/M metagenome (GOLD analysis project Ga0182016, IMG submission 120491) | Permafrost microbial communities from Stordalen Mire, Sweden - 712S2M metaG | ecosystem: Environmental > Terrestrial > Soil > Wetlands > Permafrost | place: Sweden: Stordalen | collected...
AAAGGGGATACCGACGACGTTCGCGAATCGCCTGCGATTGACGTCGTTCGGAAGCTACTGAAGGCTGGCGCAATAGTGTCCGCATATGACCCTGCCGCGATGGAGCGCGCACAAGAGTTGCTGCCTCTATCTGACAACCTCGAATATGCGAGCGACCTTTACGAAGCAGCAAAAGGTGCCGATGCGGTTTTGATTCTGACAGACTGGAAGGAGTTTGCCCGAATCGATCTTGCGCGACTCCGCGAGACCGCCCGTTTTCCAATCGTTATTGATGGCCGCAATCTTTACAAGCCGGAACAAATGCTGCAACACGGCTTCAATTACGTGAGCGTAGGCAGGCCAGCAAAGCGTCAGGCAAAGGGTGGCAGGATTCGAACCCCCGGAGTTGAACTTGCTCGATAGGTCTTGACCTCGGTCAAGGTCTCGGCTCGGTCGTTTGAGATCTGAGTTACCGATTGCCTACTCTGCAATTCTGCTTTTGGAGACTGCCTTCACCATGCGCGTGCTAGTTACTGGAGCCGCCGGATTTCTCGGCTCTCACCTTTCGGATCGACTCCTGGGGATGGGCCATTCGGTTCTCGGAGTCGACAATCTTTCGACAGGTTCCCTTGAAAACTTGGCGCATTTGGCCGGTGAACCGCGTTTCCAGTTCGAGAAGCGGGATATTTGCGATCCCTTCAAAACTGGGAAGGTCGATTATGTTTTCAACTTTGCATCTCCCGCCAGCCCCCCGGAATATTTGCGCCTGGCGATTGAGACCCTGCGAGTAGGCGCGGTAGGCGTAGAGAATACACTTGAAATCGCGTGCCAATACGATGCCGGCTATCTTCATGCCTCAACATCGGAGTGTTATGGCGACCCGCTTCAGCATCCGCAGACTGAGACCTACTGGGGCAATGTCAACTCCGTTGGACCGAGATCGGTATACGACGAGGCAAAGCGATATGGTGAAGCATTGGTCATGGCCTATCACCGTTCACGTGGTCTGAATACGCACCTTGTCCGCATCTTCAATACATACGGCCCACGCTTGCATCCCGATGATGGCCGGGTCATTTCGAACTTCATGATGCAGGCTTTGCGCGGAGAGCCCTTGACGGTTTATGGCGATGGAAGCCAGACGCGAAGCTTCTGCTATGTCGACGACTTGATCGACGGCATCCTGCTTCTGTCACAGTCTGACGAGCACATGCCAGTCAATATCGGCAACCCTGGCGAGTTTACGATCCTGGAGTGCGCGCAGGCCGTTCTCGAAGTCACCGGTTCGAGGAGCGAGTTGCGCTTCGACGCACTTCCAGAGGACGATCCCACGCGGCGCTGCCCTGACATTACGAAAGCCCGCACGCTCCTGGGATGGGAGCCAAAAGTCACGCTCAAGCAAGGACTGGCGAAGACACTCGATTTCTTCAAGAGCAAGGTCAGCTCAGTGCCAACCGACACTCATTGATTTGTGTCGTCCCTCTGACTCCCGGTCATTCGAATGTCAATGGATCTGACAAGTGCCATCGAAGACCGCTGCAATCCTCTTCAAATCCCCCGCACGCTATCCGATAAACGCAGCTCAATTCAGCCCTTGCGATCGTCGGCGAGGGTTACCCTATGGAAGAATGAGTAACCGCAAAGGATTTCGACCTTTGGAGCGCCTACCCATGAAATCGGACAATTCACGAAGAGAGCTTTTGAAGAGCCTGGCGGCAGGAATGGCGGTGTCATTTCTTCCTTCCTCAGTCACTGCCCAGTCCGATGCGCATCCATGGTGGCTTGGTGACGGGATGCCCCAGGAAGGCGTCGATACACCGAAGATTGCCTGTGCCATCAATCTCGCTGATGGCGTCACAGATGCCGCCATTCGTGGCGTCGTCCAGATCGGTGTCTATCACGTGTTGAGCGGCGGCCCCTCCCTGCCATGGTCGGTGAGCCAGCTTCAGCCACTCGTGGATAAACTCAAGGCAGCAGGCGTCGTGCTCGGCAACCTGATGATTGGAGGATTCCCGAACACACTCTACGGCAGAACTGGACGGGATGAAGAGATTGACAAGATTCGGCAATCAATTCAGGCCGCTGGGCAGGTGGCCATTCCGGTTGTTGAATACAACTTCTACGCACACCGCGCCATGGAAGGTTACTACGAAGAGGTCGGCAGAGGTGGGGCGGGCCTGACCAGTGTGGACTATGACCGAATGACGGGCCTGCAACCGTTGCCCGATGAAGGCGCGCACACACTTGATGAGATGTGGGCCAACATCACGTATTTCCTCAAGGCCGTTATTCCTGTTGCAGAAAAGGCAAACGTGCGCCTGGCTCTGCATCCCAACGACCCTCCATTTCCTTTAAGCCGGGAATCGCAGCAGATTATGGCAACGGTTGCCGGATGGAAGCACCTGATCGAAATCGTGGACAGTCCCGCAAATGGCATTACGTTTGATTGTGGCGTGGCCAAAGAGATGGGAGAGGATCCGATTGAAGTCTGCCGGTATTTTGGCTCCCGCGATCGCATCAATCATATGCACTACCGGAATCCGCACGTCATGACCCCGTATCTGAAATACGACGAAGGATTCATCGACGAGGGCGACGTGAACATGTTCTCAATCATGCGGGAACTGGTGAGGCTCAAATACACGCGCGAAATCTATCCCGAGCATCCGCGCGCTCTTGACTATGACCGCGCCCGCGGGCCTATCAAAGGTTACCCTGGCGGCGGAGGCTATGGGGGCGATCTTTACGACGTAGCCTATGCGAAGGCCATGCTTCAAGCTGCATTGGCCATTGAAAGGTAATCGCGGGCCCAGCCTTCCCTCTGTTCGCTTCTCGTGCTCTTGCTCAAGCTGATCAGCGCTCCGCTTGAGCCTTTGACTTGGCCAACAGCGCGTCAAATTCACTTCGCGACATCTTCAGCTTGTCGGGGTGAGCATCGATCCATTTCGCAAGGCCGTCATACTTCGCATCGTTCCAGCCACCTTCGAATTCAGCTCCATTCTTGCCTTCGCGATTCAACTCGAAATTGAAGTCGTCTTTGAGAGATGTGAATTCCGCGCTGCTGATTGCGTCCTCCGCGAGAATCGCGGGAATGAATAAAACTCCCTCCGTTTTGGCGAGAACCAGATCTCCCGGCAGTACGACCGCGCGGCCAATGCGAATGGGCGCATTAATTGAAGTCAGCTCCATCTGGGCCCATGCAGAAGGATCGTACCCGCGATAGAAGCCGTTAAACTCCGGAATCTCCCGGTTCTCCTCCTGGTCTCGAATGCCGGCGTCGAACACAAAGCCTGTATGCGTGTGCGCAGCGATCCCGTTACCCAGATTGGATCCGATGAGTGTGCCCTCGATGACCTTTCCAAAGCCATCGGCGACGTAAACGTCGCCAATCTGCAGTTCATTGATGGGCCACATATTCGTGCCCCCTACGCGCCCTTCCGCTTTCCCCTCTGCGGTGATGGCCTTCGCCATGTCTGGCCGTGTTGGCATGTACTGTGCGGTGAGTGCGCGCCCAGCGAATGGCCTCTCAATGTGGAGCGCCTGCCAGCCCCCTTCAAACTGATTCTGATAGCCGTGCGCTCGCAGAAAATCCCACAAGTCTTCAATGGAAAGATCCACCACTCTTTTCAGCAACGCATCCGGAAGCTTGGGTCGCCCGTCGGGGAACCGGTCACCCTTCCAGTCTGACGTGTAGAAAAGCATCTGATCCCGTGTCATCTTCACCTGCCCAAAGGCAGGAGAGATTCCCGGGAGAGTGCAAGCCAGCAGAATGCAGACTGCCAAATTCTTCATAAGTTTCTCCGCGCTTATCCCTTACGGCCCAAGCGGATGTAGCACGAAGGGCCGTGGTTCAACAGCAAGCGAATTGTACCATCGCACCTGATGGCCGTCTCAGGCACTTGGCGAACTGACCAACTGGCGTTCAATTCGCCGGACGCTACTTATTGGAACTCTGAAATCGCCGGCGGCTTACTCGATGGAGAACTTGCCATCCAACATGTCCCGAGTTGCCTGCTCGATGCTCTCCTGCCTTCCAAGATCGCGCCAGTAGCATTCATCCGCACAAAAAGCAACAAACCTCTCACCCTCGCCCGCAAGGCGCAGATAACTGTCGAAGATCGGAAATGCACCCTTCTCTTCCAGCTTTGCAAATAGCCGGGGAGAGATCACCTGAATGCAGGCATATGCGAGCGCCTTCACTTCGAGAGCAGGACGAACCATTTCCAACTTGCCTATACGATCGTTACGGCGCCCGCATAGTTCGTCGTTCTCATCAAAGAGCAGGTATCTTGAGGTCTGTCGATTCTGGACAGCGATTGTTGCAAGAGCGCCCTGGGCAGCATTAAATCTCACCATGCTCCCGATATCAATCGTGCTCACGATGTCCACGTTGTGAAGAATGAAGGGCTCATCCTGGCCAACACCAAATTCAAGAAAGAAGTCGGAGGCATTCTTCAAGCCTCCGCCGGTGTCGAGCAGAACAGGCTCGCGCGAAATTTCAACCCGCATGCCGAAATTGTCGTTGGCCTGCAAGTATTCGACGATCATGTCGGCAAAGTGATGAACGTTTACGATCACTTCGCGTACGCCAAAAGAGCGCAAACGAGCTAGAGTAATCTCCAGCAGGGTGTGTCCGCCGATTTCGACGAGAGCCTTCGGGCAGCTGTTGGTCAGCGGGCGTAATCGCGTCCCCAGGCCGGCCGCCAGAATCATCGCCTTCATTTGCCCATCTTCTCCAACCCGAGATGCTGGACAATCACATCGACGCGATCGCTATCACGCAGATGTTTTGCCAATTGCTCTGCCAGGTACACCGAACGGTGCTGGCCACCGGTACAGCCAAACGACACCATGAGGCTATTGAAACCGCGCCGTTGATAACTGCTCACACTTGAATCCACCAGCGAAAGCACACTGGCCAGAAATTGGTGAACAGCTCCCTGCCGATTCAGGAAATCAATCACAGCTTGATCGTTGCCGGTCAGAAGCTTGTATTGCTCTTCACGACCAGGATTGGGAAGACTACGCGCGTCGAAGACAAAGCCGCCTCCATTCCCCGAGGGATCGACCGGCTTTTCTCTGTGAAATGAAAAACTGAAAACCCTCACGGTCAAGGGATTGGCGGAGTTGGCGAGGCCCAAAAGCTTTTCCGATCCCGCCATTGCTTGAAAAGCATCCATCAGTGCAGGCAACTCAATAGGCAGTCTTACGTTTTCGGCAAGCCAACGCAGGTTCTTGAGCGCAAAAGGCACGCTTTGCAGAAAATGCGCCTTTCGTTCATAGAATCCCCTGAAGCCGTACGCGCCAAGTGCCTGCATGATGCGCACGTAAACGTAGCCGTAGTAGTGTTCCAAGAATGCGTCACGACCGATGCCGATAAAACTGCCGACGCAGTCGATGTAATAGTCGAGCAGTTCCTGGCGGAGTCCTGGCGGTAGATCGGCCTTGCCATCGTAAAGCAAGGACGCAATGTCGTATTGAAGGGCGCCCTTTCGTCCTCCCTGGTAGTCGAGGAAGTACGGCTGGCCGTCGCGAAGCATAACGTTGCGCGACTGAAAATCACGGTAAAGAAAGTAGTCGTGGTTGGCTGCGAGGAGAAACTTGGTAAGCCGGCCAAAATCATATTCCAGCGCCTGCTCGTTGAAGGAGATCCCGGCCAGGCGAAGGAAATAGTATTTGAAGTAGTTCAGATCCCAGGCAATCGACTGCCGATCAAAACTGGAGCGCGGATAGCATACCTTGTAATTCAGGTCGCGACCGGCCTCGATCTGGAACCGCGGCAACTCGGCCACAACTTTTCTATAAGTCTCGACTACCTCTGGCGCAATTACATCGCCGGCGCGATTCCGGCTGAGATACTCAAACAACGTTGTATCTCCCAAATCCTCTTCGAGGTAAGCCCCCCGGCTCAAATCCTCTTCATAGATCTCAGGCACGGGAAGTCCGTGGCGGCGAAAATGCTTTGAAAACTCAACAAAAGCAACATTCTCTTCACGCACGCCGTAAAGAACGCCCACAGAGGTCATTCCACCGCCACTTAGCCGTAGAATCAAGCGTCCTGAGCCGCCCAATTGACCCTGGATGGGGCGAACGTGTTCGGCCGGCAGGTGGTAGTGCTGCTCAAAAAGCTGCTTTAATACGTCCATCAATCTCTTTCCAACTTTGTGCAGGCTAAAGCTCAACGATACCTAGCCCAGTTAGCAGGCGCAAGCCGTTTGAAGCGGGAGAATCAGAGCATGAATCCTCAAGGAATGAGACGCTACGACCAACCTCGGCGTGGCCGCGACCATTCTAGTCGGATAGTGTTGCAACCTGCTTTTCCTGCCTGAAGCAGCGTGTTTTGCAACGCTTCTGGGCCCTTCTTCCTCGTGTTACCTAAGGTTTCGGGCACCGGATAAAGTCATTGAGAATCAGTTGGATTAGTATAGAATGACGCTACGGATGAAACCCTCCAGCCACGGCACAGGCCGAGATAAAACAGATCAAGATGTGGTAATTGAAATTGGCGGTATCCCCATTGCACTCGAAACAAATGATGCCGGGTTCGTAACCCTTCTTAGGGGTCGCTATGGTGACTATATGAGGCTCGGCGGCAAGTCCGAATTCAAGTTTCGCGTCGAATTGATTGAACCGGATTCGTTCAATCCCGACGACGATGCAGCTGTATGGCTTGAAGATGGCGAATGGCGTCTGGAGCGTGGCGACTTTCGTGCCCGCTGGAGTCCGGAGACGCGCGAAGGGCTTATTCGTCAGACGCCAAACCCATATTCAATTGACTCCGTACTGCGCATTACGCATACACTGCTGCTGGCTAAGACCGGCGGTTTTCTTTTGCATGCATCGAGCGCGGTACGCAACGGCAAGGCCTTTCTTTTTTCCGGACTGTCGGAGGCCGGCAAGACAACCATCGCGCGGCTCGCCCCGCAGGATGCAACTTTGCTCACCGATGAGGCTTCGTACGTAAGACGATTGAACGACCAGTATCTTGCTTACGGCACACCATTCGCAGGAGAGTTGGGCGAACCTGGGAAGAACATTTCAGCACCGATCGCCGCCGTGTATTTGTTGGCAAAATCGCAGGAGAATCGAATAACCAAGATTGAACCCGCTGAAGCCACCCGGCGACTGCTGCGCAACATCCTCTTTTTTGCGCACGATGAAGAACTGGTGCGTCATGTATTCGAATCAGCTTGCGCCTTTGTCGCGGCTGTGCCGGTCTATGAGCTTTCGTTTTTTCCCGACGAACGCGTCTGGGACTTGATTGGGTGAGATATGCCGCAAAGTGAAAAATACTTGACCAAGAGTAAAACCGTCTCGGCGCGCGTGCTTGGCGACGAGGCGATCATCATGTCCACGGCGGATTCAACAATCTTCATGTTGAATTCCACAGGTACAGTCATTTGGCAGGCAGCGGACGGCAATACTCCGCTTTCACGCATCATAGTAGAAAAGCTGTGCGAGCAATTCGATGTCCCCGTCGAACAAGCCGCTGCTGATGCTGAGGATTTCGTCGCTCAGATGGCGGCACATGGCGTTTTAGTTGTCTCGGAAGAACCGATTCCCCGGTAAGGAGGTCCCATGAGTTTGCTAAACGAAATGACGCAAAAGGCGACTGAGCAAGGCATCCCTTTGAGCGCGCACCTCGATATCACATGGCGCTGCAATGAGCGTTGCGTCCATTGCTACCTGGATCACGATGGCGAAGGCGAGATGACGACAGCCGAGATCAAGGATGTGATCAGCCAGCTCGCTGATACGGGAACATTTTTCCTGAGCATCAGCGGAGGAGAACCGTTGCTCCGGCGGGATTGCTTCGAGATCCTGGAGTACGCTCGCCAACTTGGCTTTTCAGTAAAGCTGAAGACCAACGCAGTCATGATTGGCGCGGCTCAAGCGGCGCGCCTCAAGAATCTTGGCATCGAACAGGTCCAGATCAGCATCTATTCGCATCTTCCCGAGGTTCATGATGCCATCACCAAGCTGCCTGGATCGCTTCGCCGTTCGCTGCAAGCCATCCGTTATCTAAGGGCAGAAGGAGTGAAGGTCTCCATCACGAACGTTCTGATGAAACAGAATGTCACGAACGCAAAAGCCGTTAGGCTGCTGGCAAAGGAGTTGGACGTCGATTTTGTCGTGGATCCAACCATCACTCCCATGCTCAACGGTGACCGTTCAATCCTGAATCTTGGCATCTCCAGCCAGGAGCTCGATGAAATCTTCCATACAGAGGAATTCATAGGCAATGTAGGTGAGTTTTGCGCGCCTGTTTCAGAAGTCGACGAAAATGTTCTTGAGGGTTACAGCTGCAGTGCCGGCCATACGCTGGCTTACATTTCACCCTCCGGCGATGTGTTTCCATGCGTACAGTTTCCCATGCCTTGCGGCAATGTGCGCGAGAAATCCTTCCGCGACATCTGGTACAGATCAGAAGCGCTGACTGAACTTAGATCCGTGCATGTGCGCGATTTGCCCACATGCTCGCACTGCAGCCACACGGCCTATTGCACCCGCTGCCCGGGCCTTGCCTACATGGAAGGAAACATGCGCGGCCCTTCGAGCATCGATTGCGCAAAGTCAGAAGCTCGAACGGGGATCCCTAGTGCCTGGAACATCAGTCAAGGCCACGCATTGGGCCATACCCCAGCTCCAACTCAAGCTAATCTGGTCCAGATCAGACTCGTATAGCACTAGAACTGGTTGCATCAATCGGGTTTTGAAAGGGCACGCCTTTAGCCGTGCTGCAGAAGGCGCATAAAACCTGGGGCTTTAGCCCCTGAGGGATGTTCTGGACTGGTTGACTGGCATTTATGCAACCGGCACTAGGTTTCAAGAGCGGCCCGGAAAATGGTGATCATTTTCCGGGCTGCTTTTTTTTGTGCCCGACGGGGCCGCATACTTGTACGCCAACCTCAATGCCCGCAACACCGGATAGAGAGGAAACAACAATCGCGGAAGCTTGAAGACTTCAAAGTCGCTCAAGGTCGGGCCAAGCATGTTGCCCATCAGGAAACGGAAACGGTCTTCCAGGTTTTCACCCGCCGTTCGAGCCATTAGCCAGCGAATTTGCGATTGCTTCGATACTTCCAACTCGGGCTCCGGCCATAGCTCGGTCTGGATTCGCTCCACCATGGCTGCAGCATGATCGTCAGCCGAAATCCTGGCCGCGAAATCCGGGGGAATCTGAACCGGCCAGTGCTGGCGCAAAAGCAGCAGACTCACATTCAACATGCGGATCGTATTTGAATCACGCAAGTGACTGCGAACAATCTCCCAGTCCATCTCAGGATGTTTCAAAAGCAGTTGCCCTAGATCGCACAAGGTCGATAGGCGCGCCCACTCATGTTGGCCCGCGTGAAGGCAAAGCACCACCATCATGTCTTCCGGACAAAGAGTGGGCACTTCGCGCCCGAAGAAGGCCGCCCTCGTGACGCGCTTCCATATCCCCGCTGTGTCCAGCGAACGGGAAATCGAATTTGGAATGATGCGCCAATGAAGGTCCAGATCGAGCCCCCCCGGCGCTGTGAACAGATGCTGGCTGCCAAATCGGAACGACGCAGCTTGCTGAGTTTCATCCAGCCCATACTTGTCGACAAAACCAATCTCAGCGAGCGCATTGCGTGTCAGCACAATTTTTTCGGGAGGCACAATCACGTCGAGATCGTGGAATACGCGCAACGCGCAATTGCCGTAATAGACCTCCGCGAAAAGTGGCCCCTTATACAAGATGTGTTCAATAGTACGCGCGTCCAGATGGTCGGATATTCCTTGAAGTCGTGAGGCGAGAATCATGCCTCGCTGGGCGGTCTCTCTGCTGCCTGCACGCAAAGTCTGCATCACCTTCTCGGGAACCAGGGCGGCCGGCTGCTCGCTGAGATGATGAAACAAAAGCGGCTCAAGGCCGTGGCCCGCGGCCAGAGTGAGCAAGCGATCCCAGTCGAGGGCCGCTGAGAGCAGGTTGCCGATTTCGCTTTCGTCCTGGGGACGCAATTCGACCCTTGCGGCGGCGATCAACAATTGAAGCTCCGGCGATAGGTTCACCGAGGGTTGCAAATCGCCCCCTTGCCTGACAAGTTCAACTCCCGCTCAATCGTGGTCGAGGTCCGCGAAGCGTGGAAGAAATTAGGACTCACCAGCATCTTCACTTCCCTGCTGGCGTCGAGTTCGCATTCGATGCCTGCACGCCCGAGGTGCGATGCAAGCGGCGATGGATCGAAAGCACGCCCCGCATGAGGAAGTCCGAGCGACTCAAAATCGACGAACCGATACGCTGCCAGAGGGCTTGTTCTGTCGGGAGGTTCCGGCTTCCGCGAGAGATCCTTACCACCTGGCCGATGATCTCACTTTCCTCTACGGGCGGGTCAACTGCAACTTGCGAGTCTCCCTTCGTGATCATGCGGCCACCCGAAAAGGACTGAATACGATGCGCAATGAGCCTGCCGTCACGGCGATAGAGCACAATCTGCCCCGGACGCAGATCGGACCAGCCGCGATGCTGAACTGTAATCACATCGCCGGGCCAAACAGCCGGCAACATGCTCGCCCCAGTAACGCGCAGACGAGACTCGCCAGCCGTGCGCGTAACATCACCAATTAACTCGCAGAAAGCAACGTGGCGCAGGGTCTCCTGATTCATACGGCTATATCGATGATAGCCCGCCGACCGAGGCTGCAACTGGCGCAAACAGCATCAGGGGCGACCAGTTGGAAATCTGGTCGCCCCTGACGCGGTGCGCTGTTTGCTCTATGGATTCGTCTGCGATGCCTGGACTGCGTCGATGATCGCGGCCGTTCCGGTCGTACAAGAGGTGCTGGCCGGAGCCGAGCCCGAACCCGCTGTTCCCCCGTTCAACTCGACAAAGTAGATCTGCTGAGCGCCCGCCAGGGCCGCGGAGTTGTCGATCACAATGCCGTCCGTCGCCCAACAGCCATTCGTGCCCGACGGCGTCTTAACGTTCAGAGCGCTATTTGCGATGAGCGCCGGCGTCGTGGTTGTAATGTTGTACGAGAATATGCAGCCACTATCGGCGACACCTGTACAGCCCGTCGTCGTCCCTCCAATCGAGCTGGCTCCCGCATTGACGCTAAAGAAGAGCAGGTCTGTTCCGTTGTTGTTGAATTCGGTAAGTGGCGATGGCCATGCATATCCCGTTGCATTCAATCCCGTAACAACCGGCAGCGGGCCTCCCATCGCTCCGCCCGAAATTGGAATCTGGTAGAGCGACGCACCGCCTGCGCCGCCTGTCGTCGCGGTGTCTCCTATCGCGTAGAGGTTTCCGACAGGACTGGCCGAGTTCGTGGATGTGAAATAGATGTTATCGAACGTGCCGGAATAGAGGTTAAAGCCGGTCCCGCCGGTCCCTATGTAGACCGATTGAGCCGGGCCGGCTCCGGTGCTGCCACTTGTGATCGTACTCGTGGCAAACCGATCGATCACGTTGTTCCCGGACGAAGTGCGGGTCAACGTGAATGTGTACGGTCCGCAGGTATAGGGGGGGGTGTTATTCGTACACGTAGGCAGCGCTGTTATGATTGCGGAGTTGAAAAAGGTGCTTACCAGCACTATCGTGTCCGCGCCAGTAATGCCGTCGCCGGAAATCGAATCGCCAACTTCCGCAGTTGTGAACGTACCCCCCGTACCACCTGTCCCAATGATGGTGTTAGGAAACACTGACGATGAGTCGGCAGACACCGAAAACGAAGTCGTCACGCTTCCGCCATGGGTCACGAACGCGTAGACCTGCCCTGCCGTCGAATCAACAATCGGCGCGTCAAAAATGCCGTCGTTCGCGGCCCCGTTCCCCAGGTTCCCCGTGTGTCCAAAGGTGGCAAATGCCCCCCCGTTGCACACGGTCCCCTTTATTTGGGAGCTCACCGAATACAAAAAACCTGTGGTGTCGCCAACAAACACACAGCCAGAAGTGGCGTCCAAGACCGGCGAAGCCAGAGGGTTGTTGTTCCCAAGGTTGATAGCCGTCGCAACCGAAGGCGTTCCCGTAAAGACTCCGGTGATCAGCTCCAGGTAGCCTTTGTTATCGCCCACATAAATCGCATCATCGGCCGCGTAGTCGTAGAAGGGCGACGAGTAGGTATCGGGATTGGTCAGGTTTACCGTGATCATGCAGGCAGTGCTGGCCGGACAAGCGGACATGCTAGTCGGCGTCGTGAATGTACCTCCCGGGTTCCTGAAACCCTGTCCACCGGTTGGGGTCCCCTTGAGAATCACAAGCTGCGACCCCGAGGCGCCCGTTTGGACGAAGGCAACCGCCGTGCCGTCCCACGAGAGCACCGGCGACGTGGTTACCGAGTAACCCGTTCCGGTGTTATAGGCCCACATCACCGAGGGCACCGCGCCTGTGGCGCATCCTGAATAGATGTTGTTGTAGGCGATGATCGTCGCCGCCGTCCCGCTACCCGCCTGCCCCGTCGGGTAGATCACAAAATCGCTCGTGCAGCTGGCCGCAGTCAGGCTCGGACCGTACTTTGCCGGTGTGGCATCCGGCATTACCGTGGCCGCGACCGTTGATCCGCCGGTAAGCGTCAAGCCAGCCAAGGGCGGAAAGGTACTTGCAATCGTGTAGTCCCCGCCCGCCCCGCTCGTCAGCGCAGTAAACGTCACGACGCCGTTCGTCGCGGTGGCTGTCACGTCATAGGCTTTGCCTGTCACCGCAGTAGCAATATTGGCGGCCACGGCCGCTGAGCTGAGAAAAGTGCTTCCCCCCCAGTAGGCAAAATTGCCTGCGCCCGCGGTGCTGTTGGTCCCTTCCGTTATGCCATTATTGCCGTTGCCAGTGGTAAATGACTGCCCGTTCCAGTTTTGGTTGAAGCGAGAATTTCCGGCGTCCCAGTTCAGAGTTATCCCGTTTGATCCAGTGCCTGCAGTATTGGCGGTCAGGGTAAGGTTGGCGTTACTCGGGTTGGTTGCGGTTAAGCCGATATCATTGCTGCAGTTGCTTCCCGAGGCGAGCACGATAGCCGTATTGGACGCACTGTTTGTGCCGCTGCCGTTTGAACCCTGAAAGACGTTTACGGTCCAAGTGGGCCCGGCGCCAGTGCATGTGCCGTTTGCTGCGTTGGTGTACGTCAGGTTGAGCGTATTTCCACCGTTTACGATTTTGAGCGTCCCTGTGGAATAGTTGGTGAATCCCCCTGCCGCCTTTGCAAACGTCGGTGCGCTCGCAGTCGCCAATGTTGTGGCGCCAATCGTGAGGGTCTCACCGCTATAAACGTTATAGGCCCCGCTCAGCCCACCCACCGTAACGCTGCCCATTGCGGCCCCTCCACCCAAGGGCACGTTCCAGTCCTTCGTGATGGCATTCGCGCTCGCTACCGGCTCGCTCCCTTGCCCGCCGTGGCCGCCGCGGTCTCCAGGGTCATGATGTCTGCCGCGATCATCCCGCCGCCACTCCTCATTCGGGTCAGCCATCACCGGCCTTGTGCTGTGGGTCCGCTTGCCCTGCTGCAGCAGGTACCGGGGATCGGCCGTAATCCTCTTCCATTCCTCCAGTTTCCCGCGCCTCTCCGCGTCATCCCGTGTGCCGGGATCGGAGAAGACCATGTGGTGATGGGTCCAGTCGTCCACATCATGCATCTTTTGCGTGTCAGGGGAGTCCTGGGCCACAGCCAATCTTGTACCCGTTGCGAGGGTAACTTAACAGGCAACAGTAACTATTACCTCGTCACATTGGCGACGCGGATCTTGAGGAAGGATGAGAATTGACTCGGCATGGCTGGAT
>Ga0182016_10005448_pt1 | contig 13711 bp, 3 predicted proteins | sample 712S2MmetaG_FD_120491 | JGI IMG/M metagenome (GOLD analysis project Ga0182016, IMG submission 120491) | Permafrost microbial communities from Stordalen Mire, Sweden - 712S2M metaG | ecosystem: Environmental > Terrestrial > Soil > Wetlands > Permafrost | place: Sweden: Stordalen | collected...
CCCTTGAGGGCCTCCAGCCGAAACCCAGGCAGATCGAGGTCTCCGAGCGATGTCACTGCGTCAAGCACTTCCAGCCGGACACGGGCGGACTTCTCGATCGACTGGAGGCGCCGGCTGAATTTCCGTTCCAGCAGCCGCCGCGCATCTTTGTCCCGGCAGGAACGGATCATACGATTCTCATATTACGACACTCGTACTATTCCGGCAAGCGGCCCCGGAACGGCGATCCGGGATGCGTGACCTGACCTTCGAGCGTATCGTCGCCGACTCGGAGAGAGCCCGAGAGTTTGGAGGGGGCGCTTAAACAGTTTCGGGATTTTGGTTAAGAACCGCTTGCTGGCGCGCGCGGCTCAGAATGGCGTCTCAATGTTTGTAAGTGTTTACAGAGCCGCGACCGGGAGGGAGCGGTCGTTCAGAGACGTGCCTCCCGATACCGTGTAAGCACCCGTTTGGAGGACGCAGGGAGAACCAACTTGATACCATGGGAATCATCAGGAGATGCCAGCCGTGCAGAATGTCTCAATTCAGAAAGCCAGCGAGATGCCTCAAGCGATGAGGTCTGCCGTTGAACAGCTACTCGGCCGGTCGATTGCACCCGACGAGGAGATTAGCGTCGTGGCCGTTCCTCCGCAACGGGTTCCATCCTCGGAAAACCGGGCCGCAGTGGCACGGAATCTGGAGGCGTTTCTGAATCGCCGTGCGGACAAGGTTAGCGGCGTTCCGGAAGAGGAGATCGATGCGGCGATCGATGAAGCCCTCCACATTGTGCGGCACAGCCGTACATGAGGATCGTCCTTGACACGAATATCCTGGTTCGAGCGAATGCCAAGGCCAAGGGACCGGCGAGGGAACTTCTCCTGCTCATCGTCAATTCTCCGGAACACGTTCTGCTCCTGTCGCCATTTCTTCTGAAAGTTCGCGCCGCGACGACCGGCGCCCCGCATCGTTCCATTGGACGCGGACGCGGACGACCCGGTTGTTCACACCGCCGTGGTTGGTCAAGCCGAAATCCTGTGCACCTTGAACCGTGATTTCTACCATACCAGCGTCCTCGAATACTGCACGGAGCGTGGCGTTCTGATCGGCAGCGACGTAGCCATACTCGATCTCCTCCGTGGACGAACGTGATGGCGGTTGATGGGTGGCATGTCCGCCCATCCGCCGCCTTTCGCCCCCGCCCTTCACCGCCGCGGCGGAACATCGCTTAACTTGCCGTAATCCATTTGCAGCACACGGTCCGCCACGTGGAAATACCGGTCGTCGTGCGTCACTACTACCACCGTCTTGCCGGCGCTCTTCAGTTCCAGCAGCAGCGTTTCATAGAAGTAACGGCGAAACGGCGGGTCCTGGTCGGCCGCCACTTCGTCGAAAATATATATCGGCTTGTCCTCGAGATAGGACACCACTAAGGCCAGGCGCTTGCGCTGTCCGGTCGACAAATGGGTATTAGTGAAGCGCCCGCCGTCAAATGCCGTCTTGTGGGAGATTCCCATCAGCCGCAGTAAGTCGTTGACGCGCTCCGGCGCCGCATCGCTTAGTCCGTGCAGTTTGTCGAATAAGTAGAAGTCCGAGAAGATAGCCGAAAACAAGTTACGGTAGGATTGCACGTTGGACGGGCCTATCTCGGCATCGTCCACGCGAATCACTCCCTGCGCCGGCGAGTACAAGGCCGTGAATAGCTTCAGGAACGTGGTCTTGCCGCTGCCGTTGCCGCCGATCAGGAACAGGATTTCGCCGCGCCGGACTTCGCCGTCAATAGGGCCGGCCTGAAATGTGGCGTTGCCGTCAGGGTCCCGGTATGTAAATGAGACTCCCTCGAACCGGATCGCGTGGAAGGAACTCATGTCCACCAGGGGCGAGGCTTCGTATCCGATGGATTTCGCCAGAGCCTCGTCCAGCGTCGCTTCCAGGCGCCGCAGATTGTCCACCGTCACATTCACCTGCGAAAGCAAGGGGATCATCACCACCACGTTGGTCAGAGGTCCGAAAAAGAACAGGATGGCCGCGACAATCTTGGTGGCCGATCCTGAAAACGATGTCGCGATGACGGGCAGAACAAATGCGACAGCTCCCAGAAGCAGGAGGAAGAACATTTCGACGAAGATGATGTTGTTGGAGAAGAGCACCATCACCCGTCCGCGCACTTCACGGACGCGCGTGGCAGTGGACTCGAATTCCTCGAACACGTCGTCGCTTTTCAGTTTGTTGATGCGGAGTTCCTTGAAGCCTTTCAGCAAGCCGTCGAGAGAGACGAATAGTTCGTCTTCCTGCTTCGACGCCTCCTGCAAACCCCGGTCGTAGGCAGCGCGGTCCTTGAAATATTTGCCGGCGCCGGCTGCAATCAGGATGCCGCAAAGCAGCATGGCGACCGGCGACACCAGGGCGATATAGGCCATGGTGCAGACGATCATGACCACGCCTTGCGCGGCGGCGAACAGAGGCCGCGCCGCCTGGGCGATGGCCGCCGTGTCCCGGCTGATCCGGGAGTGAATGTCACCCTCGCCGATGGTTTCCAGCGTCAGCAGGTCGGAGCGGCGGATCTTGTCGGCCAGCCGCAACCGCACGCTGCAAATGGCGGCCTCGGTAATCCTGGTGGATTCATAGAGAATGTAGCGCAGGGAATACACGAACAGGCCGATGGACAGGCCGAAAAACACTAAGAGCCGCCAGGACGGTCCGCCTCCCTTCAAAGAGTCGACCGCGGCATTGATCACCGCCAGATTCAACGCATTGGCAATGCCCGAAGTGGCGGTCAGGATGATCAGTTTCCGGTCCAGCGCGTGGGTTTCACGCTGCAGGAAAGTGAAGATGCCGAACCGCTTTAATGTGTTCATGAGGCAGCGGCGTCCGATAACGATGGCCGGCAGAAAAGCCGTCTCGCCTGGCGCAGCATTTCCGCCTGCCCTGCCAGCGGAACCGGCGGCCAGGCAACCCCCAGGCGTGCCAGCAGGGTCTGCGTGCGCCCCGACACGATTTCCAGCCGGCGCGCCCGCTCCTGCGGTGAGATGCCGCGATAGAGTCCGAAGTTCTCCAGGGTTTCGTTCAGCGCGGCCTCCACCCCGGGTTCGTCCACCGCCTGTTCCAGCCGCGCCAGGAAGCCGTCGAAAGCGCAGGCGCGGACTCCCTCAGTCGCGGTGATGAACTCGGCCAGCGTATCCCTTCGGGCATTTTCGATATGATGCGTTTCGTTGGTCAGATTGGCCCCGCCCGCCAGCGCCACCAGTCCGCGCGCCACCACATCCACATGGCTCAACCACAGATGGGAATCGTCGGGCGCCACGCCCAGGCGCAGGAAAGCGGCGATCTGCCGGAAGAAGGCGTTTTCCCCGATGTTGAATTGCAGCGGTCCGCCCTCGGCGGCAAATACCAGATTGCCCACCCGGTGGATCGAGGCATTGGCAAGCTCCCGCCGGGCCGCCACCACCAGCCGCTCGGCCTCCTGTTTGCTGCGGATGTAGTAGTTTTCGTCCAACGCCTCGGGCGCGGCGTCGTATTCCGTGAACAGCCGGAAGCCGGTTTCCGGGGCTTTCCCGCAGACCGAGAGAGTGGACACCAGGTGGAAATCCGCCGGGTCCGCGGCGCGATGGCCAGCCAGTTTCAACAATCGCGCGGTAGCGGCCACATTGTCCGCATGGAATTCCCAATAATGGCCGAAATGCTTCACGTTGGCGGCGCAGTGAAACACCGCTTGCAGGCTGTCCGCCATGCGACGGTAGGTCTGAGGCGACAGGCCCAGATTGTCCCGGCGCAAATCGCCCGCCAACACCGTAAGGCGGGGATTTTCGCACAAGGCGACGCCTTTTGCCGGGCCGAAATAGTACCGCAGAATCTCGCCCAGGCGGGCGCGGGCCGAGCGGTCGTCGCCGCCGCGCACCACGACGCTGACCTCGCGATCCGGGCTGGCCAGCAGTTCGCGCAGCAGATAGCTGCCCAGATAGCCGGTCGCTCCGGTCAGCAGAACCCTGCCATAATCCCGGCGTTCCCCCGCGCCGTCCAGCCGATAGCGCTGGTTCCGCGCCTCATAGACGCGCCGCGCGGCGTCCAGGGCCGCATCGCGCTCGGCGTCATAAGCGGCCAGCCCCAGGCGGTAGCCTTGCCAATGCCGGGCTGCGGATTGGATCAGCGTCCGGAGATGCTCGAGCCGCGGCCGGCACACGCCGGCGAAATCCGCCAGCCGCGGATGTTCGTAGAGATCGTTAATGTCGCAGTGGAACGTGCGCCGAAGCTGATTGACCACTGCAATGGCCCGCAGGCTGTCGCCCCCGATGTCGAAGAAATTGTCCTCGCGGGCGATGGACCGGCGCTTGAGGCACTCCGCCCACACTTGCGCGATGCGCTGCTCCATGCCGTCGCGGGGCAGGGTGGTTTCGGCGGCGATAGCTCCCCGCTCGGAAACCGCGCGCAACAGCAGAGCGCGATCCACTTTGCCGGAAGTATTTACCGGGATGGCCGGCACGCGGAGCACCGCCGCGGGCAGCATATAGGCGGGCAGTACCGCGGACAGGTAGTCCTGCCATGCCGCCTGGGTGGGCTCGGGCGCCCCGGAATCGAGGCACACGAAAGCCCACAGAGTTTGGGCGCCGTCGGGTTTGGTTTCCACCACCGCGACTCCCTGTTGCACGCCCGGATGGGCGCCGAGCCGGTGCTCGATCTCGCCCAGTTCCACGCGCTGCCCGCGCAGTTTCACTTGCCCGTCGGAGCGGCCCAGGATCTGCAGCTCGCCGGTAGCGGTCCAACGTCCTAAATCGCCCGTGGAATACAGCCGGCCCGCGGGCGTCTCCACGAAGCTGGCGGCGGTGAGGTCGGGCCGGTTCAGATATCCCGTGGCGAGCCCCATGCCGCCCAGCCAGATGAGCCCCGTGGCATTGGGCGGAACCGGCTCTCCCTGGCTGTCGAGGATATGGACCGACGTGTTGGCCAAGGGCTTGCCTGCCGTCAGCCGCTGGGCCTGCACTGCTATCCGGCCGAAGCTGACGGCGGCAGTGTTCTCGGTCGGGCCGTAGCCGTTGACGTAGCGCAGGCGCGCGGCATAGTGCAGGGCATCGGCACGGTGAGGCGGCTCGCCCACGGTCAGCAGAAGGCGCAGGCCGGGAAAGTCCGCCTGGTCGAAAAGGCGGAGATAGGATGGCGTCATGGTGGCGGTGGTGACTCCCAGCCGTACCATCTTATCGCGCATGCCGGCAATGTCTTCCATCTCACCGCGCAGGATGGGAACCACCGCCGCTCCCGCCGTCCAGGCCATGGCCAGATCGGCAATCCATGCGTCGAAGGAGGGCGACGCCATCAGCAAGGCTCGGTCGTCCGAGCGGATATCCAGGGCGTCCACGGCCACGCCAAGATTGACCAGCCCCCGGTGGTGCAACATGACGCCCTTGGGCGCTCCCGTGGACCCGGAAGTATACATGATGCAGGCGAGGTCCGAACCTCCCACGCCGTCCCCGATTTCGGGAAGCTGGCCATGGCCGCGGAGGAACTCTTCCGAGAGGCTTTCCGGCCGGAAGATCTGGCAGCCAGTCTCGGCCAGCGAGGCAGGCACCGCCAGCCCGTCGAGAACTATCAACACCCGGATGCCGGCATCGCGGGCCATGAAGGCCAGACGGTCGGCGGGCAGATCTCTAACCAGCGGCAGGTAACATCCGCCCGCCTTCCAGATGGACAGGACCGTCTCGGGCAGGGCCAGGGAGCGGTCCGTGAATACCCCGACCGGCTCCTGCCGGGCCACGCCCAGGGCCAGCAGAGCATGGGCCAAGGCGTTCGACCTGGCATTCAACACCGCATAGCTTTGTGCCCCGTGTTCAGCGACGACGGCGGGCCGTTCGGGCTGGATGCGGGCCCAATGCTCGAACCGCGCCGGTAAGCTGGGCGCCGGATGAGGCTGAGCGGGACCGTGCTCCCAGCCGGCCAGCAGATGCTCTTCTTCAGGCAGTAGGGCGGGCCACGGAGAGCCCGAGAGCCGCTTGCCCGCCGCCAGGAAACGCGCCCATCCGGCCAGCGAGTTGAACCAGGCCTCGGCCGTTTCCTTTTCATAGATGGCGGCGTTGACATACCATTGCAGGATCAGGCTGCCGTCCGGTTGGCTTTCATGCACCAAGCCCATATCCTGGGCTGGTCCATTCAGGCGAAGCTCATAGCCGGCGGCATTTCCGGCCAGGGGAGCGAGGCCGCTGTTCCCCGCGGCGCCGGGGACACCGGGATTTTCCGTTACCGCCAGATCGAACAGGGGATAGCGCGCGGGATGTGGCGATGTGGCATGCTCCTGGCGGAAGTCCCGATACATGTGGGCGAACGGGTAGCGGGCATGTTGCAATCCCTCGGCCAGACTGCGCTGCACGGTCCGCAGGGCCAGTTCGACGGACTCGCGGCGACCCACCCGGCACGGCACCGGCAGCATGTTGACGTAATAGCCGACTGTGCGTGCTTCGCCGGCCGACTCGCGCGTGGAAGCCGCGGTGCCTAGCAGGAATTCAGGACGTCCGGTGCGCCGCCGCACCTCCCGGGCCATGATCGTCAGGATCAGGGCATGCAGGCTGGCGCCATTTTTCTGGGCGAAATCGCGCAGACCGGCGGCGGTGGAGGCATCCAGGCGGACACGGAAGGCGTGTGCGCCCTTGGCGTGGTGTGGCGTGCGTCCCAATGGGCGGGGGAAGTCCAGGGGCCACTCGTCGAAAGCCGGTCCTTCGGCCAGGCCGCCCAGGATTTTCCGCCAATACAGAGCGTCTTCCCGGCAGGCGGATCCGGCGAGATACTTCTCCTCCTGGCCCGCCGAACCATCGAAGCGGCCGGCGACCGGGGCCAGCGTTCCACCTCTCAAGAGAGTGCCCAGTTCCTCCGTCAGCACCCCGAGGGAAACGCCATCCCCCACGGAATGGTGCAATGCCAGCCAGAAAACAAGCGCATCCGTGACGGCCACATGCACCAGCCCGGCGCGCCACAAGGGAGGCGTCTCCATGACGAACGGGACCGTCTGGCGCTCGCGAATGTGGGCCATGGCGGCGGGCATGTCCGGCTGGCCGGAAATCTCCAGGTCCGCGCCGATCTCCGCCGGAGTGGAGCGCCGCAGCACTCCCTCCGCATCCTGGTAGAAGCTGGTGCGCAGGGCATCGTGCCGCTTCACCAGGGCCGCCCAGGCCGGGCGCACGTCACCTGACGCCGCCAGAGCCAGGCCAATATTGAAGCCACGCGTGTCCAGGCCGGCCTGTTCGGCGACCCAGAATTCGCGCTGGCCCTCCGTCGCGCGGTTCGAGAAGAGGACGGCGGGCTGCGTGCTTGCCCCGCCGCGGAATTGGCCGATCCGTTCAGCGAAGCCGCGCAACGTGGGCTCCGCGAACAACTCGCGGGCGGGGATGGGATGGCCGAGTACCTTTTCGAGCCGGTGCGCCACGGCGATGGCCAGCAGGCTGTGGCCGCCAAGGGCGAAGAAGTTATCATCGCGATGGATGGCGCCGGCGCCGAGGCCCAGCAGTTCGCTCCACAAATGGGCGATCTCCGTTTCCAGGCCGTCCCGCGGCGGACACTCTTCACCGCTCGGCGAACGTTCGGCCAGCAGCAATTTGAGGGCGGCTTTATCCACCTTGCCGGAATGGGACAGCGGGATAGCGGGAATGGCGATCACCGTGGACGGGATCATATAGGCCGGCAGGCGGCTGGCCAGATAATCGCGCCAGCTCTCTTCCGGCGGCGCGGCCTTCCCCGGCGAGGGGCGGACGAAGGCCCGGACACTGTGGCTTCCTCCGGCATCGCCATCCAGGATCGCCACCGCCTGGGCGATATCGGGATGGCTACCCAGGGCGTGTTCGATTTCCCCGAGCTCCACACGAATGCCGTTGAGCTTCACCTGGTCGTCGGTGCGGCCCAGGATTTCGATCTCGCCGGTAGAGCGCCAGCGGGCCAGATCGCCGGAGCGGTAGCGCCGTCCCCGGGCTGTTTCCACGAAAGCGGTGGCGGTCAGGTCCGGCCGTCCCACATAGCCGCGGGCCAGGCCGGCGCCCCCGAGCCAGAGTTCGCCGATCAATCCGGGGGCTACGGCGCTCCCCTCGCTGTCGCAAACGTGGACGCTGGTATTGGGCAGGGGGCGGCCGCAAGGGAAGTTTCCCTGGCCGCCGGGATCGAGCCTTCCGATGGTGCTGGTGATGGTGTTCTCGGTAGGACCGTACCCATTGAAGTATAGGAGCCTGCCGGCATAGGTCTCGACATCCACCGGAAACGGCGCCTCTCCTCCAGTGAGCAGGATGCGCAGCGAAGGCAAGGGGGCTCCCTCGAAGAGCCGCAGGTACGTAGGCGTGATGTCGGCCACGGTGACGCGCAGTTCTGCCAGGAAGGCGCGGAATCGGTTGGGCGAACTGAGGACGTCGTAAGTGACCGGGCACAACGCCGCACCGAAGGCCAGGGGCAGCCCGATATCCGAAAGGGAAACGTCAAAGGACGGCGATGCAAACATCAGGCTGCGATCGTCGCAGGTCAGGCCGATGGTTTCGCCGGTTCCCAGCACGCAGTTGACATACCCGTCGTGTCCGATCGGCGCGCCCTTGGGCCGGCCCGTGGAGCCCGAAGTGTAGATGATGTAGGCGATATCTCCGGGGCTGCCGGATATCGCCGGGCGATGGGCATGGGTGCGGCGGAATTCGGCGTCCATCGCTTCCGGACGAAGGGGAGGGAAGGCCAGCGTGGGCGGGATCGCCAGGCCGTCCAGTGCGATCAGGAGGGTAATCCCGGCATCGCGGGCCATGAAGTCCAGGCGTTCCGGCGGCAGGTCGGCGGCCAGCGGCAGGTAGGTGGCGCCGGCCTTCCAGATGCCTAAAACCGCAGCCGGAAGATTGGCGGAACGCCCGGTCAGAACCCCGACCGCCGTGCCGGGTGTGGCGCCGCGCAACAGCAGACTATGAGCGATGGCGTTGGCCTCCCGCTCCAATGCCGAATAAGTGGTAATGGCGGCTTCGGTGATGACGGCCGGGCGGTCGCCTTGGCCGGGTGTGTCGAGCACGCGTTCAAAGAGTTCATGAAAACGCAGCGCCGGACGGGGCACTATCGCGCCCTGCTCCCAGCTTTCCAGCAACGCGGTCTCCCGCGGCAGTACCTGCGGCCAAGCCTCTTGTGCGCGCCGGCGATCCTCCGCCAGCCACGCCGCCGAACCGCGCAGGCCCTCGAACCAGTAGGCTGCCGTTTCCCGAGTGTAGAGAGCGGCATTCACGTGCCATTGCAGCAGCAGGCCGCCATCGGCCAGGCTTTCATGGGTCAGGACCATGTCCGGTCCGGGAGAAGCGTCAGTGCGTTCGTAGGCGGGGCCGGGAATCCGGGCCAGGCGAAGCAATGCCGGGGCCGGACGTGTTTCCGGGTTCTCGGTGACCGCCAGATCGAACAGAGGATAGCGCGCCGGGTGGCGCTGCCGCGGGCGTGTGCTCCAGAAATCGCGATACATGCGGGCGAAGGGATAGCGCACATGATGCAACCCCGCCGCCAGAGCCTGCTGGGTCTGGCGCAGCGCGGCCCCGAAGCCGCCGTTCCGCGGCAAGTCGCACGGCAGAGGCAGCATGTTGACGTAGTAGCCCACCACCTGCTCTTCAGCGGCGGTTTCCCGAACCGAGGCGGTCGTGCCGACGACCACATCCATGCGCTCCATGCGCCGCCGGGCTTCCAGCGCCAAAAGGGTCAGCATCACCGCGTGCAGGCTGGCCTCGTGCTCGCGGGCGAGCGATCTCAGTCCCTGCGCCGTAGCGGCATCGAGACGCGTCTCGAAACGATGATTTCCGGTTTTTGCGGTGATGGAGCGCGCGAAATCGAGCGGTCCTTCGTCAAACGCCGCGTCGGGTTGGCGGGCCAGGAGGTCCCGCCAATAGCGGGCGTCCACCCCGCAGTCCGGTCCGGCCAGATAGGCTTCCTCGCGGGCAGCGGACTCCGCGAAATTGCAGGCGAGTGGCGGAAGATCCTCGCCACCGAGCAGCGCGTCCAACTCCCGCACGATGATCCCGATAGAGCGGCCATCGCCCACGGAGTGATGCAGGGCCAGCCAGAACAGGTGTTCGCCGGAGTCCGCCACTTCGACCAGTCCCGCTCGCCATAGCGGGGGCCCGGCCATGACGAAAGGTTCGCCTTGGCGCTGGCGGACGTAGGCTTGGGCCGCGGACAAGTCGGATAGGGTCGCGAGTTCCAGGGTGGAGTTCAGGGCCGGCACTGCCGTGCGGCGCAGACGGCCTTGCGCGTCTTCATGGAAATACGTCCGCAATGCCTCATGCCGCGCCACCAGCGCCGCCCACGCCTTGTTCCAGCGGTCGCGAGACGGCATTCCGCCCTCCACGACGCGCAGCACGGGTATGGTGAAAGTGCGGGTGTCCAGCCCGGCCGCTTCGGCCACCTGGAATTCCCGCTGGCCTTCTGTGACCAGATCGCTGCCGCCGGAGAGCGGTGCGTGGGCGGCACGGGGCAGTTCCGCCATCCTTTGGGCGAAACCGGCCAGGGTGGGAGCGGCGAAAAGCTCGCGCGCCGCAACCGCCCGCCCAAAGTTGCGCGACAGCCGATGAGCCATGGTCACGGCCAGCAGACTGTTGCCGCCCAAAGCGAAGAAATTATCCTCGCGCCAGACGCCGACACCCAGCAAATCGCTCCACACGGCGGCCACCCGCGTTTCCATCTCGCCCGATGGCGGGTTCTTTGCGGGGCCGTTGCTCGTCTCCCTCGGAGCAAGCAGCAAGGCGTCCCAGTCGATCTTCCCGGCGAAGGTCAGGGGGATGGCGGCCACCGAAGTGACCGAAGCCGGCACCATGTACAGGGGCAACCGGCCGGCCAGATAGCCGCGCCATTCATCCTCCGCCGGCATGGCGGCGCCGGAGCGCAGGCGGACGAACGCCCGCAGGACCTTGGTGTCCTGCGCGGACGCCTCCACCTGTGCGACGGCCTCTTCCACGGCGGGGTGGGAAGCGAGCGCCTGTTCGATCTCACCCAGTTCCAGCCGCTGGCCATGCAGTTTGATCTGCTGGTCGACGCGTCCCGCAAGTTCCAACTGGCCATCGTCAGTCCAGCGGCCCAAATCTCCCGAGCGATAGAACCGCCCGCCAGGCGTCTCGACGAATCGCTGCGCGGTGAGGTCCGGGTTGTTCCGATAGCCGCGCGCCAGACCCGTCCCACCTAGCCAGACTTCCCCCATCACCCCGGGCGGCGCAGGCTCGCCGTTGCCGCCGCGGATGGAAATGCAGGTATTGGCCATGGGCCGCCCCACGGGCAGCGGACGGCTGGCGTCGGGGTGCGGCGATATTTGTTCCGCACACACGAAGATGCAGGTTTCGGTGGGGCCATAGGCGTTCCAAAAGGCGGAATGGCCGGCGTGATATCTGGCATCGTCGTGATTCGGCGCTTCACCGCCGGTAATCAGGACGCGCAGGCCTTCGAAGGGCACCTGCTTGCTGACGCGCAGATAGGAGGGCGCGTGGAAAGCCACCGTCACCCCATGCTTCCTGTACCACTGCTTCAGTGCCCAGGGGTCGTCGCGCAGAGCCCGCGACACCGGTACCAGAGCCATGCCATGCAGGAGCGCGGCTCCCAGTTCCGAAAGAGATGCGTCGAAGCCGGGAGTGGCGGCCAGGGAATAGCGGTCTTCAGGCGTGAGACCGAATGTCTCGCCGCTGGCATAGGCGGTGTTGACCAGACTGTCATGCTGAATCAGGACGCCTTTGGGCATCCCGGTGGTTCCCGACGTGTAAATGATATAGGCGAGATCCTGCGGCGTGCCGGCGATCTCCGGACGATTGGGTTCGTTCCGCTCCCAGGCTTCGGGGCGCAGGGTGGTCTTCACCGCCTTCGCCAGGGATACCGGTACCGCATGCCCATCGAGCGCGATCAGGATTTTCGCTCCCGAATCCCCGGCCATCCAGGCCAAACGTTCCGGCGGCTGTTCCAGAGCCAGTGGCAAGTAGGCGGCTCCCGCCTTCCAGATGCCCAGCACGGTAGCGGGAAGATCGGCCGAGCACTCCGTCAGCACGGCGACCGGCTCCTCGCGGGCGACGCCAAGGTCCAGCAGGGCGCGGGCGATGCGGTTGGCGCGGCGGTCGAGATCCGCGTAGCTTTCGACGCCGTTTTCGGTTATGACGGCGGGCCGTTGCGCGTATCGCTCGGCCACACTCTCGAAGAGTTCATGGAAGCGCTTGGCCGGCCGGGTGATGGAAGGCCCCCGTTCCCATCGCGCCAGACACTGCGCTTCCTCGGGCAGGAGCGCCGGCAGGGGAGCGTCGGCGCGGCCGATGTCCGCGGCCAGCCAGCGCGCCCAGGCCGCGAACGAACCCAACCATGCCTGCGCCGTGGCCCGGCTGTAGACGTCCGGATTCCACACCAGCGCCAGTTCCAGGCCACCGTCCCGGTCCGGCTCGTGGCTGAAGAGGAGATCCAGGCCGGCGGCGGGACTGGAGAGTTCCGCGGGAAGGTGCGCTGGCGCCAGGGAGAAGCCATCACCGGCATTGCCCGATGCGCGGGATGGATTGGCGGTCAGGCAGATGTCGAACAGCGACGCGCGCGCATGGGGCCGGGCGTGCGGATGCCGCTGACGGAATTCCCGATAGAGCAGACCGGAGGGATAGCCGCCATGCTCCACAGTCTCGGCCAGGCTGGTCTGGGTGGCGCGTATTTGCCCCGCCAGCGTGGGCGCGTCGCCCCCGTTCAGAATGACGGGCAGCGGGTTGACGAAATAACCCACGGCGCCGTCGGCCCCGGGCGGAAGAACGGAGATGCCGGTGCCGACGATCAGGCTTCGCCGGCCGTCGCGCCGCCGGGCCTCCGCCTCCAGCAGCGTCAGCAGGAGAGCATGCAATCCCACCTGTTGGGTCCGCGCCAAACGGGTCAGCGCGGCGACGGCGGCGGCATCCAGCCGTTCGACCAGGGGGGCGACGGATTTTCCGCTCGGAACGGCGGGGCGGCGACGGTCCGTAAGGAATTCGTGGAAGGCCGCGCCGCCCTCGGAGGTCAGGGCGTCCAGCTTGTCCCGCCACCAGCCGCGGTCGCGCCCGGCAACGTCGGACGCCAGATACTGCTGTTCGGCCTGACTGGCCTGCGCCATGCCGTTGGGCGCCGGTGGCAATGCGCGCTCCAACAGGAGGGCATGCAGCTCTTCCTGCAGGATGCGCGCCGACAAACCATCGACCACCGAATGGTGCATGGCGAACCAGAAGAGCGTTTCGCCGCCCTCCGCCACCTGCACCAGACCGGCCCGCGCCAGCGGCGGTTCGCTGAGGAGGAAGGGAGCATTCGTGCGCGCCGTAATACGCTCCCCGGCATCGTACAGCGAGTCGCAATGGTCGAGATGGATCTGAACGGCTGGCCCCAGTTCCTCCAAATCCACTGTGCGCCAGAGAACCTTGTCATCTTCGCCGGCAAGAAAAGCCGTGCGCAAAGCCGCATGGCGCGCCACCAGCCGTGTCCATGCCGATTGCCAGCGCGCCGGTTCGGGAACCGTCCCGCGCACCGCCAGGACCCGCGTGATCTGCGAGCCGGTCCCGCCCAGGCCCAGCGTCCCGGCGATCCAGAAATCTTCCTGTCCCGCGGTGGCGGCGTCCTGGCGTGAGTCGGGCTCCGCGGGGACCGGTTTCCGTTCCCCCGCCAGAGCGATCCTTTCAGCCAGGGCGGCAACCGTCGTCGAGACCAGAATGCTGTGGGGCGAGGCCGCGTAGCCCAGGGTGTGCAGGCGTTGGCTGATCGCAATGGACAGCAGGCTGGTGCCCCCCAAGGCGTAAAA
>Ga0182016_10005451_pt1 | contig 13710 bp, 10 predicted proteins | sample 712S2MmetaG_FD_120491 | JGI IMG/M metagenome (GOLD analysis project Ga0182016, IMG submission 120491) | Permafrost microbial communities from Stordalen Mire, Sweden - 712S2M metaG | ecosystem: Environmental > Terrestrial > Soil > Wetlands > Permafrost | place: Sweden: Stordalen | collected...
CACCGGCACGGCTACCGGCGCGCCGAGATAAACGTCGCCAAGGCCGAGCACGAGATAGTTGGCGTTGAACACCGTCTCCTTGACCTGCTCAATGCTGTCGAGGCCGTTCATGCGACGGATGAACTCGATGTTACTCGGCAGCCACGGTGCCTTGGCACGCACGCCCTGGATGTATTTCTCAATGACCGTGTGAATTGCCGCATCGTCGTAGGACAGCGGCATCCGCACGATGCGCGTCGGCACTTCGAGCGATTCGACCGGCGGCAATTCGTTTTCCGCCTTCACCAAAATGCCAATCAATTTTTCCGGCGAAATCATGCGGCTGTCGTAATTCACCTGCAACGAGCGCACGCCGGGCGACAATTCAATGACGCCTTCGACCGGATTCCTGGCGAACCACTCCATCAGCAGATGCGCGCGAAAGCGCAGCGCGAAATCCAGCACGAGCGGACCGTATTCGATGAGCAGATATTTGTCGCCCGCCCGCCGGTAAACCACGCCGGGCGTTTTGGTCGAAGCGGGAATGGAATGCAAAATGGCGGATTCGGTCAGCGTGGTTTTTTTTCCGATCAGCGGCGGCGCGAAGGAAAACGATTTTTCCGCCAGCGAAGCAATGGCCTTGTCCTGCTGGCGTTCGAGTTCGAGCGCCTCGGAAAATTTCGTCCGCACGAACCGGACCGTGTCGCCGGGGCGAAGCTGGCCGACTTTCCAGAATTCCGCTTTGACAATGCTGGCCGGGCAGACAAATCCGCCGAGACTCGGACCGTCCTTCGAGAGGATGATCGGCATGTCGCCGGTGAAGCAAATCGTGCCGATCGCGTATTCGGTGTCGTGGATGTTCGACGGATGCAGCCCCGCGTCGCCACCGTCCGTGCGCGCGAATCCGGGCTTCGGGCCGATGAGCCGGATGCCGGTGCGGTCGGAGTTGTAATGCACCTTCCAGTCCGTGCTGAAAAACGTGCCGATGAATTCCTCGGTGAAAAAATCCGGCGCGGCGTGCGGACCGTAGAGCACGCCGATCTCCCAATGAGAATGGTATTTCGGCACGAGCGCGGCCGGGGTTGTGCGCAGCGGCGCAAACGGGTCCGCAGCGCGATGAACATGCAGCACGTCGCCGTGACGCAGCGTGCGTCCGGCGTGGCCGCCGAATTTGCCCAGGCTGAAAGTGGATTTGCTGCCGAGATAATCGGGCACATCGAAACCGCCGCGCACGGCGAGATAAGTGCGGCAGCCCGCGCCTTTGATTTTCTGCAGCCGCAACACGCTGCCGGCCCGGACATGAATGCTTTGCCAGCAGGGAACGGCGTTGCCGTCGAGATCGGCTTCCATTTCCGCGCCCGTCAACGCGATGGTGGCGTCCAAATTGAATTTCAACTTCGGGCCGGTGAGCGTGAGTTCGAGACCGGCGGCGACGGCGGCGTTGCCGACCAGCTCGTTCGCGACGCGGAACGCCAAGTCATCCATCGGCCCGGACGGCGGCACGCCGATGGACCAGTAGCCGGTGCGACCGGGATAATCCTGAATGCTGCTCTGCGTGCCCGGTTCGATGACATCAATCGTCGCCGGCCGATACGGAAAGGTCGCGAGCCATTTCGTGTGAATGTCTCCGCCAGCGAATTCCGCGCTGCCGATGACCTGCCGCAGATATTCCAGGTTGCACTCAATGCCCGCGACCCTGGTTTCAGCCAGCGCGGCTTGCAATCTGGCCACGGCCTCGGCGCGCGTCGGCGCTTTCACGATGATTTTGGCAATCATCGGATCATAAAACGGCGGAATGTCGGAACCACGTTCCACCCACGTTTCGATGCGGGCGTTCGCCGGAAAAACCGTCTCCGCCAGCACGCCGGAGGAGGGCTGGAAATTCTTGTTCGGATCCTCGGCGTAAAGCCGGACCTGAATCGAAGCCCCGCAGGGCGACGGTTTGAAAGCGGACAAATCCAATTCGCCTGCGGCTTGTTTGATCATCCATTCGACCAAATCCACGCCGGTCACCTCCTCGGTCACGCCGTGCTCGACTTGCAAACGCGTGTTGACTTCTAGGAAATAGAATTTTAATTCCTTCACGTCGAACACGAACTCCACCGTGCCGGCGGATTGGTACCCGGCTTCGCTCGTCAACCGCACGGCGGAGTCCAGCAACGAACGACGCAATTCCTCGGACAAACCCGGCGCGGGTGTTTCCTCGACGACCTTTTGATTGCGGCGCTGCGCGGAGCAATCCCGTTCGCCAAGTGCGACGACATTACCTTTGCCATCGCCAAAAATCTGCACCTCGATGTGGCGTGCTATGCCGACAAATTTTTCCAGATAAACGCCGTTCTGCTTGAACGCGCTCGCGGCCATGCGCTTGACCGATTCAAACGCCTCGACCAGCGCCGCCTCGTCGGCGCACATCCGCATGCCGATGCCGCCGCCGCCGGCGGTGCTCTTGAGCATCACCGGATAGCCGATGCGGGCCGCCTCGCTTTTCGCATGGTCCAGCGAGTCGAGCAATTCGCTGCCCGGCAACATCGGCACGCCGTTTTTTTGCGCCAGCGCCCGCGCGGTGTGCTTCAGGCCGAAGTCGCGCATGTGCTGCGGCGTTGGGCCAATGAATTTGAAACCCGCCTTCGCGCACGCCTCGGCGAAATCCGCGTTCTCGCTCAAAAAGCCGTAACCGGGATGAATGGACTGGGCGCCGGTCTGGCGCGCGGCGGCAAAGACCTTTTCAAAATCGAGATAGCTTTCCGCCGCCGTGTTGCCGCCGATGCCGACGGCTTCGTCCGCCTGCGCAACGTGCAGGGAATTTGCGTCCGCGTCCGAATAAATCGCGACGGAACCGACGCCCATTTTTTTGAGCGAACGGATGATGCGGCAGGCAATCGCGCCGCGGTTGGCAATCAGAACTTTCTTGAACATATATTTTATTTCAAAACCATCCGGCCGCCATCCGGCCTGGCGGCAATATTATTTTTCGCAAACTGCTGGCGCTGGCGCTGCGCCATCCACGCGTTGATTTCATCCAGTTCCGCAACCGCGAGACCAGTGAAGGGATGCGATTGCAGGTAACCGTCCGGCCCGAATTCCGGAGTCATCGTGGTCGTCTTATAACCGCGGGCCCTTTGGCTTTCCCAAATCTGCCGCCACCAACGCTCATGCGCAGCCAGTGCGGTTTGATAGGGCGGTGCGGCGGGATGCGGCACCTGCGGCCCCTGGTCGTAACCGACGCGCGCGTGGATATGATGCGCACGCGTCGCACAAAGTGTGAGAATTTCGGGCTCGGTGTCAATCAGCCGCTCGCACACGACGCACCAGTGGGAAAAATCACAAGTGAGCTTGAGCGCGGGCAGTTTTTCCAAAATGTCGCGGGTCGTCCAGGGATTAAAAAACGACCGGCTGCGATGCGTCTCAAAACTCGCGGTGACCCCAAGTTCGGCGGCAACCACGCCGGCCGCGCCGAAAAAATCTATGCTCTGGCTGCTGCCCCACGCATCACAGCCGGCGATGACCGTGAGAAAATTTGGCGCACATTCCACAGCCATCTGCGCCTGCCGGCTGAACGACTCCAGATGCTTGAATGGGGTGGCAGAGCGTTCGGGCACATAGCCGCCTGCGGTGCAAATTTCCGCAATATAATCCAAGCCGGCATCCGCCAGCTTGTCCTTAAGCTCCCGGCGGGCGGCGGAATTTGGCGGCGGCGGCCCCTCGACGCCTTCAAAATGGTTTTTGCGGCACGCGGCGATGGCCTTGTCAAGCGAGCCGGTGTGACCCCAGAGTGTTTTGTAAATTTTCAGTTCCATGGACAGTCTCGTTTGCTTTTCAGACATCGCACGCGACGCGAAAACCAACGTTGTCACGACGCGCATCCTGCGGCAAGGCGTCCCGCCATGCGCTGCGCAGGAGGCGCGGCAGATAATCCCAGGCGCCGCCGCGAATCACGCGCCGCGAATCATCCGCCCTGACCCTCGCGCCGCCGTCGGCGGGCGCAGCGTGATAATTTGGATGCCACGTGTCGGCGCACCATTCACAGACATTGCCGTGCATGTCGTGAAGGCCAAACGTGTTTGCCGGAAAGACATTCACCGGCGTGCGCCGCCCCGCGCCGACGCGTGCTCCGTTTTCATTATAAAAATAATTCGCGTGGTGCGTCGTGATTTCGTTGCCGCAGGCAAACGACGTCTGCGCGCCGGCGCGGCAGGCGAATTCCCATTCCGATTCGCTGGGCAGACGACAAACGCGCCCGCAATTCGCCGCGAGCCACGCGCAAAAATTTTCCGCATCGTCCCAGCTCACGTTCACGACCGGCCAGGCTGCCGGGTCGCCGGGCGCATGGTCGGGCGAAAATTGCCGGTATTCACCCACGGTCACGGGAAATTTTCCAAGTGCAAAAGCCGCCACGTTCACATGGTGGACGGGACGCACGGTGTCGTCGGCAAACTTGTCGTCGGGCAATGCGCCCATGAGAAATTCGCCGCCCGCCAGAAAAACCAGTTCCGGCGCGGTTGGTGCAAAAAAGTCAGCGGCAGTTTGACAGGCGATCATGCGGTGAAAAATTCAGGCGCGTTGTGCGGGCGCGGGCACGCGGTCGAGCGTCGGCCAGGTGCCGCGCGCGCGCGCCGCGAGGTAGCGCTGGAAAAGCCAGATGGGCATTTCGAGGTGGCTCAACCGGCCGCGCTGGTAGCCGCCTGAATAATAGCCGCGCTGGACACCGACACACATTTCCATGTCTTCGAGATGAAAACCGACACTCGCCGCCGTGCCGCGCGCGAGCCGTGCCGCAAAGTCCGGCAACCGCGTGACCGCACGCGGGACGAGGATCGTGGTGAGCAGCGTGTGGCGGTGCGGCCCCTCGGGAAACACGCGATACCAGATGAGGCAATCAGGCACATAGGCCAGAAGGAAGCTGGGAAAGCCGAGCGTGAGCCCCCATTCAAAACGGGAACGCTCGTCAAGGCCGGGAATGAGCGGAAAAATTTCGCGGACGCCGCCGGCGGCCTCGGCCTCGGTGATTGCGCTGCGCTCCCTTGCGCCATAGGGCAGATGGCAGCGGACGCCGTGCGGACGCTCGGCTTCGCTCCAAGTGTCACGCGCGGGCATCATCGGTTGCAGGCTGTTGATGTGCGCGCCGACGTGGTGATAGCTCTCCATGAAATTTTCCACGATCACCTTCCAGTTAAACGGACATTCCCATGTCCGCGCATCCACGATGACCAAGTCCTGCGCCGACCATTTTTCGAAATGCGATCCGAAATCCGCCCATTGTTCGCCGGGCGTTTTCGCATTTTTCCCGTCGAGATTTACAAAAACAAATCCATGCCAGACTTCCGTGCGGAACTCGCGCAAACCCCATTCCGCGCGCTGAAAACCGCATGCCGCGTGCATCTCCGGGCAGGCCTTCAATCTGCCATCCAGTTCAAACGTCCATGAGTGATAAGGGCAAAGAAAAAGCCGCGTGTGCCCTGAACCCGGCGGACCTTCGCGCGGCTCGGCGGGGCCGTGGCCGAAAGCGGGCGGCATGATGTCCATGCCGCGATGTGGACAGGTGCGTGAGAGCACGCGCACTGCGCCGTCTTTGCCGCGCACAATGATGAGCGGCTCGCCCAGCAGGTCGAGCGTGATGAAATCACCCGCCTCCGCGAGTTGTGAAACATGCGCGACGCACTGCCACTCGGCGCGCAGCACGTTGTCCACCTCCCAGCGATAAAACGCCTCGCTCGTATAGGCGGCGGCTGGCAGCGTAACCGCCTCGGCCAGCTGATGGTCGGCGGTTGCCTGCACCTCGGCGAGGACGCCGGGCAGCGCGGCGGTTTCCGCCGCCGGATCGCGCGCAACAATTTGCGGAACATTCCGCCGCAGGTTCAAATCCGTTGCGGCGCGGACTTGTGGTTCGTCAATGACTGGCATGGTCAGGTGATGGGTTGGCCGTTTTGTCGAAATCAAGCTCGCGTCTGGCGGAGGCGTGGCCGCGAAAATAATCTGCGATCTGGTGGCCGCGCGCGAACCAGACATTGCCTTTCGCCCGCATGGCGTTGACGAGGTCTTCGAGCAGTTGCACGCGTGAAGGCCGGCCGCTCAGCCAGGGATGCAACGTGAGCACACAGCAGCAGCCGTAATCATGCATCGCCGCGAACTCGCGCCACCAGAGGTCAAAAACTTTTTCACAGTTTTCCGGAATGACGCCCCACGCCGGATCGGCGTTAAAGGCGAACTGCTCCCAGTCTTCCAGCAGCCATTGACCGGGAATTTCCACCAGGCCGTTGGCGTGAAAATACGGCACATCATCGCCCATTTCACTGGCGCAATACGCGAGCTGGTGCTTGGCAAGCAGCGCGGGCGTCCACGGATTAATTTCAAACCACGGCGCACGGTAACCAACCGGACGCGTGCCGGAGAGTCGCATCAGAATTTCGATGCTGCGAAGTAAAATCTGTTCTTCCTCCGACTCGGTGAGATACGCGAGCTTTTCGTGGAGATAACCGTGCAAGCCGATTTCGTGTCCGGCTGCAACGATGGCCTTGACCATCTGCGGATGCTTTTCGGCGATGTAGCCGGGAACAAAAAAAGTCGCCGGCACTTCAAGATGTTTGAGCAAGCCGAGCAAACGCGGCACGCCGATGCGCGGGCCGTATTCGCATTGCGACATGAGCGTGCGGCGTTTGGCGAGCGCTGCGTCTTCGGCGAGCACGGTGGTTTCGCCGTCCACATCGAAGCAGAGCATGACGGCGCAACGGTGGCCGGCCGGCCACTGGAAACGCGGCGGCGGCAGATAGCGGGCAGGCGGCGGGATGACATCACTCGACCTCATCGCCAGCCTCCGTGAGTTTGATCATGGGCAGTTTTTCAGCGGCCTCGGTTTCCACCGGCGGATGGATGTGCTCCTCCAGCCTTTTTTTCAGCGCGAGAAATTCCGGCGAGATGAATTGCGCCGCCGAACGCGGCCGCGGCACGGGATTTTCGATAAACTCGCGCACGCCGCCGGGATTTGTGCCCATCACCAGGATACGGTCAGAAAGAAACGCCGCTTCGTCCAGATCGTGCGTGATGAACAAAATCGTCACGTCCACTTTTTTCCAGATTTGCAAAAGGTAATTTTGCATCTGGCAACGCGTCTGCGCGTCGAGCGCGCCGAACGGCTCGTCCATGATGAGGATCCGGGGGTTGTTGGCCAGCGCGCGGGCGATGGCGACGCGCTGCTTCATGCCGCCGGAAAGTTCGTGCGGATAGGAATTTTCGAACTTCGACAGCCCGACCATGTCCAGCCATTCGCGCGCTTCGGCCTCGGCGGTGTTCGGCGCCTTCCCCGACATCTGGAGGCCAAACATGACGTTGCTTCGGACGGTCAGCCATGGAAACAACGTGTAACCTTGAAACACCATCCCGCGATCCGGGCCGGGGCCGGCGACGGCCTGGCCATCAAGCAATACTTCGCCGCCCGAGGCTTCATCCAGGCCGGCGACGATGCGGGCGAGCGTGGACTTGCCGCAGCCGGACGGTCCGACGGCACAAATGAATTCGCGCCGGTGGATGTTGGTGGTGAGGTGATCGAAGACGACGTGCGTGCTGCCGTTCGTGCCGAACGATTTCTTCAAATCGCGGATGCTCAAGATCACCGGTCGCTGGCGAATCTTCTCGAAACGCGCGGCCACCGCCGGTGCCAGTTCGCGGTAATCAGGCAGTTTCAATTCGTTCGGCGACATGGGCTTCACTTTCGGATTTGGGTATGGCCTTTGGTTTCACCGGCGGGCGGTCAAACAGCGGGAACCATTCACGCTTGAGGGCAAGGCTGCGGCGGTTTTTGCGTTTCCACGGAAATAAAATTGTTCCCAGCCACGCGAGAAACATGTCGGTCGAGAGGCCGATGATGCCGATCATGGCGATGGCGGCATAGACGTTGTCGAAATTCCGGTAGCGCGCCTGCTGGTTGATGAAGAGCGTGATGCCAGACATCGTACCGACGACTTCCGCGACGATCAGATACGTCCACGCCCAGCCGAGCAATATGCGCATGTCCGTGTAAATGTCGGTGATGGATGCGGGGATGACGACGGAGCGGACGATTTTCCAGCCGGATGCGCCAAGGGTTTGCGCGGCCTCAATCAGCGCCGGATCCACTTTGCGCACACTGTTGGAGATGACGAGCACCTGTTGAAAAAAAGTGCCGATGACGATGATGGCGATCTTGGGCGCGTCATCGATGCCGAGGATGGCCACGCAGAGCGCGCCGAACGCGGGCGCGGGCAGGTAGCGGAAAAATTCGATGAACGGCTCCTGCAACTTGGAAAAAAACCGGAAACTTCCGCAGAGGATTCCCAACGGCAGCCCGGCCAGCGAGGAGAACAGGAACCCGAGAAAAATCGTCCGGATGCTGTGGCCGAGACTTTGGTGCAGCCACGGTTCGTCCTGCAAACGCGGCGGCGTTTTGAACGCGGTGTAAAACGCGCAGGCGACCTTGTGCGGTGCCGGCAGGTAAACCGGGTTGACCAGGTAACCTGCCGGCAAAGCCTGTCCTGCCGCCTTGGCCTTGGCCAGTTCCTTGTAGAAATCAGCGCGCGGAATATCCAGGCCTTCGCTGAAATAATCCACGGCGCCGGGATCGGTGATGTGGATGAGCGGATGCCAGACCCAGGGCACATAGCTCACCACACACCAGAGCACCAGCGGCAGCACAAACGACAGGACGGTGAGCTGGAGCTGCCGCCGGCGCGGCAGCTCCTGTTTCAAACCAAGCCAGTCGTGTTGGGCCATGGGATGGGTGGCTGATGGGGGACCGTCCTTATTTCATCCCCATGATGATGCCGGGAACGATGTAGCTGGTGGGCTTCTGCGATTCCTTGTAGACCGCGTTGTCCAGGTTGAACTTGTCGCTCAATTCCATCGAGCCGTAAATGGAGAGCATGTCGTGGCTTTTAACCAGGGCGGCCTTTGCCTCCGGCACCGTCAGGAAATGGGTTCCGGGAACGTTCTTCGCATATTCCACCGGGTCGGCTCCGACTTTCGCCGCCATGATTTTGATGGCGTCATCCCGGGTCTTCGGATCCATCAAATAATCCACGCACTTGTAATAGATGGCCGTGATCTTCGCCCAATCCTCTTTGTGCGCCGCGTAACTGGACGGGTTGACCGCGATCACGTCAAAGATGAGCCCCTTCGCGTCGGCGCTGGTGAACAATTTCTTCGAGCCGGGAACCTGTTTCAGCGCCTGGCCCGAAATCGGATACCACGCGCCGATGGCGGCCACCTGGCCCGAGGCCAGCGTTTGAGGGGTCTTGTCCGTCGAGGTGCCAACGAGCATGACGTCCGACTGGCTCAGGCCATTCTCCTTGAGCGCCTGCAACAACAGTTCGTGTTCCACCAGGGTGAGTTCGACACCCACTTTTTTGCCTTTCAAATCCTTGATGGAATTCACGCCCGGTGCGCCGACAATCATGTCGCTGCCCTCGCTGTAATCAATCAGGCAGACAATCTTGCTCTTCGAGCCGCTCGCACCGGTGACCAGTGCGTCGCCGGCGACGATGGTCACCCCGTCCACCTTGCCCGCCGCAAAGGCGTCAATCGAGGGCGAATACTCGAACCAGACGAGGTCCACGTCCAGCCCGGCGTCCTTGAACCAGCCTTTTTGTTTGGCCACTTCCAGCACGGTGTAACCCGGCCAGTCGCTGTAGGCGATTTTGATTGGTGCCGCGCCGGCAATGGTCAGACCGACCGCGCCGACGACAGCGTTAATGATTAATGTTTTCAGTTTCATGTTTTCTCCTTTTGGTTTGGTTGATTGTTTTCTACGACCAAATGCTTCAGAACAACCGCGCGTAGCGGTCAATTTCCCACTGGCTCACCGTCTGGTGGTATTCAGTCCACTCGGCGCGCTTGTAGCGGATGAATTCATCGCGCAATTCCTTGCCGAGAATTTTTTCCACGAACGGATCGGCGGCAAACGCGTCCACCGCTTCGCCCAAGGTGCGCGGCAGCTCCTGGACTCCGATTTTTTCCAGCTCGGCGGGTGACAATTCGTAAAGATTTTCGTGATGCGGCTCGCCGGGATCCAATTTTTCGCGCACGCCTTCAAGGCCGGCGGCCAGCACGAGCGCGGCGGCGAGATACGGATTACACGCGGAATCGGCATTGCGGCTCTCGCAGCGACCGCCGTTCATCGGCACGCGGATGGAGTTGGTGCGGTTGTTCGTGCCGAAGGAATTGAAGACCGGCGCCCACGAGTAGTAACTCATCGCGCCGCGCCGGATGAGCCGCTTGTAGCTGTTCACCGTCGGCGCCAGCACCGCGCAGAGAGCGCGCCCATGCCGCAAAATGCCGGCGATAAAGGAATAACCGAGCGGCGAAATGCCCAGCCCGCGCGGATCGTGTTTGGATTCAAAAAGATTTTTGCCCGTACGCTGGTCGGCAAGCGACATGTTGAAATGCGCGCCGTTGCCGGTCTTGTCAGCGAACGGCTTGGGCATGAACGTCGCGAGCAATCCATGTTTTGCGGCAATCGTCTTGGCCATGTAGCGGAAGAAAATGTAGCGGTCGGCCATCGTCAGCGCGTCGGCGTATTTGAAATCGAACTCGAACTGCGAATTGCCGTCCTCGTGGTCGAGCGAATAAACATCCCAGCCAAGACCATTCATCGTCGTGACCATTTCGTCGAGCCACGGGAACACGTCCATGAAGCGCTTCACGTCGTAGCAGCTCTTGTCGAGATTGTCGTCGCTGTTCGGCACGATGAGTTCGCCGCGCTCGTTCTGCTTGAGCACATAGATTTCGCACTCGATGCCGAGGTTGAAGGTAAAACCCATTTTTTCCGCGTCCGCCAAAATGTTTTTCAACAGCACGCGTGAGTTGAGCGGATACGGCTGGCCGTGAAAGTGATTATCCGCCGGCATCCACGCGACTTCCTTCTGCCACGGCAGCTGGATGATGTGGTTCAAATCCGGCACGGACGAAATTTCGTCGTCGTTCGGCGCCTGGCCGAGTCCGTCGAGCGCGTAACCGGTGTAAAGCTCCGAGCCGCCGGCGAAATGCCCGAAGTGGTCAATCGGCACAAACTTGCCTTTCGGCACGCCGTGGATGTCCACATACGCGCCGAGGCAATACTTGACGCCTTGTGCCATCAATTTTTTCTGCAATGCGGCCAGGTTCCTGTGGCCGCTTTTATTTTTTGAATTCATTTAACGGGGGCGAAATAGCTTTGGTTTAGCGGAGGTTTCTCTTTGAGTCCGCGTTTTACGAGCGTGGCCAAATCCTCAACCATCATCTGAAAAAGGATTTCACCTTGCCGGCGGGTGGCGCGGCTGGGAAAACCGGTGACGCCATTTTTGCTGGTGCGGTTCACCGGATGCGTGAAGACCAAGTCACCGGTGCGATCTTCGTCGTCGGCGCCGGCAATTTTTTCGGCACGGACCATTTCCGGCGCACAGGCCAGCATCAGCGAGGTTTCGGCGGCATTGGCATGCCAGTCGTCCGCGTCGGCGAAAAATTCCGCCCGGACGCGCGGGCTGATTTCGGCGACGTTGACCAGCCGGATGAACGCGTCATCGAATCTGCTGCGGATCACTTCCAGCGCACACCGCAGCGGCGCTGCATTGCCCACGTGGCCGTTGACGACCAGCAACCGGCGGAAGCCGAAGCCGTAAATCCAGTCGTAAATTTGCACCACCATTTCCGCCAGCGTTTCTGGCTGAATCGCGATGGTGCCGGGCCAGCGCCGCGAGTGGCCGAGCGAGCAGCCATAACTGATTGCCGGGAGCACGGGCACGCCAGTTTTTGCCGACACGGCGTCGCACACCAATTCGGCGTTGACCGAATCCATGCCGACGGCCAAGTGCGGCCCATGCTGTTCGGTGGCCCCGACGGGAAGCAGACAGAGGCGCGCCCCGGAACGACGCAAGTCCGCTATTTCCTCCCATGTGAGCTTTTCCCAACGAACAGCGGCAGCATCTGCCACTTGAGATTTTTTCAAAATAAAACGATCCATTGCAGTGGCAGGGGAATGATCCCCAGTGCCGACCAGCTGGTTGACTGATTTAACATTTAGGTTCCAAAGAACCCGACGCGCAAAGGTCAGCGCCCGGCCGGCGGCCCGCAGCAGATGTCAATCAAGGTGAGACGCTGAAAGTAAAAACTATCGTCAAAACTGCGAAAGCAAAAATTAGAATCAACGATGGTCATGATGTATTCAGCTAAAAAACCAACTCGAGATGAGTTTAGCAGAGCGTATGCCAACCCGTCGGAATCCGCAGTCAACACGGCCGCAAAATGGATTGAACCGCATAATCCCTTTGCGGGACATCTGATTAATGAGACGGCAATTTGATTGTAATGTTTTTTTCTGGAGGGTTGATGACCGTGGGCAAAAAAATTGATGCCGCTATTTGACCAGCTTGCCGAAAACGACCCAGCGCAAACCGCCACTGGCCAGCCTGGGAGCGGATTTCACAAGGCACGGATCCATGTTTACTTTTTCACGAAAAATCGTCCGCAAATGGTGACTCCCAAATCAACGACGAAAATACCAATCACCACATCATCCAAGACGGTCAGCCACCTGCAGGGTTGAATAAACTGCTCGGTTCCCCAGAGTGCAAAGGCAGCCCCCAGCAGCAAGCCTTTGACTTGTTTGTGCCAAGGGCGTTCCAAGCTCAACTGAAAAGTGATAAATGAAATTCCGATGAAAATGAACGGAAGCGAGCCCGCCCGCTGATGCGCGGCATCATATTGAAACGCCCGCCCGGCATCTTGCCACCACAAAACCGCCATGCTGGCCAACGCGACCAACAACAAAAATGAACTTAAATAACGAAAATAATTCATGATTTTCAGCAGGCTGCAAACGGGTCAGGATTTGCCGCCGGCAAAGCCAGCGGCTGTTCAAGCCAGCAAATCATAAGCCAAGCGGTCAGGTGCCAAGTGTGAATAGGATGACGCCGAGCAGAGTGGAACCGTGGGTGCGTGTAATGCCATAATGTAATGGGCCTCGTCCACAACAAGGAACAAATTCATCCCAGTGCGCTGAAATAATAATTTCACCTCGGCTTATGGGGCCGGATTGACAGGAGAGAGGTCTGGCTTTGCGCCTGGCCGTTCCGTGTCATCCGTGGGAATGTCGTTCCGTCTGGAATCCCAAAAACCGTTGAAAATAAATGGAAATCTCAATTGTTGCCAGAGGTTATACTAACTGGAACAATGGAGTTGATGCCGGTTCCCAAAACCGCAATCGTCCGACCCTCGCCGCTCAATGCACCCTGATGCGCCGCCGTGTCAATGCCGCGCGCGCCGCCGCTCACCACCGTCACGCCGACGTAGGCGAGCTGATACGCCAGCTTGCGCGCCGTCTCGAGGCCGTAATGCGTCGTCTGCCGCGAGCCGACCATCGCCACGGCATTCTTGTCCTTGGCGGTCAATTCTCCTTTGACATAAAGCACCATTGACGTTCCAATATGTAGAAATTCACAAAGCGCCTGATTTTAGAGCCGTTTTCTTGTTAACCTAACTTCCCCAGTTTTTTGAAAAAAGCCAATAAAACCGTATTAATTTAGCAAGTAATATATTTGATTAGTATCATATAATACTTTAATGATCAGTCTAGTTTATATTGTAGTCTGTGTTCGTGCAAGCTGCGGATTCCGACGCTGTCGGACACCTGTTCTAATTCCTGTCGGACAGCATTCCAATCCTGTCGGACAGTAATTGGAGCGAAGCGACGCGCTGGATGAGTGATAAAGAGGTGTCCGACAGGAG